>JAABUM010002145.1_pt1 | contig 27326 bp, 22 predicted proteins | sample 5559161 | NCBI WGS metagenome assembly JAABUM01 (sample SAMN10711868, study PRJNA513369) | rock metagenome | isolation source: Antarctica rocks | place: Antarctica: Victoria Land, Siegfried Peak nord
GCAACGTCGTGAGCATGGCCCCCTCTCTTTCTCCCGAGGTGGCTACCCCGGCATCGTAGGGTACCGCCGTTCTGGCTCCACGAGAAGTGCCCAAGACCCAATACTCCTGGCCAGTCACATTCTGGCGTATGATCGTGCCCAAGGGACGGTGACCTAGTGGTATCGCGATCATCTCAGCCAGGGCAAACAGAAGACCGAGACGGTGGAGCGGACAACCTTCATTGGACGGATGGTGCAGCACATCCTGCCCAAGGGCTTTCAGCGCATCCGCTACTATGGGTGACAAGCCACCTGCGTCCTGGCCAAGATGCGGTGCTAAGGTGGTGGCTGCAGTGCAGGGAACAGTCCAGCAGGTCATTGCCGGGCTGGGAGCCCCCGCAGGCGGCGGCGCTATCGGGAACGGATGCAGGCCCCGCGGGGGCGCGACCCTCTGGTGTGCCCCCGCTGCGGCACAGCACTCTGGCTGTGGCGGCTGTGGCATCCCCGCTATGGCATCCTATACGATGCGTGGGAGCGACTGAAACAGCGCGGAGGATGTGCCCCCCATGAGCGATCCCCGGGACCTGCTCCTGGACAAGACCGAACGGGAGATGATCGGGCTGGGCACGGAGGTCACCTACAACTATCGCTGTTCCCACTGCCGGCATGAAGATGCCATGCCCGATGTCGTGGTCGACGGCTTCGCCGCCTCGGCCAGACTCAAGCGTGGACGGATGCCTCGTCTGGTCTGTCCACTGTGTGGAGGCCCGTTTCAAGCGGTGCGGTAACCGCGAGCGCAGCGAGCACTAACTTGATGGCGCGGCACCCAGCGCTGTCCGTGGTAGGTCCGTCCATCGTCGTGAGCCATGGGACGCGGATCGGGCTCAGCATGCCGATAGGCCAGGTCACCGCCGCATCGCCAGGGCAGTCTGGAACCCCGGGCTCAGCCCTTCAGGTAGCGCTCCTGGTCGGCGGGCGACAGCAGGTCGCGGTAGGCGGGGTGACGCCGGATGTAGCTGGCCACAAAGGGGCAGCGGGGGATGACGGTCAGGCCCTGGGCGTGAGCTTCCCCCAGCGCGGCGCGGGCCAGCGCGCCGCCGATGCCCTGCCCCTCCAGTTCCTTGGGTACCCCGGTGTGGACCAGGGCCAGCCGATTCCCCGTGCGCTGGTAATCCAGTACCGCCAGGAGCCCGTTGACCTGGATTTCGTAGCGCTGCTCAGGCTCATTGTTGCTGACGATTATATCGTTGAGATCAACGTTCATCGCGGTCTCCTTCCGGGTTGAGCCACTGCTCAAGTATATAGGGCAAAGCCGCGGCCCCTCGTGCTACCATAGGGCACCCGCGGCGGTTCCGTGCCGCCCGCCGCGCCCCCGTTTTAGCCTGCCAGGCGCCCGTGGCGCTCTCTGACCTACCGAGGAGGATTATATATTATGCTCGACTTCGGGATCACCCTCATGCCTGACCCACCCTCAACCACTCTGGTGCATCTCACCCGCCTGGCCGAGGAGCAGGGCTTTACCTACGGCTGGCTGTTCGACTCGCATCTGCTGTGGATGGAGCCGTATCCTCTGCTGACTCTGATGGCTGCTAACACCTCGCGCATGCGTCTGGGCACCTGCGTGACCAACCCGGCCACCCGTGAGCCCAGTGTGACCGCCAGCGCCTTCGCCACCCTCAACGAGATCTCCGGCGGCCGCATGGTCATGGGCATCGGGCGCGGCGACAGCGCCCGCCGCGTGATGGGCCGGCCTCCCACCTCCCTGGCTACCCTCGAGCAGGCTATCCTGGAGATCCGGGCGCTGGCTGCCGGTCAGGTCGCCAACGCCGAGCCTCAACCCCTGCAGATCAAGTGGGCCAGCGGTAGCCTGCCCATCTATGTCGCCGCCTACGGCCCCAAGGCGCTGCGCCTGGCTGGTCGCCTCGGTGATGGGGTGATCTTGCAGTTCGCCGACCCTGACCTGATCAGGTGGTGCCTGGGCTTTGTGCGCCAGGGGTGCCAGGAGGCCGGGCGCGACTGGGCGACCTTCCATGTGATGAGCGCCGCCCCCACCTACATCTCGGATGACCTGGATAAGGCCCGCGCCCAGGTGCGCTGGTTCCCCGCCATGGTCTCTAACCACGTGGTGGATCTGGTCTCCCGCTACGCCCCCGGGGACCTACCCGATGAACTGACCCGCTATGTGCGTCATCGCCCCGGCTACGACTATCAGGATCATGGCCGCGTGGGGGCCGACCACGCCTCGTTCGTCACCGACGATATCGTGGATCGCTTCTGCGTGATCGGCACGGTCTCCGACTGCGCGCGGCGCCTCCAGGACCTGCGTGACGCTGGCGTCAATGAGTTCAATATCTACCTGATGACCGACGACAGAGAAGGCACCCTGCATACCTACGGCCGCGAGATCATCCCCGCCTTCACCGGCGCGGCGGCGCGCTAGCCCCTACTGCTGATCCACGTACGGCCTGGTATACGCGTCCGGCGTGGCCCGCTAGCCCTCCAGCGCCGGGCGTAGCCCTGGGTGGCGGGGCGGCGGGTGCGTCGGAGGCCCCTTGGATCCGCCGCCAACGGCGGGACGCCATGGGCGCGTCGCCGTTTGGCTCAAAGCCTGTACGCTGGCATACTCTGGTGGCGGGCCCTCTAGCTCACCTGGTGTAGCGACGTGGCCCGGCCCCCGCGGTGTGAGCGATCAGGAGGATGTGGGCCATGGGTTTCGAGTGGCTGGGCCGGCAGATGTACCGGCGGCGCTGGGTGGTTATCGCGCTGTGGACGCTGATCGTGCTGGCCAGCGCGCCGTTCGCCCCGCGCCTGCACGATGTGCTCAAGCCCGGTGGCTTCGCTAATGGGGTTAGTGAAGCCGACCGAGCGGTGACCCTGCTGCAGAATGATCTGCATTGGTACGCCTCCACCCTGACCATTATCTACACCAGCAACGGCCCTACTATCGCCGATCCCCGCTTCAAGAGCGCCGTGCTGGCCTCCCTGGCCCCTCTGCGCCGCCTGCCCCACCTAGCCCGTGTGGAGACCTACTGGACCCCCTACTCCACCACGGCCGACCGCATGGTCGCTGCTGGGGGCCGCCGCACCTACGTCGTGCTGAGCTTCGACACGCCCTTTGATCGCGTGCAGGCTTTTCTGCCTGATGTACGGCGTCTCCTCCAGGGGCACAGTCTGGCCACGATCCTCACCGGCGACCCCGTGATCTACGATGATATGGAGCGTGTCTCCACTGAGGACCTCAAGACGGTGGAGAAATTTACCTTCCCCGTGGCCCTCGTCCTGCTCGTGCTGATCTTTGGCACTCTTGTGGCCTCGGCTATCCCGGTAGCCCTGGGCGGCGTCAGCGTGGTCACCACCCTGGCCGTGCTGTGGGTGATTGCTCAGCATATCGAGATGTCCATCTTTGTGCTCAATGTGACCACCATGATCGGCCTGGGCATCGGCATTGACTACTCGCTCTTTGTGGTCAACCGCTTTCGCGAGGAGGTGACCCGCCGGCCGCTGGAGGATGCCGTGGCCGTTACCGTGGCCACCGCTGGCCGCGCCGTGGTGTTCTCCGGCTTCACCGTGATGATCGGCCTGATGGGCCTGTTTGTGTTCAAGGCCACCGCCCTGCGCTCCCTCGGTTTCGGCGGTTCCCTCGTCGTGGCCATCTCAGTGCTGGCCGCGCTGACCCTGCTACCGGCCCTGCTGGGTGTGCTGGGCACGCGCATCAACGCCTTGGCCGTGGTGCCCCAGCGCGTCCAGGGCGCCGGCCGCTTCTGGCCGGCCCTGGCCGCCCAGGTGATGCGCCGCCCCTGGCCGATTATCGCCGGCGCGCTGCTGTTGGTGGCCGTGCTGGCCGCGCCAGCCCGCGATCTGCGCCTGTCTATCCCCGACGCCACCATCCTGCCCACCAGCGTGGCCTCCCGCCAGGGGTACGACATCATGGTCAACCAGTTCCATAGCACGACGGATGCGCCGATCATGGTGGTCGTGCATGCCCATGACCCCATCCTGGCCCCCCGGCCCATTGACGCGCTCTACGGCTACACCCGCGCCCTGGCCCGCCTTGGCGGCGTGGCCTCTCTACAAAGTATCGTCAACCTGCAGCCCTGGCTAACCCGCGCCGACTATCAGCAGCTACCCGTCGAGGTGGCTAACCCGGGGGTAGCCGCCCGGGTCAACGCCCTCACCGGCACCCGAGCCACCCTGGTTATTGTCAACCCTCGGCCTGGCCTGACCGACGATCAGGCCAACGCTCTGGTCGGCCAGATCAGGCGTGTGCCTCTGGGTGGCGGCCTGGCCCGCGAGGTGGGCGGGTTTGCCGCCGGCAAGCTGGACTACATCACCCTGCTCTACAAGGACTTTCCGCTCTCAGTTCTTTTCATCGTGTTGGCTACCTATCTTGTCTTGCTGGTGTTGTTCCGTTCCCTGCTGCTGCCACTCAAGGCCGTGCTGATGAACATGCTCTCCCTGGCTGGCAGTTTCGGCGCGGTCGTGTTCATCTTCCAGCAGGGCCACTTTTCCCATATCCTGAACTTCTCCCCGACCGGTTTCGTGGATGAGATCACGCCGATCCTGATGTTCTGCACCCTGTTTGGCCTTTCCATGGACTACGAGGTGTTTCTGCTCTCGCGGATCAAGGAGCACTACGACGCCACCGGCGACAACGCCGCCGCCGTGGCCGTGGGCATCTCACGCACTGGCCGCATTATCACCAGCGCCGCGCTGATCATGGTCGCCGTGGCCGGCTCGTTCGCCTTCACCGGCATCATCCTGGTCAAGGCGCTGGGCCTGGGCATGGCCATCGCCATCCTGCTCGACGCCACGGTGATCCGTAGCTTGCTCGTCCCGGCCACCATGCGCGTGCTGGGCGATTGGAACTGGTGGATGCCCTGGTCCGCGTTCAGAAGCACGGCCCGCGCCGCGCCCTGGTCGTCTCCGCCGTCCGCTGCCCGCCCCACGGTCTCCGCCGCGGCCACGACCTTTCCAGGCCCGCCCCAGTCGGGTAACGCGCCGGGCTAGCGCGCCTCCTGTTCATCTCCTGTCTAGGTCAGTGGTGCTACACTGAGTGCGCAAGCCGAGTGGGGGCAGAGCGTGTGTCGGCCAGATGGTCGGGGAGATGTTCATGCCATATTGCTGGCCGTCAGTGCCGCGGCCGCTGGTTATCCTGATCATGCTGGGTCCGCTCATGTTGTCCGCCCTGCTCCCGGCCGCGCGCGGCCAGGTTGCGGCGTCCAACTCGGGCAGCCCCATGGTGCTGCGCCTCTCCGATGAGGCGGGGACCACTCCGCCGTTGCTGGAGCCGGCTCTGGCTCCCGACCCCATGATCCTGGGCATGATCTTCGGTGGGCTGGTTAGCCTTGATGCGGGCCTGCGGGTGGTCCCCGAGGGGGCTGATCGCTGGACAGTTTCAGCGGACGGCACGCTCTACACGTTCCATATCCGGCCCAACCTGCGCATGGGCGATGGCTCAACCGTGACGGCTTCTGACTTTGCCTGGTCGCTCAACCGGGCGCTGACGCCCCAGTTTGCCACCGGACCGGCGTGGTACTATCTCAATGTGATCCAGGGTAGCGCCGACGCCCGCAACAAAAAGGTGGCCTGGGTGCGGGGCATTCAGGCCCCCCGGCCGGATACCCTGCGCATTACCCTGGCCCGCCCCAGCGGCATGTTCCTGCAGCAGCTGGCCTTCCCCACCTCCTACGTCACACCCCAGGCGCTGATCCAACGCTGGGGTGATCGGTGGACCGACCACGCCGTGGGCACCGGGCCTTTCCGGCTTGAAAGCGCGCGCCGTGGCAGCATCGTCCTGATTCCCAACGCCTACTACTGGCGTGGCCCCCTGGCCCTGCATGAGCTGGATATTACCCTGACCGACGCCGAGGGAGCCTATGCGCTCTACCGCACGGGCAAGCTCGACGTGATGGGCGCGGTGGCCTTCCCCGGCGCGCGACTGCCCCAGGCCCAGGCCATGAAGCCGGACTACCATGCTCAGGATCTGCTGGTCACCGACTATCTGGCGCCCAATGTGAAGCGGCCCCCGTTCAACAACCCCAAAGTGCGGCGCGCTTTTGCCTATGCCACCGATCGCCGCAGCCTGACCCGCACTACCCTGGGCGACCGCGCCCTGGCTGCCACGGGCATCCTGCCCCCCGGCCTGCCCGGCTTCGATCCATCCCCCCATGGCCAGACCTTCAATCCGGCGCTGGCGCGCACCCTGCTAGCCAGCGCTGGCTACCCCGGTGGACGGGGCTTGCCGCCCATCACATTGGCCCTGGATGGCGCCAGCGGGGATGACAGGCGCCAGGCAGTGGCCCTACAGCAGATGTGGCAGTCCGTGCTGGGCGTCACGGTCCGCCTCAGCGCGGTCAAGGCCGCCCCCGGCGCCTACACCGACGCCTTGGCCGCTCAGCCCTACCAGCTGGCCTTCAACCAGTGGAGCGCCGACTACCCCGACCCGCAGAACTTCCTCAGCCTGCAGCTGCAGACCGGTGTAACCAACAATCTGGGCGGCTATAGCAATGCTGAGGTTGATCGCTTAACCGCGCGGGCCGACACCCTACCCTGGAGCGACCCCCAGCGGGTCAAGCTGTATCAGCAGGCCGAGAAGATCGCCCTTGACGACGTGGCCTGGATCGTCTTAGACTGGCAACGGTCGGCCATCTTGATCAGGTCGACCGTGCATGGCCTCGCCGTCAACGGCAACGGCATCATGGCCCCCGACTGGACGAAAGTGATGGTGCGCTAGACCTCTTGTGGTGACTACGCAGGCCCCCGGCCCGCCCGCCGACGGGACGCGCTCGTCTGACGCTGCCCTGGACCTTATTGTGGAGTGCGCCCGCGCGGTGGCCCCCCACGCTTCGGTGTGCCTGGCGTTGCTCGGCCCTGATGGCCGTAACCTGGTGGTCAGCGCCGGCGTGGGCGCGCCGGCCCGACAGGCTGTGGCGGCGGCCAACGCGGTTCTGGCTGGCGCGCCCACGCCGCCTGATCCCCTGGATGCCCTGCAAGGCGCGCTGGCCGCCGCCGATCCCGCCGTCGTGGCCGTGTGCCCGCTGATCCTGCGCTCCGGCAGGGCCGATGGAGCCCTGCTTGTGCTCTCCGATGGGCCGTTGACCCCCCGTGATCGCTCCATCTTGCAGGCTGTGGCCGACCAGGCCACCGTGACCATTGAGCGTGGCCGCATCTACGGCGAGGCGCAGCGCAGCTTCAACAACCTGTTTATCGCCTACGAGGCGGGCCGCCTGTTCAACTTCAGCCAGGGCCTAGACGAGGTGCTGGCCAATATCACCGCCGTGCTCTCCCGTGCCCTTGGCTATGGCCACTATGCCGTGCTGCTGCGCGAGGGCGACGACCTGCTGCCTGGCGTCACCGGTGGCGTGGACGCCACCTGGTTAGCCGACGGCCAGGCCCGCGTCCCCCTGGCGCGCTCCTTCGCCCAGCGCGTCTTCGAGGGCGGCGTCTCCGAGCAGTCCGCCGACCCTGCCGTGCTTGGCGGCCTCACGTTACCCCCCCTGGAAGGCGGCGCCGCCCCCACCAGCGTGTTGTGTGCTCCCATGACTACCCACGCGGGGTCCCTGGGCGTCATCGAGCTGTATGAGGTTACCCCCCGCGCCTACTCGAGCGATGAGGAGTTCCTGCTCTCCGTGCTGGCCAATGAGGCGGCCAGCGCCATCGAGAACGCCCGCCTCTACGAGAGTCTGCGCGACAAGGAGTCCCGCCTGACCATGTTTGCCCAAAAACTGGTCAACTCGCAGGAGGAGGAGCGCAAGCGCATCGCCCGCGATATCCATGATGGCCTGGCCCAAATGATTGTGGGGGCCTACCGCTACCTGCAGACCTATCAGTATGCCCGCCGCGACGAGGATTTTACGCAGGGCCTGACCATCCTGCACGATTGCATCTCCGAGTCGCGCAAGGTGATGAGCGATCTACGTCCCTCCGTGCTGGACGACTTTGGCCTGCTGATGACCCTGGAGCAATACCTGGCCACCGTTGCCGCTGAAGCCGGTTGGCAGGCCGATTATCAGGTGGAGGGCGTGCTGGAGCGCCTATCCCCCACCCTGGAGACAACCGTCTTTCGCCTGGTGCAGGAAGCCCTCAGCAACGCCCGCAAGCACGCCGCTGCTCCCCGTGTCCTGGTGCGCCTGGAGCGTGCCGACTTCGCGCTGCGCCTGCTCGTGCGCGACTGGGGCGCTGGCTTCGACATCGCCGCCCCCGGCCACGCCTCCGATGGCTCCAGCCACCTTGGTCTGGTCGGCATGCGCGAACGTGTTACTCTGGTTGGCGGTTCATTTACCTTGCACAGCGTCCCTGGCCAGGGTACGACCGTGGATATCTCGCTGCCTCTCAGCCCCACGGGCGCCGACTAGCTCCACCCTTCCCTTATATAGAAAGGTCGCCGCCATGACAGGTCCCGTTCACGCCCTCCCCGATAGCGCCCGTACCATATTGGTCACCGAAGACAACCCCCTGCATATGAAGATCTTCAAGCTCAACCTGGCCTTCAAGGGCTTCAACGTGCTGGCGGCCGAGAACGGTCAGCTTGGCCTGAGCCTGGCCCGCCAGGCGCGGCCCAACCTGATTCTGGTGGACCTCTCGCTGCCCAAACTGGATGGCTGGCAGATGATCACCGCCCTGCGCGACGACCCGGCGACCCGCGACATCCCCATCATCATCGTCTCGGCCCGCCAGCCCGCCGACGAGCGTGAGTTCACCGAGCGCCTGAACATCACCGCCTATGTGACAAAGCCCTTCGATATCGAGGCCCTGATGGACCTAGCCGAGCGTACCGTCAACGAGCACGGCGCCGCCCGCCGCTAAGAGTCTGTCAGTCAACAAAGTATGCAGTAATCCAGCCTCGCTCCAGAGAGAGAGGTCTCCAGATTTGACAACGTTATTCTTCGACGGACTCTAAGCGCCTCCTATGCTGTCGAGCGTTCGCATGTGTCAGAGACTGCTACAGTTCGGCTGAAATCACCTGGCAGTATACCCGCTCCCCGCGCCCAGGCTGGACCGAGCGCGGAGGCGCGGAAACCTTGCACTGTGGTGTACGAACGTGGCGATACACACTGGCGGGCAGCGGATGGGCCGCCTGACGTCGTGGGCGCATCCCCCGTGCTTTGATGGCGCGCTGTGGCCCGCCAGAGCTTGACCAGCATAGGCCCTCAGCCAATCGTCTCCACATCGTGCGGCATGCTCTCGCGCATGCCCGCCCCCGTGATGGGCACAAACACGGCCCGCTCCCATAGGTCGGGGATCGTCGCCGCGCCGCTGTAGCTCATCCCCGAGCGCAGCCCACCCACCAGCTGGAACACCACCTCGGCCACTTCACCCCGGTAGGGCACTACCGCCTCCACGCCCTCGGGCACCACCTCATTAAAGTTGTCGGTGCTGTCCACTTCAGGCTGCTCGCGCTGTCGTCGCCCAATCGTCGCTCCCAGCGAGGCCATCCCTCGCGAGATCTTGTACCGCCGCCCATTCCGTGTGACCACCAGACCGGGGCTTTCCTTCGTTCCGGCGAACAGGTTGCCGATCATCACCGTGGAGGCCCCCGCCGCCAGCGCCTTTGTAATATCGCCCGAGTTCTTGATCCCGCCGTCGGCGATGATGGGCACACCGGAGCCGCGGGCCACCTCCGCCGTGTCCAGCACCGCCGTAAGCTGGGGCATGCCCGACCCGGCCACGATGCGCGTCGTGCAGATCGAACCAGGGCCCACCCCCACCTTCACCGCGTCTACCCCCGCCTCGATCAGGTCGGCGGCGCCCTCCGCCGTGGCCACGTTGCCCGCCACCAGTTCCAGGTCCTTAACCGCCCCACGTAGTTCGCGGATGGCCCCCAGCACGTGGTCGGAGTGGCCGTGGGCGATATCAATGACCAACACATCCGCGCCCGCCCGGTGCAGCGCGGCGGTGCGCTCCAGGTAGTCGCCCACGATGCCGATCGCCGCGCCGACCAGCAGCCGTCCCTTGCGGTCCTTGGAGGACAGCTGATGGACGTGCCGCTGAATCAGATCCTTGCTGGTGATCAGCCCGGCCAGCGTGCCATCCGCGTTGATCAAGGGCAGCTTCTCAATGCGGTGCTCATGTAGCAGCGCCCTGGCGTCGTCCGGCTCAATCTCCGGGGCCGCCGTGACCAGCCGCCCCCGCGGCGTCATCAGGTCGCTCACCGGCGTGTCCGGCTGCTCGGCGAAGCGGATATCCCGCGCGGTCAGGATGCCCGCCAGTCGGCCCTCCTGGTCTACCACCAGGATACCGCTGACCTCGTGCCGCGCCATCAGCGTGCGCGCCTCGCGCAGCGTCTGGTGCGCCCCCAAGGTGTAGGGCTGCTCCACCACGGCGCCCTCGGCGCGCTTGACCTGATGCACCTGGGCCACCTGTTGCTCAATGGTCATGAACCGATGGATGATCCCGATGCCTCCCTGGCGGGCCATGGCGATAGCCATGTTTGCCTCGGTCACCGTGTCCATATTGGCGCTGACCAATGGGATGCTCAACCGGATGTGGCGGGAGAGCTGCGCGCCTGTATCCACCTGCCGCCGCGAGGCGATCCCCGACCGCCGCGGGACCAGCAGAACATCGTCATAGGTCAACCCAGTCGGGCGAAACTCAGCCATCGTCTCCGCACTCTCCTCTCCCCACGCCGCCGCGGCTGCCCACCGCGCCATTCATCAGGATACGTAGACGCCGCCGTTACGTCAAACGCCATCGGCGCGACAGTATAAGGGTAGCAGCCGCGCCGGTATGCTAACCGTTGAGCTAGACCGCTCGTGTGGCGGGTCTGGTATAGTACACAGTGTATGGCCCACCCGCCGCCGCTCCTTGCCACGCCGCTCACCACGCGGGATACCCGCCGCGCCGCCCGCCTCTCGTACCTCAGCCGGCGGCGTGCCCTATCCGTGTTGCCAGCTCTGGCCCTGCTGGCCACGCTGGCCCTACGGCTGGCCAGCGTCAGCGCCCACGCCGAGATCGTGGCCCAGATTCCGCCGGCCAATACCGTGCTCGTCGTGAGCCCTGCCGCCGTGCGCCTCGTCTTTAGCGAACGCGTGCTGGCCAGTCTGAGTCAGGTCGCCGTCACCGACGCCACGGGCGCCCGCTTCGACCGCGGGGCCAGCGGGGTCAGCGCCGATGGCTTGGCCCTGCGCATAGCCCTGGCTCCCACCCTACCTACCGGTCCCTACACCGTGCTGTGGACCTCCGTCTCCGCCGATGATGGCCATGTTCTGCAGGGCAGCTACACCTTTGTGGTCGGCCAGGCCGGTACCCAGATCGTTGTGCCCACCGGGTCGGGCATCGCCCCTCTGGCCACCATGCTATTTGGCTTGGCCCATGTGCTGACCGACTGGGTTGCCCTGTGCGGTACGGCTATCTGGGTTGGCCTGCCCCTCTTCCTGCGCCTGGTGTTGGGGCCAGCCCTGCGCCGCGACGGGGCCGCCTGGGCGGCCCCGGTTGGGTTGAGGGCCACTGCCACCGCCGCGCGTCTGGGCTATCTGGCCCTGAGCCTCACCCTGGTCAGCACCCTGATGGGCTTACTGCTGCAGGCGGCCAGCGTGGCCCTGGTCACAGGATCACCGGTGCTGCAAACCCTGGGCGACCAGGCGCTGGGCAGCCGCTACGGCCTGGTCTGGATCGTCCGTGAGGTCGTGCTGCTGGCTGCCCTGGCCGTGAGCACGGTCCCCCTGGCCGTCCCGGCCCCCGCTGCCCTTGTTGTGCCCGCCGGTTCCTGCGTCCCCGCCCTCCCTGTAGCGTCCGGCGGCCCGGCCGAGTGGGCTACCCAGGGGGCGGTGCCCTGGGCCGCTGCCCTCGGCGTGGTCTACCTGTCCCTGGTCGCCCTCAATGGCCATGCCGCCGCCCTGTTCACCGTGTTGCCGCTCTCCCTGGCCGTGGACTGGCTGCACCTGCTGGCCATGGCCATCTGGCTAGGGGGCACGGTGGGTGTCGCCGCCAGCGTGCCAGCCACCGCTGCGCTGGCCCCGCGCGACCGTGCTCGGGCGCTGGTCACCCTGCTGCCCGCCTTCTCGCCCTGGGCGCTGGGGGCCGTGGCCATCCTGTCGGTCACCGGCATGGGTAACGCCGTGCTGCGCTCGACCGATTTGGCCTCCTGGGCGGCCAGCGCCTACGGCCGCGTGTTGGCCATCAAAATCCTGTTGTTCATCGTCATGGCTGCTATCAGCCGCTACCACGCCTACGTGCTGCGCCCCCGCCTCAGCGCCGCGCTGGCCGCCGATGGCAGTGACCCGGAGGGGCGCTCCCTGCAGGCAGCCGCCGATACCCTGACCCGCTGGGTGACGGTCAACCCCTATCTGGCCGCCGCCGTGCTGCTCTGCGTGGCCGTGATGGCCTCCTCGCCTCCGCCGGTCTAGACAACCCCCTCCGAGAGCAGCGCCCGCAGCGCGTCGGGCACGTCGGTGATAATGCCATCTACACCCAGCCGCACCAGGCGCCGCATCTGCTCCGGCTCGTTGACCGTCCAGACATTGACTGTATAGCCGGCCCGCTGGACTGCCCGCAGCACCAGCGGGTTGACCAGCCGGTAGTGGGGGTGCCAGGCGTCGGCCTTGAGCCGGCGCAGCAGGGGCAGCGGGTAGGCCTCGCGTAGCCGGGTCATCGGGCGCAACGTCTCCGTGCCCATCAGCACGGCCAGCCGCAGCTCGGCGTCCAGCGCGCGCGCCTCCGCCAGCGCGCCGCTATCGAACGACGATAGCAGCGTCGTCGCCCGCAGCCCCAGGTCGCGCACCAGGTCCACCACGCCAGCGGCCACCCCCGGCCCCTTTAGCTCGACATTCACCTCTATGCCCGCGTCGCGGGCCAACTCCAGCGCCTCGCGCAACGTAGGTACCGTTGCCTGACCTACCTGGAGCGCTTGCAGTTCGGCCAGGGTCAACGCGGCCACCGGCCCACCCTGACCGCCCGCCACGCGCAGCGTATCCTCGTCGTGGATCACTACCAGGGCGCCATCGGCGCTGCGCTGCACGTCTAGCTCGATCATCGCCGCGCCCATGGCTACCGCGCGGGCAAACGCGGGCAGCGTGTTCTCCATCTCCACCCGCGACGCCCCCCGGTGGGCGATCACCAACGGCTTAACCCCCTCGGCCACCCCATCGCCCTCCCTGTATGGCACAGCGCTCCGCCCCAGACCCCCGTCGCCCACTCCGTCAGACGCTCCCGGCGCCTCGATAGCCCAAGGCCATGTAGCCCTCCTCAGTAGTGTAGCGGATAGAAACTGGGGCGGCTGCGTGGGAGTAGGCCCGGCCCCGCGCACCGTGGCTGAAAAGTTGGGCGGTTCACCACCCGCAGCCGAGCCCACTGCATCGCGGCTAAAAGAACCTGGTGGCGCGTAGGCGACTCCCTGCCCCCGAGGCTGACCCGGGCGCGATTGGTCAGGCCATCTGCCGTGAGACTAGAAACCGGTTTCTAGTCTCACGGCGCACGCTCTCTTGGCGTGTCGTCAGAATGGCTCTTCCATTGGGCTGAGCGTGGCGCGCCTATCAGCGTGAACGATGGCGTGGAGTGCAGGGCAGGGTTGCCGGCAGAGGCGGCCAATGTCCAACTTGCCCACTGCCTCACGTAGTATAGGGTGACGTGTCTCCGAGTAACATGGACAGTGGTAAGAGAGGATCACCTCGTGCAGCGTTTACCGGCCTGGTCCGCCGATGGCCTCCCTGACGTGTCGTCCGACATTGGGCCTGATCATGCCCTGATCGCCGCGATCAGGGCTGATCCGGCTGCCTTTGATCTGCTGTACCGTCAATACTACGAGCGGGTGTTGGCCTATGCCCGCGCGGGTGCCGCCACCTCCGAGGACGCTGCCGACCTGACCCAACAGATCTTCTTGCGCGCTTTCGCGGCCTTCACGACCTATCACCCGGCTCGGGGTTCGCTGGCCGCCTGGCTCTTTGGCATCGCGCGGAACGCGGCGATTGATCTACAGCGGCGTCAGCGCGTGGCCCACGACACCCAGTACCTGCCGCTGGCCGACTCACCCGCCTCCCCCGACCCCCAGGACGCCGCGCTGCGCGCTGAGGCGATGGCCCGCCTGCGCGCGCTGCTGGGGCGGCTCGACCACCGCAAGCGCGAGCTGCTTGTGCTGCGCTTCGCCGCGGGGCTCTCTATCACCGATATCGCCGTGACGGGCAAGAGCGAGGCGGCCGTGCGCAAAGCCATTACCCGCACCCTGCATACCCTGAAGGAGCTGTACAATGACGCCAACCCATGACCTTGAGCGCCGCTACCCCGACCTGCTGGACGGCGCCACAGACCCCGCGCTCTGGCGAGCCGTGGGCGACCTGGACCTGGCCTATTGTCCCGTGGCCGCCACGCTCCCCGGCGCTGCTGCCCCGCCTCCCGTGGAGTGGCTCACACTGCTAGACCAAGCCGTGCCCTCCACGCTGCCGGCTGAGCGGCGCCGGCCACGCGCCAGGCCAGCGTCCTCACCGCCCGGCCACTGGCGCGGTGGCTGGCTGGCCCAGGCTTGGTCGCTGGCCCTGCTCGCGTTGACCGTCGGCGCCCTGCTGTCCGTGTTGCGGCCCGCCACGCCTGGGCGCGCCCCCGCCGTGCTGGCTACCCTGTCCCTGGGTCAGATGGCCAATAATCTCCAGCTAGCCGTGGCTCCCCATGCTGGCCGGGCCTTTGTGACCGGCCAGGATGGTGATGTGCGGGTCATCTCCACGGCCACCGGCCGCCTGTTGCGCACCACCTACGTAGGCGGTCAGCCGGCGGACATGGCCGTGGACGACCGGCGTCATCGCGTGGTGGTGGTCAGCAGCGCCAACACCACCGGCGCCCCCGGCGCCCCCGGCGGCGTGGTCAGCATCCTTGACGCAACCACCGGGCGCGTCGTCTCCGCCGTTGCCCTGGATGGCCCCAACACGGGTGTGGCCCTGGACGAGCGGGCCGGCCATGCCCTCGTCACCACCGAACTCTTCGCTGGCGGCCTGAGCGTCAGCCTGCTGGAGACCTCGTCCGGCCGCCTCCTGCATACCACGGTAATCGAACCGCCTGCTGTGCCCAAGACTGAGGGTAGCATCGCAGTCGGTGCCGGTTCCGCCTTCGTGGTCCCCGCCACCGGCCGCGCCTTTCTGCCCACCGACTTGGGCATGCGCCTGCTGGATACCCACAGCGGCGCGCTGCTGGCCACCCTGGCTATCACGGAGGCGACGCTTACCCTCGACCCGGCTACCGGCCACCTGTTTGCCTTCTTCAGCAGCGGCCAGCAGACCCGCATCACCCGCCTGGACCCGCGCACGGGCGCGGCGCTGCATACCACGTCCCTCGCCGGGGCGGTTGTGAGTCTAGGTGGTCAGCAGCCCCTGGCGTGCTGCTACCTGGCTACCTACTCCGATCCCGTCAGGAGCCGGCCCTTCGAGATGCGCTCCTTTGATCCACGCACCGGCGACCCGCTCACCCGCACGCCTATTGAAGCCGACGCGCTGCCCGTGCTCGCCCTGGACCGTTGCGCCGGACGCCTGCTGGCCGTGCAGTTCAGCACGACACGGGCCACCGCCTACCTGCTGGATGCCCGCACAGGCGCCCGCCTGGCCGTTATTCCTGCCCTGGCCGCGCCTGTCGGCGTGGGCTGGCCGACCCTGCCCGTCGCCGCCGTGGACCAGCAGGCTGGCCTGTTCTACGTGGCTTCCCCCGGTCCCGCTGTAGGTCTTGTCGAGGGCAGGTCAGCTCACTCTGGCCTGTCCATCGGTCCTGGGGAGATCACCGTCGTCAACGCGCTCACGGGGGCTGTTGTGGGCCGCGTCCACGTCGGCGTCGCCCCCCAACTGATGGTCATTGACGAGCGTACCGGCCACCTATTCGTGGTCAATGCTGGCGGCCCGGTGCGCGGCCCCGCGTCTAGCGTCCAGATGGCTCCAGCCAGCCTGAGTGTGCTCAGCGTGGGCCGCTAGCCTTGATGCGGCGCGACAAAGCCTGGGGGGGGCAAGCCGGTCCTCCCGTGCCGGAGGGCGCCGTGCGCGGCTAGACCACCCGCATGGCGATGTCCGGCGCAAGCCAGAAGGGCGGCAGATAAGCCGGGATGTTGGAGAAGGGCAGCACCTCGGGTTTGAGGTGGATGCCCAGGGCATCACGCATGAAGGCGCGCCGCTGTTGGATACGCGCCCAGGCCTCGGGGTAGGCGCGCTCGAACTCCTGGCGCAGCGCCGCGTCGGCCAGCGCGATGCCGTCCTCAATGTTGGAGGTGAAGTACGGCGTGCCGGTGGCCGGGATGATGTCCACCTGGATGGCCATACCGGAGCGCAGTTGCTGGGCAGAGTCGCGGTAGATCGGTGAACTAACCCACTCGTCGAGGTGGATCAGGTGGCCAGGGTTGAGGCCGACGCCAAAGAAGGGGTCACCCAGGCGGCGCTCGATGATGGCGAACAGCTCGCCTCCGGGCACGCCGATGCCCACGTGCTCGTACCACTCGGCCACGGCGGCGAAATAGGGGGCCACCAGCCTGGCCACGTAGTCGCCGATAGGCGCGGGCAGGTCCTGGGGTCCCGTGACCAGGAAGCCGCCCCGGGCGTTGTTGCTGCCCCAGTAGCCCAGTGAGGCGAAGACTGGGTCACCCACCCGTAGCACGCGGCTGGAGGGGCTGGCCAGTCCCAGCCTGGCCCGTTCGCCACTGTAGACCACGGGGTGATAGCACAGCGGCAGCCCGATAGGGGCCATCAGGGCAAAGGCCTCGAACTCGCTCATGCCGGGCCGTACGGCGAACAGCAGGTTGCGCAGGCTCTGGGAGCCGTGGGTGGCCGCGAACTCGAAGCTGGCCAGTTGGTCCACATCATTGATCGCGCGCATGCCCTGCTGGGGATCCATAAACAGTCGGTTGGCGTTGCGCACGTCGCAGCCCAGGCCGCGCAGGGTGTCCACCAGGTAAGCCGGCGCCTCCGACCACCGATCGGGGTCGTCGGTCTCCTCGGGGCCAAAGTATTTCCACCCCGCGATGCCCACCCGTCTGGCCCCACCGTCGCCCAACCCGGCATCACGCAGGATCGTGGGCAGCGGCGCGCTGGTTGCCCGGGGCTGACTGAGCAGGCTAAAGGTCTGATACAGCACCACGTTCAAGGTTAGGGGGCTGATCGCCGTGTAGACGACGTCCTCGTTGCCGGCCAGCAAGGTAGGGGAGCGCTCGGGCACAACGATCAGCAGGGCTTCCTCGAAGCGCGGGTCGAAGCCGGTCAGGTAGGCCAGGTTGGCGAAGTGCTCACGGTCGGCGTAAACCAGCAGCGCATCGTAGCCGGCGGCGGCGGCGCGGCGGCGCGCTTCGGCGAGGCGGCCCTCATAGGTGTGGGGTGGGATCGTCGGTTCGCTGGTCGGCAGGCCAAAGCTCGGCAGGGTTATCTGGGCCAACTCAACATGTTTATCACTCACACTGATACCTCCTCACACGAGTCGCGACCGAGCCCAGTGTCGCCGCGACGCCTGGCCAGGGTCACGCCAGCTTGTTGCGCGGTGACCCACCGCGCAGGCTCTCTTTCAGACCAATCACACCTGGATCGCCATTATGAACGGAGCCACCCACGCACTGTCTCTATCAGCCCAGGTTTGCGGCCGGTCCCTCATAGCCGCATGCCGTTCCTCCAGGATCGTTGTGGCACTATCTCGTGGTGCCCACACGATCATGTTCAGCTGACGCCATTCTGCTATGTGGGGGGCGCTTTGTCAAGCGATGACTGAGCGCTGACGACCGGTGGTTGGCGGTAGGACTGCCATCCAGGGACCTGAGGGAATAAGCGCCACCACCGGCCTGTTCTAGCATGTGGATGGATCAGTGGGGGCGAGGAGTGGGCCGGGCAATGAGGATACTACCCTTATGGGCAGTGCGCCGCCTGACCAGCTGGTCATGCTGGCTGGCCCGCCGCCAGGTGGCCCCCTACCTCGACCGTGAGCTGACCGCTCCTCAGGCCGCCGCCGTAGACGAGCACCTTCAGCTCTGCCCGCCCTGCCGTCAGCAAGCTGAGGTGAGCCAGGACATCAGCCTGCTGGTGCGCCACTGCGTCGCCCACGACGCTGTACCCCCTGACCTGCGCGCTCGCGTGGTGCGCCGCTGCGCTAACCCCACCGTCCCGCCTGACCCCGACCTCCAGGTATAAGCAGGTTATCCGTGGGTCTCCCGCTTGCTGCCCTGGCAAACTAGAAACCGGTTTCTAGTTTAGTTTGGCTGATTAAACGTGGTGGTGTGTCCGAGCACTCCTTCCGCCTGGGCTGCAACAGGCGGGGGGGAGACTGCCCGCACGTCGGCGTAGCGCCCGTAGCCAGCCATGCCGGCTACGGGCGCACTGGGGAGGCGGCCCTACAGCTGGCACATGTTCGCCGCCGTGCCCCTCTTACCCTAAATAGCCTCGCGCTACCAGCAATTCGGCGTTGAGCACGGCGCACCCGGCGGCCCCGCGGATCGTGTTGTGGCTGAGCACGACATATTTGTAGTCTAGCACCGGGCAGGGTCGCAGCCGGCCAACCACCGCCGCCATGCCGGCCTCGGTGTCGCGATCACGCCGTGGCTGGGGCCGATCGGGCTCGTCGCGCACCACGATGGGCCGCTCTGGGGCGCTGTGCAGCCCCAGTTCCTGGGGCACGCCCCGGAACCCGGCCAGCGCGGCGCGCAGGTCCTCTAGCGTGGCCGTGCGGTCGCGTAGCTCCAGCGACACGCATTCCATGTGGCCGTCAATGGTGGGCACCCGGTTGCATTGGGCGCTGATGGCCATGGCCGAGGGGTAGAAGGCCAGATCGCCGTACGCTCCCAGGATCTTTTGGGTCTCCGACTGCACCTTCTCTTCTTCGCCGCCGATGTAGGGCACCACGTTGTCAATGGCGTCCAGCGCGGGCACACCAGGGTAGCCTGCCCCTGAGATGGCCTGCATGCTGACCATGCTGACCCTGGTCACCCCGAAACGGTCGTCCAGCGGCTTGAGCGACATGGCCAGCCCGATGGTCGTGCAGTTGGGGTTTGTGACGATGAAGCCCCTCCAGCCGCGCTCCCGTTGCTGCCCTTCGATGGCCGCAACATGCTCCGGGTTGACCTCTGGGATCAGCAGCGGCACGTCCGCCGCCATGCGGTAGGCGCTGGCATTGCTGGAGACCACGTGACCCGCGGCCGCGTAGGCGCCCTCGCACTCTCTAGCCGCCTCGGTGGGCAGGCCCGAGAACAGCACCGTCGCCTCGGTGCGCTCAGATAGGCCTTTCACACGCAGGCCCGCCACTGTCATTGGGATATCCGGACTGACCGCCCAGCGGCACACGTCGCGGTACACGCCGCCCGCCGAGCGCTCCGACGCCATCACATCCACGATCTCGAACTGAGGGTGGTCGGTCAACATGCGCACCAGTTGCTGGCCCACCGTGCCCGTCGCGCCCAGGATGCCTGCCTTGATCATGCTCCCTCCTCAACCACGGCTTCGTGGACCGCACGCATGGCGTCAGCTGCCTGGCCGCCCTCGACTACAAATGAGATATTCAGCTCTGATGAGCCCTGGGCAATGGCCAGGCAGTTGACCCCTGCCTGGCCCACGGCGGCGAAGACCCGCCCGGCTACCCCGGGCGTGCCTTTCATGCCTCGCCCTACCGCCGCCACGATAGCCACATCGTGATGCGCGCTGATTACGTCTATGTCGTGGTGCAGCATCTCCAGAGCAAAGGTGGCCTTCAGCGCCCTCAGGGTGCGCTCCACATCGGCCTGATCAATGGCGAAACAGATGTTGCTCTCCGACGACGATTGCGAGATCATCAGGATGTTGATGCCCTCGGCGGCTACCGCGCTGAACGCGCGCCCAGCCAGTCCGGGCACGCCCAGCATGCCCAGCCCATGCAGCGTGACCAGCGACAACCCGTTGATCTTGGTCACTGCTTTTGCCGTGTGCTTGCTGGTGGGGCTCTCCGCGCTGATCAGCGTGCCCGGATGCTCTGGGTTGAGCGTGTTCTTGATCCGCAGTGGAATGTTCAACTGGACCGCTGGCACGATCGTGCGCGGGTGCAGCACATTGCTGCCGAAGTAGGCCAGCTCGGAGGCCTCGACATAAGAGATCTCGGGCAGGGTCCTGGCCGTGGGCACGATGCGCGGGTCAGCCGACATAACCCCGTCGGCATCGGTCCAGATCCACACCTCGTCGGCGTGCAGCGCAGCGCCCATGATCGTGGCCGAGAAGTCCGAGGCGTTGCGGCCTAGCGTGGTGGTCACCCCCTCCGGGGTGGCCCCAATGTAGCCGGTGACCACGGGCAGGATACCCCCCTCTAGCAATGGCCCCAGCCGCGCGCGGCTACGCGCCGTCGTCGCCGTCATGTCTGGGCTGGCGTTCTGGAAGCGGTCGTCGGTGACGATCAACTCCTCCGCGCTGACCGCCTCGGCGGGCGTGCCCAGCGCGGTCAGCATGGCGGCCATCAGCAGCGAACACAGTTTCTCGCCGTACCCGGCAATGGCGTCCAGCGAGCGCGGGCTGAGTTCTCCCAGCAGCGAGACGCCGATGCAGAAGTCCCGCAGCTCAGAGAAGCGCTGGGCTATCGCCGCCTGTACTCCCTCCGCCAGAGGCCCGCGCTCTACCAACTCGGTCAGCGTACTCAGATGGCGCGCCTCCAGCTCGGCCAGAGCGCTCAGCGCCGCGTCCCGTCCCCGCGGCCCAGTGCGCGCCTCCCGGGCGATGCTGAACAGCGCGTCAGTCACCTTGCCCACGCTCTCCGAGGCCTTGCCCATCGCTGAGACTACCACCACGGGACGCAACGCCGCGTAGCGCCGCACCAACTCCGCCGCGTCGCGGATGCGCCCCGCCGTGGCCAGCGAGGTGCCGCCAAACTTCATCACAGTGACGCCCATGTGGTCCGCTCTTCCCTCCTCGTGCCCACCAGCGACCCGTGCGCCCCGTGGATCTCCGTTGTGCGTCGTCGTACTCTGCTATCGTACCCTGCCTGCCCCTGTGTGTTCAAGGCAGCCCACTCTTAGCGCTCTTCCAGTAGGCGCCTCCGGTACATCCGGCGTGGTCACGGCGCACCTGCTTGCCCGGCTGGTAATCAGCAGACTCGGCAGTCTTTTCTGAGGCCAGGCCACGGCAGCGGAGGGTGGCTGCGCCCTCCACGAACAGAACCTCGTGCTCGTTTGCCCGGACGAGTCAGGTTTCAGTACACGGCAAGCAGTACGGGCGGCAGGTCGGGTCTCCTTCTCCTACAGTGATGAGGAGAAGAACGATGTCGTGCCCGCACTGCGCCGCTACCGTCACCACCGCGTTGAGCCGCCGTACCACCCTCGGCTATCGGATGGTCCGCTGCCGCGCGTGCCGGCGGACCTACAACGAGCGCACAGGCACGCCGTTCAACCACCTGCCCCGCGCCCACTGATGGCGCCATGCTGGTGGCGCTGGGGCGCTTGCAGGACACGCTGAGCCTGCGCAACGTGGCTGAGATGGTCCTCACGCACGGCTTCACCGTCACCCACGAGACAGTGCGCGCCTGATAGGAGCGCCGCGCGCCGCTGCTCACCGCGCGGCTGAAGGCCAGGAGGCGGGGTAAAGCAGGCCGGACGTGGCACGTAGACGAGACCGACGTGAAGGTGGAGGGGCGGTGCTGCTACCTGTATAGAGCTACCGGCTCCGAGGGGAACCTAGTGGAGACCCTGCTGAGCAAGACGCGGGACATGGAGGCCACCAAGAGGTTCTTCGCCTGCGCGCTGAAGGTGGTAGGCCAGGCGCCGGAGAAGGCGCCCACCGATGGGCACGACTCCTAATGGATTTGCGCATGCCCGATATGGGCGGGATCGAGGCCACGCGCCGCATCTTGCACACCAGCCCACACATGCGCATCCTTGTGGTCACCATGCATGAGGATGATCAGTCCGTCTTCACGGCGATGCGCGCAGGCGCGCGCGGCTACCTGTTGAAGGGCGCTCAGCCCGACGAGGTCATGCGGGCGATCCAGGCCGTGGGCAGCGGCGAGGCCATCTTCAGCCCGGCGGTTGCCACCCGGTTGATTGACTTCTTCGCCACCATCCAGCCGGTGGCCCTGCCCCACGCGTTGCCGGAGCTGACGGACCGCGAACGGGAGATCCTGGGCTTGATCGCGCAGGGACACAGCAATGGCGTGATCGCCCGCCAGCTTGCCCTGAGCGCCAAAACGGTGGGCAACTACGTCTCCACTATCTTCAGAAAGCTGCAAGTGGCCGACCGTGCCCAGGCCATGCTGCGGGCGCGGCAAGCAGGATTGGGGGAGAGGGACATGTAGAGAGCGCCGTCCGATGAGAGCAAGGACGGCGCGCACGGCGCGTGATCGCCGAGACCGGCCGGAGCCCGGGGGCGGTAGCTGGCGGACTTGCAGGGCCTCCGTGGCGTCCTCCTTACCTCCTGGGCCTCAGCGCCTCGGCCAGCACGTGCTCCAGCGCCAGCACTTGCCCCGCCGTCTGCTCCAGCGCCCGCGCGTCGTCGCCAAGCAGCAGGCGCACCTTCTCCAGGGTGCGTGCGTGGCTAGCGGGATAGGCTGGTGGCAGCGATGATCCCCGTGCCGCCAGCAGGGCGTCGCGCGCGCCACACAGCTGCGCCGCCCGCGCGCCAAACCCCTGGGCGGCGGCGACTCCGGCCAGACCCTCCAGGCACCACGACAGAAACAGCGGGTTGCCAATGGCCTGGAACAGCGCCGCACTCTCGCCCAGCAGGGCCTGCGCCTGGTCCAGCGCGCCGTCGGCCAACTCCACGTGCCCCAGCATCGTCAGCGTCATGGCCTGCCCCCATAGGCTGTCCTGGCGGCGCATTGTGGTTAGTGCCTCCATCTGCAGGGTCCGCGCGCGGACCAGGTTCCCACTCCGCAGGACAAGATGGCCCAGCGCGGAGAGCGAACGGGCGGCGCCGAGGTCGTCCCCGCGCTGCTGGTAGAGGGCCAGGCTCTCTTCATAGAGGGATGCCGCCCGCTCGTCCTGGTCCTGGTTCTGGGCCACCGTTCCCAGACCGAAGAGCGATTCAGCGAGCAGCCCCGTGTCACCCATGACGCGCAGCAGGGCCAATGCTTCCGTCCCCAGTGCGTCCGCCCGATCAAGCAAGCCCCCGCTGACCGCGTCCAGAGTTAGCGCGCTGAGCACCTCGGCCACGCCGCGTGTATCCCCCAGTGCGCGATACAGGGAGAGGCCCTGCTCAAACAGCAGGCGCGCCCGGGCGGCCTCGCCGGTGAACATGGCCACGGTGCCCAGGCTGGCCAGAGCGGTGGCCACTCCGGCCTGGTCGTCCCCCGCGCGCGCCACGGCCAGAGCTTGCTCATAAGACGGCGTGGCGGCGGTGTAGCGCCCGCGCTGTCGGTCCAGCAGCCCCTGCGCGGTGAGCGCGGCGCCGAGGTCGCGCCCCTGCCCCTGCTGGTGGGCGAGAACAAGGGCCTGCCCGCTGAAATCTTCTGCCTCATCATAGGCGCCGTGCTCAATGGCCAGCATCGCCGCGCCGGTCAGGGCCTGGATGCGCGTGGACAGGGGTGTCTCGTCCGCGCCGGTTAGCTCCAGCATCTCCCGCAGCCACCGTCGCCCCTCGCCTAGGTGGCCCCGCGCCCTCCAGAAACGCCACAGCGCGGCGGAAAGGCGCAATCCCGTCGCCGCCTGCCCGCTCATCCCCGCCCAGCGTAGCGCCGCCCGCAGGTTGTCGTGCTCCAGCTCCAGCCGGGCTAGCCATATGCTTTGTCGCGCCCCGCGCAGTTCTGGCTCAGCCGCCTCTGCCAGCGCCAGGTAGAAGGCCAGGTGACGGCTGAGCACTGTCTCCGTCTCCCGCGCGGCGTCCAGCCGCTCCAACCCATACTCGCGGATGGTTTCCAGCATGACGGCGCGCGGTTCCTCCTCACTATCCTCACTGTCCCCCAGCGGTGCCCCAGGGGCCAGCATGAGCAGGCTCTTATCGGCCAGCGCGGCGAGCTGTTGCCACACCGGCTGCCCCGTGCTGGCGCTCAGGTGCTGGGCTGCCTGCAGCGTGCAACCGCCCAGGCAGACAGCCAGCCGCCGAAACAGGGCCTGTTCGTGCTCGTCCAGCAGGTCGTAGCTCCAGGCGATGGCGGCGCGCATGGTCTGTTGGCGGGCGGGCAGGTCCCGCGGGCCGTCCACCAGCACAGTCAGCCGATGCTCCAGGCGCGCCAGCAGGGCCGCCGGCGGCAGTGCCTTGCTCCAGGCGGCTGCCAATTCGAGGGCCAGCGGCAGCCCATCGAGCCGGCGGCAGATGGCGGCCACGGCAGCGGCGTTGCGTGCCGTGAGGGCGAAATCGGGGGAGACAGCCTGGGCCGTGGCCACGAACAGGGCCACGGCCGCGTTATGGCCCAGCGCCTCCACGGTGGCGGAGGCGGTGGGGCTGGGCAGGGCCAGGGGGGCCACAGCGTAGTCCTGCTCGCCCCGCACGCGCAGGGCTGCCCGGCTGGTCACCAGCACGCGCAGGTGAGGGCAGAGGCCGAGTAGCTCCGTCACCAGCGGCGCCGCCGCGACGACCTGTTCAAAGTTGTCAAGCAACAGCAGCGCCTCCTTGTCGCTCAGGGCGTGAACCAGTCCTGCCGTGAGGGTGCGGTGGCGACCCTCCTCGACATGCAGGGCGCCGGCGATGGCCGCGGGCACAAGAGCCGGATCGCGTAGCGCCGCCAGCGCCACGACGACCACTCCGGCGGAGAACCGCACGCGCAGATCGTGGGCTACCTGCAGGGCCAACCGGGTCTTGCCCACCCCACCGGGGCCGGTCAGGGTCACCAGGCGTGCAGGGCCTCCCGCGCGTGCCTCGTTGGTTAGTAGGCGGGTCACCGCCGCTTCCTCCCGATCCCGCCCAAGCAGCGGCGTCAGGGGCAAGGGCAGGGTCACCATGCCGGCCCAGTCTACGGTGGCCTGGCTTGGCCGCCGCGCGGCGGTGAAGCGGGCCTGCTCCGCGGGAGGCAGAGCCAGCGCGGTGGTGAGCCGCTGCACGGTGTCGCGGTGGGGCCGTTGCCTCCCTCCACGCTCAAGCAGGCTGATCGCATCCACACTGAGGCCGGCGCGCTCAGCCAGGTCCTCCTGAGAAAGGGCGGCGGCCTCGCGGTAGCGCCGTAACAGCTGTCCAAACGTCGGAGCTGATGGAGTCTCTCCGTGCATGCCACGCCCTTCCCACCGCCACGGTGCGCTGTGCTGCTCCCGTTGTGTTCCCTCATGATAGCCTGCCAGGCCGGGTTTGTCGGTGTGGTTGTCCGGGCGGCTGTCGGTGGGCGGCGCCCACCGAACGGCGCACACTGGGAGGTAGGGCGGCGCACGTGTGAGGGCGCCCCAGCACACAGGTAGGAGGAGTACCCATGGCCATTATGGTGATCTACGACAACCCAGGTGTCACTCAGCAGCAGTACGACCAGGTCACGGACCGCGTGCTCAAGCAGGTAACTCTGCCCGTGGCGGGCCAGCTGTTCCACGCCTCCGGCCCGATTGAGGGCGGCTGGCGTACCGTTGATGTGTGGGAGTCGCAAGAGGCCGGCGATCGCTTCTTCCGCGAGCACCTCGCCGCGGCGTTCGCCGAAGTGGGCATCTCGTCCGCCCCGCCGCCGCGGGTCCTGGCCCTCCACGACATGTATCTATGACCGTGGCGGGCGACGCGGTGAGGGCGTGCGTGCGGTGCCCACCCCCGTGATAGAGCAGCGTGACGCGCACGCCCTGATAACGCAGGCCTCATCATCGCCATCAACCAGCGCGACTACCCTAGTGACGTAGCAGCCTGGAGGGCGTCCGCACCGGGCGCGGCCAGGTGAGAATGATGAGAATTAAGACGTAGGAGGTCAAGACATGATCAAGCATCGTTCAGTGCAGGTTGGGCTTTTCTTACTCGTCGTCACCCTGGCGACCGTGTCCATCACGCGAGCATCCAGCCACACGGCGCTGGGACCCACAACGCCCTCCACCGTGACCGTTGACGTGGGCTACGGGGAGAAAGGTGGGGACGCCATCATCTTCACGCCACGGTGGATTGATGTCTATGTGGGCGATACGGTCATCTGGCGCGACCTCGACGCGCTTGATGGGCACACCGTGAGCTTTGGATCGAAAGCGACGCTGGACCTGGTGCTCAAGCAGGCCTTCGTGTCGGTGCCCCAGAAGAATGGGCCGCCCATGCTGGCGCTCAGCCCCAAGGTTGTTCTGCCCACGATCAGCCCGACCTACGACGGGACCGGCTACGCCAACTCGGGTGTGCTGAGCAAGGGCAAGACGTGGAGCCTGACCTTCACGGCACCTGGCACGTACCGCTATCTGTGCATTCTGCATGCCGGGCTGGGCGGCGGCATGTCGGGGGTGGTCGTCGTTCATCCGCGGCCGCTGGTGGGCAGGATGTACTTTGTGCAGGCTGGCGACAGCCAGGCAGCGCACGACGATACGATGAACCAGACGCTGAACCAGAGCTTCTTCCCGCAACGGCTGACCGTCCATGTGGGCGACACGGTGACCTGGACGGGTGGCTTGCACAACGTGGCCTTTGGCCCTGAGGCGCTGCGGGCGCAGCTGGAGAAGCACATCTTCACGCCAGTGCCCCAGAAGAGCGGGCCACCCCTGCTGGCATTTAATCCCCGCATCGCTTTCCCTAGCGGGGGCAACACCTACGACGGCACGGGCTTCGTCAATTCAGGCATTCTGCTCTTCACGGTCAAGCCAGGCTCCACGGCGCCGCCGATGTTCCACCTGACCTTTACCAAGGCGGGCACTTATGAGTATGACTGCTTGCTGCATCCGCACATGGAAGGCTCTATCACAGTCCTCCCCGCAGCCCAGTAGCCGGGCGGCCTCTTGGATGTGCCCGCATGCATTACTGGGCAAACCAGGGTTCCGGGGAGGAAGATAGGCGGCTGCTAGCCCTACCTACCTCCCCCTGGATAGACGCGTTCGCGTGGCCTCAGCATATGGCCCGCCACACTGCTCCCGCCAGCGGGAGCAGTGTGGCGGGTCTCTGACCGCTATGTGGGATAGCCGACGCTGGGCAGGCGACCAACAGAGGTCACGGGTCCTTCAGCTCCGGAGCGGGCCAGGAATGCCCGCAGCGACCATAAGGCCGCCTGCTTGGGACTACACACGCGCAACACCTCGTAGAAAGGGAACAAGATATGGCTCACACAGGCCGTCCAGGGTGGAGTGGGAGAGTGGTGGCCGGGGCACTCGTTCTCGGTGTGGCGCTGGCCGGATTGGTGGCCCGCCATGGATCGGCCAGCAGCGCCATCTCCGTAGCACCGCCGCCCGCGGCCACCATGGACGCGCGACTGATCATCCGGCCGCGTACGGTGGCCGTGCAGGGAACACTCTCGAAGGGCATGCGCGTGGTGGGCACCCATAGGCATCAACCGAAGAGAAGGAGGGCAGGATCGTGCAGCAATTGGAAGGGCGAGGGCTTCTTTTTGCGGCGGTTGAGGCGACATCCTGCGCGCACACACCGGTGGATGGTGGTGAGGGCGGC
>JAABUM010002147.1_pt1 | contig 27271 bp, 26 predicted proteins | sample 5559161 | NCBI WGS metagenome assembly JAABUM01 (sample SAMN10711868, study PRJNA513369) | rock metagenome | isolation source: Antarctica rocks | place: Antarctica: Victoria Land, Siegfried Peak nord
ATCCGCTCTGGGCGCTGGAAGTGCTGCGCTACTGGCAGCACCGCAACCTGGTGGCCTACCACGCCCATCGCAAGCGCCGCCTCGCGCGACGCCACGGGTACCATGAACTCTCGCTGTAGTATTAGGACCGCCTTCGCGAGATTGGCGAACGCGGGGTCGAACGGGACACCGGCCGCAGTTCGGAACCGCAAAAATCGCCGTCGCCTACGGTTCTTGCCCCAGGCCGTAATGTCCCAGTCTGCATCGTCCCAGTTCGTATCCGGGAGGGCGAAACGCCTCCTCGTTTGCTCGATGAATGGTTGCACCGCGTCGGTATCGGGGCGAATATGTCGCGGTTTGGCCGCGGGTCGGCTCGCGTCCGTGGCGCTCATTCCTGGTGCCTCTTCGTGCCCCTACCGCGCTTCGCGCGCCCTGACGCCCGTCGGACCGGAGTGCTCTCCGGTTCCGAGCACAGCTCCGCTACGACGTTGATGCTGGCCAGGAGCGTGTTGAACTGTATGATGGTCTGCTTGCTCGCCCCGGTGCCGGCTGTTGCCTCCAGCGCGTCGCGTTGTGCCGCGATTGTCGCGGCGAACCCCACGTGATCCGCGTCGCGCCATGGCTGGTACCACTCGCACGAGTAGCAGCTCTGGGGCGGGTAGAACGGGCAGAGGCCGCAGACGTGGATATCGCGGGCGCAGGTTCCGACGCCGGTATCTAGCAGCGGTGTCGGCGCGATAACTCGTTGCTCCGGGCGATCGCCGAGCACCGCGTCGGTCTCGTTCGCCACGATCCGACCGCGCCAGCGGTCCATGATCTTAGCGTATTCCGGGCCGGCGGCTGCCTCGATCCGCTGCGCCGCGTCGCGTCCCAAGCCGTAATACACTAGTACGTGCTGCGCGTCAGTGTGGTCGAGGAGATCCATGACTGCGTCGATCGATGCCCCACCGGCCGCGAGGCGCGAGGCGAACGTCCGCCGGAAGCGCCGTACGGTGAGATGGCCGCCCGGCTGGTGAGCCAACGGGGACGCCGCGAAGAATGCGGTCAGCGCTCTGGCGAATCCCTGGAGTTGGAGTGGTTCCCCCCGCGGGCCGAACAGCAGGTGCGGATCATCCTCCGCCAGCATTGCCCGTGTCTCGCGCGTTTCTTCCACATAGACCTCGATTAGTTTCCCGAGTTCACGGCTGATCGGTCGCTGTCGACGCTGGCGATAGCCGTCGCTTTTTTTCGAGCGCGGCATCTCCAGGTGATACCGCGTTTCCACGCTGTTTGGGTAGGTGAGGAAGTCGCGCAGGCGTAATTCACAGAATTGCGCCACGTTGGCCCCGAGTTCGAGGGCCAGCATCGTGCATAGGCGCGGGAGCGTTTTTTCCGTGCCTCGCCGCAGCAGCGTGAGGAGTTCGGTGAATGCCGCATCCGAGAGCGGGCCTTCTTCCGGGTCGCCGGTGCGTACTGCAACCCCGGTCTCGTTGCCACCGAGGGTTATGCCGTACAGTGCATCCGCACAATCCTCGGAGAAGCCCGCGTAGCCACAGGTGGCCGCCCAGCGATAGAAATAGCGCAGAATGTGGAGCATCGCTATCCGCGATGGCGTCGTCGCCGATGCGAGGAGGTGGAGGAACTCGGCACTATCGAAATCCGACCAGGTGAAATCGGCATCCCGGCCTTGCACATCCAGAAACTGCGCGTATTCGTGCAGCGCCGCGTAGACGCGGACGGCGGTGCTGACGGAGCGCGTGGCCAGTATATGGTGGAGATAGGCGGTCGGGGCGATCCCAGCCGGACTGCCGTAGGCGAAGTGAGGTGCCCAGCCGGTGCGCAAGCGGAGCCATGAGCCCGTGTTCCCCGGGCGCATCACCTGGAAATCGCCGTCGGCCACGTCGAGCGTCCCCCCAGCCAGCAGGGGGATGCTCGCTTCACTTGGACTCGTAGTGTCCGCGGGTGTCTCTTGTGGTGGCGGGCCAACGGGGGTAACGTCTGGAAATTTCTCGGCACTCACTCGCCGCCTCCTTCCTCGATAGTTGCCCCCGCCGCATCCGTGGGAGGGTACAGCCCGTCCTGATACGCCGCGAGGTATGCGTTCGCGCGACGCTCGCGCGCCAGCCTGAGATAGGGATCAGCTGATCGTCGATCGCTCCATCCCGCCATCAGCATCAGCATCTCGACGGCATCCAGACGGTTTTCGTGGTCGGCGTAGAATTTGTTGAGGGCGGTGTGTCTGAGTCGATGCCAGCGCAGATGGTGCCCGGTGACCTCGCTCAGCCGCTCCATGATCAGCCGTGCGGCGCGCCCCGACAGCGCTTCCCCGCCCTGTGCGAGGAAAATGTAGGGGGACGCCGCCTTGCGCGGCCGGTATTCGGTGACGTACTCCGCCAGCATCGTACGCATCGATCGCCCGATCGGGATCTCCCGCTCATTGGTTTTCACCTCTGGCGCATTTTTCCTGGTGTCATGGGGATCGTCGGGGTGGCGCAGGACCACGATATGTTCTTTCGTACCCGTCGGAAGCTGGTGGATCTGCAGTTTGAGCATTTCACCGGTGCGAATCCCGGTATTGATCGCCAGGTACACCATGGCGCAGTTGCGGGTCCGGACCGCCGGGTCCGGCCAGATATCGGTGCGTTCAGGATCGAGCACCGCCTCGACCGCGCCCCATTCCTCCATGTTGAGCGGACGGACCGGCAAAGTCAGGGGGAGGCCCTGCCGATGGTCCCTAAATTGTCTGGCGATACGCTCGGCGGAGAAGGTCATCGCACGATAGCGGCGTTGGCTTGGCCCCTGGTCGGTGGTATACCAGCCAGCAGCCCAGCACAGGAATGCCTTTAGTTTGTTCCAGTAATTGTTGAAGACGGCCGGCGAGAGCGGATCCCGAGTCACTGTGTTGTCCCCGGATCGGCGCATCCGGGGCGCGGTCTTCACGAACTGCGCCAAGCCGCCGATCTGGTGACCGGTGAGGCTGCGCGCGTTCGCGAGGTGGGTGTCCAGTCCGGTATCCAGCGCCTCATCCGCCCAGGCGTACGCCAGGGCGACCGCGCGCAGGTCATCGACCCCGGTCGAGGCCGCTACGCGATTTCGTCTGCTGAACAGGTACCATCGCAATGCTACACTGCACGGTGCACTCGTTCGAACATCAATCAGCATCGGCAATCGCTCCCCGGAGGGCGTGACCAGCACGTGCACGCGGTAGGGCACCGGTATTGTCTCACCCATGTTGCCGCGTCCTCCCCCCACCGCGCGCCATAGTCGATGAATGATTCACGGCGGCGAGTGCCGCCACGTTGGCGATTTCTGCAAGGTTCCCCAGCACCGTCATCGTCCTGCTATCCTGCCATGTGACATAATCCACTCCCAGCGGATCGTACGGAGCGCAATAGTCCGCGATCGAGGACGCGCGTGCCGCGACGACGTAGAGGCGATGGGCGGCGCTGTCGCGCATCGTGTCGGGCCAGCACTCAGCGGTACCCCCCGTGACGGCCCCGGTAGGACGCTCGTCGAGTGATAGCGCCTGCTGGCAGAGGTTACGGAGATCGTGATGACCGGTGGCATCGGTGTAGCGCTGGGTGTAACGCAACGTCATGCGTAACTCACGTCGCACGAATTTTAATGGTGCCGTGATGGTCGCCACCCTCCCCTGGTATGGCAGGCCGACCACGTGCATCCAGGCACTACCATGCTGGTACTGCACGGCGCGCCAGACCTGCTGTGTCGGTCCGACCGTGACCAGCGAGATATATGCATTCATATCTCTCTGATCCCAGAAATGCCCGCCCCATGCCGGATGCTGTGCACTGATTTTAAGGCTGCGGGTGCCCGATTCGCGCAGCAACTTGAACCATGCGGTGCTCCCATGCGCGATTGTCTCGCCAACTACGAGGCCTGTCTGCGTAAGCCGTCCGTGGGAGAAGGTGATCGCGGTGTCCTCCGGGAACTCGTGTTCGATTTGCTGGTGGAGAGCCTCGTGCTCCTCATCCGAACCGGTGAGGTACGCATTACTGAACGTGGCTAATCGGGCGTGAGTTGGCAATCCGAGCAGCAAATACGGCGGGGCGTAACCAATATGTGAGCTGGTATTGTCGTCTGCTGTAGTCAAGTAACCCCCTATGAACGTCGCGATGAACAGTGCGCGGCTGCCGCAAGTAGTATGTAAGGAATATATATATCTAATAGACTTTTGTCAAGGTTGTCCGTATTGGGAATGGTTCATTCGACGTTGTCGATATACGCGGGTCCGTCCCTCGGAAGCGTTTGAAAGGGGATCGGCTATCCTTCGCAATGGTGACCAAGTCGCCAAGGAAGTCGTCATGACCGTCACCGCCACCAAGCGATCGACCTGCGCGTTACCGAATGGCTGCTTCTGGGATCGTTCTTCCTCGCCGTCAAGCCGATTGGTCGCGCGGCGGTCTGGATACGCCGGGTGTAGATTGTCGTTGTCAAGGGGGTCTGCGGCGGAGTTGGTGATCGCGGCCCGGCCCCACCTCGGCGATACTCGCCCCCGGCGTTCACAGCAAGCTGCTGCGCTGCCCTGTACCCGACCAATGCGCCGAGGCACTCGCTCGGTCGCTTGGGGGCCAATCCAGCACGCCCCGAGCGACGGCTGACGGTTGTGGATGGCGAGGAGCACGGCTTGGTCATGCGGACATCGACGCCGACCGGCAGCCGTCTCCATCTGGTAGGCCGATCACCGCGTCGTCTGGGCCGTCGTGTCCAGGCACCGACGCCTTGCGGCAGTGCGTCAGCCGGCGAGCAGGAAACGTCGCCGGAGGCAGGCAAAGCCCGCCCGGCCGAACATACCGCGCTTCACGCGCTTCAGCTTGTTGAACTGGCCCTCGACCTGGCCGGAACGCCAGGCATACGCCAGCGCCGCCGCGACCGCCGCCTGGTCGCGGCGCAGCCCGGTAGCGAAACCGCGCAATGCCGCCATCTCGCTCGTCTCCGCCGCGACCAGCCACGGCTCGCGGGCCGCGCCGTCGTGTTCGCGGATCAGTCGGGCGAATTCCAGGGCGAGCGTGCGCGTTCCCCGGTGTCACCGCTTTCGGCAGGATTCTCGACGCACCACACCAGGCGCCGACCGGCGCCCCTGACCACCGGTCAGGTGTCTCACGTCGGCACGCAGATCGTCAGCCCCACATCGACCGGCTCTGACGGAACCTCCGGCACGACGCGCGCGGCCCAGTCGCCGAGGTCGCGATGCTGGTCGGCGAGCACCTGCCCCACTTCTGCTGCCGGCACCGCCTGGTCAGTACCCTGTATCAGGACCGCGCTCACCTTCCCAGGCTGCCCGCGGAGTACACCCGCCGCGAGGAACGTCGCGTCCGGGTTGCCGCTGGAGCAGAGTAGGACACGCAGCGGCCGAGGACGTGCTCCTCTCATGCGCGCTCCTGCCCCGCAGTTGCCATCGTCATGCATGCTCATCGAGTACCTGCGGGGCGGCGCGGAAGTCATGCCGTCCCAGTAGCGCCAGGCCGAGCAGGCCGGCGAGCGCCAGCAGTGCCCCGCCGAGCCGGTACAGCGGCGCGATGCCGAACGCGTCAACCAGCACCCCGCCGAGGGCCAGGGAGAGCAGGCGCATGGCGTTCCAGGTCACGTCGAGCAGGGTGAAGACGCGCCCGCGCAGCTGTTCCGGCACCGCGCCTTGCACCGTCGAATTGAAGACGACCATGCCGGTCGAGGTGTTGAGGCCGTAGATGAAGAGGAGCAGCAGCGCCACCGGCAGCGGGGTGAGGCTGGCGATGAGCACGTCCCCGATGCCCCGGATGATGTAGGGCACGAAGAGCCAGCGCGCATCGCGGTAGTCGCGCGCCACGGCGTTGGGGATGAGCGGCCCGAGCAGCGCGCCCGCCCCGATGGCCCCGATGAGCCAGGCGAAACCGGACGGCGCAAGCCGGAGATGCTGCTCCGCGAGTACCACGAGCAGCGCCCCGGTCCCGCCCACCGCGAACGACGCCACCGCCTGCACCAGCAGCAGGCGCGAGACGAAGCGGTCGCGCCGCGCGAAGGCGAGGCCCGCCCGCGCGTCCGCGAAGTACCGTCCGAGCCCCTGCTTGCTCCCCGCCCCCACCCGGCCGGCGTGCGGCGGTATGGCGATGGTGCCGATCAGGAGCGCCGAGGCGACGAAGCTGGCGGCGTTGAGGGCGAAGGCCGGGCCGGTGCCGGTGAGGGCGATGAGCCCGCCCGCGACGGCCGAGGCCAGGATCTGCACCAGCCGCCCGGTGGACCAGGCGACGGAGTTGGCGGCGAGGCGCTGGTCCGCGGTGGTCAGGACGGGGATGACCGCCTGGTAGGCCGGGCCGAAGAAGGTGTTACCGGCCGCCAGGCCCGCCGCCACGAGATAGGCGTGCCAGACCCCCTGCGGCCAGAGGAGCGAGACGACGAGCGCCGCGCGGATGAGGTCGGCGCCGATCAGCACACCCTTGCGACTGAAGCGGTCGATGACGACGCCGGCAACCGGCCCCAGGAGCAACACGGGCACGACCTCGGCCGCGACCACCCCGGCGACGGCGAGGCCTTGACCGGAGAGCCGGAAGACGAGGACCACCAGGGCGATGTAGTGCAGCGTGTCCCCGAAGCCGGAGAAAAGCTGCCCGAGCCACAGCGGGAAGTAGGTGCGGCTGCGCACGACGTTGCCGTAGGCCCCGAGCACCAGACCGAGGCGGCGCGCGAGGGAGGGCGCTGTGCTCATGCGGTCACCACCGGGTCGGCCGCACGCCCTGCCGCGTGACGCTCGATGATGCCGCACACCGCCCCGTCGCGGTCGGTTGTCTCGGCCGCGTCACGCAGCGCCCGCAGCGCCTCGCGGAAGGCGGTCAGGACCCGCAGCTGCGCCTCGACCGCCGCGAGTTTGCCGTCGAGCAGCGCCCGGAGGTGGGCGCAGGGCTCCTGGCCGTCGCGGCGCAGGGCGAGGATCGCGCCGATCTCCGCCAGGGTCAGGCCGGCCGCCTTGGACTTGATGATGAAGTCCAGCGCGTCCCGTTCGGCGCGCGTATACCGGCGATAACCCGCCGGGCTCCGTGTCGCCGGTGCGAGGATCCCCAGCTCCTCGTAATAGCGAATCGTTTTCGGGTTGAGGCCCAGCTCGGCGGCGAGCTGGCCGATGTGATAGTGCTCGTGCCCCATGCGCCCCCCTCATTATGCGTAGCCGCCGGGCACGCCGACGGTGGTCATGGTCGCATGGTACACCTTCCAGTTAGCTGGAAGGTCAAGGCTCGTTCGCAGAACGCCCCCTACAGGGCCACTTCGTGGTACGTTCGAGTAGGCTTCCTCCTGTATGTGAAGGGGGTGGTGTGATGGCATCCGAAAGGACGGTGCAGGACGAGGTGGCGACGCTCGATCGTTGGTCGGAGGCACGCCTCGCCTGTATGTTAGCGTAGGAGGCGCGGGGGTCTGACTCAACGCCTCGCTGCGCACTGACGCTTGGATACGAGCTGTCGCCCCCCGCACTCGAGGCCGTCGCGCGGCAGACGAGACGGAAGCGTGTTCCCCACCCCAGACAGACAGGTCGCCGCCGACGCGCCGTTCCTCGTCCCACGTTCACTGGCGGGAGGCGGCAGCATGGATGTCGGCGTGGATACGCACAAGAAGACGCATGTCCTGGTGGCGGTTGGTACGCCGGGCCAGACCCTGGGGACGAGGACCGTGGCGAACACCCCCGCGGGGTGGGCGGCAGCACTCCAGTGGGCGCGCGAACAACAACAACAACACATCCGCTGGGGTGTCGAGAACAATGGGTCGTTGGGCAAGGGCTTCGCCCAGTTCCTGCTGGCGCAGGGGGAGGCGGAGGTCCGCGAGGTGGTGCCGCACCGCACGGCGCAGTACCGTCGGCGGGGGCGCACGCAGGACAAGACCGACACGGCCGACGCGCTGGCGATGGCGCGCCTCCTGGGCGCGGACGGGGATGGCCTGCCCCTGGTGCACGCCGACGATGCGAGCACCGAATTGCGACTCCTGAGCGACCATCGCGACAACCTCATCGCCGACCGCACGCGGCTCATCAACCAACTGCATGCCCAGATGCTCCAGCGCGATCCGCGCTACGAGGGGCGCTCCGGGCCGCTGACGCAGGCCGCCGGCGTGCGCTTCTGCCAGGAGTACGACCCGCCGGGCGCGGACGCCCTCGTGCGTACCCGGCTCCTCATTGTCCGCCAGCTCGCCACCCGCATCGCGACCCTGGCGACGGCGATCGCGGCCCTGACGGCGCTGCTAGGGCAGCGTGTGGCCGCCCTCGGGACGCCGCTCCTCCAATTGCGCGGCGTGGGGCCGGTCGTCGCCGCGCGGCTGCTCGGCGAACTGGGGGGCACCCTGCGCGTCCACTCCGCGGCGGCGCTCGCCGCCCTCACCGGCATCGCCCCGGTCGCCGTGGCCTCCGGTAACCGCCACGGTCACCGCGCGAACTTCGGGGCAACCGTCAGCGTAACCGCGCCATCCACATCATCGCGCTGACCCAGCGGCGCTGCGAGCCCTTGGCGCAGGCCTACTACGCCAAGAAACGCGCCGAGGGCAAGACCGCCCGCGCGGCGATGCGCTGCCTCAAGCGTCGCCTGGTCGACGTGCGCTACCGGCTCTGGTACGCCCGGCCTGTCGAGTCCCCGCAGCCGGTCGCGACCAGCGCCGCCTGAGGCCCGAAGTCCCCTGACAATCTCGCCTCGGGGACTTGACACGGCAGGCTCGTATGATGTGTGCCACCGGCGTGTCATCAGCGTGGCAGGAAAACCACCCCTCGGGCGCGTGAAACGGCTATCCGGCGCCAAACCTGCCGCTCGTACCTGCCAGTTATGCTGCCATCTCAGGCACACGCCGGCGACACCGATGATGTGGCGAGGCGTCTGACCGAAGGGCTAAAGTCGAGTTAAGGACGCCGGGGGGTGGAGCGGACCTTCGCCCGCCCCGATCGCAACCGTCGCCCGGGCAAGGACCACGAAGGTTGGCCGGGGACGACCGAAGCCTAAATCCACGCCGCGATGAGCCGCACGATACCCCGCCGCCTTACGTGCCGATCCCTTTTCCGCCGATCTCTCGCGATACTTTGTTGCCATCGGCGTAAGGGCAACTTAGCGGTAAGCAATTCCCCAACACGAACATGGTATCTACACACATCCTGGATCGAAGACGATGTGCTGTTCTTACCTCCATCTGCCGGGAGAAAGGGACTGCTACTTTGGCCTGCCACGAGGGGTAGTGTTCCGGCCTCAGCGGGGTGATGCTGCGGCGAGTTCGTAGTAAATCTGGACCAATCTCGGGTTCTCGTGCCCGGCGAAGGCGATGAGATCCTCGCGCGCGATGCCTGTGCGGGCGAGATGGGTCAACCGGAGGGTCCGGGGGGTGAGCGTGGTCAGACGCGGCAGGTCGGCGCGTTTTCCGAGGGCCGCCAGGATCTGGGACCAGCGTAGCGGGGTGAGGCGCGCACCGCGATTCTGGGCGTCGAACCCGAGGAACAGCGTGTCGTCGAAGAACTGCTCGGCTCGGGCCCGATCGGTCGCGATGTATCGGACAATGAGGTCGGCCGTGGCCAGTGAGATGGGCACCTGCCGATCAACCCGCCCTGTCGTACTGTTCGCGACGACAGTGACGAGGCGCGCGTCCGTATCGACATCGACGAGCCGTAGGTTGATGAGCTCCTCGCGACGGAGGGCCGCGTCGTAGGCCAGCCGGAGCATCGCCTGATTCCGTAGCATTGTCGCGGCATTACGTGGTGTGGGTTGGGCCGCGACCCCTAGAAGTCTAGCCCATTCCTCGTCCGTGGGGAGCCACGGATAGCGAGCTTCGTCCGCAACCATCCCTGCCGTATGGCCGGCCAAGTCTCCGCGTCGCGCGGCGATGATAAATGCAGTCTCGACCGGATTATCGTTCCGCTCGCCGCGCTCCTGCAGATATCGGTAGTAAACATGCAAGGACCTGAGGCGGCGCTCGACGGTCGCGGGGGCAAGCCCGCGCTCGTCCAGACGCTGCCGTGCTTTTTTCCCCTGTGGCGGCTTGCGTGACGCGAGATCGTGGCCGTATGCGACGATATCGTCGCGCGTCGCGGCCTCCGGCCCGGTCTGAGCCTCGTGCCGTTCCCAGAAGGTGAGGAAGTCCTCCATCGTGTCGGCATACACCCGCACGGTATCCACGGTGAGCCCGCGCGCGAGACACGAGTCGAGCCATTCCCTGGCAGACGGGCGTGTGCTGATATGCGTGCCGAAGAGCACTGGACGTTTGGTCATGAATCCTCGGCGTCAGCGATTCGAAAAGTACGGCATAGTAGCCACCCCGGGGCCTTCACGACTGCGAGGAGGCCTATGCATGCCGATTCGAGTAGTAATCCCAATGCTACTCAGACCGGCGGGTACGAGCGGAACGCAAGTATAAACCCTCACCATTATGCCGAGACGCGACCCATGCTCACTACCGCCACGACTATGCCCTGGCCTCCACCGTCCTTCACCCGGTACGTGCAAGCGATACCCCGCTGGTGCTTGGGCCGCTCGCCATGCTCGGCGAGTCGTATGCGCTCGTGTCGCTCGATGGTATGTCGCCTGGACTAACACACGAAGGCACATTGGCGGCAGCGTGCACGCAGGTGATGGCACTGTCAAGTTAAGCCTTTTAGGCATCGACGGCGGTCCGAAAGTGGGGAACGATCGGCGTATAGGAGCCCGGATCCGGCCTGTACAAGCGCTAGCAACGGCCAGAACTGGCTCGATGTGGGGAGATTTCGTTCAGTCAAAACTTAACGTGACAGTACCCCGTCGAGGACGATCGCCCCGGCGGTGGGGGACTCGAACCCGGCGATCATCCGCAGCGTGGTCGTCTTGCCACAGCCGCTCGGCCCCAGGAACGAGACGAACTCCCCGCGCTCGATCGCCAGATCGAGCGCCGCCACCGCCACTGTCTGGCCGAACTGCTTCCGGACCCCGCGTAGTTCGAGAAATGCCATGCCACCCTCCACGTCGCGCTATGCCTGCTTCGTCACGACCGGCGCGCGCTCCCCGCGTCCACCTGGCGAGTACCGCGCGCCGACGAGTTGCACCGCCGCGATCGCCGCCCAGGTGAGGGCGAAGCTGATGATCGCCAGCGCCGCTGGTTCGTAGACCCGGCTGCTGCTGAGTTGATTCATGTACGGGCCGAACGCCGGCTGCGCCAGGAGGAAGGCGATCGTGAACTCGCCCATCACGATCGCGAAGGTGATGAAGGAGCCGCCCAACACCGCCACCAGGATGTTCGGCGCGATCACCCGCCCGAGGGTTACCACCCACCCCGCCCCGAGGCTCTGTGCCGCCTCGGTCAGCGCGCGCACATCGATCGCCCGCAGCCCGCTATCCACCGACCGGTACATGTAGGGGAAGGAGAGGATCACGTAGCTCCCGACGAGGAGCACCTGCAACCCCGCACGCCCATCGGTGAGGAAAGTGCGGTTATAGGCGCGGATCAGTCCGAAGACCAGTACCACCGCCGGGATCACGAACGGGAGCAGCGTGCAAAACTCGATCAACGGGCGCAGGCCAGGAAAGCGGAAGTGGACGAGATAGGCGGTGGGGACGATCAGCGCGACGCTGACCGCGATGGTCACCAGCGCGATACGGAAAGAGAAGGCGAAACTCTCCAGGAAGCGCGGGCTGGTGATGATATTCTGGTAGGCACTCCAGTTCGGTGCCCCGCGATTCAGTTGCAGCGAGAATTGGAACGACGCGATCAGCGGCACGATGAAATAGAGCCCCCCGATGGTCAGCCAAATCCACGGCCAGATGCGGCGAGTTCTCATCGCCCCCTCGTCCAACGCCCGGTCAGGCGTTGCAGGCGCGTCGAGAGCGCGATCGTCAGCGCCATGATGGCGATCATCCCCAGGGCCAGCGCATTGCCGAGGCCGGGGTTCGTCTGCGTATCGCTGCTCAATTGCGAGCCGATCAGGATCGTGATCACCCGCGTGCCCGCCCCGCCCCCGGTCAGCGCGAAGGCGGTAGCGTGCGCCCCGAACGCATTGCCGAAGAGGAGCACCATCGTGCCCAGGATCGTCGGCAGCAGGATCGGCAGGCCGATATAGCGCCAATAGTGGAACGGCGAGGCCCCGAGGCTGATGGCCGCCTCCTGCCATTCCCGGCGCAGGCCATCGAAGGCGGGGACGATCACCAGCAGCATCAGCGGGATCTGGAAGTAGGTATAGGTCAGCGCCAGGCCCCAGAAGCTGTAGAGGCTGAAGCCGAACTCGCGCAGGCTCAATCCGGCATAACCGAGCGCCCAATTGACCAGACCGAGGTTGCCGAGTGTGGCGACGAACGCGAAGGCGAGCGGCACCCCGGCGAAGTTCGACGCCACCCCGGAGAAGCTCAGGAGGAGCGGGCGCAAAAAGCGCGGCACGCCGCCGATCGTCAGGGAGGCGGCCAGCAGCGCACCGAGCAACCCGCCGAGAAGGGCGGTGACCGCGCTGAGCTGGATCGAATACCAGTAGGAGGAGACGATCGCGGGTTCGGCCAGCTTGCCGATATTCTGGAGGGTGAAGCCTTGCCGTTCATCCATGAAGCTCTGGGTCAGGATCGAGATGGCGGGGTAGATCAGGAAGATCGCCCCGAAGATGAAGAACGGCAGGATGCCCAACCAGGCCAGCGGGAAGCGGAACGCCGCCCGTTTCCCCGGCTGGGACTGTGCGGCGGTCGTCGTGGCAGTCGCCATCGCAAGCAACCTTTCGGAACGTTGGCCGGGGCACAGCGGCTGTGCCCCGGCGCGGTATTGGTTCGACGGGCGGCGGCGTTGCCTACTTCACCTGCAACCCGACGATCGTCGGCCAGTCGGTCTTGATCTTCTGGGCCGCCGCGTTGATCTGATTGGCCGAGGGGAGGCCGATCTGTGCGGAGGTCTGCGGCAGTTTCGCCAGCGTATCGGCGGGGACGACATTACGCTTCTTGAGGTCGTCGAAACGGGCGGGGGTGGCGTACCCCTTGACGAACAGGAGTTGCCCCTCATCGGAGTAGAGGAACTCCATCTAGAGGCGGGCGGCATTGGGGCGGGGGGCGTATGCACTGATCGCCTGGGCGTACACCCCTGCGAGCGAGCCACTCTTCGGCACGACAACCGCGATCTGATTGCCACCGGTGCTGTCGCGGTTGGCGAGGGCATTATAGTCCCAGCGCATCGTGATCGGCGTCTCTCCCTTGGCGATCGTCGCGGGCTTCGCGATGACCGGCAAGAGGTTCCCGGCATCGTTCAGCTTCTTGAAGAAGTCCAGCCCCGGCCCCGGATTGTCGAGGGAACCGCCATTGCCGAGCGCCGCCGCCCAGACCGCATTCTGCGCCTGCGCCGCCGCGACGGGGTCGCCGGCGAGGGCGATCTGCCCCTTGTACTCCGGCTTGAGCAGGTCCGACCAATCCTGCGGGACATTCTTGACAACCTGCGTGTTGACCTCGAAGACCATCACGCCGTAGTAGTCACCGTACCAGTGACCATCCGCATCCTTCAAGGCGGCGGGGATCGTGTCCCAGGTCGCGACCTTGTAGGGCTGGAGGAGCTTCGCATCCTTGGCGGTCGGCCCCCAGGTGAAGCCGACGTCGATCACGTCGGGATTCTGCGGCCCCTTGTTCCCCGCGTTCGCCCGGATCGCTTCCACTTCCTCGGACGAGCTGCCGTCAGGATTCAGGTCGTTGTGCTTGAGGAAGTTGTACTTCGCCAGGAACGCCTTCTTGATCTCGCCGTAATTCGCCCAGTCATCCGGCAGGGCGATCGTGGAGAGTTCCTGTTCTTTGCGCGCCGCCGCGATCAGCGCGTCCATGCCGCCCGCCGCCTGCGCGCTGGCCGGGCCGGCAGCCGGGGGGGCGGGGAGATTCGACGAGGCGGCGGGGGCTGCCGTACCCCCGGCGACAGTCCGGGTAATGACGGGCGCACCGGCGGCGGCGGCGGTTGTCGGCGCGGGCGCGGCGGGCACACTCGTGGCAGGCGCGCTGGTTGGGGTGGCGGCGGTGCCGCACGCGGCCAACAAGCCGCTCAGAGAGAAAGCCCCGACACCCAATAGGGCGGTGTTCCGCAGCAGGCGGCGGCGCGAAAGGATCAACTGGCTGGCAGGGCGCGGTGCAGGGCGGTGCGCGATGCGCTGTTCAGCCATCGTGGTGGCGCTCCTTCTCCTAATGCTCGTTGGACAATCCGTATATTTGGAACAGCCCAAGGATAGGTTACGGTGGCATAGCTCGGATTAAGGGCTGGTTAAGTGAGCGTAAAGGCAAGGTTAATTTCTCTGTCGGGTGCGTTTCATCTTCGGCTTGGCTTGTGATTTAACAACGAGATGGGCTTGCGTCGATTCTGTCGCCACCGAGATACTGGGAACGATAGTCCCAGGGACAGGAGCCCACCCACGGTAACGGGAGCCGGGACAGTGGCCAAGGGCACCAGCCGCTCGCGGGGCGAGCGGCCGCGCTCAGCCTCCGGGCGTCTTCTCGGGTTGTGCGGCGGCCTCCTGTACTACAGTGGTAGTTGCAACGCGAGGCGGCGGCGATAGTGGTAGAACCGGGCGCTGGCCTGATGGCGGCGACGCCAGCGCGACCAGCGCCAGATCGCCCCGGCGTCCGGCGGGGTGGCGGCCCAGAGCCGGGCGAGCAGGCGGCGGATCGCGGGCACGGTCAACGGGAGGAGAGCGTGCGCCTGCTCGCCTTGAAGTGGACCAGGCTGTCCGCCGGAGGCCCCCCTTTTAGGCCCGCTGCCAACGGGTCGACGTCGTGGGCGCGGAGGACGGTCAGGAAGGCGTGCGCCAGGCAGGCCAGCGTGACATGCCGGTGCCAGCCGGTCCAGCTGCGGACCGCGTACTCGGCCAGCCCGACCTCCTGTTTCGCCGCCTCGAAGCAGATCTCCACCGTCCAGCGGCGCCCGGCGACGCGCACCAGGTCGGCGAGCGTCGCAGCGGCGGGCGCGAAGCAGACGGAGGCGGTCACGCCGGTCGGCGCCGCGACGCTGCGGCGCAACAGCACCCAGCGGCGCCAGCCCGCCACGAGCGGGTCGACGAGCGGCAGGCGCAGCCAGTCGTACTCGCGCGGCCCCGTGGCCCCGGCCCCCGGGCTCACGCGTTCCCAGCCCGCGGCGGGCGGGTCGGCGCGGTACGTGCCGATCCGCCGCTGCCGCCAGTCGGGGCCCCACACCGTGTCCTTGCTGGAGACCGCCAGCACGTAGCCGATGGGCCGCGCCTCCAGCCACACCCGGAGGTATTTGACGTCGCCGTAGATACTGTCGGCCGTGACCCAGGCGGCGGGCACCCCCGCGTCGAGCGCGCGCCCCAGCATGGCCTGCGCCAGTTTGGGCTTCGTCGCGCAGGCGACGTCGTCGGGGATCCCGGCGGCGCGGCAGCGGCCCCGGTCGTCGGTCCAGCTGGCCGGGAGGTACAGGGCGCGGTCGAGGAAGGTGGGGCCGCGCGCCCCGGCATAGGTGAGGAAGACCCCGACCTGCGCGTTCGCCGTGCGGCCCGCCGCGCCGCTGTACTGCGGCCGCACCCCCGCCGACTTGTCCCCCTTCTTCAGGAAGCCGCTCTCATCGACCACCAGCACGCCGCCCGGGTCGCCCAGCTGCTCGACCACCTACGCCCGCAGATCGTCGCGCACCGCGTCCGGGTCCCACGTCGCGCGATAGAGGAACGGCTGGAGCCCATAGGGCGTCGCGTCGCCCACCGCCGCGGCCAATTGCCAGCCATTCTTGCGCGCGGTCCGGCCCCGCAACCCCCGCAGGGAGTCCGCCGCGTGTCGCCGCGCCTCCGCACGGGCGAACCGCGGCCCGATCCGCCCCACCACCGCCGCGAACTCGTCGGTCCATGCCCCGCTCGCCGTCATGCCGCCACCCCCTCGCTCATCGCTAGGGGCAATTCTCGCATAACTACCACTGTAGTACCTGATACCAGTCGGCGAACGGCGGGAGGTCGGGGGCGAGGGCGCGCGCCCGCGTGTAGTAGCCCGCGGCCACGGGCCACGCGCCGCGGAAGGCCTGCTCCAGGGCGAGGAAGTAGGGGGCCGTCGGCTCGGCGGGGGCGAGGGTGAGGACGCGCACGAAGGTCGCTTCGGCGTCCGCGCCGAGCCCCAGCTCGAAGTAGGCGCGGCCGAGGGCGAGGTGCGCGGGGACGTCGCGCGGCCACTTGCGCAGCACGCGCAGCTGGCGGCGTACGTCGCGGACGCTCGCCAGGTCCGCGGCGGCCGCGCCAGCCGCCGCGCGCGCCGCCCGTTCGAGCGTGCGCTGGGCCAGGTTCCAGCGGTGTTCCGTGACCAGCCGCCGCCCCTGCTCGTGCGGCGACGGGGGCGGCGCGGTCGGCCGGGGGCTGGCCGCGAGCGGGGGCGCGGGGCACGGCGGGGCGGGTGCCCCGCTCGCGGGATCCGGGCCGGGGGGCTCGGGCGTCGTGGCCGCGCGGGCGACGTCTGTGGCGGGGAGCGTCTCCGCGTTGACCGACGGCCCTGCGGGCACCGATCCCGGTTCGTCGCCCGCCCCGGGGCGGCGGAAGCGCGCGAGCCAGGCGTCGAGACGGTAGAACGCCGAACGACGGTGCATGACATCCTCCCACGCTACCGATGCCAGCGCGCGCGCCGCCGTGTACACACCGGCGCTGGCGGCGGAGGCCGGGCCGCGCTCCCGCGCCGCGTTCGTCGTGTGGCAGGGGGTGGTATGGCCAGGCACGCCGTCGGGGCGTGCCCGGCCATGCTGTGCTCGTGCTGTCGCCCTTCTACGCGCGCCGCGCGCGCCGCCGCAGGAGCAGCGGGACGATGGCGACGAGCACGGCGGCCAGCCCGAGCAACGGCGCGCGCAGGGCGGGTTTCCCCGCCGCCGCCCCGCCGCCCGTATTCGGCAGGCCGGGGATCGTCCCGAAGTCGAAGGCGTTCGTCAGGTCGTTGGCCGCGGCGTCGCGCGTGCCGAGCGGGGCCAGCCCCCAGCGGTTCTCGATGAACTTCAGCACCGAGGTCGTGTCGTACTGGGTGTGATCGACATACCCGCGCTTGGCGTAGGGCGAGATGATGATCGTCGGGACGCGCGTCCCCGGCCCCCACTTGTCGCCCTGCGGCGGCGCGACGTGGTCCCAGCGCCCGCCATTCTCGTCGTAGGTGATCACGATCGCGGTGTCGGCCCAGTAGGGGCTGTTCTGGACCGCGCCGACCAGGTCGGCGACGTGCTGCTGCCCCCGGACGAGCGCGGCGTAGCCGGGGTGCTCGTTGTCCGGCCCGAGCGGCTTGATGAAGGAGACCGCCGGCAGCGTCCCGTTGCCGAGGGACGCGGTGAATTCCTGCTCATCCTTCAGGTGGGCCGTCTTCGCCGCCGTGCCATCGGCGTAGTTGGCGAAGTAGGCAAACGGCTGGTGATGGTATTGGAAGAGCGGGTCGGCGTGCCCGGCGAGGGCGTCGTTCCAGCCGCCGGCATACCAGGCCCAGCTGATGTCCTGCTCGCTCAGGCGATCGCCGATGTTCGGCATCGTCTGGTTCGGGACCAGATTAGCAGGGTCGGTGACGCTGGCGGGGTGCGGGGTGTTAACCGTGTACGCGGTGTTGACCGCGTAGCCATCGGGCGTCACCGCCCCGTCCTTCACCAGGCCGCCGTTGGCGTCGAGCTGGGCGACGGAGGCGGCGGGCGCGTTGGGCCACTGTGGTGAGCAGGCGCAGATCAGCCAGAAGTGGTTGAGGAACGAGCCGCCGAACGCGGCGTGAAAGAAGTTATCCGCCATGGTGTATTGTTGGGCGAGCTTGCCCTCCGGCATGTTCGTGGCGTCGAAGTGGCTCAGCACCAGCCCGGCGGCGTCGCTCCAGGCGACGAACTTGTCCATCTTGCCGCCATCGATCTGCAGCTGCTCCTGGTAGAAGCGGTGGACCAGATCGCCGGTCTTCTGATCGGGGGCGACATATTGTGCGGCGTCATACGGCGCGACCGGCAGGTTGGCCGGGAAACGCGGGTCCGGGGCGGGCGGCTTCAGGGTGGTGTCGATCGGCTGCGGCAGGACGCCGTACGGTTTGCCGTTCTTGTCCACCTGCGTAACCGGCCCCGCATTGGCGAGCCCGTTCGCGCCGGGGAAGTTGCCGTAGAGGCCGTCGAAGCTCCAATTCTCCTGATAGATCACGATGACATGGTTAATCTTGTCGGTCGGCCCGGCGGCGGCGGCGTTGGACACGGTAATTGTCGGTACGAGGGACACGAAGATCGCCAGTACCAGCGCGAGCGATGCGCCATGACGCCATTGCATCGGTTCCTCTCCTCCATAGAATGCTCCGCAGCGCGACCCCCATCGCGCCGGGCAGCCCGCTCGGGCGGTACCCAATCTTACTGTGGCCGGGAGGGGGATATGCTTAAGCTTTCGTTAATTTCTCGTTAACCCCACGTAAAAACGCGACCCGGGCGCGGCCGGCGTGCCAAGCCCCTCGCGGCCCGCTACATGTGCTCTGCGCATTGCAACACTTTGATGGAGGAGCGCCGAGAGCGACTATGGCTACCTCCGCCGGCACCGCCGTCGCAAAACGTTCCTTACACGAGCCAGCACAGCTAATTGTCCTAGAGGGTGTTAGGCACCTTGAACGGACGCTTGTACGGGGTGCATGCACGCTAACGGCGAGGCTGACGAAAGAGGCGGGGCGAATCATCTGTGATTGCGGCACGGCACGGTGACAGGCCCGTTGAAGGCGCGTGATTGCGTCAGCGGTTCGTTACCAACCACCTGATAGTGCTATAGATTACACAACTAGCAGTTATAAGTTCCTAACACCCTCTAAGTGGTCGGTCTGAATCATTGAGCGCCGGTACGCCCCCGCTGACAAGGCGGGGTGTCTCCGCGCAATGTCCGCTGCTTAACTTCGCGCTAACCTCGGGTTAACAGCCCCTTAACCGCTCCCCCCTACACTAGTGGGTCACGCCGCAATTGAGTGGCGATCATTGTTGCGCTGTGCGAGACTGTGGTGGTGTGCGAGAGGAGGGCGTGATGGCACCACCCCCGAAGGAAGGCTTGCGGACGTTGAGGGCGGAGGAGCGGGCGACGCTGGTGCGGGTGAGCAAGGCGGCCAGCGCGCGGCAGGACCGCGCGCGCCGAGCGACGGCGCTGCTCGCGGTGGCGGCCGGGCGCTCATTCCGCCAGGCGGCGAGTGTGGCCGGCTTCCGCAGCGGCACGGCGGTCGCGGGGCTCGTCGGGCGCTTCAATAAGGAAGGGCTGGCGGCCCTGGCCATCGCGTCGGGGCGCGGGCGCCGGGCGACCTACGACCCGGCGGCGCGGGCGCGGATCGTGGCGACCGCCCAGCGCGATCCCGACCGGAAGCGGGATGGCACCGCGACGTGGTCGCTGAGCACCCTCCAGCGGACCCTGCGCCGGGAAGCGCTGCCCGCGGTGGGTGCGACGACGATCCGCCGGGTGCTGCGCGACGCGGGCAGTTCGTATCAGCAGAGTCGGACCTGGTGCCCGACCGGGACGGCGGTGCGGAAGCGCACGAGCGGGCTGGTCGTGGTGGTGGATCCGCAGACCGAGCAAAAAAGGGGCTGATCGAGCAGGCGTATCGACTCGGCGAGGCCGCCGGGTTGCACGTGTGGTGTCAGGATGAAGCCGGGCCATACCAGGCGATCCCACAGGCGGGGGCGCGTTGGCGGCCGGTCGGCGCCCCGCAGTGCCAGCCGCACGAGTATGTGCGCGGCGGGACGGCCAAGCTGCTGACGCTCTTCCGCCCGGCGCCCGGCCTGGTCCGGGCGAAAGGGGTGACCAGCGCGCCGAACGCGGTGCTCCACCCGTGGCTGCGGGAGGAGCTGACGCAGATCGTGGCCGCGCTGCCGCCGCTGGCGGACCCGCCAGACGCGCGCGGGCCGCTCGGCCAGTGGGAGACCTGGCTCGGGTATGCGCCGCACGAGCCCCTGCCGCCGCTGCGGGTGCTGCTGATCTGGGACAACCTAGCCGGCCACACCAGTTGGCGCTTCACGCCCTGGCTGTTCCAGCACGGGATCATGCCGCTGTACACCCCGCTCTCGGGCTCGTGGCTCAACATGGCCGAGTCGGTGCAGCGGATCATCGCCGGCCGCGCCCTCAGCGGGCAGCATCCGCAGACCCAAGCCGAACTCATCGCTTGGCTGGAGGCGACGGTGACCGGCTGGAATCACGCCCCGACGCCCTTCGTCTGGGACGGGAAACGGCGTGAGCGCCGGGTCCGCGCGCGCCAACACCGCCTCGGCGGCTCGGCGGCCAGCGCCACCGATATCCAGCTATTTGCGGCGTGACCCACTAGAACCATGCCTCAGGGAGGCTCTGGGCCACCCCTCAACCCGGTCACCGTGTCACGGCGCGGTGGCACTCCTCAAGGCGGTTCGACATGCGTCACCCCGTCCCCTGGCCCTATCGGCTGGCACAGGTCGCACTTCTCCTACTCATCGGCGACTTCGTGTCACGCCCGTTCCTTGGTTACTACGGCTGGCAAGACACGGTCCAACTGCAGAGTGGGACGCTGATTGTCGGCAGTGGTGTGGCCATCGGCTGGCCTCGCCGCCCCGCCACCGTCCGCGACCAAGCCGAGCGCCACTTGGCCGGGGTCGTCCTGAGCGTCATGGGTTTGTTGATCGCGCTCGGCGCGCTGCTCTTCAATCTGACTCGACGATGACAGCGACGGGTGCGACGAAGAAGATCCTCCTCGTCGACGATGAGCAGGTGCTGGCCGAGACGATCGCCTACAATCTCCGCCGCGACGGCTATGCCACCGTCGCCGCGCACGACGGGCCGGGCGCGCTGACGCTGGCGCGGCGCGAGCGCCCCGACGCGATCGTCCTCGACGTGATGCTCCCCGGCCTCGATGGCTTCGAGGTCTGCCGCACCCTGCGCCGCGAGATGGCGACCCCGATCCTCCTGCTCACGGCGCGCGAGAGCGAACTGGACAAGGTGCTCGGCCTGGAACTCGGCGCGGACGACTACCTGACCAAGCCCTTCTCGATGCGCGAATTATTGGCGCGCATCAAGGCGCTGCTGCGCCGCAGCGAGATCGTCGGCGTCGCCCAGCATGCGGCGGCGGCGGACGAGGCGAGTCAGATCATGGAAGTCGGCCCGCTGCGGATGGATCCGGTGCAGCATCGCGCCACCTGGGACGAGCGGCCGCTCGTGCTGAAGCCCAAGGAGTTCGAGCTCCTCCTCTTGCTCGCGCGTAACCAGAACGCGGTCCTCTCGCGCGACATCCTGCTGGAGCGGGTCTGGGGCTATGGCTACCCGGTCGATACGCGCACCGTCGATGTCCACGTCCGCTGGCTGCGGGAGAAGATCGAGCCCGAGCCGAGTCGTCCGGTGCACCTGCTGACCGTGCGCGGGCTCGGCTACCGCTTCACCGCCTGATCTGACGTACCCCATAGCCCGTTGACGCACGACTATAGCGCCACGGGCATACGCGTCTGTCTCACATGCGTATTGCCGAGCGCGGTGGCAAAGGGCCCCACCGCGTAGGCGAGTACGCCGCGCAGCAGCGTGGCGGCGACGATCGGCAGCCCGCCGTGCTCCTCGACCACGAGCAGGTCGGCGCGCAGCCCCGGGGTGCCATCGCCCCGGTCGCGCATCCCGACCGCCCCCGCCGGGATCGCGCTGACGAGGCGGGTCGCCGTCGGGAGATCGGCGAGGCCGCGCGACGAGCGGGAAGACGGAGGCGTGCAGCGAGGAGGCGTGGTAGTCGGCGACGAGGATGTCCACCAGGTACTGTCAGGATAACTGTTCCGGCCGCGTGGGCAGGGGGGTGTGCGCTACTCGGCGCATGAATGCGTACACGCCCGCCCCCAGCGACAAGCGCCAGCGCTTCCCGCCGGCGCTCATTGCCCACGCCGTGTGGCGCTATTTCCGCTTCGCGCTGCGCTACCGCGACGTGGAGGAGCTCCTCGCTGAGCGCGGGGTGATTGTCACCGACGAGACGATCCGGCAGTGGTGCGGGAAGTTCGGGCAGGCGTATGCCAATGAACTGCGCCGCCGCCCGCGCCCTGGCGACAAGTGGCGCCTGGACGAGGTCTTCATCCAGATCAATGGCCGACAGCACTCCCTCTGGCGGGCCGTCGACCAGGACGGCGCGGTGCTCGATATCCTGGTGCCGTCACGGCGCGACAAGCGGGCGGCGGTAAAGTTCCTGCGCAAGGTGTTGAAGGGCTTGGCCGACGTCCCGCGGGTGCTGATCACGGACAAGCTCGCCAGCTACGGCGCTGCCAAGCGCGAGATGCTACCGAGCGTCGAGCACCGCCAACACCAACGGCTGAATAACCGCGCCGAGAACTCCCACCAGCCGACCCGCGAGCGTGAGCGGCGCATGCGCCGGTTCACGTCGCCCGGCCACGCGCAGCGCTTCCTCGCCGCCTACGGCCCGATCGCCGGCCACTGCCGCCCGCGCCGCCACCGCCTCACCGCCGCCGCCTACCGCGCGACCCGCGCCGAATGCTTCCCGACCTGGCACGAAGTGACTGGGACGCTGGCCGTCGTTTGAGAGCGCACGCGCACGGCCGCAACTCGCCCTCGTTCAGCTTCCCCCCCCCGAGTAGCACGCTAACTTGACAATGCCGGCGGGCGAGATGGCGGCGGTAGTGGCAGCGCCGGGCCTGCGCTTGGTGGCGGCGTCGCCAGCGCGACCAGGCGAGCACGAAGTCCGGCGGCGGGGCCGCGCGCCACACCAGCCGCCACAGCAAGCGGCGGACCTCGGGCACCGTCAGCGGGTGATCGCGCCGACGGTGGCGCACACCACCATCGCACTGAGGATCCCGGACACGGGTAATTGCACCGGGGAGGCCGCCAGAGATGCCCATGGCCCGACGGAGCGGTGCCGCGCCAGCTTGTCTTCCACCTCGACGAGGAGCGGCTCGAGGCTGCCCGGGATCGCGAGACCCTGCCGCACACGCGGTCGCGCGGAGGACGCCAGTTCCGGCCCCAGCCACCACGCCCGCTGCGCCACCCGCTATACCTCGCCTTGCCCCTCCCATCGTTCTGCCGAGTCCCGACGATTCTCCCCCCTGTCGCTACGCTCCTGTGCATGCTCCGCGATCCCGGCGAAGCCAGGGCTGTACGCGGCGGTGCCGTGGCGGCGGGCGGCGGGTTATCAGCACTGCGATGGCAATCTGCGGCCTACGGAGGTGCGCGGGGTCATGACCCGCCAGAAATTTACGGGCCGTTAAGGGGGATTTATCCTTCGCTTAACCTCGCGCTGATACGCTTCCCTCCCGGGAGTCGAGCACGGAAAGCGTGAGGAGAGGGACGATGACGAGTAATCGAGACACCGACCGTGGCCGTGCGACCGCGCCTGCGGGCGTCAGTCGGCGGCATTTCCTGCGCCTGACCGGCGTGGGGGCGCTCGGGCTGGCCGGGGGCGGGTTCCTGGCGGCCTGCGGCACCGCTGGGGGGGGCGGGAGCGCCGGCAACGCGGCCGGCGGGATCGACGCGATCGCCCTCGATCAGCCGCTCGAGATCGCCTTCTGGCACATCCAGGCGACGCTGTACGGCGAGGCGATCAAGGAGATCGTCGGCAAGTTCAACGCCGAGAACACCTACAAGATCACCGTGAAGGAGGTCTTCCAGGGCGACTACGCCGCGCTGAACCAGAAACTCCGCGCGGCGCTCCAGGGGGGCGGGCTGCCGGAGGTCAGCATGGCCTACGAGAGCGACACCCTGGAGTACATGAAGGCGAAGGTCGTCCTGCCGCTGGACGATTACCTCGCCAGCACGAAGTACGGCCTGACCGCCGCCCAGCTCAGGGACGTGTCGCCCGGCGTGCTGGAGCGCCAGCGGATCCCCGCCTATGAGGGCAAGACGATGAGCTGGATCCACGGCAATAGCTCGCAAGGGATCTACTACAACAAGGCGATCCTCAAGCAGGCGGGCATCGACGCCCCGGCGAAGACCTGGGATGAGTTCCTGGACCAGGCGCGCAAGGTCAAGGCGCAGGCCAAGCTGCCCGCCCTGCCGGTCGGCACCGCACCGGGGGGACTGCTGACCAATATCATGCGCTCCAGCGGCGTCGCGCCGCTGGCCGACGACGGCAAGACGAGCAATTACGATAAGCCGGAGGCCACGGCCGCCCTCGAATTAATCAAGCGCCTGTTCGACGAGGGGCTGGCCTACACCGCAGCGGACACCGAGCAGGAGTTCACCAACGGGCGGGCCGCCTTCGAGATCGGCACCACCGCCCGAACGAGCAGCAAGATCGACCTGATCAAGAACACATTCCCCTGGGGGATTACGCTGACCCCGCAGGGCAAGTCCCCCCAGCCGATCACCACGCTCTATGGCGGTAACCAGGTCCTCTTCGACAAGAAAGACGCGAAGCGCAACCTCGCCGGCTGGCTCTTCATGCGCTACTTCGGGGGGGCGGAGGCGCAGTCCATCTACGCCGCGCGCACCGGCTATTTCCCCGGTGTCCTTTCCGCGAAGAACACCGACCTGCTCAAGCAGAACTACCAGCAATTCCCGCAGAAGCAACAGGCCTTCGACGAGGTCTTCCCCGCCGCGCGCATCTTCCTGCCCAGCGCTGCGGGCAACAGCATCGACAAGATGGTCTCCGACAAGACGACCGAGGTGATCCTGGGCAAGACGAGCCCGGCGGATGCCGCCGTCGCCATGAAGCGGGAGGCCGACCGCCAGCTCAAGGAGTTGGCGTCGTGAGCCGGACGGAAATAGCGGGGCACACTGCGGATGCCGCCGACGGTGCGCTGGTCCCCGCCGCCTGCACGATCGCCTATCCCGACCGCGACCTCGCCGCCGCCGCCGCGCACCTGGCCGACCGGTTCGGCGCGATCGAGTTGACCTTCGATCACGGCGTCAGCCTGCCGCCACGCCCCGGTCTGATCGACGACCTGGTCGCGCTGCGGCGGGAGCAGGGGCTGCGCTACGCCGTCCACCTGCCGCTGACGATCCAGCTCGCCTCGCCGAATCCGGCGTTGCGCCGGGCCAGCCTCGACACGTTGGTCGATGTGTTCGCCCGCTGCACTCCCCTGGAACCGGTGGCGTGGGTGCTGCATGTCACGCCGCTCTTCGGCGTCGAGCGGAGCATCACCAGCCGGGAGCGCGCGCAGGCGCAGCAGTCTCGCAACGTCGCGCTCGCCGACGAGTCGCTGGCGGCGTTGCTCGCGCGTACCGGCGTCTCGTCGCGGCGCATCGCGGTCGAGAACCTCAATTATCCGTTCGCGATCCTCGATGACGTCCTGGAGCGGCACGATCTCGGCGTCTGCTTCGATGTCGGCCACCTGCTGGCGCGTGGCGGTGACCCCGCCGCGTTCGTCCGGCGCTACGTGGCGCGTCTGGCCCATGTCCATCTGCACGACGTGATCGCCGGCCTGGACCACCGCCCGCTCGGCGATCCGGCGGGCGCGCTCGACCTCGCCGCGCTCTGGCGCGCGTTGGGCGAGGCGAACTACCGGGGGGTGGTGACCCTGGAGGTGTTCAACGAGGCGCATATCGCACAAAGCCACGCAGTCGCCCGCCCGTTCTTCGCCACCGGGCAGGCACTTTCCTCCGCTATGGCTGATCGGGCTGACGCCGCACAACTGCCGGAGTTGGCCGCCGAGCGAGGGGTGGTGGACATCCCGGTCGCCCACCCCGGCGGCGAGCCGGTGCGCTTCACCGGGCGGGTCAGCCCCGCGCCACGGATCCATTACCTGCTCCATGAGTTCGATCTGGCGCCCGGTAGCACGGAGCTGACGGTGACGCTGCGCTATCACAAGCGCCAGCTCTGCCAACTCTTCCTGGCCCTTTTCGATCCCCAGGAGTACCGCGGCACTCGGATGAATCCGGGTGGACACGGCGACATCGTGCTCGAACTGCGCCTGGGCGCGCAGGGGGCCGGACCCGGTGCCGTGGTCGGCCCCCTGCGCGCCGGGCGCTGGCGCACGATGATCGACATCGAGCGCACCAGCGAGACGGCGGACTACGAGCTGGAGATCATCGCGGTCGCCGCCGATGCCCCTGCGGAAGCAGACGCCGACGGCGGGCAGAGGATGACGCCGGACGAGGGGCACGTCCCCGCCCCGGACACCGTCGGGACCGCGACAGCGGTTGCGGCTGCCCCCGCCAGCACGCCCGGCGCGGGCTGGTATCGCGGCGAGTTGCACGCGCACAGCTGGCACAGCGACGGCAAGGTGCCGGTCGCCCAGGTGGTCGAGGCGGCACGCGCCTACGGCCTCGACTTCCTCGCGTTGACCGACCACTTCACCAACGCGGGGTGGCGCGAGGCGGTCGCGCTGGGTAATGCCGATCTCGCCATCCTGCGCGGGCTCGAACTGACCGGCCACGCGGGCCACGCGAACCTGCACGGCCTCGGGCGCTGGGTGAACGTCTACCCGGACGGCCCCGCGCGCGATGCCAGCGGGGCGGCGGTGCCGGTCCAGCCCGGTATGGAGCGCTGGGACATCAACGCCGTCGCGCGCGCCGCGCGGGAGCAGGGCGGCCTCTTCTGCGTCAACCATGCGTTCGCGGGCGACCTCGGCTGGCGCTACCATGACTTCGACTGGGGTCTCGCCGACCTGCTGGAGATTTACCACCATCTGGAAGGGCCGCACAATGCGCTGCAACTCGGGTTGTGGGATGAGCAATTGCGCCAGGGGCGGCGGATCGTCGGCGTGGCCGGCACCGACTCGCACCATCCGCGCGACGCCCGGCATCGCCTCGGGCAGTGCTTCACCTATGTCCATGCCCCGGCACTCAGTGAGGCGGGGATCATCGCCGGGCTGCGGTCGGGGCGGGTCTACGCCAGCCTGGGACCGCGCCTCGATTTCTGGGCCGAGGCCACCGACGGTGCGCGCGTCGAGATGGGCGAGGCCGTCTCGCCCGGTACGCCACTGCGGCTCGGCGTCGCCCTGCACGACTTGCGCTTCCCCGCCCAGATCTTCCTGCTGAAAAATGGCTACTTCCAGGAGACGCTGGCGGTCGATCCGACGGGGTCGGGCGGGGCGCGCGAGGTCAGCTTCACCGACACGCCGGAGGGCGCGGGGTATTACCGAGTGGAAATCTACGCGGCGAATCCCCAGGAGCCGCGGGTCTACCGCCAGCCCGCCGCCTTACTCGCGCTCACCAACCCGATCTTCGTCGCGCAGGAGGGGAGATGCAACTGACCAAGCACCTCCGTGCGGCGCGCCATCCCGGCGACCTCCTGGCGGGGCGGGCCGGGAGACGGCCATTCTCGCGCGAGCGGCTGACGCCGTTCCTCTATCTCTTGCCGACGCTGATCCTGCTGACCGTGTTCGATCTCTGGCCGATCCTCCTGGGCTTCTGGATCAGCCTCTGGCGCTGGGGGGTGGCCCCGGAGCGATTCGTCGGGCTGGCGAACTACCGGCGACTCTGGGAGGAGACCGTGCGTGTCGAGGGGGGGGCACCCGTCATCGGCGACCTGGGGCAGAGCTTCCTGGTGACGCTCTACTTCGTCAT
>JAABUM010002148.1_pt1 | contig 27270 bp, 26 predicted proteins | sample 5559161 | NCBI WGS metagenome assembly JAABUM01 (sample SAMN10711868, study PRJNA513369) | rock metagenome | isolation source: Antarctica rocks | place: Antarctica: Victoria Land, Siegfried Peak nord
GGCGAAGAGATCACCAGCAACATACCGCACCGCCATGGATGCTCGTGTCCTGGAGGCGTTGCGTGCCTCGCTGCGACGCTGGCACAGCGAATCGGCCAGGCAGTCCATGATAACAGGACCGATGGCTTGCCATGGCTCCCTCAGGAACAGAGAAGTATAGCAAGAGCGCACACCTCACGCCGCAATAGCGGCATCGCCGCACACTGAAGAGACCAGGGGATGGACGTAGTCAGGACAGCCCGATTCCGTCGCGGCGCTGAGACCTGTTATGGGACACGCACGCTAGCCACCGGGCACGCGGCTCGCCCGATCTCCAGCAGGCGGCGAGCCAGGTCGTCCACCGTGCTGATCTGCTGCGGGAGAGGCGAGAGACGAAGCGCGGCAATCCACTCCTGGTACAGATGCGCTTCCTGTGAGAGAGCGCCGTGGAACTCGGGGATGGTCATCCAGGCGGCCGTCCCGGTTGTGCGCAGCGCGAGCATCTTGCCGATGTTGATGCGCACGGGCACCAGAAGCAGCCCGTCGAGGTAGCTCAGGAGCACGGGGACCCGCCCCTCCAGGGTGAGCACGCTGACTTTGTGTCCTAGCTCCTCATAGGCGTGAGGACCGTAGGTAAACTCAGCCCACGCCTGGTCTTCCACCGACAGACGTTCCCCTATTGACGGGTTCTCCACCCAGTTCTTGAGTGCATCCGCAAACGCTGCGTAGGCGCGCAGGCTGCGCGTCACGCGGTGCGACGAGGGCTCCAGAGCCAGGGCCTGATGGAAGGGAGCCACGAGGTCATCAGCCTCGAACCGCTGCAGTGCCCGCTCCGTACTCTCCACGGCGTGGCTGGTGGAGTAGCGCCCATCGTCCAGAGCAATGAGAGCTGCTCCGGCCTCCTGCACTGCTAGGCGGGCGTGGAGGGCAGCGAGGAGGTCGTCTGTGCCCAGGGCGGCCTGCAGCGCGGTCCGGTGGGCCTCCGCCTGCCCACGCCGCGCCTCAAACCGGGCTGCGCGCACCGGCGGCTGGAAGAAGGTGGCACTGACCTGCCCCTGAATGCGCGCATAGTAGCTCTCCGTATCCCGCAGAATAATGGAATGGGTGACGTGCTCGCCGCCGTCGCCCTGGGCAATGGCCTCCTCAAAGGACGTGGTAGACACCCGATCGAGGTCGGCAAAGAGGGGGCCGTGAGGCAGAGGGTGGCCCAGGAGATCGGCCACACGCTCACGGGTCACCGTCCGCTGGCCAGCGGGCTGGTCCAGGAGCAGCATGATGTCCAGGTCACTGGCCGCGTCAGCGTCGCCCCACGCGACCGAGCCGTAGAGAACGGCAGCCCGTACGTTCCGGTCAGGAAGCGCCTCCACGACCTGGCGAGCGACCGCGATCAGGCGGTCGGTGTGCGCCGTGGGTGTCACCCTCTTTCCCCCTTCGCGTTAGCCTGGTCCCTGTCTCGGCTGACAGGGAGTCTCACACACGGTAGCACATGACGGGTTCGCCTGGACAGGCACTCGGTCCGCCCGCTACACTTGAGGCACGAGCACCACGGCGAGAGACGCAGCGATGAGGTGACCGTGACACCCATGCATAGCCAAAGGACAAGCGGTGATGGGCACCGAGCACACCGACCTGCTCCAGAGCATCCTCCGCTCCAACGACTGGTTCATGGCAGTCTTGCGCGCCGCGCGTGCCGCCGCCCTGCCCGAGTGATTTGTCGGGGCCGGGGCTGTGCGCAGCACGGTGTGGGATTACCTCCATGGCTACACCGTCCCGACGCCGCTCACGGATGTCGATGTGGCGTTCTTCGATCCGCAGGATCTCACTCCTGCCCGCGACGCGGCGGCTACCGCCCTCTTGGCAGCGCACGGACCAGGCCTCCCCTGGGAGGCCACGAACCAAGCCGCCGTCCATCTGTGGTATCCCGCGGTGTTTGGCGCCGTGGTCGCGCCTGTGTTCTCGAGTGACGAGGCCATCGGGACGTGGCCGGAGACGGCGACGTGTGTCGGCGTCCGCTTGCTCGCGGACGATAGCCTGGTGGTGGCCGCACCGCACGGGCTGGACGATCTCCTGACCATGGTCCTGCGGCACAACCCACAGCGTGCAACGGGTGAGCTATTCCACCACCGCCTCCAGAGCAAGAGGATCAGGGAGACGTGGCCGCACGTGCAGGTCATTGCGCGCTGAGAGGAGACAGAACAGTGTCAGCACTCGCCGCTCTCATCACCCGTGCGCAGGCGACCCACAGTGACGCAGTCGTGGTGCGGCGGCACAACGCGGTGATCGCCGCATGGTCCAGCGCGCCCACGGCGACGCCTATTCTGACGATGTCCTGCACCAAATCCATTGTCAGCCTGGCCATCGGAACGCTGCTGGATGACGGACATCTCACCAGCATTGACCAGCCGGTGTATGAGATCTACCCTGAGTGGCGGCAGGGCCACAAGCAGCGCATCACCCTGCGCCATCTGCTCACCCACACATCGGGGATGCAGGATCATCCCAACGCGGGGCTGGAACTGGAGCCCAGCCCTGACTGGGTCCAGTTGGCCCTGGCCGCCGAACTGGCCGAGCTACCGGGGGAGCGCTTCCGCTACAACAACAAGGCGGTCAATCTGCTGGCGGGGATCGTCCAGCGGGCCGCCCACCAGCCCCTGGACGCCTATCTTCAGGAGCGCATTCTTACCCCCCCTGGGCATCACCGACGTGGCCTGGGTACGTGACCAGGTCGGCGCCCCCTATGTCGCTGGCGGCCTCTCTCTGCTGGCCGGCGATCTGGCCAAACTGGGCCAGCTGGTGCTGAATCGCGGCCTCTGGGCCGGTCAGCGCATCTTGAGCGAGGACTGGATCGAGCTGTCCCTGGCCCAGGGGCAGCCCTACTACCCGCTCTACGGCCTGCTGTGGTGGCGCATCCCTGCCTACGAGCACGTGACGATCACCGCCGCCACCTTCGCGGCCTTGCAGGCCGCCGGGGTCGCCGGGGTCAGCCTGGGTGCCCTTGAGCCCCTGGTGGAGCAGCGTTTCGCCAGTGCCCATGCGTACCGGCAGGCCCTGGCGCGGGCACTGGGACCCGAGTGGCAGGGCGTCCTGGCTGATGCGTCGCGGCGTGGCGTGGAGGTGACCACCTGGGACCGGGGGGAGATCGTCGGCTATCAGGCGAACGGCTATCTCGGGCAGTACCTGGTCATCCTGCCCCAGGACGACCTCGTTGCCGTCCGCCTGGTGCGCCGTAGTCCCACCTACGATCCGGCCACGGATGGCTTCGAGGACTTCACCCCGTCTGTCCAGGCCCTCAGGGGGGAGAAGATGAGCCGGACCGACCATCCGAACCAGCCCGAGACGCAACGGACCAGCGCCTGTGTCACAGCGGAGGGCGATGAGCACGTCGCCTGCAACAACGGGGGGTGAGAGTCATGGGGAAAGCCGTCGTCTACGCCCTGTTCGAGAGGCTATGCCCACGGCGCCAGGATGAGGCCAGAGAGGGGGACACCGGTGCGCTTTGACGGCACAACGCGGAGCTTGGACATACCGATCGCTCAACAGCCTGTCGCGCCAGATGACCCCATCGCGGCGCTCCTCATCGCCTATGAACACCAGCAGAACCAGGGCGGCTCCGCCCCCACCCTGTCCTTGCTCGACCAGGCGACACGGCTCGTGGAGGAACGGCTGCGCGAGCAGGATCTAGATACCGCCCTCCTGTGTCTGGCCGAAGCCGTGTATCGCCATCGCGCCGAGCCAGAGCCGCTCATCGCCGTGCTGGCGTGCTACCTGGTTGCTGCACGTCCGCCGGCGGACGAGGCGTGGGCGCGCTGGCATCTCGTCGATAATCTGGCCCTCCTGCGCCGCTGCACTGAGATGATCACCGCGCAGCAGCGCCTGGTGCAGTGGGCGGAGCAGATGTTTGGCGTGGCCTCCAGCCTCTGGGTGATGAACGATGGGACACAAGCGCGGTGCTGGGTGACCACTGGCTGCGCACGGCGGCATCTGTGCGGATGCAGGACGGGCACCATGCGGCGGTCACACCGCTGATCCAACGGATCCAGGCTCTCGCGGAAGAAGATGCTATGTGGGAGGACGCGGGCATGGTCCGCTGCGAAGCCGCGGTGCTGACACTCTCCCTGCTCTCTGCCTCTGGGTCCGACGCCGTGCTGCGCCACGTCGCGGCAGAGGCGAGCGCCCACCTGGCCGCCTATGAGGCGCGCTATCCTCTGGAGAACGACGACCACAGGCGGCGGGTGCGGACGCTCTACCACAACACGGCCGCCGTCCTGTATCGGGCGACGCAGTATGACGCGGCCATCCCCCTGTTCCGCCGCGCCATCGCCTTGGGTCTCTCGTTCCCCCACACCTACGTGTGGTTGGCGGCGGCGCTCTGGGCCACCACGCACGATCGGTCCACGGTGCTGCCCTTGCTCCGGGAGGCCGCGCTGCGGGACGTGCGCGGTGCGCGCTGGTATCGTCACCTGCCCGAGTTTCGTGCTGTCGCCGATGATCCCGCCTTTGAGCGGGCAGCGGCGGCGCCGTTTATCATCGCAGATGATACTGCGGCCGTGTGAGGCGAGATCCGTGAGACGCCGCGGATAGGGCGCGTGCCTGCCGGCGGGCGTCAGGCACGCGGCTCCAAGATGGCGCGCGTCGGGCGATCACCGCCCGTGCTGGCCCCTGTGCTCGCCGAGACAGAACCAATCACCGTGACCCTCATAGCCCGCGCGCCCAGCAGCCGAGGTACTATGTGTCTAGGGCAATGCAGGACTCTGGCGCCACAAGGGCACCTACTCTGTAACAATCCGCAGGGTGCCAGGATCCGTTTGAAGGAGGGAACATCGTGACACGTTTGTTCGGGCGTGTACGGCTCTGCGCGGTCATCGTGATCCTCAGCGCGCCGCTGGCGGCCACGCAGTCGGTCAGAGCCGGGGGCATGCACCGTGTCCTGCAATCGCGCACTCTGCCCGCGCCGGGCGGCCCCGTGACGCTTGATCTACACCAGGCGGAAGAGGTTGCCGTCCTCATGGGGTTCATCCGCGCGTACAACGCCGGGCGCACAGGGCCGGCCCTGCTATTGGTAGGGCAGTCGGTGAAGTGGAGCGATTGTGACTACCGCCGGGGCATCGTCATAACGGGACGCAACAAAACATCCTTCACGTCATGGCTGCACCAGCGTGTTGCAGACCACGATCAGCTTGACGTTCGCAGCATTGAGGTCGGCACCGAAGACGAGTATGCGTTGGGCATCACATTTGCGCGCCGCCGGAGCGACACCTTGCAGGCACTAGGGCGTCCGCATGGGATTGTGCCTGAACTCAGCGCGAAGGTGCTCTTTGCCTTCCACGTGGGGAGCATGGCGAGCCCCCTCATCGGCGCGTTCGCCAACGGCCCCTATGGAGGATCACCAGCCCCGTGCCGTGTTTGAGCATCAGTGACGCGCAGGCGCATCCATTAGTCAGCCGCCTCGGTGCCCACGCTACATGCCTCTCCTCGCTTGTGATCATCAGCAGATCACGAGACATCAGCGCGCCGCTTGCATGAAGCCCTGCAGTCAGCAGTAGTGGGCTGGTTCCTCCCAGTGCATAAGCATCCAGCAGCGTGAATCCTGATGCACCCTTCAAGGTCGGTGAGGGGATGGCGATTGGCCGCTCCCAACAGCCTCAAAGAACACACGCGGGGAGCGCATGTCGCACATCAGAAGGCATCTGCCGGGTGAGGAGACGCTCCGGCGCAGCATCGACGGCCGCATGTGATCCTGGTTTGGCCGCGCCGACCCGTCACACACGACACAAGATAGTGAGATGAGGCAAGCGGCCATCGCAGGGTTCGGCTCCTTCGACGCAGCTGCCCGCTTCTGCACGGCGCATGACGAACTTCGAGACTATCTCCGCCCGCGTACACGCTTCAACGAACCCGTCTCCCTCGCCGAGCAACGCCGCCTGTTCGGGGGAGCGCTGGGGAGAGGTGCGCGCGCTGCTCCAGGTGGCCTAACCGCCCTGGCCACTGATCTCCCCCAGGCCAACACCCCCTGAAGCACCGGTGCGGTCTGAAACCTGGCGCTTCCCGTGCGCGGCCAGCTAGGCGGTTCGCGCCTGGCGCTTCGGGAGTACCCAACCGGGCCGCACGACGTGGCAGGTGTAGCCGTCCGGGTATTTCTGTAGGTAATCCTGGTGGTCCTCTTCGGCCGGCCAGAACGGCCCGGCCGCCGTGACCGCGGTGACGACCTTTCCGGGCCACAGACCTGAGGCGTCGACATCCGCGATCGTGTTGAGAGCGACGCGTTCTTGCTCGTTGCTGGTATACAAGATGCCAGAGCGGTAGCTCCTCCCTCTATCGTGACCCTGGCGGTCCTTCGTTGACGGGTCGTGGATCTGGAAGAAGAACTCCAGCAGTTCACGGAAGGCGATCACGTCGGGGTCGAAGATGATCTCGACTGCTTCCGCGTGGTCCCCATGGCGGTCGTAGGTGGCGTTCGGCGTCTCGCCCCCGGAGTACCCGACCTTGGTCGAGATCACCCCTTCCCGTTGACGCAGCAGTTCTTGCACTCCCCAGAAGCAGCCGCCAGCCAAGATCGCTCGCTCAGTTGTCATGTATGGCCTCCTCGGTGATTATCCTACTGGCCGAGGACAATGCCGTCAATCAGGCCGTTGCCCGGCGCATGCGGCAGAAGCTCGGCTACAGTGTGGATGTGGTCGCCACCGGCCGACAGGCGGTTGATGCCCACAGTGGCGTGGGAGGATTCCGGCCGCACCGCGACGCCTATGCAGCGATGTTCATGGATTGCCAGATGCCCGTCATGGATGGGTATGCGGCGACCGCCACGATCCTCTCAATCTCCCTTCTGGGGGGTGTACGCCCAAACCGCCGAAAATTCTATCACCCAAATCCAGGTCCAGCAAGCACGTACGGGAAACCCCTTGGGGGCTGGTTTCCGCATGGTAGCCAAAGCGGCAGGGTTTTCCGTACAAATCTTGGCGCGCTGCGCGGGCCGGAGAGCCGTGTGCCCCAGCCCTGTCGCCAAACAGGTGTTTTCCGACACTGATCGATCAGCCATGAACAGGACGACAGCGTCCCTTCTAGAGGACTCGAGGCGGTCCGTGAGCGTGACGGAATTTTCGGCGGTTTGGGCGTACACCCCCTCCCTGCAATGCGTCTCAAAACGGCCCGCTCCTTATCTCTTGCTGATCCTTCGCCGTCCTGCTATACTGCGGCCATCGTCGCGAGTGCCGTCCATCCATCGTGCAGTCCACTGCGGAAGGGGAACGCCATGCGAGATGCTCGATTGGGCCTCACGGCAGCGCACGATCAGCGCGCCGCCTTAGCCGAACTCGCCGACCCTCGCCACACCGCAGTCCTCGTGGTCGACGTGCAGAACCTCTTCGCCGGCTTCCCGCTCCACCCCCCGGTCGAGGAGGTGCTGCCCCGCCTGCACCGCTTCATCCACGCCGCCCGCTCGGCCGGCGCCTTGATCGTGCGCATCGAGAATGTCATCCCCGACGCGATGTTCTCCGCAGTCTGGCAGCGCCAGCACGGCACGCCGACGACCTTCCTCCCGCCAGGGTCAGAGGCCGCCGCGTTCGCTCCGGGCTTCGAGCCCGAGCCGGGCGACGTGGTGATCACCAAGCCGCGATACAGCGCGTTCGTCGGCACGCCCCTGGAGACGCTGCTGCGCAGCCGGGGGATCCAGACCGTGATCGTGGGGGGACTGACGACCGATGTCTGCGTGAGCAGCACGGCGCGAGACGCGTTCCAGCGTGACTTCAATACCATCACGCTCGCGGACTGCGTAGCGGAGCAGACACTGGCACGGCACGAGAGCGGGCTGGCGACGCTGGCGAGCGTATTCGAGCTGGTGTGCAACTCGTCGGATGTGCTGGGGGTATGGCACGTGCACCATTCCCCTGCTGCGGTGTAGATCGTCGGATACGCGGGCCGAGAAGCCGATCGCCGGTGCCGGACCGTGGGCCAAGCGCGCAGAAGGGTTGGGGGTAGGCGTCTGTAGGGAGCGCGGGCCGCCTCTCCCAGCTCTCGCTTCTCCCTGTAGCAGCCCACGCGGCGCGGAGATCTCGGCTGATCAGGGTGCGCACCCCTGTGCTGGCCGTTTCGGTCATCCGAGCACAGGGGAGTACTGTGATCTTGATCAGCAGCAAGGTCACGTGCTATCAGCGCGCCGCTTGCACGGGGAACTGGAGCCAGCAGCATTGGGCTGGTTCCTCATACCGCATAAGGCTGATTTTGCCCATCCCCCACCAGTGTAAAATCGGGCTACATAGTGCTGAGAGGCCGGATCTGAGCGGCGGCGCGGCCCAGGATGGCCGACGTGGACGGTGTGTCCTTCTGCGAGGCCCCCTGAAAACCCATGATCGTTGCGGGGAAGCACATCGTTGAGTCCACGTTCCCCACCGGCAGGTTCAAGGCATCGTCGCACTAGGGTGCCGCTCGCTTAGAGACCGCTCGCACTCTCCTCTCCTCTCTCGGATCTCTCGAGGAGCTCCTTGATCTCGGGATGGCCGCCGTGGTCGGCCCAGCCGGCGGGAGTTGCACGCGCCTTCTTGTCTGTGATGCGCGGATCGGCGCCGGACGCCAGGAGGTAGTCCACCAGGGGCCGGTGGCCGTGCATCGCGGCATAATGCAGTCCCGTGCCGGTGTAGTCGAAGCCGGGCGGGAGGGCGTTGATCCGGGCGCCGTGCTGCAGCAACCGCTCCGCCACCTCGATCTGGCCGCTCATACAGGCATAGACGAAGGCATGATCGATGAGATCCCGTGGGTCCTGACTCCATCCGTCGGCCGGCTCGTTGAACGGCCAGGCGAGCGTGCCGGCCTCGGCTGTGAGGCTGCCATCGGGAGTGAAGAAGCCATCAATGAGGTCTGCCCGGCCGACCCCGGCCGCAATGCGCAGGTTATGGATGGTGGCCCCTCGTGCAAGCAGAAGCCTGATGGCGCGGTGTGCTCCGAAGGCGAGCGCATCCTCTAGCGGCGACCACGTCCCGTTTCCGTTGAGGGCAGCGCCGGCGTTCAGGAGGACAGGGATGGCGTCCACATTATCCATGCTGGCTGCGGCGATGAGCGGCGCGTCAACCTCCGCGCCGGCGTCGATCAGCAGCTGCGCCATCTCAATGCTGTGCGGCACGTCCTGCCCATCGAGCACCACACACTGGAGCAGGGTGGGATGGCTCGTCGACGAGCGGGCCGTCGCCAGGGAGGGATCCTCACGGAGCAGTGTCCGGAATCTCTCCAGATCGCCCGCCTTGTTGGCCGCGACGGCGGGATGAAACGTTGGGTCCATCAGAGTCCCTTTCGGGGGGCGTTGGGGCGGTGATGTGATGAGGTTCTTGAGCGACAGGGTGTCCAGATAGAGTATACTCTACCCGGACGTCAGGGGACAGCCGCGTGGGTGTCAGGTTAGGGCCTCAACGCGCCTATTCTGACACGCCCTGACATGGGTCTTAGACCTTATCCTGACACGATTGTGGCGGAGACGAGAGGTGAGTGAGCAGCGTAGGCAGGCGAGCAACCTTCTCTGCGGCATTTTTCCGGTAGCCTGGCAGCACGTCAATCCGTTCGGGGCCATCGAATTGAGTTCCTGAGCGTCCATGGTAGATCGCGACGCGTAGGCGGCGCAGTACAGCGATCCTGAGGACTGGAGCAAGGTGTTGCAGGAAGAGGATGACCAACTCCTGGGCTGATTTTACAATTGTGGGGGTTGGGCAAAAATAGCCAATGTGGAATGTTATTTTTGGGCTGACAACCGCCCTTGCCAAAACTGTTCTGGTGGAAACAATTACTTTGAGCATGAAGTCGGTATTCCAGCGGTAGGGGACTACGGTAATAGTGCCACAATGTGGATCGACCGTTCCGCAAACATTAACACTCAGTTCAACCTATATTTTGCTACACCATCAGGAGGTAGGTATAGTAATTTTTCAATCAATAACGTTATGCAGCCTTACTACATTGAGATTGGTAGTGAAGTGGCAGGCTCAAATGGGGCATCAATACCTTCAACAAACTTTACATACAATGAGTGGGCGACCGCCACTAATTGGTACTATCAAGGCAACAATGGGCAATCGGTGCAAGTTACCTCTCCCGATACTGGAGGATGGCTTATCCCTCCCTCATCGCCTCTGTCCTATGGTGGTAACTGGGTAACGTCCTGCGGATGCTGAATGACGCTGTCTCGCCTCACTACACCTCAGAAAGGATCGTTGCATGTTGACCAAAGCAAATATGGCAGTTGTATTCAGCCTGGGCCTCCTGGCCGTGACGACCATGGCGTTTAGTGTGCAGTTTAAGCCGCACCCTGCCGCCGCAACGTCTGTCGCTGGCGCCGGTCATCACATAGCACGTTCTGCGTCTGGAGGAACGGACCCCTTGGATCCAGCGTCAAGGGTGGTGACCAAGGTTGTCTACGACTACCCACCCGGTGTGCCCGCCATTAGACCAACACTAAGCGTGACAACGCAGTCGGTAGCAGCATATACCCAGTCCGCCGTGGAACAGTACTTTGCGACCCACCAACTGTTCACGCCCATGTCCTCAACCGTGGGGACGGTGACCAAGGCGCTCTTCATCACCGCCGCGCAGGCCAGCGCCCTGCTGCGTGGTGAATCAATCGGCCGGCCGGATACGGCGCTCGCCTGCTACGTTGAAGTCCAGGGGCCGTTCAGCCCCGGCAATATCTCTATGCCCGCTGGTGCGACGCAGTTAAGTCCCTTCCGCCCTGCCCCACGGGGCATCGCCGTCTTTGACGCGCAGACAGGCAATCTGCTGCTTACGGGACTGGGTGGCTACTAAAACGGAAGCGTCAGATCTCAGCACGCACCGTAAGATGCGGTATTGAAAGTCAAGCCCCTGTGCCAGTCTCAAGGAGCGCTGGGAGACGAGACGGACGCGTAAGCGCGCAGAAGGTCTGGGGTTAGGCCGCTATGAGGTAGAAGGGCTGCTGTTTGTGCCAGTAGGTGTCCCAGCCCTCGTTGAGCGCTAGGGTGCGCAACGCGGCGAGCCCGTCGCTGGTCTGCGCGCTCCACTGCATGCCCCGGCGCTTCTGCCGACGGGCCACAATGCGATCATTGGCCTTCTCCCCCAGCCCACTGCCGATGTAGCGCTGCTGCCGCCGGCGCGCACGGTAGTTGGGGATCCACTCGGCGCGTGCGCTGAGGTAGGTGCTCAACGCCTCCACCGCGAGGGGATCCGCCGCCTGGGAGCGCTGCGCCTCCAGCACCCGGAGAGCACGGGGCACGTTGCCCGCCCACAGCCAACGGAACAAGCGGTGCAACAAGCCCACGCGGTCGGCACGCACGGGAGCGATCTTCCTGCTCAGGTCACGGCACTTTTGGGCGAGATGGTGCCAGTCCAGCAGCATCTCGGTCTTGGGTAGGTGGGCCAGGTGGTCCCGGTAGAAGGTGCGGATCCACCCGGCGCCGTCGGCCACCACCAGCAGCGACTGATCACAGCAGGCCGCCACCGCTGCGCGGACCTGGGTCAAGAAGGCAAACCCCCGCCCGCTGAGGTAGCAGCGTCCATCAGCGGTGAGCAAGCACGCCGTGCGCAGTTCCTGGAACTGCCCCTGTCCTGGCGCATGGGGGAGCACCTCGTCAAGCACCAGGAGCATCTGGCCCGGGGCCAGGGTTGGCCCCAGCAGCCGTAGCGCGCTGAGAGGCGTCTGCCCCTGCGCCAGAGCCGCCTCGACCGCAGCGCCCCACTCCTTCGGCCACCCTGCCCGGCGCCGTTGCTTGTCCTGCGGCACCCCCCGCAACCGCCGTCCTTTCGTCCCCTGGCGCAACGCGCAGACCGCCTCGGTGTGCTCCAGACGGCGGATGCGTCCCCCGTGGTCGCGCACCAGCGTGCGCAGGGTACTGGCACACAGCAGCCCCGGCTCCCCCTGTGCTGGCCGCTTCGCTCATCCGCACCGAAGTCGGGCCGCCAAATCCCCCATCTTGATCAGCAGCAGAGTCATAAGACATCAGCGCATCTCTTGCACATCTTCAGCAGGAGAAAAGGAGAAAAGAGAGGCAAGGTGACGTTGCACGTGCAGAATGTGCAGGGACATGACTGCATGTTTATGCATGTCCTCGCGCCCGGCAGCGACTCCATAGTGGCTCTCACTGTGGATGGGAGGCACTGTGAAGGGAGGAGGGTAGGGACCGAGAGCCGCCGTTGGTGAGGACCCTGCCCTGCCACAGCCGAGGATGCTGCGCAGCGGTCGGCTGGTGGGCACTCGGCTCCACCCCTCGGGGCGTCGGGGACGAGTCTCGCTTGCCGTCAGCATGTCAGGCGGTACAGACGAGGGCGGCGCTGGGCGTTGTGCAGCCAGCCCGCTGCGCCCCCTCGGCTCCTGAGTCGCCGAAAGGGCTGTGCTCTCTGCTGCGGCAGGGCGCAATCACCGCGCCGCCTGTGGGCGAGGAAAAGGCGCTGCTCCCGTCCTGTGGCCTGCGCCTGGCCGTGCTCGTGGCCAGCGCCCTGGCCGTGTGCCGGCTCTAACCTTTGACAACCGGGCCAGACTGTGGGTAGCGCCGGCCGTGCGGTAGGTCCAGAAAAGGCTGAGGGAGAGAGGCCACATGTGGGCACCAGCCGCACGCCACAGGAGAAGGGAGAGCCTACCCCCGCCCGGTCTGGCGCCAGGGAGCGCAGCCGGGCTGCCCTGTGCTGACCCCTACTGCCTTAGATATCCATGCGGTTGCCGCTCCCATGCCAGCGTGCCTGTGCCACGCACATGCCCCCTGCACCATCTCACGCCGCCGATCACCGCGCCGCCTGCGGGCGGGGAAAAGGGCTGCGAGCACAAGCCCCGCCCCACTCTAGACCCCCCCTAAATCATAAATATCTGTGGATAAAAGCCATAACATATCTTGACAAACACACCTGAAAAGATGTATAATATACCTGTAGGGTACAAAAAAGACGGGCCGCCCCCTCCAGGAAGAGTTCAGGCGGCCCGCCAAGTGATTCCCCCTACAAGGAGGTCTCGGTCGAATGCTAGCATGCCGGTCATCATTCTACAAGCCCTGCCTGTGGAGCTACCGTATCCTGGACAAGGAAGCGGGGCTGTACGAGGTGGTGCAGAACGCCTGTTCTCCCAAGGTCCACGTGTTGGTCACGATTGGCCCGGAGGCGCAGATTAGCTGCACGTGCCGCAGTGGGCGTGAGGGGTTCCGGCGCACCCAGAGGGGATGCTGTGTCCACGCCTTCGCGCTGATCACGCTGGCCGCGCAGTACCGGGGGGTAGGCCGCACCTACTCCTACGGGTATGTGTACGCCTCAGGTAACGGGTTCAGCATCGCCTAGCAGCGCGCAGCGGGGATGATCATCATCTCTGATGATCCTCCACCAGTGAAGGGAGAGAGGATCATGGCGACAGAGACGAGGGGGCGGCTGTTCCCGCTGGGGCAGGTGGTGGCGACGCCGGGCGCGTTGGAGGCACTGGAGGAGGCCGGGGTGGCCGTGGGCACGCTGGTGGCCCGCCACGCGGTGGGAGATTGGGGCGAGTTGGACCGGGAAGACAGGGGCCTCAACGAGCAGGCGCTGGTGAGTGGGGCGCGCATCTTCAGCGTGTATCGGCTCAGCGATGAGGTGACGGTGTGGGTGATCACCAACGGCGACGATGAGGAGGGGGACCGCGACGCTACAACTCTGCTGCTCCCCTGCGAGTACTAGAGGAGCGGCAAGCCAGCCACACAGGTGGCCAGCGACAAGGGGGAAGAGGATGAGGAGGCGCGGCGCCGCCCTCTTCCTGCCCCGCGCCTGACGATTGAGGATGATGAAGGAGATGACATGATGGTAGACGACACGGAGAGCAAGGCGCGGCCGATTGACTGGGACGCGCCGATCCCGCTGCATGAAGCCGCCGTGATCGCCGGGGTAGCCTACCCGACGCTCAAGGCGTGGCTGCGTGCGGGGTACCTGGAGACGCAACCATGGGGGGCAAAAGGCAAGGTGACCACCCGGCGCAAGCTGGACGCCTGCCTGCGCCAACGGGGCACGCGGGGCGGGGGTCGTGGCCCTGCGCCCAAGCCGCTGCCGGCGGACTACCAGGCCCCACCACGCCGGGGCCGGCCTCCCAAGGCCAAAGTAGCTCCCCCACCAGCCGCCGAGGATGAGGAGAGGAGCGCCCCATGCTGACGATCCTGCGCTCAGTGGGCGCGGCGGGGTGTCCCCGATGCGGGCGGCAGGTGGCCCCCGAAGACCTGGAGGACGTGCCGCTGGGGGAGCTGCGCCTGACCGACCCGCACCTGGAGAGCTATGTCCGCTATGCGGCGGGGAGCCAGGTGGCGGTGTGCCAGGCCTGCGGCGACCAACTGGACGCGCTGGCGGGGGAGCTGAAGGCCTACCGCCGCCGGCTGCTGCGCACCTGGCCCACGCCGCGGGCACACCGGGCCGCGCCACGGGAGGACCAATGCTTGAGCCGCCCCTTCGAGGCGCTGCGTGACACGGGGCTGCCGCTGGTGCTGGGCTCAGCGATCTGGCACGCGCGGCAGGGCGCGACCGCGTACCTGATCGTTTCTGCCAATGGAGAGTGGAGCATCGAGGCTGTCCCCAGCGGCGAGGCCTGCACATCACGCGAGGAGCATGGACATGTGGCGGTGGCGATCCCCGTGGCACCGGGGGCTGCCGCCTTGGCAAACGAGGACCTGGTGGGCCTCTCCATTGAGGCGGTGTACCACCATTGCGTTGGAACGAAGGCCAAGGCGGCGGCGCTGGAGCGGGAGTTGGCAGCGCGCTTCTACCGTGCCCTCTATGGCCAGGAGGGAGGGAGGGGAGAATAAGCGTCACAGCGACGGTACCAGCTGCGGTCGGCCTTTGTTCCCGCCCGCCGCGCGGCGCGGTGATCCGTAGCCACGCTCCTACACATAGCGAGAGAGCGATCCCCTCTTCTCTTCTTAGTCACCACTCAAGGAAAGGAATGGGACAGTCCCACCGTATCACCCCCTTGCCCGTGGCTCAACGGCGGCACTCCCGTTCCCCCACGAACGGGGTGGAGCGGGCCAGGGCCAGGAGCTGGGCCACTTTCTCACAGGGCGTCATGCGATTGCACCCGTCCCGATCACAGCGGATGTAACGCGAACGTGCGTTCCCATCCACACGACCGCATGACGCACGTTCGCGTTACCATGCTGTCCACGGTGGCCATCCTCACCCCCTCCGGCGCGCTTTGGCTATTCGTGGCCACCCCCTCGACGAGATCACGGTGTGCCGTGACGCTGGCGGCGAGTGCCCCGTATCGGCTCATCTGTGCGGCGGCGTGCCGTCCCCCCGTGGCCACGCGCCGCGACGCTCACCAGGTGGTCACGGCCGTCTTGACCCCCTCGTCGGCATGATGGATGTACACGCGGCTGGTCTCCAGCTGGCTGTGGCCCAGGAACGCCGCGGCGTCCTCGATCTTGCCGGTCTGCGCGTAGAGCCGCGTGCCCGCCGTGTGGCGCAGCGCGTGGACCGAGCGGTACGGCACGGTGGCCCGCTGGCAGAGCGCGCGCATACGCCGTACCAGGGTCATGCGGTGGCGCACCCCAGCGCGGCGCTCCTGGATGGGCAGCACGTACCCCGTGGTCTGGGCACAGGCGGCGAGGGCCGCGCGCAACGTGGTGGAGAGGGGCACGGTCCTCTTCTTGCCGCCCTTGCCCGCCTGCACCACCAGGTGGCCGCCGGCTAGGTGGACATCGGGCCAGGTCAGGGCCAGCATCTCGCTGTTGCGCAGGCCGGAGTGGGCCCCCAGCAGGACGAGCAACCGCTCCTCCGGCCCCGTGGCTACCGTCAGGAGCGTGGCCACCTCCTCGTTGGAGTAGGGGGTGCGTTTCTCCCAGCGGGGCACCCGATCGCGGGCAACGCGGGTGTCCTTGAAGGGGTCCGCCGTGGTTGCGCCGGCGGAACGCAGCGCGGCATACAGCGCCCGGGCGGCGGCGAGGTAGACGCGCACCGAGCTTGTTTTGAGGCCCCGGCCCTCCAGATGGGGGCGCCAGTCCGCGCCGGCCATGCGGCTGGGCCGCAGCAGGTTCTCGTGCCGCCAGGTCTCCAGCAGCAGGCGCCCGCCCCGCGCATAGGCCGCCCGGGTGTGCGGGCTGACATGGGCGCCCTGCTCGCCGTGGGTGAGCAGCCAATTCTCGGTCAGCCGCCATAGCGCCGCCACGTCATGGCGCTGGGCGGCGTCCATGGCCTGGCGCTTGCGCTCATCCTCGGGCAGACGAGTCCAGGCCTGGGCTTGCTCCAGGGCTTCTCCCATATAAGGAATAAGCGCGGCACCTGTCCCGCCCTCTCCTATCCCGTTCTCGCCCACATCCGTCCCCCTCTCCCACCAGCATCATCTGTATCACAGGATTATAGCATAAGACGCATTATGATAAAAAAGGGCCGGTGCGAAGGCGGGCGTGGGAATGTGGTGAGATGTTCCACTGCAGCTAGAGAGAGCGGAGTAGGGCCAGCGCCTCGGCAACCTCGCGCCCTTTTTTCTCAATCAGGTCAAGGAGCGCCTCTGGCGTGCGGATGTCGCCCGCACTCTTCGCTGTGGGGTTGACGGCCTTCAGGCCGTAGTTCTTGGCCTCGATCGCGGCCCGTGTCACAGTCCAGCTCCGCGCACTATCCGCACGGTCGGGCAACAGGCGAAAGAACTCCTCGAAACGAGCAAGCAGCAGCGGGGTCTTCTTGCCGACCTTCACGTCGGAGATTTCGTAACTCACGGCGATGAGGTAGGCGGCCGCTCGCCCGGCACGACTCACGCGAGATGTCCAGCAGGAGGCTATGGCGTGAGACCCTGCCTCAGGGTGCGGAGGGAACCTTGTCCAGGATGAGAGGGATCCGTCCATCGTCGTACGGTGTGCGCTACCGTGGTCGGCACATGTCTTGCCTTAACATTCCTTTAACATTACCATCCTGGTAACGAGGCACGCGACGGATCGAGGACGGAGCAGAGATATGCAGGACCTGACCGGGAGCGCCGCGCGGCGGCTGTACGAGGTGAGCCGGGACCTCTACGCCCCTGTCCTCGCGGCGTTCGCGGCCGAGTGGCTCGACGAGTTGGCCCGACGCCCCGACGACATCGCCGTGTGCCTGGGGCGGGATGGTCTCACCCCCTTCTTGACGGCACGCACGCTCCTGCGCACGTCTCCCCGGCGGTTCCCCGGCATCCACCCGCGCAGGGTCCAACTCGCCTATGTCTCACGCACGCTCGCGCAGGGTGCTGTCGCGGATGCCAGCCAAGCTGCGTTGCTTGACCGGTATCTGCGCGGGCGGGGCGTAGGTGGGGGAACACCCCTGACACTCGTGGATGTGGGCATCCACGGCAGCATCCAGGACTGCCTGCAGCAGATCTATCCGGGGCGCCAAATGCGCGGCCGCTATCTCGTCCTGCGCCGTCGCGACGGAGACCCGCACGGGGCGTGCAAGCGCGGCTTCCTGGCCGATCTGGATGTGGCCCCACGCGTCCCGTTGACGCTCGATCCGTCCTGGCCGCCCCCGCCCGGGTGGGACGCAGGGGGGACACTACGCGGCGGCGACGCGCTCTTCCTGCGCCCGTGCAGCGTCCACGTCCTGGAGGACATCTGGAACGGGGTGGGTGAGGCGGTGGAGGGGCTCCAGGAAGCGGCCCGCGGGGGGCGGGTTGTGGCGGTGCGCCGGCGGGTCGATCAGGTGCTGGCGCTGCTCCCAGGGCCGACGATCACCCCCGTGGAGCGGGTCGCGCTCAAGCGCGCCGCTCTCCGGGGCGTCGTCGACGGCGTGGCGTGCGGTGCGCCCTATGATGTGTCCATGGAGGCCGCCCGCGGCCTGGGCCAGTGGCTGCGCGGGCTGCAGGACCCCGACCCGCTCGACCGCTACATCCTGACTGCGCTGGTGCGCGAGGATCGGCAAGCGGGACACGCGGATGAGCCGGACGAGAGCTGACCTGGCCCGCGCACGGACCGGCACGCAGGGCCATAGACCGAACAGCCACGAGCAGCAGAGGAGGAGGACATGGGACACACGCATCATCACCGGCGGCACGACCGGGTTCACGAGGAGAGCGGCGCGATGGGGAGTGAGGGGCGCGTACTGCGGGTGCGCACCACGTTGGAGAGCGGCCTGGTGGCCGATCACCTGATGACCCTTGCCCGCGCGCTGCGAGAGGGAGGGGGCACCCTGTGCAGCGGCGGGCAGACCGTGATCCTGCGCACGGGCGAGATGGTGGATCTGGAGGTCCAGGCCGGGGAGGAGGGCGCGCAGAGCGTGGTGCGCCTGGCACTGCGCTGGCGGACCCCGGTCCCGCCGGCGGACCTGGAGATCACGTCAGGCGTACGCGCGCCTGCCGCGTGGCCAGTGGACCTGACGGCGCAGGCACACGAGGTAGGGCTCGTCCTTCCTGGCGATCCACCGTCCATACCGGGGGCGCCCTCCCATGCCCCGGTGTCCACGGCGCCCCCGGTGTCCAGGAGGGTCCGCAGGGGAGAAAGGGCGCTCGGGAACGATAGCCAGAGGCATGAGTAGTCGGGATAGCGGCAGAAGGAGACGAGCATGACACATCATCGCAGTCATCGGGAGCGCGGCGCGTCACGGCAGACGGTGCGCGCCCACACAGCACTGGGGATCGTGCAGGCAGCAGGTTATGTGGAGGTGCTAGCGCAAGCGCTGCGAGCCGGCGGCGTGACCGTGCGCAGTGGGGGGGAGTTGGTCGCCTTGCGGGCGGGGGAGCGCGTTGAACTGGAGCTAGAGGCGGGAGAAGAGGGGCCGCACAGCGTGGTGCGCCTGACGCTACGGTGGGGGACTCCCGTGCCCGAGGAGCGGTTGGAGATCGTCCCCGGGGTGGAGCAGGTCAGTGTGCCTAGGGTGGGCGCGCAGACCGGGGCGGACGGCACCCCACCTGCGGAGTAGGCGACTGGCGACACAGCGAGGAGGGGGCGCATGCCGCAGCGGTCCAGCCCGGGACGGGCCGATCGTCGGCGAGGGGCACAGCGATGACGAGGACGCCCCATGGTGTCAGCGATGCGGCCATCCCCCATCTGCGGCGCCTCATCCACGCCCCCGAGGCGACGCGGCTTGTCAGTGCTGCGGTGAGAGGCCGGTCGCACCCGTGGCTGGCGCGTGGTGAGGGGCCGCTGGAGGTCCAGGCCGTGATGGTGGTGCGCGGGCATCCAGGCAGCCGGTGGACGCTGCGCTATACCATCCGCCAGGGCGGTGAGACCCGCATCCTCATCGCCAAGGTCTACGCACGCGACCGCGGCGATGTGGCCACGACGCTCGCGGCGCTAGGCCGTGGGGGGTTCGGTCATGGCCAGCCGCTGCAAGTCACGGTCCCGATCGCCTACGTCCCCGCGCTCCATCTCCTGCTGGAAGAGGAGGCTCCCGGCCAGGCCGCCCGCGCGGGGCTACGGGGTGGGCTGCCCGGCGTCGGAGAACGGACGGCGCGGTGGCTCGCGGCGTTCCACGTGGCCGCGCCCTCCCTGCCCGCCGCGTACCAGCTGCGCGATCCCATGATCAAAGCGCGTCACTGGACACAGACACTGCGGAGGCACGCGCCCGCGCTCACCGAAGACGGCCGCCACCTGCTCGCCGCGCTCACCGAGGCACGGCCGCCGTGGCCGCCGCGTCCGCACCTGGTGCATGGCGACTTCAACGCGTCACATGTGTACCTGGCGACGGAGACGACCACCGTGATCGATTGGGATACCTGGGGCGTGGGCGACGGCGCGGAGGACGCCGGGCGCTTCCTGGCCTCGCTCCACCATCTCGCCGTACGCGATCCCGCGCACCGTGGGGCGGTGGCACAGGCGGCCGCGACGTTCACGCGGACGTATCAATCGGCGGTCCCACTCGCCGGTGGGAGTTTGGCTTTCTACGCCGCGTTGGCGTGCCTGCAGAAAGCCGCCCGGCTGTCAGCCGATGGGCGACCGCAGCGGCGACGCCGCACGGCACTGTTGCTCGCGGCGGGCGCGCAGGCCCTGGCCGTCGACCATGGGCCAGTGGTGTAGAGCAGGCCGCCGACGCGGTGCTGGTTGCCCCGTCCTTTTCCGTCGGCTCCTCCCCGAGCACACCATGTACCCTTTCGCTGCAGGACGCTCTCCGAGATCTAGCCACCCGCTCCGGCGGGTGGTGTGAACGCTAATCTAAAAGGCGCTTGATATTGACGTTTAGGCTATGAGGAGACAGGGGGAAGCGCGAGCGGTGTCCTGAGCACCGCGCAGAGGAGAGGCGTGAGGCGGCGATGACGCGCTAGGCGGCGGTGGGGCGGGTCTGCGGGCGCTTTTTGGATGTCTGCGCCGGCTTGCGCGGGGATTTACGGATCACGGGACACCGTGGCGCGTGCTTGACGACAGGTGTGCTGGCCGCTTGGTTCATCCGCCGGCTTTGCGGTGGAAGGGGATAGCCTGCACAGCGCCTGTGCTGCGCCCCCTCGATCTGTCCCATGCAGCGCTGTGGCTACCCCAAAGAACAGCGCGGCAGAGGGCCGGATGAGCCAAACGGCCAGCACACCCCACGGATCAGGCGTCCTCGTCCTCCAGATCGTACAGGAGGTCCAGCACCGATGCGGAATGGGTCTCGATCGCTGTGGCGTCACCGTCCCGGAGCGCGGCTCCCAATGCCGCGCTCACCTCCTCCAGAGCCGTGGTGTCGCCCAGGCCGCCGGTCAGGACACGCCGTGCCCGCCCCAGCAAAGCGTGTGCTCCGGGGTACGGGTCCGTGGCGTCTTGTGTTTGGCCCGCACTAAGGGCTACTCCGGGTTGATCGTCGTCCTCACCCCAGTCCTCTTGCTCCAGCGTCTCCAGGTCGGCGCGGGCACTGGCCACGTCGGCCGGGCTGAGCCGGACATGGGCGGCCTTGACCGTCATCCGAGCCTGCTTGCCGCTCCCGCGGTCGGTGGCCGAGACCTGCAGGATGCCGTTGAGGTCGAAGTCGAACTGCACGATGATGCGGGGCGGTTGGCCGACGGCCTCGGGCCGTAACGCCTCGAACATAAACTCGCCCAACAGGGTGTTCCGCGAGGCAATGGCATGCTCGCCCTGATAGATCTCCAATTCGATGGCCGTCTGCTGCGGTGTCATCGCGCTGTAGACTTCAGAGCGTGCGGTGGGAATGGTCGTGTTGCGGCTGATGATCGCGCTATAGTGGTCGGGCACGACTTGGCCAAACTCCCAGCTGGCCACGGCGATACCTAGGGAATGCGGTGTCACGTCGACCAGGATGGCGTCCAGCGGCTCGCCGGCGATGATGGCCGCCTGCACCGCCGCCCCAAGAGCCACCGCCTCGTCTGGATTAATCGTCATCTCCGGTTCGATGCCGGTATGCTCGCGCACCATCTGCCACACCAGTGGGATACGCGTGCTGCCGCCCACGAAGAGAATGTGATCCAGATCGGCGGCCTCAATCCCCGCGTCCGTCAGGGCTGCGTCGAATGACCGCAGCGTGCCCTCCACCAGGTCGGCGATCAATTCCTCGAACTCCGCCCGGGAGAGCTGCACGTCAAGGTGCAGGGGCCGGCCGCCCTCGCTCACCAGGTACTCTTCGCGTACCTGCACAAACGGCTGGCTGGACAGCGTGATCTTGGCCGCCTCGGCAGCGCGGGTCAGGCGGGCCAATGCGCGGCGGTCGGCACGCGGGTCGGCGCCGTGTTCCTGGGTGAACCGGTCGGCCAGATCGTCAACCAGCCTCTGGTCGAAGTCGTCCCCGCCCAGCTGTGTGTCGCCGTGGCTGGCCCGCACCTCGACCACGCCGGCGTCGAGTTCAATGATGGAGACGTCGAAGGTGCCGCCGCCCAGATCGTAGACCGCCACCAGCTGGCGCTCACCGCCGCGGTTGAGTCCGTAGGCCAGTGCTGCCGCGGTCGGCTCGTTGATAATGCGCTCGACGCTAAATCCAGCGATCTCACCGGCTTCGCGCGTGGCCTGGCGGGCGGCATCAGAGAAATAGGCGGGTACCGTGATCACGGCCTGCTCGACAGGCTGGCCCAACTGGTCCTCCGCGCTCCGCTTCAGTTCGCGTAGGATCAGGGCGGAGATCTCCTGCGGTGTGTAGGCGCGCGCGCCTAACGTGACCGGCGTGTCCTGGCCCATCGAGCGTTTGATGGAGCGGATCGTCTGCTCAGGGTAGAGCACATATTGATTACGGGCGGCAGCGCCCACCAGCAGCGTGCCCTGTGGGGTCAGGCCGACCACGGAGGGCATGATCCGCTCGTCGCCGTGCGGCAGTATGTGCGGCATGCCATCGCGCACAAGGGCGGCGGCCGAATACGTCGTACCCAGATCGATCCCAATAATCATGGTCTTTTTCCTTTCCGTTCCACCGTATGGCGGGGATGGCCTCTTAGCCGCACTGAGGGACCTTGGCGACGGCGACCTCGGCATGGCGCAGCACGCGGTCTCCCACCAGATAGCCGCGCCGTAGTTCCGTCGCAACCGTGTCCGCTGCCACTCCTCCGTCGGTCGGCACTACCTCCAGCGCCACGTGGAGGTGTGGGTCGAATGGCTGGCCCTGAGCGGCCATCGGCCTGACCCCCTCGGTGGCCAGCACGTCCAGCAGACGCTGCTGGACGAAGGTTAATCCCACCAGCCAGGAGCGCAGATCAGCCCGCAACGCCGTCTCGGCGGGGCTGGGCGCGGCTGGCGCCTCCGGCCCGCGCACCAGGCGACGCACCACCGCCAGGAGCGAGGCAGGTGCAGCATCGACTGACCCTTCCTGTTGTGTGCCCGGAGGGGAGGGGGATTCCAGCACGTGCTGGCCGGCACGCACCGCTGCGTCCAGGCCGTCGAGCGTCGGCAGTAACGCCCGCGCCACCTCCAGGCGGGCCGCGGTCTGGCCGGCCTGCACGCCCTCACGCAGGGCGGCCCTGTCGGCGGCGTGGCGAACGTCGGCAGCGCGCAGTGTCTCCAGTGCGCTGGTGAGGCGTTCCAGCTGCGCCTCGGCTAGAGTGTTGGCCTTGAACTGCTCGCGGCCCAACCGGCCGATCTGCTTTTCCAGTGCCCCCAGAGCATCCAGCAGCCCTGCGTCTGCCAGCTCAGCGGACGCCGCGCCCTCTCCTGCTGGCCAAGATGGCGAGCCGTGAGCCGTGGCGCCGTGTAGAAGGGGCTCCAGCAAAGCCATGCCGCGCGCCAGGTCGCTCAGCCGCCCCTCCAGCCGGTCGAGCAGAACCACGAGGGTCTCCCCGTCCTGAGCAGGTGGTGGCGCGCCGTTCCCCGCGCTCTCCTTGGTCGCCTTCTCAGCGCGGCGGCGCCGCCACCTGCGCCATGCTAGCGTAGAGGGAGCGCGGGTCACAAGGTGACCCTGGCCAGGTGTTCGGGCCAGGTGGTACGGCCCAGATCGCTGAGCGCGCGGGCAATGTCGAGCACGTCGTCGCGGTGCAGCGTCAGGTCCAGAGCGGGCGTACGGCGTGTGCGGCCTGATCCAGACCAGGTGACGAGAAGGAGCATGTCGGTTTCCGCGCGGCGCTCCACGTCGCGCAGGCGCTCGTAGGCGCCCCTGATGCGCTTGAACGCCGCGGCGTCGCGCTCCGGCGGGTGGCTGCGCACCAGGGTAAAATAGGACTGCTTGACCTGATCGGCCGTGGCGTCACGGGTCAGCCCCAGCACGGCATAGGGGTCGCTATACGGCTCATCCATCGTGGCGTCTCTCCTGGGGGCGCCATGCCAGGCGCTGAATCACGGCCCCTCCTCACTACTCAGAAGAGGTCCTCGGGATCAATGCCCGCCTCCTCGTAGATGCGGGCCATCTCCATGGAGAGGCGCAGCAAGGGGCTGGCCACCTGCTGGGCCATCTCCTCGGCGTGCCGCGCCTCATCGAGCTTGCCTTGCTGGCGGGCCATGCGGGCAGCGCGCCGCAACGTTTGCTGTGCCTCGGGCGCCCGCTCGTTGAGCGCCAGCACCAGCCCTAACAGGGTCAGCACGGCGGGGTCGTCAGGCATCCGCCGGGCGGCCTGTTCGGCGTAGGGGAGGGCCAGCTCGGGCCGCTGGGTCAGCAGCTCCGTGGCGATCTGCATCGGCACGCCGGAGTCTCCCGGCGCCAGGGCTGTGGCCCGGTCCAGCATCTCCCTGGCCAGGCCCAGCCAGACATCCTCAGCGGTCGTGGCGGTGGCGATGGTGCGGCTCCGGCCACGTGGCTTGGCGCGCTCTTGCAGCAGCACGCGGGCCGGGCCACTGGTGAGCAGCAACGTCGTGCCCAGCCTGACGTAGAAGTGTGCGGTCAGGGTCAACCCGGCCTCGGCGCGGGCCAGCACGGCGCGGGCGGCTCCGAAATCGCCGGCCACGGCCCAGCAATCGATCACGGCGACGTAAGCCTCCGGCTGGGCGGCCCCCAGCTCCAGGGTACGCTCCAGCAGGTCGCCCGCCTCGTCGGGCTTCCGCTCGATAAGGGACAGGCGGGCCAGGCGTAGCGGGAAGTGGTACTCGTCAGGGACCAGCCGCTGCCCTTCCTTGAGCAGGGCAGCGGCCTCCGTGGCATAGCCCATCTCCTCCCGATGGTGAGCATAGCGCAGCAGCAGCTGGGCCAGCACCCGGAGCGCATCCTGGCGTTCCGGGTGCTGGCCTACCAGGGGGCGCAGGATGCTCAGTGCGGCGTGCCACGCGCCGCAGTCGCCATGGATGCTAGCCAGCCGCAGCTGCGTGTCTATATTCTGCGCGTCGATGGCCAGGATACGCTGCAGCTCGTTGAACGCGGCCCCTTCCTGGTCGTTGGCCAGCAGTGCGTCGGCCAGCTGCAGGCGTGCCTCGACATCATGTGGATCGGCCTTGATAGCCTGGCGGAATAAGGCCACGGCCTCGCCCGGCGTGCCGGCGCGCTTATAGCATTCGATCACGCGCTTGCGCACCCAGGCCCACTGCGCGTCGGTGGGGCCCCTATCCTGCCCGCGCGGCGCGGCGGCCTCCTGGCCAGCGCCGCCTGCCTTCGTGCGGTGCGAGCGGCCCTGGCGCGGCTGGGTACGCAGCATGGCCCGCCAGGCGTCGGCAGCCTCGCCCCAGCGCTCCTGCGCCTCGTAGGCCAGGGCGAGATTGTGCAAGAGAGGGCGCGGTGAGCCAAGGCCGCTGCCGGTACTGACCACTTGGCGGGCGCGCTCCCACAGCTCGGCCGCCTGCGCCCACTCACCGCGCGCCGCCGTGGCACAGGCGGCCTCGTCCAATCGCCTCACCAGGGCCTCGGCCAGCGCGGGATTGCTGGTGGCCAGCAGAGCCGCCTGCTGGCTCACTGTGGGCGCCAGCGGCTTATCCGAGGCGGAATCCGCTGGCGTGTCCAAAAGGGCAGCCCCCAAATTGGCACGCAGCCACGGCCGGTCTAGACCACCGTCCGAGACAAGCTGCCATGCCTTACGCGCTGCCTCCCTGTCACCGCCCTGCGCCGCGGCAACACCCCAGTAGTAGCGCCGTATCCTGGTAGCCTGCGCGGCAGGCAGAGACCGTGTGTCGTCGAGCACTGCGCGGGCCGCTCCATTGCCCTCCTGGATCAGTCCCAGCCCATACCACAGGCGGGTGACCGGCCCTGTGCTCTCCCACGCCGCCCCAGAGGACGCCGCATGTGATCCCGCCGCCCTGAGCTGGTGATCATCCGCGCCGGCCGGCAGATCCACCAGCCGCGGAATCTGGCCGTGCAGCAGCGCCTGTACAGGCGCCAGCGCCGCCTGTACAGTGGGGGCACTACCCGGCAGCTCGGCCAGGTCAGCGTGGGGGTCCTGCTCCAGGGTCGCCAGGGCCAGTACTAGCGCGGCGCCGGGCCAGGCAGCATCACGGGCCAGGACAGCGCGGTACTGTTCGCTCGCCCCTGACACGTCACCTGCCCTGTGCAGGCTCAGGCCCAGGTGATAGCGATAGCGCGGCTCGTCAGGCGCGAGCGCGAGGGCCTGCCACAACCCCTCGCGTTGTGTGTCGCCGGCGGGTAGCAGGAGGGCACGGCGGAACTGGGCCTCGGCCAGGGCAACCGCCACCTTCGGATCGTCAGACGCGAGATTGGTCCACGCCCCGATAGCCGCGTCAAGGCGACCGGCCTGAAACGCGCGCAAGCCTTCCTGTCGCCGGTCTGGCGCGCTGGCCCTTGGTTGAGCCTGGCGCGCACGATGGGAGCCTTTCTTATGCTTCGACACGGCTCTTTCCCATCCCGCGCCTGTGCTTCACCCCCGGGTCTGGCCGGGACTCTCCTTTGGTCGTGCCACCAAACACCGTCATCCTCTCATTATACCTCACGGTTCGCGCATTTCTGGCGGTAGGTCGCAGGATTCGGTAGGCTCTGAGCATGAGCGAGATGCCGAGCGTTGTGACGGAGCGGGTGGAGGCCTTCCGATAGCAACGGAACAAAAACCAACGCTATCAGGCCGTCTGGAGACCTGTTTGAGCCCATCATGAGCCACCCAGGGCTGCCAACTTCTGATAAACGTCATTATCCGCAGGAGGTGGCCGCCTCTACTTCTGATAACGCGCTTCCAGGGTGTCACTTTTAGAATTAGATGGTAACTACTCAGGTACAACATCTATGATTTCGGTTGGTTAGATCGCAACATCTTGTGCCCTCCGCGCCGTACCCTGGTCATCAACACAGCTAACACCAGACAACTACATCGGGAGAAGCACAGAATGTTGTGGTCGGTTAGATGCCAAGTACAAGATGTAAGCTGAGTAGTTACATTAGATGGCACTATTCTTTGCAAAGTAAGTGGCACGGCCATTTCGTAGGACCAGCAGTCACCGCCTCACTACCCACTCAAAAACCATCCCGTTGAGCGGGTCTTCACGCGACGGACCAGTGTGGAGAAAGCCACACTTTGCGGCGATCCGCTGAGAGGCTTCGTTGTCGCGTGAGGTGATAATGATCAGTTTCGTCAAACGTGTGGCGTCGCGCACAAACAGCTGGAGCAGGCCAAGAGCCTTCGTGCCGAGACCACGGCCCCGATCAGATGGCGCAGCGAGAGCATAGCCGATCAATGATTCCCCCGTCTGCTGATCAATGTCATGGAGCAGAATGTATCCTACGGGACGCTCGTCGTCATAGACCACAAAGTAGTACATGTCCGCGCGGGACGGGGCAGCGCGCACCCACTCATGGGCACCCAGGGGCAGATGAGCCTCAGTATCCGGCGGTGGCGCGCCAATGCTGACATCGCCGTCATGATAGCGTCCGCCCGCATGGATGGTCACTGCCCCTCTTCTTCAGTCATGGATCAACGCCCTCCTCGATCGATGACGTGTCCACCTTCCGCACTTCTGATAAGTGTGATTACACGCGGCTGATCCCGTGCTATACGTCGATAAGGTTCTGGCCGCCTTTTGATGATGGGGCTTACGCAGGCTTCTCTCTGGTAGAACAAAGTAGGTATGCCCATGTCGCGTACCATGCTGAGGCCAGGAGGGTGCTATGTGTCTCGACCTCTTTCTGCCG
>JAABUM010002149.1_pt1 | contig 27269 bp, 16 predicted proteins | sample 5559161 | NCBI WGS metagenome assembly JAABUM01 (sample SAMN10711868, study PRJNA513369) | rock metagenome | isolation source: Antarctica rocks | place: Antarctica: Victoria Land, Siegfried Peak nord
CGCAACACGGCTTGCACCGCAACACGGCTTGCACCGCAACACGGCTTGCACCGCAACACGGCTTGCACCGCAACACGGCTTGCACCGCAACACGGCTTGCACCGCAACACGGCTTGCACCGCAACACGGCTTGCACCGCAACACCAATATGACTCGCTTTTCGCTTGTGCCCTTATGGGCCGCACTCGCGCTTTATTTCGCGCTGACGCTTGCACTTATTCGGGTTGTGCCTTTTAACGGCGCGCCCGATGAAGCGGCGCACGCGCAATACATCGAAGCCCTTGTTTCAACGCACGCTTTGCCCGTCTTCGCGGGGCAGGCGCCGCCCAATGCGGGTTACGAGTTTCATCAGCCGCCGCTTTTCTACTTGTTGGCCGCGCCGCTGTGGGCTGTGGCCGGAAGCGAGGCCAGGGTCTACGCCGTGCGCGCGTTGTCGCTTGTGTTCGGTTTGCTTTGCATCGTGGTTGTGTGGCAAACGGCGCGTTTAGTGTTCGGGCGCGATTCACGCGCGCCCGTTTTTTGCGTTTTGGGCGCCGCGCTGTCGCCGCTTCATGGAGGTATCGGCGCAAGCATCAACAACGATGCACTCGCAGGACTTTGGGCGGCTTGTCTGTTCGCTTTGGTCGCGCGCGCCTGGCTCGTCGGGGCGACGCGGCCAGTTGTCGTCTTGACGGGTGTGGTCGTGGGGCTGGGCGCGCTCACCAAACTCACGGTGCTTCCGTTGGGCGTATGGGCGCTGGTTTGCCTGGGGCTGGCATTGCGAAAACAAGGTCATCGGCCCTTGACGGCGCTTTTGCCTGCGCTGGGAATCGCGCTGCTCATTGCGGCGCCGATGCTGCTTCGCAATCAAGTTTTATACGGCGATCCGTTCGCTTATGGCTTGTTCTCGCGGGCGGCGGCCAATGTTTCGCCGGGAATCGCGCTGTTTTCTGCGCCCATTGGCGCTGGCGGCTACTTGCGCGGCATGGCGCTTCAAATCATCGGAACGGCATTTGGCTTTTGGGGCGGCTCGTCGTCGTTTGCCAAGGTGATCGGCACATTTTCGCCTTCCGGCCCGCGCTTGCCGTCGCCGGAGTGGGCGATTCCCTTTTTGATCGTGGTCGCCATCCCGCTTTTGGGCGCCTTGAACTGGCGGCGGGCGAGCACCCTCGCCGTTCCCGATGACGCGTGCCGCTCGCTTTGGCGGTGTTGGGCGGTTGGTGTTGTCCTTATCTTTGCGTTGTGGATGAACTTCGCTTTGGCTCACGTGGCGGGCGGACAGGCGCGCTATCTTCACGGCGTGTTGCTTCCTCTTTCGCTTGTGGTCGGCGGCGGCCTGAGCGCGTCGGGCCGCGCCGGAACCCTTGCGGCGGCGCTTCTGGGCGCGGTGATGATCGGGCTGAGCCTCGCCAACATCTTCGTTTGGAAAACCTTGGTTTGACGGATTCGGTGCGCCGTTCGCTGCGTCTACAGCGCGCGCCATGTTTCCCTTCAACACGTCACGTGTTGCCCCACGCGCCGCGAGCTTCTCTTCTATGCGAGCTTCCCTTCGTGCTGCGTGTTCGTTCCGGTAGGCGCGATCATGCACAAGCACAAGACGCCGCAAGCGGTGTCTTTACGGGGGAAACTGCGCGCCTCTTTATGCCCGTCTCACCTCTTCTTAGCGTGCTTGTGCCGGTCTACAACGAACGCGCGACGCTTGAACCGCTGCTTCGCCGTGTGCAAGAGTTGCCGCTCGATCTCGAAATCATCATCGTCGATAACGTTTCCACCGATGGGACACGCGAGTGGCTCGAAGGGTTGCTCCGGTCGGGCGAAGCGGGCGAGCCGGATTCACCGCATCGCTTGCGCGCGGTGTTGCAAAGCGAGAACAAAGGCAAAGGCGCCAGCGTGCGGCGCGGCCTCGCTCTGGCGCGCGGCGAGTGGGTCGTGGTTCAAGACGCTGACCTCGAATACGATCCGCGCGACTTGTTGCGCTTGCTGGAACTGGCACAATCGAAGCGGCTGGATGCGGTGTTTGGCACGCGGCTTTCGCCTCGCAGCGACACGTTGCGCGACCAGCCGCGCACGGCGTTTTTTTATGGGCGTGTCGGTTTAACACTGTTCTATCGCGTTCTTTACGGCGCGCCGTTAGGTGATGTGGCGACCTGCTACAAACTCATGCGACGCCGCTTCGCTCTTGAATTGGACTTGCGCTGTGACGGGTTCGACCTCGATTTCGAGATCGCCGCCAAGGTCGCCCTCGCCCACAAACGCGGCGCGCGCGTCGGGCAAAGGCCGATTTCCTACCGTCCGCGCACCGAACTCGAAGGCAAAAAAATCCGCGCCGTGCACGACGGACTGCGCGCGATGTGGGCGCTTCTGCGCTTTCGTTTTATGCGCTAAATTTTTGCTTTTCACGTCCACAATCGCCTATTAAATGGCGCATGAATGATTGCCGTCATTCGAGTCGATGTGTCTGCCGCGAAGATGATGTGCACGGCTACGAAGACGATAGGCGCACTTAAAAAGGCAATGTGAGGTCTGCGAAGTCGATACGCGGGCTTACAAAGGTAATGTGAGGTTTGCGAAGACGATGTGGAGATTGCGAAGACGATACGCGGGCTTACAAAGGCAACGTGCATCTTGCGAAGACGATGTGAGCGCCTACAAAGTCGATACGTGGCGCATAAAAGGAGTGAAGAGGCGGGCGAATCGCCCTTGATATGAAACCGATTTCTCGCGCGACAATTGCCCTGTTGCCGCTTCTTCTGGCCGGGTGCGCGCGTCAACGGCTCGCCTCGAACGAGGAGCGCTCGGCGCTTCAACAACAGGTTGGGCGAGAAGCCGCGCAGGTGGGCCGCTCGGCGGGGCAGGGCGCGGCCAAATCGCTCGCGGGCGCGAAACTTTCCGGCGGGCAAATCCAGATCGGCGATGCGCAGGGTCGCCCTCTCTATCGTATCGCGGCGCGCGAAATCCGCGCCCTGAGCGGGAAGGCGACCGGCTCGCTGGCGGGCGCTTTGGCCCTGGACGCGCGCGCCACGCTGTTCAAGGATGGGCAAAGCGAGTCGAGTTTCAAAGCCGATACCATCCAACTGTTCAACTCCCCTTCGGGCGCGCGCTTGCAAATGACGGGCAAGGTGCTGGCAACCTCGCGGGATGTGGCGGGCGGGCCGGTTGAAGTCAGTGCGCCGCGCGCCGATGTCGATGTGGTCAAACGCTTGCTCGTGGCATCGGGCGGGTGCGTCGCCAGACGCGGCGTCTTTTCGCTGCGCGCGCCCCAACTGCGCGGTCAGTCATCGCTTGAAACCCTCTCCTGTAACGATGCGCTGGTTCTATCGCCCAACATGCAAGTGCGGGCGAAAACCGCGTTTCTCAACTGGAAAACCAACCGTTTGAGCGCGCAAACCTTGTCGGCGACGCGGCCCGATTTGTTGCTATCGGGCGCGCATCTCGATGCCGACACGCTCGCCTCGCGCGGCACCTTGACGGGAGGCGTTTCGGCCAAAGGCAAAAACGGAATCGCGCGCGGCCCGCGCCTCGACTTCAACTGGAAAAACAATCGTTTGTTCATGCCCGACGCCACGTTTCAAAGCCAAAACGGAATGGCGAAAATTGGCGCTTTAACCACCGACTCGAAGTTGCGCGTCACCGACGCGCAGAGTGTGCGCATCGAGCAAAACGGCGCAACTCTCACCGCACATTCGGCGCGTGGCTTCGATAACCTGTCGCGCCTGAGCGCCGCCGGCGTGGTCGTGGTGCGCGGCGATTTGCGCATCGAAGCCGCGCGCGCCCAGGTGCGCGACTGGTCAAAACAGGGCGGGACGGTGGTCGGAAGCGGGGGGGGCGTGGCGCGCAACAAAGCGGGCACGGTCAGCGCGCGAAGTGCCACATGGACGGGCGACGCGCAAAACGGGCGCGTTTCGGCGAGCGGAAACGTCGTCATTCGCGGCGAAGGTAGCGCCTTGCGCGGCCAAAATGCAACGAGCGACGCCCGCTTTCAAAACGCCCAGTTGACCGGACAAGTCAGCGGCGTTTTGCGCAACGGCACCCAACTCAGCGCGCGGCAAGTGCAAAAGCGCGGCGAAAACTATATCGCGTCCGGTGAGGCGCGCGCGAAAATGCCCGATGGCACGAGGTTTCAAGCGGCGCGCGTCGAGGGAAACGGGCAAAACGCCCTCGCCACAGGCGGCGCGAGCGGACGTTTGCGTGACGGGACGAGTTTTCGCGCGTCGCGCGTCGAAAAACGCGGCGAGTTCGTGGTAGCAACCGGCGGCGCAAGCGGGCAGTTGCCCAATGGAACAACCTTGAGCGCGGCGCGCGTGGAAATGCGCGGCGAAGTTGTTATCGCGTCGGGCGGCGCGAGCGGCCGCCTGCCGGATGGAACGCGACTTCGCGCCGACCGCGTGGAAAAACGCGGCGAACTCGTGACCGCAACAGGAGGCGCGCACGCCGATTTGCCTTCGGTTCACGGGCTGGGCCGCGTCCAAATGCAAGCCGGACGCGTCGAAGGGCCAACAGACAACTCGCAAATCCAGGCGAGTGGCGACGTGATTTTAACCGCTCAGAACGGCGCCACCGTTCGCGCGCCGCGCGCGCTGTTCAACCGTCGCACGGGAAAAGTCACGGCATCGGGCGGCGTTACAGTTCAAGATCCGGTGCGCGGAATTCTTTCGGGCGATTCGCTTGTGGCCGATGTGGGACTTAAAGGACTTAAACAAATCGTTCTTTTGAAAGCGCGTGGAAAAACCCAAACCGGAGTTTTGAACGGGAAAGGTTTGTTTTAAAACGCCTTTTAGTGAAAGCGTAGAGGGAAGCTAATTGCCTCAGTTGAAACACTTAAAATGCACCTATAAAGGTGTTGTAAAAGCGGACACACGGGTATCAACACTTTCACGGGCGCATTCCAAACCGGCTGATGCGACTTTCTTACCAGATTTTTGGTGAAGGTGCATCTTTGGTAAGCGACCTCTTCCACTCAAGAGCCACAATGCATCAGTGTATTGGCACAACTAACCGGAGTAAACGCGTGATAAGGTGGCGATGCACAATTCGATAAAGCTTTCGACGTTGTTTTGATCGAGTGGCAACCCCGATTTTTCGCTCAACCGTCCCGCCAGGGCGCGGCCCAGTCGAACGCGGGCGTCGCGCGGCATAGCATCGCGGCGCGCTATGAAGTCCCTTGCCAATTCGTAATCTTCGCGGCCCAGAACTTTGGATAGAGATAGGGCTTCGGGGTCGAGTTGCCGCGCGGCTTCCACGCTCAGGCCGCCGAGTTCTTCGCCGTGCCAGTCGCGCGCTTCTGGCGCAAGTCCCACAGGCACGTGTTGCGCGGCTTCTAAGAAACGGTCGATAGATTCGCGCATCGAAAGCGGCTTGTTCGCGCGTTCTCGTCGCCCTTCGCGCACCACGATTGTGCCCGCCGCCAAGTCGCCCGCTCGCTGGTTCAAGTTGTTGGTCATCGCCACAACCGCGCCGAAACCGTAGAAAGGCAGGAAATCGACGAGGCGAACCGTGTTGCGAACCAGGGCGGGCCACATCGAAATCGGGAGTCCGTTCGCCATCGTGACGCGCATTCCCAGATAACGTTTGCCCGGCGTTTGTCCGTCCCACAGCCACTCGAAAACAAAGTAGTAGCCGAAGAACAAGAGAAACATGAGGATGCCATACACCGCCGAAAGCGTCGATTGAAACCACGCTGGAAGAGAATTGAGCGGCTTCAAGTAGTAGGTCGCGCCCCACCACACAAGAGCGCACAGCAACCATACCAGACACTGCAAACAGGTGTCGATGAACACGCCCGCCAAACGCGAACCCAAGCCCGATGTTTCAACTGAAACCGCCACATTTTCGGCGGATAATATGGCTAAATCTTCTTCCCAATAAGAACGCATGATGGTTTAAGAGAAAACCGGTAGTGAAAAGTGAGAGCACGCCTTCGTTCTCGTTACACCGCCAGGAAATCCAAAATCAGGCGCACGCCAAAGCCGGTCGCGCCGTATTCGGTGAGCAAACGCGCGTCGCGCACGTGAGCTACCGCCGCGATGTCGAGGTGCGCCCACGCGATGCCTCTGGGCACGAAATGGCGCAGGAACACCGCCGCCGAAGTCGAACCGGCGCGGCGTTCGGGGCCGGTGTTTTTCAAGTCGGACACGTTGCCCTTCATGTAATCGTCGTATTCCTCCCACATCGGAAAACGCCAGATTTTTTCGCCAGTCTCGGTTCCGGCACGCTCTAAACCGCTTGCAAGTGTGTCGTCGTTGCAAAACAAACCGGCGCCCTCTTGACCCAAAGCGATGCCGATGGCGCCCGTCAAGGTGGCGAAATCCACGATAAGCGACGGGTTCTGTTCGCCCGCCCACGCGAGAGCATCGGCCAAAACCAGACGGCCTTCGGCGTCGGTGTTGAGCACCTCGATGGTCGTGCCATCGCGCGCCGTCACGATGTCGCCGGGACGCTGCGCGTTGCCGGAAATCATGTTTTCGGCGGAGGCAACGATTCCTAAAACGCGGCGTTGGATGCCCAGGTCTTTCAAGGCGCCCATCGCGGCGATGACGACGGCGGCGCCCGCCATGTCGTCTTTCATTTCTTCCATGCCGCCCGATGTTTTGATCGAATAGCCGCCCGTGTCGAAGCTGATGCCTTTGCCCACCAAAGCCACCGGCGCATCGTTTTCCGTTCCTTCGGGCGTGTATTCCATCACGATGAAGCGTGGCGGCTCGTCGCTGCCCATGCCAACCGCCCACAGCGCGCCCATGCGTTCTTCTTGGATGCGATTCTCGTCCCACACTTCGACGCGCAAACCGCCGCTTTGCGCGATGTCAAGCGCGTTTTGCGCGAGGGTGCTCGGCGACTTGAGGTTGGGTGGCGTGTTGACCATCTGCCGCCCGCGCGCATTGGCCGCGCTGATGATGCGCGCGCGATCCAGAGCCGCTTGCGCCTCGTTTTCGTCGGCGTCTTCGGGAAGCAGCAGCGTTACCGATTCGATTTGGAAATGCTCGCCGCCTTTGAAATCGTTGAACTGCATTAAACCCAGTTCGATGGCTTCGGCGGCGCCGCGCACTATCAAGGGAAGCACCTGGTCGTCGGCAGTGGGAAGCGCGAAGGCGAACTCAGATTTTTTTAAACCGCGCGCCGTTCGCGCGCCCTTAACGAGCGCTTTGCGCATCCGGTCGAGCGAGAATTCAGCGCGTTTGCCCAAACCCAACAGCACCAGACGTGCGGCGTTCGCATCTTTGGTGTGAACGACGCGCGTTTCGCCCAAAGCGGCTTTGAAACCGTCTTGCTCGACGATTTCGAGCAGCAAACCGCCTATTTGCGAATCAAAGGAAGCGGCGACGCCCGACAATGGTTCATCGCTCCACAGCGGAAGCACCAGACAGGGTGTGCGCAGTTCCAAAGGAAGCGCGCGGGACAGCGAAAATTGCATCGCGCGCAGTTTGGCAAAGCCGCACCCGCAGGCGCGACGCCTGTTTCCTATAGGACATCTGTTCATTTGCGTCTTCCTTTTGTGTGATGATCGCACGCGCAGGGCGTTGCTGCAATCGTTGCAGAACAGGTGTTTGAGGTGGAGTCACTACTTGATCTATTCGGGTAGTTGAAGTGGTGGCTCCGATGGCATAAAACCAATAGTATCCGGCTTCGCCAAGTGCAAAAGCTGGACACGAAGATAACTTGGGGCGCGTCCGGGAGGATGCTCGCGCGCTTGCGCCTGGACGCCGGTGGTTTTATACCACCGGAGCCACCAACACCTCAACATCAACCACTTCAACTCATCCCCTAACTTCAAGCGTGGGAAGGCTTTCCTCTGTTCAAATTTAGGCCAAAATGTTGGACACTCTGGCACTTCTCGGATGCCCGCCACTGTTTCCTCTTTGACCAATCTTTCGCGCAAGCTGGTGCGCTCGTTTGCCGCTTTGCTTCTGGTGTTGTTTGGGCTTTTGGGGTTCGCGCTGTGGAATTTTCATCGTCTGGGTCAGGCCGATGGCTGGAAGGCGCACACCTATCAGGTGTTGCTCGAATCGCAAAGAGCCAAGGAAACGCTGTTTCAAATGGACGGCGGCGTGCGCGCTTACGTCATTAGCGGCAATGCCGGAGATTTGCGCTCGTTCGAGCAGGGCAAGCGCAACTTCAAGGGTCACATCTTCGAGTTGCAACAGTTGGTTGAAGACAATCCGTTGCAGGCCAGCCAATTGTCTCAAGTTGTTCAAGAGGAAAAAGCCTGGCAAACGAACCTACTCGAACCCACCATCGCGCTTCGCCAGCCTTCGGATTCTCTGGAACAAGCCGCGCGCAAATTGAGCGGCAACGTGCTTCCACGACGCCGCGCGCTCGAAGGCATTCGCAGTTCGCTTGACGTTTTTGAAAACGCCGAAAAATCATTGCTTCAATCGCGGGTGGCGACTCAGGAATACTGGCGCCACGTCACCGAACAAACGCTGTGGCTGGGCAGCGGATTTTCGATTGTGCTGGTGCTGTTCCTATCTTCGACCGCCGTGCGCGCCGTCAACGAATCGCGCGCCGCTTATGGGCGGTTGCGTCAAAGCAACGAACAATTGACGCGCACGCAGGCGGGATTGGAACTCGAAGTCGAGCAGCGCCGCGCCGCGCAGGAGCGCTTGAAGCGCGCTGTTACCGAGTTGAAGCGCTCCAACGCCGAACTCGAACAGTTCGCTTATGTCGCTTCCCACGATTTGCAGGAACCGCTACGCGCCGTTGCGGGTTGCGTTCAAGTGCTCAAGCGCCGCTACGAAGGCAAATTGGACGAGCGCGCCGACCAGTTCATCGGTCACGCTGTCGAGGGCGCGCAACGAATGCAAAACCTGATTCAAGACCTGCTCGCGTATTCGCGCGTAGGAACCAAAGGCAAACCCTTTGTTTTTCTTGCCCTTGACAAAGTTCTGGACGGCGCCTTGGAACGGCTCAGCGTGTCGGTCGATGAATCAAAGGCGCACATCGAACGCGACCCGTTGCCAGAATTGTGGGGCGACGCCGGGCAGTTGGAAAGCGTGTTTCAAAACTTGCTTTCCAACGCCATCAAGTTTCGGGGCGAGGGGCCGCCGCGCGTTTTCATTGGTTGCCGCGAACAAGCGGGCGACGATGAAAACCCCGAAGGTGAGAATTCCGAAGCGGGTTGGACGTTCTCGATTATCGATGAAGGGTCGGGCATTGAACCGCAGTATTTCGAGCGAATCTTCGTGATGTTCCAGCGCCTTCACACGCGCATCGCCTATCCGGGAACGGGCATCGGCCTGGCGATTGTTAAAAAAATCATCGAGCGTCACGGCGGGCGCATCTGGGTTGAATCGACGCCGGGGCGAGGCAGCACGTTTTCGTTCTGGTTGCCCTTGCATCCGCCCGACATGGGCGAACCGCAAGACGCAATCGAACTTGAACCGGAGGGCGAATCCCAACCGAAGTTCGCGGCGCGCGAACTGGTGAAGTGACAAACTAAAGCCAACCAAAAGGCGCCTTTAAAGGCGCGCAAATCAAGGAGACGATTATCAAACCAGTGGATATTTTGCTTGTGGAAGATTCGCCCACTGACGTGCTTTTAGCGCAAGAAGCGTTGGAACACGCCAAAGTGCTCAACAAACTGCACGTCGTTTCCGATGGCGTGGAGGCTCTTGAATTTTTGCGCGGGCAAGGCCAATTCGCGGGCGCGGCGCGGCCCGATCTCATCTTGCTCGACCTCAATTTGCCGCGCAAAGACGGGCGCGAGGTGCTCGAAGAAATCAAAGCCGATCCCGAACTCAAGCGCATTCCCGTCGTCGTGCTCACGACTTCCAAAGCCGAAGAAGACATTCTGCGTGCCTACGGTTTGCACGCCAACTGTTACGTGTCCAAGCCGGTAGATTTCGAGCAGTTCACCCACGTCGTGCGCGCCATCGAAACCTTCTGGTTTTCGGTTGTTTCGCTGCCTTCGGCTTCCTAATCTGGCGCCCGCGCGCCGCCGTTTTCCTCCCTTCATGCGCCTGTTGCTTTTGGAAGATAACCCCACCGACGCGCTGTTAGTTGAAGTGGCGCTCGAAGAGATGCCCGGCGCGATGCCCGAACTGTTGCACGTCGAAACCCTCGCGCAGGCGCGCGCCGCCATTCAAGCGGGGGACTTTGATGTCGCGTTAGTTGACCTCAACGTGCCGGACGGTCAAGGGCTCGGCAACTTTGAGCGCGTGCAAAGCTGGGCGCCGCAAATGCCGGTGATTGTGCTGACCGGCACTGACGCCGAAGAAGTCGCGCTCGAAGCCATCCAACGTGGCGCGGCGGATTACCTACTCAAAGGCGACACCGACGCGCCTTTGTTGGAGCGTTCGATTCGCTACGCCATCGAGCGCAAACGCAACGAAAGCTCGCGTTTGGAACTCGAACGCGCCCACATCAAGCGCGCCGAAGCCGAAGCCGCCAACCGCGCCAAAGACGAATTTTTAGCCACGCTTTCGCACGAACTGCGCACGCCGCTCAACGCCATGATGGGCTGGACGAGCCTTTTGCGCGGCGGTCAGTTGGACGAAGAAACAAGTGAGCAAGCTTTGCTCATCATCGACCGCAACGCCAAAGCGCAAGCGCAACTCATCGAAGATTTGCTCGATGTGTCGCGCATCGTGGCGGGCAACTTCCGCTTGGAAACGGTCGAACTCGACCTCGGTTCGATCGTGCGTAGCGCCTCCGATACGGTGGCGCCTTCGGCTGCGGCCAAAAACATCAAGCTCGAACTGGAATCGTCTTCGCCCACGCCGATATGTGGCGACCCGATGCGTCTGCAGCAGGTGACGTGGAATTTGATTTCCAACGCCATCAAATTTTCGCCAGAAGGCAGCACGGTCACGGTGCGCACCCATTCCCAGAAGACCGATTCAACCGGTTGGGCCGTTTTAGAAGTGAGCGACCAGGGCGCGGGCATCGAACCGGAGTTTTTGCCTTTTGTTTTCGATCGTTTCCGTCAGGCTGACGGCTCCACGACGCGGCGTTACGGCGGACTGGGACTGGGACTGTCAATTGTGAAAAACGTGGTCGAACTTCACGGCGGGCGCGTGAGCGTGTCGAGCGAGGGCAGTGGCAAAGGCACAACTTTTCGTGCGGAACTGCTGCTTTCATGCGGCGGGTGCGAACCAGTTGGAAGCGAGGAACCAGAAAGCGTGATCGACTGGACGCAACTGAAGATTTTGTGCGTGGACGATCAACTCGAAGCGCGCGAATGGATGCGCCTCACGCTTTCGCGGCGCGGCGCGCAAGTGCAAACCGCCGGGAGCGTGGCCGAAGCGTTCGGCCATTTGGACGACTGGTGCCCGCACATCGTTTTGTGCGACATCGGGATGCCCGAGTCAGACGGCTACAACCTGATGTCCGTCATCACACGGCGCGCCTTGCCCATCGCGGCCATCGCCGTAACGGGTTTTGCTTTCGCGGGCGAACGCGACCGCGCGCGCGAAGCCGGATTCCTCGATTTTCTGGCCAAACCCGTTGACGCTCAGCGCTTGTATCGCGCCCTGCAAGCCGTTGTCGAAGCGGGCCACGTGACGCAGTAGTTGTGAACGCAAAACGCCTTTCCCCTGTGCGAAAACGCGAAGCGTAGGTGAGTGCCTCAGTCATGGTGTGCCAACGGCGTATCTGGTTGCTGCGACTTTCTTCTCCTCCGTTAATTCTTGTTTTTTCTCAGAAAGTGTTGCGCTTTCTTAACCTTTGCCCGATACTCGGCGGGCTTTCAAAGGGCGCTTGCTCTAATGCGACTCTCATTCCCCTCTCGTGCCGGTGCTTTCACGCTTCAAGAGCTTTTGGTTGTCGTTGCCATTACCGCTATTTTAGCGGCGCTGATCTTTCCGGCGTTTTACCGTTCACGGGAAGCCGCGCGGCGCACGGCCTGCCAGTCGAACATGAAACAGATCGGCCTGGCGCTCACCCAATACGCGCAGGACTACGACAGCGTAAACCCGCCGCGCTTTAGCGGCGCCACGCTCGAAGGGCCGGATAAAAATCCGCTCAACTGGCGCGTCATCATCTTCCCTTACGTCAAAAGCGCGCAGGTGTTTCAGTGCCCCTCGAATCCTGAAAACCAGACCAGCGCCACGAACCTCACCACGGCGCCCGCAGGAACGCCGGACATGCACGTGTCCTACGGGTGTAACTACAACTCAGGAACGGGTTTAGGCGTGTTTTCCGACAGCGACGGGAAACACGATCTCACAAGCGACGCTTCCTTCGAGTTCCCGTCCGAAACCATCTCCGTCGCTGAAACCACTTCGACTCGCCCCGACATCGACATGGACGACATCGCGCTGTTCGGCAAGCTGTATTCCGGGCACTTAGGCTTCACCAACTACCTGTTCACCGATGGGCACGTCAAGGCGCTCAAGCCGCTGCAAACCTACTTCGGCACGAACGGCAAAATTGTCAATATGTGGCAACGCGATCATTCCGAATTTATCCGCGAGTAGTTCAGCCGCTTTGCCCGTAGCTTTCTATCGCCAGAGCTATTGTCTCGATTGTCCAACCCCTCGTCAAGAATCTCTTTTACCCGGTAGCTTTCCACCCTTTCGTTTGAAGAACAAAATGAATCCCTTTTCCCACTTGGCAACGCGGCTCGCCTCCCGCATTCGCCCCAGAACGGGCGCGTTGGGAGCTTCTCTTTGCCTGTTGCTATCGGGTGTTGGAACGGCGCACGCGGCGACTTTTGCTGTGTCGAACACCAATGACAGCGGCGCAGGCTCTTTGCGTCAAGCCGTTGCCGATGCCAACAACAGAGCGGGCGATGACGTTATCACCTTTGATTCCGGCGTGGCGGGCACCATCACGCTGTCGAGTGGCGAACTGGCCGTCAAATCGAACATCAACGTTCAAGGGCCGGGCGCCAAGGTGTTGGCGCTCAGTGGTGGCAATAAAAACCGCATCTTCAACGTGAGCGCAGGCGCGACTTTTACTCTCAGCGGCGCCACGATTACCAACGGTTACGTGAGCGGCGTTGCGGGCGCAGGCATCATCAACTTCGGAACGACCAGCGTTTTCGACTGCGCTTTTTCCAACTGTTACACCTCAGATTTTGGCGGCGGGCTTTACAACGAGGCGGGAACCGTGAACTTGGGCGGCTGCACTTTTTCGGCGAACCATGCCGGATATGGCGGCGGCTTTTACAACCGCGCAGGAACAGCCGGCTTGTTGAACTGCACCTTCAACGGCAACACCGTTACCACGAGTGGAGGCGGAATTTACAACTTTTCCAACGCCCTCTCTTTGAATTCCTGCACCATGTCGGGCAACACCTCGTCTGGCAGTGGCGCTGGGATGCGCAGCAACAGCGGAACAGCCACTATTGCTAACGCCATTGTGGTGGGCAACGCGGGGGCGACCGACTTATCCGGCACTTTCGTTAGTCAAGGCGCCAACATCATCGGCACAGGTGCAAGTGCCACGGCCTTTAACAAAACGGGCGACCAAACCGGCGTTTCGAGCGCGCAAGTCAATCTGGGCGCCTTGGCTGATAACGGTGGTTCAACACCCACGCTGGCTTTGAAGAGTCCCAGCGCGGCCATCAACAAAGGCAACACCTTTCTTTCGTTCGACCAGCGCGGCGTCGCCCGCCCGCAATACGGCAACAGTGATGTCGGCGCCTTCGAGTTCAACTCGGCGCAACCCTCGCTCGTGGTGACGACTTTGACCGATGAAGACGACGGCGCGAGCGATCCCTCGCTTGGAACGGGCACTTCGCTTCGGGAAGCCATCAATCAGGCGAATACCCTTGGTGGAAAGCCCGGCCCGAACATCAGTTTCGCTCCGGGACTGACGGGCACCATCAATTTGGCGAGCGTGTTGCCGCCGGTCACGGGCAAGATTTCCATCGAAGGGCCGGGAGCGACCAAGATGACGGTCAACGGCTCGTCGGTCGTCATCACGCCGGGGACTAACCCTGTTACGGGCATCTTGAGCCTTTCGAGTGGATCTTCTGCTACTATCAGCGGGTTGACTTTTTCGGGCGGCAAGCTGCCCAACGGCAACGGCGGCGCCATTGCCAACACAAGCGGCACTCTTTCGGTTGCCAGTTGCGTTTTTTCGGGCAACCTTGCGGGGCGAGGCGGGGCGATTTACAGCTACTCCGGTGCTTTGTCTTGCTTGAACTGCACATTTTCGGGCAACTCTGCTCCCGATGGCGGCGCGTTGTATTCGGTTGTTGGCACCGCTTCTGTGAGCGGTTGCACCTTCACCGGCAACTCCGGCGCGATTCAAAACAACAACACCAGCTTCACAGTGGCGAACTCGACTTTTTCGGGTAACAAAGGAAGTGCAACAACCGCGTTTTTGAACCAGAGCGGTTCGTCCACCATTTCCAACTGCACGATTGCGAGCAATTCCACGACTTCAACGACGGCTTCTGCGGTGAGGTGCACGGATGGTTTTATCACGCTTGACAACTCGATTGTGGTTGGCAACTCCGGTGGCGTGGGCGACGTTTCAGGCGTCAACCGAATTTCGAGCGCGGGTTACAACCTCATCGGCACCAACAATGGAGTGGCTTTTGGCGCGACAGGCGACCTCGTTGGTGTTTCTCCCACTCAAGTGAAACTGGGCATCTTGGGCGATAACGGCGGGCCGACCCAAACCATGGCTTTGGGAACGGGAAGCATCGCCATCAACAAAGGCAACACTTCGCTTCCAACCGACCAGCGCGGCGTGAAGCGGCCTTTCGGTATGCGCTCCGACCTTGGCGCGGTTGAATACAACACGCCCTTCAACGAGTCGCTGACAGTCACCACCAACATCGATGAAGACGACGGCACAAGTGACCCAGCTTTTGGAAACGGCACTTCACTGCGCGAAGCCATCGCTTTTGCCAATACGCCAGCTTTTGCCAACACGGGCACCACGATTTCGTTTGCCAGCCCGCTTTTTGATTCGCCGCAAACCATCACGCTGTCGTTGGGAGAACTGCCGGTGACAGGCGCGGGCTTGATCACCATCAGTGGGCTGAATACGGGCGCCGGGAAACTCACGGTTTCGGGCGGCGCCAGTCCCATATCTGCGGGCGGAAGCCGCGTATTTTCGGTTGCGACCGGCACTTCGCTTTCGCTCATCGGCTTGACGATCACGGGCGGCCATTCGGCGACGGTGGGCGGCGCCATCAGCAACAGCGGAACGCTCAACATGACCTACTGTTCGGTGACGAACAGCAGGTCGGATGTGGGCGGCGGCGGCATTTACTCGGACGGAACGCTTCGTTTGCTTCAATCCCTCGTGGCAAGCAACAGCGCGATGGTGTTTGGCGGGGGCGTCGCCAGCAACGGGAGCACGCTCATCATGCGCAACTGCACGCTGAGCGGCAACCGCGTCGCGGGCACAAGCGGCGTTTTCGGCGGAGGTGGCCTCGATGTGTTCGGCAATAGTTCGGTTTCGCTCGACTCGTGCACCTTTGCCAGCAACTCGGCTCCGGGCGCGCAAAACGGGCAAAGCGGCGGCATCTTGATGGAGCAGGGCACGCTTCGCCTGCTCAACACCCTCGTCGCCCTCAACGATTCCGGCGACATCGCGCGAATCGGCGGCACCGTCACCAATCAGGGATATAACCTCATCGGCAATAACGCCTCGGTTGCGACCGAATTTCCCGCTGGAGCACCAAGCGGCACCTGTTTTGTCGGCACTCCGAACGCGCCGCTCGATCCCAACATCAGCCAACTCACGGACAACGGCGGGCCGACGCAGACGATGGCGCTTCGCATCGGCAGTCTGGCTATCAATCGCGGGCAAACCTCGCTTTCGGTCGATCAACGCGCGGTCACGCGGCCTCAACTGCGCGGCAAAGACATCGGCGCTTACGAGTTCGATGGCCCCGTGAGCGAGTCGCTCGTCGTCACCAGCGTAGCCGATGAAGACGACGGCACTTCAGATGTTCGTTTTGGGCAGGGCACTTCGCTGCGTGAGGCCATCGCGTATGCCAACTCGAACGCCGACGATTCGGAAATCACCTTCGCCGAAGGTGCGCGCGGCACTTGTGTTTTAGGCGGCGCGGAGTTGTTGATCTCGACTCCGACTGTCATCAGCGGGCCGGGACAAGCGGCGTTTCAGGTGAGCGGCAATTCCAAAAGCCGCGTCTTCCACATCGCGCCGGGAGTCAAGGCTTCGATTTCGGGTTTGACGATTCGGGACGGTGTGCCCATTGCGGTTCCGGTGAACGGCGTGTCCAAGGCCATTGATGCCGAGGGCGGCGGCGTTCTCGTCGAGCACGCCAATCTGTCGGTGTCGCGGTGCGTTTTCTCTGGCGACAGCGGAAGCGCGATCTATAATTACGATGCGTTTTCTCAAGGCGCCACGTCCACGTCTTTAACGGTGGACAGGTGTTTATTTTCGGGCAACACAGGTTCGGTGGGCGGCGCTATCACTTCCGATGGCTACTATGGGCGCGCGAGTTTGAGCGTGACCAACAGCGCCTTTTCTCAAAATCGCGCCGGAAGTTTTGGCGGTGGCATCTATTGCAATGGGCGCGCGGGCGTTAGCAGTGCGAGCGTTTCCAACAGCACCTTCGCCCTCAACCAAGGGGTTTATGGCGGCGGTATCGCCAACAGCGGCGGCGTTTTCAACGACAACCGCTTCAACGGCACGGCGACGATGAGCGTGCAAAGTTGCACTTTTGTGGGCAACACCGACTCCGATTCCAACGGCAACAACGGGCGCGGCGCAGGTGTAGTCGGCGAAGTGGCGACGACCAGTGTTTCCAACAGCATCTTCGCCGGTGGCAGCGTCGGCGGTCAAGTCGCCCGTTTGGGCGAGGGCACGTTCTCTTCGGCGGGTTACAACATCTCGACCGACAGCGGCAACGGCATTCTGACGGGCACCGGCGACCGCATCAACACCGACCCCAAAATCGGGCAGTTGGGCGACAACGGTGGCCCGACTCCCACCTGTCCCCTTGGCGCCGGAAGCCCCGCTCTCGATGCGGGGGATCCCGGTGTCAAAGCTTCGGCGACGAGTTTCGATCAGCGCGGCGAGGGCTTCCCCCGCGTCTATCACGGGCGCATGGACGTTGGCGCTTTTGAAGCGCAAAACCAGCCGCCTGTCGCGCCATCGCAAGATGTCTCGACGCCTGAAGACACGCCGCTGAGCATCTCGCTTTCGCCCCTTGGCAAAGGGGATCCGCTCTCTTATCGCGTGGTGACCGATCCGACCAACGGCACATTGTCGGGAAGCGCACCCGATTTGGTCTACACGCCCAGCCCGGATTTCAACGGCAAAGACTCGTTTACCTTTGTGTCCAATAACGGCTTTTTCGACAGCGAACCGGCAACAGTTGCAATGACCGTCACCCCGGTCAACGACGCTCCGGTCGCCGTCAATGACACGCAAAGCACAAACGAAAACACGGCGCTTTCCTTCGTAGCGAGCAACCTGACGAGCAACGATTCAAAGGGCGCGGCCAACGAGTCGGGCCAAACGCTCACGGTAACGGGAGTGGGCAGACCGTCCAATGGCACAGCCACTTTAGCGGCTGATGGCACGATCACTTACACGCCGAACCTCAACTACTTTGGGCAGGATTCGTTCACCTATTTAGTTGAAGACAACGGCACAACGAACGGCACGCTTGACGTGAAACCAGCCACGGGAACGGTGATCATCAACGTGGCTCAGGTCAATCAAACGCCCGTTGTCGCGTTCATCAGCGATCAAACCGCTTATGTTGCTGTGCCATTCTCCCTCACGGCCACGGCCACCGATGTTGACAACAACACATTAACATGGAGCTTGGACGGCGCCGTTCCCACCGGCCTGTCAGTTGGCCTGGCAAGCGGTGTCATCTCCTGGACTCCGGCTTTCACTCAAGTCGGCGTTTATCCGATAACCGTTCGGGTCACTGATAACGGCTTGCCCAACGCTTCGGCCACCACCTCGTTCAACATCACCGTCTTAGCGGGCGGCGGAACGACAACGGGTTCGACTACTGGAAGCACCACGGGTTCAACAACAGGTTCAACTACTGGAAGCACTACAGGTTCAACTACTGGAAGCACCACAGGTTCAACTACCGGTAGCACGACCGGAAGCACCACAGGTGGCACGACCGGAACAACAACTGGCGGCACGACCGGAGGAACAACAGGGACAACGACAGGTGGCACGACTGGCACAACAACAGGTTCAACAACGGGAGGCACCACAGGTGGCACGACTGGAGGAACAACGGGAGGCACGACTGGAGGAACAACGGGAGGCACGACTGGAGGAACAACGGGTGGCACGACCGGAGGAACAACGGGTGGCACGACCGGAGGAACAACCGGTAGCACCACAGGCTCAACTACCGGTAGCACCACAGGTTCAACAACTGGCGGAACTACTGGAACAACAGGTGGCACCACAGGTTCAACAACTGGCGGAACTACTGGAACAACAGGTGGCACCACAGGTTCAACAACTGGCGGAACTACTGGAGGAACAACAGGTGGCACCACAGGTTCAACAACTGGAGGAACAACGGGTGGAAACACTGGGGGAACAACGGGTGGCACGACTGGAACAACGGGTGGCACGACTGGAACAACGGGTGGCACGACTGGAACAACGGGTGGCACGACTGGAACAACGGGAGGCACGACCGGAGGAACAACGGGAGGGAATCCGCACGTTCCTCATCCCGGCGTGGGTCTTAAAATCCTCAAGGAAGCCGAGCGGATGTATGGGTCTTCTTGATCCAACTCACACCGCTCAAGGCAAAGCCTCAACGACTTTCGTTGGGGCTTTGCTGTTAGGGTGGGTGCTCCTCTTTTCGCTTGCGCTCCACTCCCAGTGAAAATCTTCTACCGCTTCGAGAGATGATTTCTTTATCTCTATATTCAACTTCCTCATCCTCCGCTTCTCTGTGTGACCTGAAAAGCCAGAGCCAGACGAGATTTCCTACTCTTGTAAAGGCTCTAACCCACTTGACCTCGATGCAAAAATCGGTTTCCATCCGCTTCGATCTCTCGCAAATCTTCGGCATTGACCTGCGCACGCTCGCGCTGTTTCGCATCGCTCTTGCGCTGGTTTTGCTGTTCGACCTCTTCATGCGCGCCCTGGATGTCAGCGCGTTCTACACCGACGCGGGCGTGTTGCCGCGTTCAGCGCAAATCGAAATCTACTCCGGTTTGCCCTCGCTCATCAGCCTCCACTTGATGAGCGGAACTTTGGGCGCGCAACTGGGGTTGTTCGCCGTGTCCTTTGCGGCGGCGCTATCGCTTCTGGTCGGCTATCGCACGACGACGGCGACTTTTGTGTCGTGGGTTTTGCTCGTCTCGATTCACAATCGCAACCCAATGGTGCTTCAAGGCGGCGACGTGTTGTTGCGTTTGCTCTTGTTTTGGAGCCTCTTTTTGCCCATCGGCGCGCGCGCTTCTCTCGACCGCTTGCTCGCCTCCAACCACGATACGCTCGCTTCCAACCGCGCCGCAAACGAAACGAGTCCTCCAAATCCTGACTCGCCGCGCGTTGGTGCCGACGAAACAACTGGCTTGAGCGCCAATTCACTCCTGGTTTCAACGGCCACGCTCGCGGCGCTGTTGCAGGTGTGCTTCGTTTACTGGTTCACCTCGGCGATGAAGACCGATGCCTCGTGGCGAGTCGATGGCACGGCGCTGGGTTACGCGCTTTCGATTGACCAACTTTCCCGGCCCCTTGGCCGCTTTTTGCTTGGATTTCCCGACTTGCTGCGCCCGCTCACCTTTTTCACGCTCGCGCTGGAACGGTTCGGGCCGTTTGTGGCGCTACTTCCGTTTTGGCGCTTGAGAACGGGAATGGTCATCATCTTCATCGTCTTCCATTTGGTGATGGGATTGTGCCTGACTCTGGGCATCTTCACCTGGATCGCGCCCGTCGCATGGCTGCTGTTCATCCCGTCTGACACATGGAACTGGCTGGAGCACCGTTTGGCCGCTTTGCGACCGGGAAAACTGCAAAGCGCCGTCACCTGCGTGCAAGTCCCCGCCGAAAAAGCGCGGTTGGGCTTGACGACTCAGGGCCGGAAACTTGGACTGCGCACCGTTTCCCCGCGCCGCGCGTTTCGTTGGAATCAGAACGGGACGCAGATTTTGTGTGCGTTTTTATTGGTATATGTCTTCGGTTGGAACTTGCGTGCCCTCGACTTTTCAACCTATGGCCGCTTCTTTCCGCAAAGCTGGAACTGGATCGGTGACTCGATGCGACTCGATCAAGTGTGGGATATGTTCTCGCCCTTTCCCCTCAAAGAAGACGGTTGGTTCGTTGCCCCCGCACGTCTTGTCGATGGAAGCGAAATCAACCTGATGAAAGATGGCGAACCGGTGCGCTGGGAAGAACCTGCCGATCTTTCAACGACATTCCGCGATCCACTGTGGCAAAAGTATCTACTCAACTTATGGGCAGCTTCTAATTCGGCTCATCGCGCTCCTTATGCAGCCTATCTTGTGCGCGGGTGGAACGAAAACCACGATGTTAAGCAACGCATTAGGTCACTGCAAATCATTTATATGCGACAGAACAACTTGCCGGGATTTCGCAAAGATAAAATCCAACGCGTTGTCGTCTGGCAACAGAACTTCTGAAGCGTCATTGGATGCCTGCGCTGCAAAAAAATCTGATTGTGATAACACCTAAAACACAATTGGCACCATCGTGTTCCGGTGCTGTAAATCACTGTCATCCGGTTGCAAACGACCAAACGCAAAGGCCGGACGCGCTATCAAGTCATTATCGTGTCCGGTAGAACACTTGGCGAAGTTGGATGCCGGTGGTTTTATACCATCGGTGCAGCGCAAAACCCGCTTTGATCAACTGCTTCGCAACGGCTTAAGTCAAGCCCTGATAGCTGTCTAAAATTTCTTGTGCCGGGCCATCGGCTTTGATGCGGTGTTTTTCGATCCACAACACGCGGTCGCACACGCGGCGCAGGGCGCGCACGTCGTGCGAAACGACGAAAATCGTCACGCCTTCGCGCTTGAACTGTTCGATTTTCTGAAAGCAACGCTCTTGAAACTCGGCATCTCCCACAGCCAGCACTTCGTCCACGAGCAAAACTTCCGGCCCGGCGTGCGCGGCGACGGCAAAGCCCAAACGCGCCTTCATGCCCGACGAATAATGCTTGACCTGTTGCGTCAGGTGGTCGCCGATGTCCGCAAAGGCCGCGATTTGCTCCAAACGTTCGTCCAGTTGCGCGTGGGTGAGGCCCATGATCACGCCGTTCAAGTAGATGTTTTCAAATCCCGTGAAGTCGGGCTGAAATCCAGCTTCGAGTTCGAGCAACGACGCGATGCGCCCGCGAACCGTGATACGCCCACGCGTCGGGCGATAGATGCGCGCCAGAAGCGAGAGCAGCGTCGATTTGCCCTGACCGTTGGCGCCCACAACGCCCACAGTTTGGCCGCGTGGAACGGAAAACGAGATGTCTTCAAGCGCCAGAAAGCGTTCTTTGCGCGGCACATTCCACATCAACAGGCGCATCACCGCCGACTTGATGCTGCGCTCGCGGTGGATGATGATGAATTCCTTCGATACGTTTTGCAGTTCGATGGCAGGGAGTTCCACCCCCGTTCCGTTGGTCGAAATTCCGCTATGGTGTTGCATTACAGGCGCTCCATCATCATCCACTTGGAACGCTCGAACGTGCGAAAGCCGACAACGAGTGTGAGCACGCTGATGAGCAGCGCCAAAGCCAGCAATCCGAGCGGCATCGCAACCGGAGGCGGCCCGAGCGTTCCTTCGGGTGGCACGATGGGCGGCAGCAATGCGCGTTGAAAGCCGACCAGCCACACGCTCGCAGGGTTGAGCATATAAAGCCGGTAAATGTGGGGCTGAGCCGCGACCCGTTCGATGGGATATAAAATCGGCACGAGGTAGAAAAACAGGCCGAGTATCGTGATGGACAAAAAGCGCGCGTCGTCATACAGCGTGCAAATATAAGCGAGCAAAAAGCCGATTCCCAGGGCGAAGATGCCAAGTCCCAACACGCAAAACGGCGCCAGCCAAAAGAAGCGCGGCAAAACCCAGTGACCGTGATTCAAGATCAACAGGTAAACGAGGATGAACACAAAGGCGATGCCGAAGTGAATCAGGTTGGAAATCAGCGATACGAGCAGCAAAATCGCGCGCGGAAAGTAGATTTTGCGCGCCAGCGACGCGTTGTTGATCATCGCCTGCGACGAATCGAGAACCGTGTTTTGGAAGAACTGCCACAAAAACATCACCGGCATCAGATACGCCGAGTAGTTGTTGATCTGGGTAAGGAAAAACTTGACCATCAGCGTGATGGTCAACACTTGCATGAGCGGTGTGAACAGGCTCCACAAGATGCCGCCGACGCGGTTTTTGTAGCGCACCTTGAGGTCGCGGCACACAAGTTCGAGCACAAGCGCCCGGAAAGTCCAAATCTCGCGCATCGAGTCGAGCATCGAGTCGCGCGTGCCGCCCTGCACCGAAAATCCTCTGTTCACGGTGGAAGAAGACCTGTCCAGATTTTCAACGGCAGGGGAAGAAGTCACCTGCTCAGTTTAAGAGGCGGTTGATGAGGTGGTTGCTATCTCCTTTTTGTTTGGTTCAGTGGATGCCAGCAGTCAGCAGCCTGCTACCGTCGTTGTTGGAGAATGCGAGTTGACTTCCACTTTCCCGCGTGCTTCTATCTCAACTGTTTGGCGGTGCAAACATGGGCGTTTCCGTTTCAATTGCCTTGAAGCGAATGCAACATCGACAGCATTAGGTTGGCGCCTTCGGCCCGGTCGGAGTCGTGAAAGGCGACCGACAGGTTGCGCAAAACGCGGGCGATGATTTGGCGTGCAGAGGCGCCTTCGTTCATTTCGGTGGGCGCGGCGCGGCGCAGGCTGGCCACTTCGCGCGGCGAAAGCATCCGCCCGCGATTGTAAGGGTCGAAGACGCTTTGCTCGCTCGCGTCGCGCGTTAGAAAATGGCCCGGAAAGTTGCAGCCTTCGATGGGAATCCCCAGCCGCGCGCCGACCAAAATGAAAACGCACGACAGCGTGATCGGCAGCCCCGCGCCTTCTTCGAGGGTGAACAGCAAATCGGAATTGCTGGTCTGCGTGAACTGCGACGCATCGGCGCCGCGCAGTTCGCCCGTCTCGAACAAAAAGCTGGAAAGAGAGGCCGCATCGAAGGCTTCACCTGAAGCGCGAAAACGCGCGGCCAATTCGTCGAGCAAGTAAACGCATCGCTCGCCACAAAAATCGCCGCGAAGCCAACTGGAAATCGCGCACAGCGCGCCTTCCAGATAACGAATTTCGTCGCGTTCGCTTTGCAACTCGCGCCACTCGCTCCACAACCGGACGGTCGCTTCGGGGCTTTGCGGCTCGATGTCACCCGCTTCTTCAGCCGGTGCAAGCGCCAGTTGAAGCGCCATGCGTTGCGACGGCGAAAGCGGCAAAGCGCGCTCTTCGATGTCGTTCCACACCTCGTCGCCCAAAGCGCGCAAACGGGCCGCGACTTTTTGTGAAATGCGCGGCGAAGGATCATCAACTAAGCGCAACAGCGCGGGCAAATCGGGAATGGTCATGGGGAATCGGAGGGAAAAGTGCCGCAAGCTACGCACCGCGTTTGGGCACAGCATTTACGCACTGAGTTTGGTGCGGCTTCGCTTCCTTGGAAATCGAGTTAGTTGAGTTGGGCCTGTGTCAGCAATACAAACGGCGCGATGGTCGCTTCAAAGCGGGTGCCGTCACCTTTGACCATGCCGAACGAACCGCGCATGAAACCGTATTCGGTGGGAAGCGGGCAAAAGCTCTGATAGGAAAACGAGTCGCCCGGTTCGATCACCGGTTGCTGTCCGATGACGCCTTCGCCGCGCACTTCGTCGGTTTCGCCGCTCGCGTCGGTGATGATCCAGTGACGGTCGAGGAGTTGAACCGCTTCGTCGCTCTCGTTGGCGACGGTGATTTCATAGCTCCACACCCAGCGGTTGCGCTCCGGTTGGCTTTGCTCGGTCAAGTAGATGGGGCGCGCCATGATTTTGACGCCCTGCGTTTCGCAAATCGACATATTTAACCTCAGTTTAAAGCAACAGCAGCTTTAAATTGACCCGCCATTGCGATAGGTTGGCATTCCCTGCGCGCGGAAATCGGCGCGCGCTTGCACGGTGCGGTTGCCAAACAGCCACACGAGCAAAAACCCGGCAACCGCGCCGCCCACATGCGCCCAATACGCCACGCCGTCGCCGCCCGCTTCGCGCGTCACGCCTGAAAACACTTGCAACAAGATCCAACCGCCGATCACCAGAACCGCCGGAACCGGAATCAGGCCGAACAAACCGATCAATACATACACGCTTTTGCGCGGGTAGAGCACCAGATACGCGCCCAAAACCCCCGCGATTGCGCCCGACGCGCCCAGCGACGGCGTGACTAAATTCAGTCCGCCCGTGACCTGCGCTGCGAAAACGTGCGCCAGAGTCGCCGCAAGTCCACACAACAAATAAAACACCAGAAACTTGGTGTGTCCCATCGCATCTTCCACGTTGTCACCGAAAATCCACAGATACAACATATTGACCAGTAGATGTGCCCAGCCACCGTGCATAAACATCGAGGAAAGGATCGTTAGATAGATAGGTGATGGCCCCGGCACTTGAAGGGTCGGGCCAATGCGTCCAACTAAATCGTGTCCGGTTAGTATCTCAGCGGGAACAGTTGAATAAGCGTTGGTAAAGTCTTCATTGGGAAGTTGCAACAACACGAACACGGCGATGTTAATGGCAATAAGGGCATAGGTGACATAGGGCCGAATAACGCGGTCGGAGTTGTCATCGCCGATGGGGAAAAGCGCGGTTAACATAAAGTCGCGCGGGAAGCGGCAAATCGAAGTCCGCTCAATCGAGAAGAGGGGGGAAGAGCGTCACCGGCAGGATGAGGTGCCGCCGGGGTTCATTGGTTCATTGGGCGCTCTCGTAAACCAGAAGCGCGTGGAAGTAGTTCGTTTCCCGTATCACCCAAAGGCTAATGGCTATGGCCCGGTTTTGCTGTAACCATTCGTTGATCATCTCGGCTAAAGCCTGATGGTTGCTTGAGCGAAAGGCTTGGACTTGGCGCATAGGCCCCCGTTTGTTGTGTCGGGCGAACCTCGCGGCAACTCTATTTTCAAAGCAAGCAGGGCGCGGGGTGCTTCTTGACCTAGCCCGCCGTGTTCGCACAAGGCCGGGGAGGGGCACACTTACGCGCGATGGCGACGGCACTTCCTCCTGCGGGCAAGGTTTCGCGGCTTCCTCCCGGTTGGGAAGTTGAAAAACCCGCGTTTTTGAAACGGCGAGCACGGCTCACGATGATCGGTTTGGGCGTGGTTTTTGGCGTGATGGGCGCGAAACTCTACTCGCTGCAAGTCGTGCAGGGCGCACAGTTTTTGGCTCAGGCCCAGCGCAACCGTTTGGCGCGTGTGTCGATTGCCGCGCCGCGCGGCGTGGTTCTCGACCGGCGCGGCAACATTCTGGCGACCACGCGCGCCGCTCATGCCGTGTCGGTTGTGCCCGCGCTGCTGCCATCGGCGCGGCGCCAAAAAGCCGCGCGCGAACGCTTGATGAAGACGCTGGGCTTTTTGCTGCACACCTCGTCGCGGGCCATCGAAGCCACCCTCGCTCTGGAACGCAAACGGGGCGGGCGACCTTTCGATCCGGTGCAAATCGCCACCGACCTCGACATGAAAACCGTCGCTCGCCTGGTTGAAAATCGGCCCCGTTTGGACAACGCGGTTTTGCTGACCGACGATTTGCGCCGCTTTTATCCCAACGGGGACAGCGCGGGACACGTGCTCGGCTTCACGCAAATCGCCTCGGACGCCGATGTCGTGCGCGCTGCCGAACACAAAACGACTTTGCACGCCGATGATCACGTCGGAAAAAGTGGCATCGAACGTTTTTATGACCGCTTTTTGCAAGGTCGGCGCGGCGAGCAGATGTTTGAAGTCGATGCCCAAAGCCGCCCCGTCGCCGTGCGCGGCAAAACGCCCGAACTTCCGGGCGCAACGGTGCAACTGTCGCTCGACCTCAAGTTGCAACACGCCGCCGAACAAGCTCTGTCTTCGGCCCGCAACACGGGCGCCCTCGCCGCCATCGACACGCGAACTGGCGAAGTGTTGGCGCTGGCATCGCGTCCCGGTTTCGACCCGAACACCTTTTCTTTGACGGGTAAACAGTTCCAGGACGCTTATTTGAAAATCGCGCGCGACCCGCATCATCCGATGGTGTTTCGCGCTGTTAATTCGCGCTTTCCGCCCGGTTCGACCTTTAAACCCTTTGTCGCGGCGGCGGGTTTGGAGCGCGGCGCGGTTTCGACGGGTTCAACTGTCAATTGCCCCGGCTATTTCATGCTGGGCCGCAAGTTCGGTTGCTGGCAAACGCACGGGGCGGGCATCAACTTGTCGAGTGCCCTCGCCAAGTCGTGCGATGTGTATTTTTACCAACTCGGCCTCAAATTGGGCGACCCCGAAACGACAGGGCCAACGTATCTGGCGAGCGTGGCGCGCGGGTTCGGATTGGGCCAAAAAACCGGCATCGACCTGCCAAGCGATGAGGCGGGTCTGATGCCCGACCCGGCGTGGCGCAAGCGCTTCAACGCGCGCCGTCCTGCCGAGCAACGCTGGTATCCGGGCAACACTTTGAACATGAGCATCGGGCAGGGCGATGTGCTAGTGACGCCGCTGCAAATGGCCATCGCCACTGCCGCCATCGCCAATGGCGGCACGAAATGGACGCCGCATCTCGTCACGAAGATCACCGGCATGGACGGGAAAGAACTGCAACACGTCGTTCCTCATGGCGAGAAAGTCGGCGTTTCGCCAGGCAATCTGGCCATCGTGCGGGCCGGAATGAGAATCACAGTCACCAATGGAACGGGCAAAGCGTGCAACTTGCCGCAAGTCGCCGTTGCCGGAAAAACCGGTTCGGCGGAAGATGTTCACAACGCGCTTCCGCACTCGTGGTGGGTGTGTTACGCGCCCGCCGACAAACCGCGCATCGCCATCGCTGTTATCGTCGAAAACTCAGGTCACGGAAGTGAAAACGCGCTTCCAGTTGCGCGCGCGGTTTTGAACGCCGCGTTTCCAGTTCCGGCTTCGATGAGAGTGAAGATGAAGGGAAAGCAATGAGCGCCAGGTGCAACCAAATGTAGGGGATAGGCTTGTCTTCGCCCTCTCCCGCAGCCGGGTTGACGTTCCGGTTGTTCTGAAATCGGAGCAACCAGAGGACAAAGACAAGCCTATCCCCTACATTTGGTTGCACCCAAACAACTGGTTGCACCCAAACAACTGGTTGCACCCAAACAACTGGTTGCACCCAAACAACTGGTTGCACCCAAACAACTGGTTGCACCCAAACAACTGGTTGCACCCAAACAACT
>JAABUM010002150.1_pt1 | contig 27266 bp, 23 predicted proteins | sample 5559161 | NCBI WGS metagenome assembly JAABUM01 (sample SAMN10711868, study PRJNA513369) | rock metagenome | isolation source: Antarctica rocks | place: Antarctica: Victoria Land, Siegfried Peak nord
CGCATCGCGGTGCGGGTCATCCTGACCGTCGCCGATCCCGATGCAGTGTTTGCCCAAGCGCTGGCTGCGGGAGCCACCGCCGTGGGCGCGGTGGCCGAGGAGCATGGGTGGAGAAGCGGCCGGCTGAGGGCGGGATCACCGGAGAGCGCCGGCACAAGATGCAGTGGCCGACCGGCCTGCCAGGAGAAGTGGCCTGGCCGCGGATTGGCCCACGTGGTGGCGTAGTACGCGTCCCGAGCCAAGGCGTCGTCGGCCGCCAGGGTATGGATCCAGCCGTACACCCCTGGTTGAGGGTCCAGGGAGAGTGAGGCGCTGCCGCGCACGGGCGTCGGGGTGTCCGTTGGGGTGGGCGTGTCCGACTGAGTCGGTGTTGGTGTCTGTGTTGGGACGGGCGTATCGGTCGGTGAGGCGGTCGGCAAGGGCGTGTCCGTTGGTACGGTGGGCGTGTCCGTGGCCACGCTCCCGGCATTCGTGGTGATCGGTGGCCCATCAATCGAGGAGCTGTCCAGTTTGGAGCCATCGCTGAAGGTGAAGACGGCCTGCACGGTCGCGGCGTACTGATGACCGGGTACAACGAAGGTGTCGCCGACAGCGCCAGGCACGTCCTGGGTGATACCGCTGAGGCGATAGGTCCGCTCGACAAACTGGCTGGTCATCTTGGTCGCGGTCAGATCGACCACGGAGAAGATGTACGTGACCGTTGTGCCGTTCCCCAGGCTCGTGGGGTCGGGCGGCGTCCAGGTGAAGCGCAGGTGGGTCGTGTCGGGCTGGCTGGGTAGGGGCGGGCCGGGGTTGCTGTAGAAGGCGAAGAAGCGCCCTTCACCCAGGTTGTCGCCCTGGCTACCCTGCCCATCGGCGACTGGACCAGTAAACCCATTATCCAGGATGTACGAACCCACCGTTGCGTTGGCCTTGCCGCCTGAATGCACCGCGAACGGTTCGTCCACGACCACGACGTAGCTGAACAGATGGGAGCCGATTGTTGTCGGCTGCTGGGCGACGGTAATGGTGCCGCTCTGGGGCACATCGAGGTCGTTGGTCACGCTGTCATACGAGGCGTAGGCGAACTGACGGGTGGCTGTGGTCTGTCCGGACGCCAGATAGGGCAGAGCAATGGGCGCGCCGGAGCTGCTGTTGAAGACGTTCTCGAAGACAGGTGGCTGACTCAGATTGATGCTACGCAAGGTGCTGGCCAGGCTGCTGGTACTCTGCGTGGGATCAGCGGGGTTAGGTGTTGCCGCCGGGTTGCCGTCGAAATAGTAGCGCGACTCCATGTGCGCCGTCGTGCCGGCGGCGAAGATGTTGTACGCGGAGTTGAACGTATTCTGAGCGGGCAAACCTGCCAGAGCTCCCGTGTCGTACCACAACGTATGCATCTGGGGCAGAGGCGTGCTGCTGGCCACCACCCGCATGTTCGTGAAGAACTCGACCTGCGTGCCGTCGGCGAATGTAAAGGTCACCGCGAGATAGTAGAGAGCAGTCTTCTCCGGAGCGATCCATGTGCCTGTGTACTCGTAGAGAGTGGACTTCGTCCCAGGTTGTGTGCAATCTGGGTTCACTGGTGGGGTATTGGCTTGATTTATAGAGCTGAGGTTCCAGGTACCGCCTGGGACTTTCTGAAATCTGTCGTCAAGCACCTGAATAGCACTGACAGCCGGCGGTCCAGACGATATCTTCTGGTCATATGCGCCGCTATAGATCGTCACAGCCGTGCCTGGATGAACGGTATGTTGCGCCACCCACGAGTTGGCGCTCCATGCTTCCGCGGTATCGGGATTCTCAAGATGGGTCGTGCTGGTTGCACAGGACGAGGGGAGCAAGTTGGGCGCAGCTTGTACAGAACTCATTCGATCCGGAGCGAGAGTGCTCAGCAAGCCAATCGGCAGCAGAAGCAGCCAGGCTAATGGAGCATGTTGGTCTTGCGGGGCTCTGGCGCGCGTCGCATGTGTGGTAGTCGTCATGGTGCTATGCTCCAGCGGTAGAGCCCGTCCATCTGGCTTGCGGTAAATAGAATGTGGCGCTGCGTCTTATCGTTTAGCCAGAGTCGCCGATAGCCGTACTGCATGTCGTCGGTAGCCAATGCGCCATAGAGACCACGCATCCCGTCAGTCAGGAAGCGCCAGGCTCTACCACTGTTGTCCACCGCATATAGTCCTTTGGGCTTATCCGTGACATCATTCGCTACCATGACAATCCACACGGCGGTGCGCTGATCATGCACCGCCTGCACAACCCGGCCGACAATGCCGGTGCTACTTCTGGTCGTCCTTGCGGCAAAGCCAGTCAGCGTTCGCGCATTGACAGCCTTGCGCCAATGTACGCCACCGTCAGTGCTGGCATATACGCCATCGAGTCCAGTGAGATAAAGGTTCTGCCCTTCCAGCAGCATGGAACTTGTCACCTGATCCTGCTGCCGTACCTTGTGCCACATGAGACCACTGTCGTCACTGCGATACAGGGTGGCGAATGTTGTCCCCTGCACCAGGACGTAGAGCCTCCCTGGCTGCTTGGGGTCGACCGCGATCTGCTCGGACACGCTGACGCCGATCGTGGGTGAGTTGGGATTGTACTGCCACGACACGCCGCCATCCATGCTGCGCAACACGCCCAACCAATCCGTCACCAAGTAGAGACGGCGCGAGTCATGGGGATCAAGGGCCAGAGCTGGGGCACTCTCGGCACGGGTATAGGTCAGGGTTTGACGATTAGCCGGCGTGACCACGATGTTCGTGACGAGGGGAGGCCTGGCGTTTAGATTTACGCGACGAATGAGAGCATCGGTCCAGGTTTGGCCTCCGTCCGAGGAGCGCAGCAACAGGTGCAGACTGCCGCGGCCACCTTTGCCGTAAGGAAAGCCCCCTGCCGCGTACAGGGTTGTCGGATGACGTGGGTCAACGACCATTTGATAGACGGTAAAGTTGGGTGGCCAACGTGTGTGGTCCGTCCATGCTGGGTAGTGCGCAACATAGCCTGGCGCGGGTTCATCATTGACGCGTTTGATCCAGTGTGCCCCCTGGTCATGTGAGATGAGGAAGACGCTGCCCAGCCCAAGCGGGTTGGGCTGGCCGGGCGTGCGGGCGTCTCGTGTATCCCTGCCACCAGCGTAGACGGTACCATCTGGTCCCATAGCCATAGCCAGGATGCGCACCCCCTGGACCGCCGCACGACCACCGTCCAGCGGACCAAAGCCCGTCGTTGCCGGTAACCGCGTGCCCGCGAGCGCGAGGCAGCAGAGGGCCGCTGGAAGGATCAGGAGACTACGGCGTGGCATAACGCTGGCTCCGCAATAGAGGCCTCGCAGTGACAGGGTCCAGCGAAGCAGCATGGTGCTGATGGGGCGGCCCGATAACTATGATTGTGGTGTGACCGTGGTGGGTACGCAGGAAGGTTGGCGTGTTGGTGAGGCCCGCACCGGTTAGGAGCGCGCCGACGGTAGTGTAGGGGACAGCGGGCAGTAGCGCGGCGCTCGTCACCGCTGGATGCTTCTCGGCTGGTCTGGCAGGGCTGTCGCGCAGTGTCATCTGGACAGCTGCCAGCCCTACACAGGTCCCAAGCAGGACTGCCAGAAGAGCCTGCATCGGCAGGCTGCCAAGGGAACCGTGGCTAGATCTTCTGATAGATCGGTCGAGGGCGTGTGGTTGCTGTTTCATTACAACGCCTCATGGCAATAGTAATGCACTGCGCGCATCCGCAGACGACACTGGACGTCTGCTCCTCACCTGCCGGGTCCTGGATAGTGCTCGGCACTCACGTACCTTCGGGTCGAACCGTCGAACACCCCCGGTCTCTTTGCCTGATGGTAGTAAATATATCAAATAACATGCCTATTGGCAAGAGACCTGGAAACAATCCACCGCTTGGCGGCTGTCTCTGTAGAACGGGTCGGGCGAGTGTGCCGCCTGGATCCACCACGCCGCGCGTGATGGGAGGGCTAGAAGCCGACAACAGGCACAGAGGCGGAACCAGGGAAAGCGTGTGGGTGTGAGCTCAGGATGGGGAAATGGGTTGCGCTGAGGCGCCTTCCACGGCGCTACCCTCTCCTACATCGCTTGCGGCTGTGGCGAGATAGCGGCGTCTGTAGGAGCGCCACAGCGCCGCGAGGAAGCGCTCATCATTGAACAGAATGGCGTCGCGTAGCGGGTTCGGATGATCCCCTGTCGTTGCCGGGTTCGCATGCCGTTGATAGCTCCTGATAGCGCCCGCCAGAGCCTGGGCGACCTGCTCAGGATCAACGCCCGCCGAGGGGACTGGGTTAGGCACTTCCAGGGCGTACGGCAGGAGGGCAAGCCGCGCATCGTTGATCGCCGTCTTGAAGAGCTGCAGAAACAGGTCCCGGTCGCCGGCTGCGCGCACGCGCCACATCCTGGTTTCCATGCTCTCCAGAGGAACGCGGTGGGTGGGCACGACATCCTGCAAATACAAGGCGAGTTGGCGCACGTCCTTGTACGAATAGCGCACCAGTAGCGTCCGGAGGAACCTATCAAAAAGGCGGTCAAGCAGAACGCCAACAGGCCGGCTGCCGCTTTCTCCCCACACAAGAGGCGCCCAGAGAAACGCGGAGTAGGCGAGCGCGGCCAGCACGGCGCCGATGAGGCCGAACCCCTCGGTGAGCGTCGTGGAGAGATCAATCCACTCGAAGTGGCCGGTCGCCTGGCCAGGTGGGTACAGCAGCAAGCCCATGCCAACCACGGTGAAACAGGCCTGCGCCAGGGCGAATAGGAGGGAGCGCAGACAGGTCGTCCGATCATATCCGGTGACACAGATATGGAGCAGGATGCGGAAGGCGGTTCTCGAGGCGGTGCCGTACTGGATGATCAGTTCAAGGGCAAACAACCAGGCAAGGGCATAGAGCCAGCCATTGGCCCCGTCCAGGGGCACCGCCACCGGTATCGTGGGCAACGACGCTGTGTGCGATGCGCCAAACTGCCAGCACACGATTGTAACGACAGTGGCTGTCAGGGTGAAACCCTGGTGCCACCGTCGGCGCCAGGGCTCGGCGTCGACCAGTTCATCCATAAGCGCCACTGAACGGTAGGACGCCACGGGCAAGAGGACAAGCCGCACGAGCATACCCAGGTTCGGCACATGCGTGACCCGGTCGATCAGCACCTGAGCACCGTCAGACATGCTGATGAGCACAACCACCCCCCAGATCATGGACCCGCGCAGACTGCGGTTCACCGCGCCTCGATACTCGGTGCGGGTCACCTTGAGCACCGCGCCGGTGGCCAGGATGAGCGCTCCGCCCAGGACACACGCATCAGCGATGAGATCGGCAAGTGACAGTATCATGGTCATGCCATTCCATGGCCCAGGTTATCATCAATAGCGCGATGCTCGGCCAGAAACGAAGAGCCTAACGGTGGAAGAGCGCCGGCTCGTCGCGCTCGTGTCACCGTCCAGATTGCGGCGAGTTCCGCCTCTCGCTCCGTGTCTTCTCGATTAACAAGAATGATGCCCTTGTCGCCGTACAGGCAGAGGCGTGTGTACACGACGACCGTCTCCAGTTCCTTTTGGGGATACAGGCCCACGGCGGTAAGCACGTTACGAAGCTGCTCTGGCGGCATGGTCGCGCTGCAGTGGCCAAAGGCGATGTGCATCAGCTCATGGAGCACGATGACCAGTTGATGATCGGCGTCCGTTTCGGACTCATAGAAAACCAGCCACTTCCGGCCAGTGGGACCAGAACAGCCCAGCGACAGGCCGGAGAGCGCGGCATTCTGCCAGTGGAACGGCGCCAGGGTGATGGGTCCCTCGACCTTCGCAGCCAGAGCGGCGCGGAAGCCCTCAACGCTGAAGGTGCTCCAATCCATCAGGCCTTCGAGCGTCTGCTCAATGCGGCTATTCAGGCGCCGCAGGTCCCGCGGAGTCAGTTTGTTCATTGGGTTGGCCTGCCTTTTCCGGCGTCGTGCCGAGAAAGATCTCTACTATTTGAGCCATGCGCGCGGCATCACGCGCATCCAGCACATTCGTGCCAAGGCGCGCTACCAGATGCCGCAGTTCGGGTTGCGCCAGCGCACGTCGAATCGCCACATCATCAGTTCCATCCTCGCGCCCCCCAAAGTAGTCGAGGGACACGCCAAACGCGGTGGCCAGTTGCTGCACGGTTTCCAGAGTTGGATTGGCGTTGCGCCCGTTGCGCAGCCGCCAGACGTGATTGGCGGTGATAGCGCCATTGGTCAGGCGCTCCACATCCTCGTTGGTCAATGGCTGGCCGCGTGCCCGCGCCCGCTCGAACAGCACGTTCAGCCGCTCTGCAAACATACCTTCGCCCATGCTCTCCGCAGCCTGCAACTCGTCTTGATCTCTGGTTGGCCGTCCAAGGTCTATTCGCCATCGCGGAAGGCGGTGACAGATTGAACCTGCTCCAGACCAACGCACTCATCATACCCCAAGAAGGTTGCTCTCCAGTGCAGGCTGTGTCCCGGTAGCATACAAGCTTTTCAGCTAGCGGCAACATCTCTCTTCGTTCAGTACACCTCCATGAACTGAGCCGCGTGGTGGCAAGCACGTGCTGCCCCTTCACAGTCCATAGTACACCCGGACCACTTATTCCCCGCTTAGCAGCCTGATCTTCTTGTTCAGAGCACTTATTGGGCTTCTGCCCTCTGATCTTCTTGTTCAGAGCACTTATTACAGCCCTGCCTTCGGCTGGCATACGGATGGTTGACCCAGATCCAGTCGGGCGATCAGTCATGCGCCCACATCGTCACGTTCGTCGGCGGTGATGCTATGTCCGCCGGGGTGTTCGTGGTGAACGCGGCCTGCGCCTCCAGGCAACGGGGATCACGGCGTCCCGGTCGCCGTGGGCGACCAAAACGGGCTTGTCCTTGAGAGCGTCCCCGGTCCCGCTAGCGGGACTCATCTCGGGCGGCAGATAGCCGCTGAGCATGATCGCGCCGGCCAGCAGGCGGGGCGCGGTGAACAAGAGGGCACCAGTCATGGCGGCGCAGGGCCGCACCGACCTCCTCGCTCACGCGCCCAGGGACGTTGGTTGCTCCAGAGGGCGGGAGCGGATGAGCAGAAGCAGGCGATCTAGATGCACGCACGCATCGAGTTCGTCGGCCTCATCATCGGCGAGTGTCCCCGCGGAGTTCTTCAACAGCCGCAGCCGCAGCCGCGCACGCGCCTCCTCGGAGAGCCGGAACGTGCCGATCTCCTGGCGGCTCGGGCCGCTAGCGAAGAAGCGCACCACCTCGTCGTAGGCACGCACTGGGTGTGTCGTCGTCATGCGCTTTCTCGCTCCCGTCCCTCGTGCGAGAGCCCGCACCGTACCCATGATACACCCGGCGCGCCGCGCGGCGCGCCGGGAGGATGCGCCCTGCCAGGAGCAACGTACGCACTTCCCCCACGCAGTTCTACTATTTAGGATGGCGTCAGGTAGCAGCTCCCTTCTCCGCGCCCACTCGGCGCACGCTGACTACCATGATTAGGCCTGCCATGAGCGGGCCTGGATCGCTGCTTTGCTCCTCTACTTTATGCCTTCTGGACGCGTATCCCTTGACAGTGCGGCTCCATGCCCCTATGGTTGTAGAACACAAGTTCTAATATAATCTGGGAAGACAGGGGCGTCGTGCTATCCCGCCGTTCCACATATCGCGCCCACGGCGCCGCCCGACGGGCCAGGATGCGGGCAGCGCTATTGGCGCTCCGGCTCAAGTATGGTGAGCACATCATCCGCTACGCCGCCGAGCTGGCGGCGCCCTCAGCCGGCGGCCGGCGCGCGCCGCTCTCCACCGGGTCGTTCGCCCTTGACCTGCTGACCAGCGGTCTCGTACGGGGACACATCAGCGAGTATGGCGGTGTGGAGGGCTCAGGCACATCGGCGCTGGCGGCGGCGGCGCTGGCTGCATGTCAGCGCGCCGGTGGTCTGGCGGTGCTCCTCGATGCGGACGCCACGGCTGATCCAGACACCCTGGAGGAGGCGGGCGTGGACCTCGCCCAACTCGTGCTGGTGTGTCCCACGACGGCCATTGAGGGGTGGGATGCCGCTCTTGGCCTTGTCCGTAGTGGCGCCCTGGACCTGCTGGTAGTCGCCTCGCTCTCGGGACTGGTGACCTTGCCCGGCGTGGGGTGGGGCGCACGCTCCCTCAGCTGGCGGCTGGACCGCCTCCTGACGGCGGCGCGTGGTCGCCCCACCGCCCTACTGATCACAAACACGCCCCTGGGCCTCCACTCCGGGAGCCGACCCGGTTCCCTGCCATCGGCAGCGGATGTCGCGCGCTCCTGGAGGACGGTCGGCGGCCACGCCGTTGCTCAGGCGGCCAGCCTGCGTGTTGCCCTGCAACCGGGCGGTGTGCAGCGGACGCCGTATGGCGACGTGGCCGCGCTGCGCGTCCTCGCCGCCGTGGTCAAGTGCCGCGGCCTGGCCCGGGAACCAGTCGTGGAGGTGGCGATCACCCCACGCGGTCCCCGTCGCGCCGTCGAGGTGCTGACCCTGGGCCGCCTGGCCGGCTGTATCCAGGAGATGCCCCAGGGCCTGCTAGCGGCGGGAACCCTCCTGGGACGGAGTGTCGCCCGCGCGGCCGACCATCTGGACGCCGATCCGGCGTTGGCCGCGGAGGTGGAGGCGCGGGTCCGCGTGGCCTGGGCTACCCACGGTGCCCCTGCGGCGACCGCGTCATGACCATGCCGCTCCCACCGCCAGCCCAGGCGCCCAGTGCGGCGCGCCGACGTAAGCCGCCCACCGGTCAGCTGCCCCTGGTTGTCCCCGGCCAGGGCGAGGCGGTGCTGGGGGGCCGACCGGCGCGGCCCCTGGTCGCCGTTGAGCTGTTTCCCGGCCCGCTCGTGCAGGCCGCCTGGTGGACTGCTCCAGGGCTGCGCGCGACGCCCCTGGTTATCGTGGGTACGGGTGGTCGGGTGCTGGCCCTCTGCCCGCTGGCGGGTGACGCCGGCGTCACGCCGGGCCAGAGCCTGACTCAGGCCCGCCTGCGCTGCCCGGAGATCATGGCGCGTCCTCCCGACAGCGCGGCGGCCGCGGTGCTGTGGGAGATGGCGCTGGCGACGCTGACCACGGTCTCCCCTCTGGTCGAGGCGGCCGATCCTCAGCCGGGCCGGGCCTACCTGGACCCTAGCGGCCTGCTGGGCCTATGGGGCGACGCTCAGGCCGTGGCCGGCCAGTCCCTCCGCGCGCTGGCCCACCGGGGAATCGCCGCCCGCGCCGGGGTGGGCCCGGGACGGGTTGTCGCCCTGGCCCTGGCGCGGCGGATGGGCACGGGCACCCCGCAAACGCTGGACGAGGAGGGCGCCCGCGCCTTCGTGCGCGCCCTGCCCATTGATGATCCCGCCCTGGAGACACCACCGGCGACCGCGCGTGCCCTGAGCGAGTTGGGCGTCACGACGGCCGGGACTCTGGCCGGGCTACCGCCCACCACGCTGGTCGCCCGGTTCGGCCCGGGCATTCTGCCGGCCTGGCGGTGCGCGGTCGGCGCGCCCGACCTCCCCCTACGGCCCTGGAGCCCGCCGGAGCGGCTGACAGCGACCTATCAGGATGAGGACGGCCTGGAGAACCGCCTGCACCTGGAGGCGCTGCTTGGCCTCCTGGGTCAGCAGCTCGCCACCGCCCTTGCCGGCAAGGGCAAGGCAACCGCCCTGCTCACCCTGTGTCTGGTCTGCGCCGGTGGAGAGCGCCAGATCCGGCGTCAGCAATCCTGGCCTCCGCTGGAGGGGACAGCGGCGCTGACCACGACCGCGGGACGGCTGCTGGGCGAGATGCGTCTCCAGGCGCCGGTGGAGAAGTTCACCCTGACGGCGACTGATCTGTGCGCGCCCCAATGGCGTCAGACCGACCTGTGGGGCGAGGACCACGAACTACGCCGGCGGCAAACCCGCCTGGCCGCCACGCTGGCCGCGCACACGCGGCGCTACGACCGTGGCCACCTGCGCCGCCTGCGCCGTGACCCGCTGGCCGCCGACGGATGGGCCTGGGAGGAGTGGGACGCGGCGCCGTGAGCCGGCGCTTCCGCCCCCCCATGCCCATCCGCGTGCAGTGCCGGCCCGACGGCGCGCCGCACCGGGTCATCCGTGGTGGCCGGCCGTATCTGGTCACCGCCGTGGCCACCAGTTGGGTCCAGCCGCCCCTGTGGTGGGCTGAGGAGACCGCGATGGACGGCGCGGCGGCCGGCGCCCTGGGACCGGGTGACCTGCCCTACGGCGAGCGCACCTACTACAAAGTCATCCTGAACGACACCGTGGTCTACGAGATCTTCACCGTGGGGGGAGCATGGCGCCTGGCCTGTATCATGGATTAGCCGGACCGGGCTGGTGCGACCTGCACTGCCACTCAGGGTACAGCATGCTCGACGGGGCCGCGCGGCCCGAGGCGCTGGCCCGCCGCGCGGCGGAGCTGGACTATCCCGCCCTGGCCCTGACCGATCACAACTCGCTGGCCGGGCTGATCGCCCACGCCCATGCCTGCGCCGCGGTCGGAGTCCGGCCTATCGCCGGCTGTGAGATCACGCTGGATGACGGCAGCCACCTGACCCTGCTGGCGCGTGACGCCGCCGGCTATCGCTCTCTGGCCCGCCTGGTGTCCGCCGCCCATCTCTCCGGGGCCGACGGCGTCCCCCAGGCCAGCATGGAGGACCTTGCCGCCTGCGTGGACGGCCTGGAGTGCCTGACCGGCTGCCGCCGGGGTCAGGTCAGCGCGGCCCTGCTGGCCGGCGACGAGGAGCGTGCCCGCCTGGCCCTGGACCGGCTGCGGGCGCTCTTCGGCGCCGGGCATGTCTGGGTGGAGCTGCAGCACGCCGGCCTGGCCGATGACCGGCGCCTGTGGCATGGTCTGGCCCAGCTGGCCCGCCAGGACGGCCTGGGCCTGGTGGCCACGGGGAACGCCCACTACCCTCTGCCGGGGGATCGTGACCTGCAGGACGTGCTCGTCTGCATCCGCACCCGCCTCCCTCTGGCCCGGGCGCGTCCCTACCTGCGGCCCGGGGCCTCCTGGCATCTACGCTCGGCGGCGGAGATGGCTGGCTACCTGGGCGACCTGTTCCCACCAGCGCTGCGGGGCGTGCGGGCGCTGGTGGAACGCTGCCACTTTGCCCTGGAGCACATTGACGCCGCCCTCCCGCGGTTCCCCCTGCCGACGGGGCAGACCGGCGCCCTGGCGTACCTGCGGGCGCTGGTCGCGCGCGGCGCCCAGGAGCGCTATGGGGAGAGCGCCTCCTCTGCGGCGGTGCAGGCCCGGTTGGGCCATGAGCTGGAGGTGATCGCCCACCTCGATCTGGCCGACTACATCCTGATCGTGTGGGACATCGTGCGCTTTGCCCGGGAGCAGGGCATTCTCTGCCAGGGCCGGGGCAGCGCCGTCGGCTCGGCCGTCTGTTTCAGCCTGGGCATCACCGCGGTTGACCCGCTCGCCCATCATCTCTCCTTTGCCCGCTTCCTGGCCCCTGGCCGGCGTGATCCCCCTGACATTGACCTGGACCTGGCCGCCGACCGCCTGGGCGAGGGGCCGGCCCGCGAGGCGGTGATCCAGTACGTGCTCACGCGCTACGCCGGCCACGCCGCCCTTGTGGCCATCACCAGCACTTTTCAGGCGCGCTCGGCTATCCGCGACGTGGGCATGGCTCTGGGCCTGGCGCCGGAGCAGATCGACGCCCTGGCCCGCGACGGCGTCGCCCGCCTGTCTGCCCTGGCGGACGCGGCTCCAGCACACGGTGCGGAGCCCGGGAGCATGCCACCGGACGCTCTGGCCGGGCGGCTTGCTCTGCCGACGGGGCCGGTGGCGCGCCGCCTGGAGAATCTTTGCCGCCGCCTGGAGGGGTTGCCGCGCCACCTGAGCCAGCACCCCGGCGGCATGGTGCTCACGGCCCGGCCCCTGGCCGAGGTCGCGCCGGTGCAGCGGCCCCGGATGGAGGACCGGCTGATCGTGCAGTGGGACAGGGATGCTGTGGAGGCCGCCGGCCTGGTCAAGGTCGATCTGCTCGGCTTGGGCATACTGGCCGTGCTCGACGAGTGCTTTGCCCTGCTGGGCCACCGAACAGGCCGCCGTCCAGAGCTGCACGGGTTCCGCTGCGATGACCCCGTCGTCTATGCCGCCCTGTGCGCCGGGGATAGCGTGGGCGTCTTTCAGCTGGAGAGCAGAGCGCAGATCAGCTTCTGCCTGCCCTGGCTGCAGCCGCGCTGTTATGAGGATCTTGTCGCCGCCGTGGCGCTGATCCGCCCTGGGCCGATCCAGGCCAACGCCACCCATCCCTACCTGCGCCGGCGGCGGGGGCTGGAGCCGGTGCGCTACCCTGGTGGCGCGGTAGGCCGCCGCTTGCTGGAGCCGATCCTGGGTGACACGCTGGGGGTGTGCCTCTACCAAGACCAGGTGATCGAGGTAGCCCGCGCCTGCGGGCTGGACGAGGGTGAGGCGGCCGAGCTGCGCCGGGCCATGAGCCACGCCCGGAGCACGGAGCGCATGGCTGCCCTGAGCGCTCGGCTGGAGGCGGGGCTGACCCGGCATGGCCTGGACGCCGCCGGCCGGGCCGAGGTGCTGGCGATGATCCAGGCCTTTGCGCGGTACGGCTTTGTGCGGGGCCATGCCGCCGCCTTCGCCTACCTGGCCTACGTCTCTGCCTGGTTGAAAGTGTATCACCCCGCCATCTTCTGCACTGCCCTGCTCAACGGGCAGCCGATGGGTTTCTACCCCGCCGAGACCGTCATGCAGGATGCCATGCGCCACGGCGTGTGCGCCCTGCCCATTGATGTGCGGGCCAGCCGCGCCGCCTGTACACTCGAAGCTGGGTCCGTGCGCCTGGGCCTGCGCCTGATCCAGGGACTGGGGGCGGAGACGTGCGCGCGCCTGCAAGACGCGGTCGCCAGCCTACCCCATGCCCATACCCTTGAGGCTCTCTGTCTGCGGGCCCGGCTGACCGAGGACGAGGCCACGGCCCTGGCTCGCGCCGGCGCGCTGCGCGGCTACATCCCTGACCGCCGTCAGGCGCTCTGGCGCGCCCCGCTGATCGCCCGGGCGGCGCGGGCACGCTGGCTACCCGGAACAGCGGCGGCCTTGGACCAGCCCGCGCCCCTGCCCCGGGCCACGCCGGCCGAGGAGATGGCGCTGGACAGAGCGGCCCTGGGCCTCTCCACGCGCGGGCACCTGCTGGCGCCCCTCCGCGCCGAACTGCGCCGCCGCTCGTTCCGGCGGATCGCCGATCTCTCTGCGGCGCCCGCCTCGTTGGTGGTTGAGGTGGCCAGCTAGATTGTGTCCCGGCAACGGCCGGGGACAGCCCGGGGCATGGTCTTTCTGGGCCTCTCCGACGAGACGGGCGTGCTCAACGTCGTCGTGGCGCCCCATGTCTATCAGCGCGACCGCGCCGCCATAGGGAATGATGCACTGGTGTGGGTGACCGGCGTGCTGGAGCGCCGCCAGGGAGTCGTCTCGCTGCGGGCCAAACGTATTCAGCCCCTCACGGCGCTGTCGGCGACGCGATGATGACCCGTCGCACCCTCCCACCGACCCAGTCATCTCGGCACACCGTTACCGGTTGGTCCGTCAGTCCTGGGTGACGTGGGCGGTCCCGCTCTACGGGCGGGCCATGCCTGTCACCTGCAGGCTCCGCCTGACAGCGCGCTGTTCTCGACAAGTGGTGGCCGAGCGTCTTTCGTGCCAGCTCAGGCAGCCCTCCGCGGGTAGTGTAGATGCTCAACGCCGGACCGTGTGCCACTTACCTCCGTCTGGTGGTCTATCTCCCAGGCACGCTGGCCACGCCAGCGGTGGCCATGATACACTACCGGGCAACGACAGGGGAGGCAGTCATGAGCCAGACGATCACGGCGATCTACGAGGATGGGATCCTGCGCCCGCTCACGCCGCTGGAGCTACCCGACCGGACAGAGGTACGACTCACGGTTGAGGCAGCGCCGGACCTCCTCGACGCTGACGTTCACACCCAGCGCCGTCAGGTGGACATGGCGCTGATGGCCGCTGGCCTGATGGCGCCCCGCGCCCCGGCTGATCCCGCGTTCCACCCCCTCGCCGATGAGGAGCGCGCCGCGCTTTCCCGCCGTATCCCCGCTGGCCGCCCGCTCTCGGAGATCATTCTTGAGGAGCGCGACGGGCGCTGATGGCCACGTTCTACGCTGATAGCAGCGTACTCGTCAAGCGCCATATAGTCGAGCAGGGTACCCTCTGGTTTCGCCAACTCGCGGATCCCGCGTCCGGCAACGTGATCATCACCGCGCGGGTCAGTGTCGTCGAGGTGTTCAGCGCGCTCAATCGGCGTGTGCGCGAGGGCACCCTCAATCAGGCAATGTATGTTGCTGTCGCTGCTGATGTTGAAGCAGCCTGCGCGGCAGAGTACCGATTGATCGAACTGGCGCCCCCACTCAGTGGACTGGCTCGCGTCCTGCTGGAACGCCACCCGTTGCGCGCCTATGACGCGGTGCAACTCGCGTCCGCGCTCAGCGCGACGGCCACGTTGCGGGCGGCTGGGTTGCCGACGCTCACCTTCCTCAGCGCCGACACACGTCTTCTGGACGCTGCTCGGGCCGAGGGTCTGGCTGTCTACGATCCGCAGCCCCATTCCTGACACCAGTCACGCATAGCCCGGTCGCCAGGGACGGGATCGCCGCAGTGATTCACACGCTATGTCGTGCTGACGACGGTGCGCCGGCACAGACCGCGTCCCCCTCGTCCCTGCCCGTCGGGCTGTGCCGACGCGCACCAAGCGGCGGCTACCGTGCCGAGTGTCCCCCCTGATACCCACTGGCGTCATGCAGGTTGTGCCGTGCATCCTGTCTGCACTGTCCCCACCCTCTCTGGCAGCTCCGGGTTCGTGCGTAAATGCACACTCTGGCGCTGGAAGGCTGCCATCGCGGCTAGCACGCTCGTGGTCGCGGTGTACGGCCCTCAGAGGAGCGCCTCCCGTTGAACGGGGGGCGGCCGGCATTGCTTCAGCACGGGCGTGGCGACCCCGGCACGGTGCGATGCCCTATAGTGGAGGGGAGAGGAGAGCGGCGGATGACCAGTGTTCCCGAGGACGGCGACGTACACCTCGCGCCCGACCTGCGCATCCGCCGTGTGCTCAACGGCATGTGGCAGGTCTCCGGCGCCCATGGACCCATTGATCCAGGGGCGGCGGTGCGCGCCATGGTCGCCTACCATGACGCCGGCCTGACCACCTGGGACCTGGCCGATCACTACGGGCCCGCCGAGGACTTCGTCGGCGCGTTCCGCCGCCAGCTTGCCGCCGACCGGGGTGAGGCCGCGCTGGCCGGGGTGCAGGCGCTGACCAAGTGGGTGCCGCGCCCTGGCCCCATGACGAGGAAGATCGTGGAGGAGAACATCGCCATCTCCCTGCGCCGGATGGGCGTCGCCGCGCTCGACCTGCTGCAGTTCCACTGGTGGGACTATGGGGACGCGCGCTACCGGGAGGCGCTGGGGCATCTGACCGACCTGCGCGCCGCGGGCGCCATCCGCTGCCTGGGGCTGACCAACTTCGACACCGAGCGTCTGGAGCGCATCGTGGCGGACGGCACGCCAATCGTGTCCAACCAGGTGCAGTACTCGCTAATTGACTAGCGGCCCGCCGTGCGCATGGCCCCCTTCTGCGCCGCCCAGGGCATCGGGCTGCTGGCCTATGGCGCGCTGTGTGGTGGGTTGCTCTCGGAGAGGTATCTGAACCAGCCGGAGCCGGAGCGAGCGGCCCTGACCACGGCGAGCCTGCGTAAGTACAAGCAGATGGTGGAGACCTGGGGCGGGTGGGCGCTCTTCCAGGACCTGCTGAGCGTGCTCAAGGAGATTGCGGACCGGCATGGGGTGACCATCGCCACCGTGGCGCTGCGCGCGACTCTGGACGCCCCCGGCGTGGCCGGGGTGGTTGTGGGAGCGCGGCTGGGCGTGGCGGAGCACATCGCGGACACCCTGCGCGTGTTCAGCCTGCGCCTTGATCCAGAGGACCACGAGCGGATCGCAGGTGTGCAGGCCCGGTCCCACGACCTGTACAGCCTGATCGGGGACTGTGGCGCTGAGTACCGGCGCTGACCTGCCAGGGGCTACGCCAGGCGCCCCTGGCCTGCTTGCGCGGCGGGCGGAGTAACGAGGCGACCAGCACGGCCCCGAGATCATGACCGCATCCTCCAGGACGGCTGACGCCGGTCTGCCTACGTGGCCTGGGGACGCCATGCCGTGCGCGCGCCTGGGCTGAGCGGGTCGTCCTGCCGGTGGCGTCCTTGAGTGAGCGCCTGAGCACAACACGCCCGTGGGCGTCTGATGCTCTGGTATGCCGGAGGGTACCCGCGTGGTCACTATGGCCTGGCGCGCCAGCGTAAGGGCCGCGCTACGCTGAATGCTGGTACCCACCCACTGGAGGTGTCTCCTCTGGTACTCGCCCATGTCGTCGGCATCATGGGCAAAGACCTTGCACGCGGCAGAGACAGCGGCGGTGGTGTGTGGGTTCGCGACAACCTGGCCAGGCCACTGCCCCCAGCCTGTTGGTTGATCAGCGCCAGATCACCGCGCGGCGGCGGCCACGGCGTTGGAGAAGCGCGCATGGCGCGCAGGCGTCGTGGCCCAACCGCTGGCCAGCGCCCGATTGGTCAGCAGCACACAGGACAGCCCCGAGGCGGGGTCAGCCCACATCAGCGCCCCCGCCGCGCCGGCGTGGGTAAACGTGCGCGGCGAGGTCAGCTCACCGGTGCGGTGCGGGCGTTTAGCGCCCTTGATCTCCCAGCCCAGCCCCCACTCCACCACCGGCCAGGCCTGCGCGTCCAGGTCATCATCGGGGTGCGGTGACGCGGGCGGCACGGCCACCTGCGCCACCGTCATCGCCCGCCGCGTTGCCGGGCTGAGTGGGCCCTCCCGCTCGGTCGCGGTCTCCGCCTGATCGTCGTCCGCCGGCCAGGCGGCCAGGAAGTAGGTCAGGAAGCGGTGGATGTCCCGGGCCGTGGCGTAGAGACCGCCCCACGGCAGACCCAGAGAGCGGAAGTAGGGGGAGTTGAACGACTCGTGGGGCAGGCCGGCATAGGCGGCGTCGGCGACCTGCGCAATGCGCGACCAGTGCGCCCGAGCGACCGGCAGAAAGCTGTCGTGCATGCCCAGAGGCCGCAGCGCCAGGGTAGCCACCGCCTCGTGGTAGCCGACGCCACTGAGCCGCGCGATGAGGGCCGCCTGCGCGGCGACGCCCGCGTTGCTGTACCGAAAGGCCGTCCCGGGCGCATAGCCGGGGGAGCACCGCAGGAACGCCTCCAGCAGCGTGGGCAGGGGCGCCTGGGCTGCCCGCAGCGCCTCGTTCTGCGGGGCGAAGCCCGGCAGCCCAGAGGTATGGGTCAGCAGGTGGCGCACGGTCACCCCCCTGGACAGGGCCGCAAGTTCCGGGGCGATCTGGCCCACCGGCTCGTCCAGGCTGCACAGCCCCCGCTCCACCAGCGCCATCAGAGCCGTCGCGGTCAGGGGCTTGGTCAATGAGGCCACGGCAAAGAGCGTGTCCGCCGTGATGGGGCGCCGCGCCACCGCATCGGCCAGGCCGGTGTAGTGCTCGCCGATGATACGCCCCTGGTAGCCCACGATGGCCGCCGCACCCGGCAGCACATCATCGGTGACATAGCCATCGAGCAGGGCGAACGCGCCCGCTACCCTGTCCTCGGCGATCACCGGCGCATTCCCTCCCCCCACGGCTCTCGTCACCCTGTCCTCTTCTTCCCCATCTCCATCCTACACCACCCGACAAGCAGGGCAGAAGAGCCAGGCCGGTGGACGCACCGCCACGCGCGGGCCGCGTCCCTCGTCCCCTGCTCTGCAATGCTGCCCAGATGGCCGGAGGCGGCCCGGCGCCGCCCCCTGATGCTCCGAGCAGCAACGTCATCATGGCCGGTTGCTACCACGGGTCAGCCGGCGATGTGCGGGCACCCCACACCCCCCACACCCCAGAGGCAGCGTCATCGTTGCCTCTCGCCATCACGCCGGCGCCCCATGCTTTCCCTCCGCGCCTAACCCACGCTCCTGGCGAGGTACCCGCGCCAGGTTCTTCTGCTGAGCGCTTATTGCCTGCGGCCCGCCCCCAAGCAAACAGAAAAAAACGCTAAAGCGTCAGGGGCTCGTTGTCACGCGGCCCTACCAGAGGTAGCAGGGCCGCAAAAGGCCTCAAAACGGCCTACTTTTTGCTGACGGGTTTTGGGGCAGGGTTCTTCTGGCGCTGAGCACTTATCGGCTGTCTGACCACGCGCTGGCCCCCTCCCAGTCGGTCCTGTCGGGCCGTGACCCAGCAGCCGATCTTCTTCTTGTGAGCACTTATTGGGCTACGGCCGTCAGGCCTGTGTGGCCCGCGCATGGCCGATAAGCGCTCAATAAGCGCACGCTGGCTATGCTGGCACCGTCCCATGAGCTGTCCGACTCGCTCAGCGACCACCGGTCTCGCATCGGTGCGGAGTCGGAACGGGTGACCTGCTCCCGTGGACCCGGCGCTACCCCACCGCCTACCCAGGTGGTGAGGTATGCACGGCGGGTCCCAAAGCGGCCAACGGTGTTCCCGACCGGGACGGAGGGCCTGGGTGTGTTCTGCCTTCGCGGGCAGAGCAGCGAGCAACACGCTCCCCATGCTGTTCGGCCAGACAGGGGCCACGGGTGTCCCAACCGGGCCAGGAGCTCCGGGCCTGTTCCTCCCCAACGGGGAACAGCACCCAGGCGCCCCGCGGGAGTATGAGCGTCATACTCCAGGCCAAAGGGGAAGGCGTGGGCATGCAGCGCCACTGTGCATGCACCGACGGTCCCGGCGCCGGCAGGGGGTCAGAGTACGCGGGTGCGCACGCTCACCACCACGCCGGGCCAGGACACAAACTGGGCGCAGTCCCGCTGAACGGGCCAGCGCACGGAGAGAGGGGGATCAGGAAGAGAAGGACGCGCACATCACCACCCGCCACCACTGAGCCCCGAGGCGTCGGCGCCACTCGGCTCTCTCCATAACCGGACGCCCTCGCCCGTGGTCAGCCCACCTGATCACCGGCGACGCGCCCACCAGAACAGCCAGATACCGACGCTTGCGGTCGTGCGGCTTCCCGTGCCTCTGTGTCTCTCACGGAACGGCATCGGAGGCAGTGACCCGGCCGCTGCGACGGTCTGGCTGTTTTCTTACTCAGCGACCAGATCACGAGGAGAGACAGTCATGCTGTTTGACCTGGATACCGTGAAACGCCGCCAACCGCTGGAGCATGTGGCCGCGCGCTACGTGCGCCTTCGGCGCAGCGGCGTTCGGCTGATCGGCCTCTGCCCCTTCCACGAGGAGAAGACGCCGTCGTTCACCATCGAGCCGAGCAAGGGGGCCTACCGCTGCTACGGGTGCGGCCGGTGGGGCGATGTGATCGACTTCATCCAGGAGGTCGAGGGCCTCACCTTTCTCGACGCGGTCGAGCGCCTGGACGCCACCTCCGGCGCCCGTGACCCCGGCCGCCGTCCTGCTGCCCCGCCGTCCCCGACCGCTCCCGAGCAGCCGAAGGCCGTGCTGACTGAGCGGGCAGCGGAGGCGTTGCGTGTCGCCGTTGAGTGGTGGCACGACGCGCTGCGGAGGCATCCTGAGGCGCTGCGCTACCTGGAGGAGCGCGGCGTGGATCAGGCCACGATCGAACGGGAGCAGATCGGCTACGCCGGGGCCCCCGTGCTGCTGCCCTTGCGCTGGTCGTCGGGCTATCTCGAGGCCGCCTACGACCTGGGCCTGATTGACCGCAATGGCCACGATCGGTTTGCCGGGCGGATCATCCTGCCCGAGCTGCGCAACGGCCGCCCCGTCTGGCTGACCGGACGGCTCCTGGGGACTCGGCCCGGCCCGCGCGCCGATGAGCGCAAGTACCTGGCCCTCACCGGCATCGAGCGGCCCCTGCTCGGCTATGACGCCGCCTGTGCCGGCCAGACGCCGCGGGCCGGCGCTCCAATCCTCGTCTGCGAAGGCCCTTTTGATCGGCTGGCGGCGCAGCGATGGGGCTACACGGCCGTCGCCCTCGGCGCCGCGTGGCCCAGCGCCCGCACCATGCGCGAGCTGCGTATCCTGATCGCCGACAAGCAAAACTGCTACCTGGCGCCTGACCGCGATAGGGCGGGCCATCGCGGCTTGCTGACCATGCTGCGCCGGCTCGATCTGCCCCAGGCGCTTCGCCCGGGAGTGGTGCGCCTGCCGCTGGAGACCAAGGACCTGGGGGAGTTGGCCGCGCATCCTGATGGCCAGCGCATCCTGGCCGGGCGCGTGGCAGCTGCCCAGGTCGCGCGCCAGAAGCACCTGGCGAACGCGCATCGCGTCCTCAACACAGAGACCGGCTGGTCTTGCCCACCAGCCGGTCTCGTGACGAGCCCTGACGACTGCGTTGCGGCGACGCCCGCTACCCCACGTTAGTCGCTAACCAGACCACCGCACCAGGAAGGCGGCGCCGTGGCTCCCGTGCTCAGTGTAGCACCGGACCACGGGCCGCCTTCCTACTTTTCCACGGCCTGGCCGACGTTACTTCCTCCATTTGCCCAGCACGTAAAGGATAGGACGATGCATGACCACAACGACTCCCACCCATTATCCCCGCCGCTGGCTTCGTGCTCGGATCACCCCGGGGAGGCCTGGCCCCGGCCCTCGATCATCCTGGAGCACGTGGCCAGGACCTACGCGCTGACTGTCCAGGACCTCCAGGGCAAGAAGCGTGACGCGCTCAAGGTGGAGGCCAGGCAGGTGGTGATCCACCTCCTGGCAGCCAGAGGATGCGGGGCGACGGGCATTGGCCGGCTGATCAGGCTAGACCACAGCACGGTGTCGCACCACCTGCTCCACGCCCGCCTGACCCGGCTGCAGCAACAGCTGATCGCTGAACTCACGACGGAGCTGCACCGCATGGCTGAGCAGCCGCGCATCCACCGGCAGTGGCCCACGAGCGGTTCCGCTCTCCCTGGCGGACAGCCCCGGGACTCCGCCTGGGGATTGCTCACCCAGGAGCCTCCATCGCTGGGCGAACACAGTGATCGCCTCCTGGTGATCCCTATGCCCTGCTCCTGAGGCTGGCCCGGGCGACACCCTGGCCCGGCGCGCCGAAGACATGACCCCACCCATATGAGAGGAGATGACCCGATGAGTGTCACCACGCTTCTTGATCCCTGCGGCGGCCACGCCGCGCGAAAGGCAGGCGCCTCTGTCCTGCCGGCCTCCGATGGCCACTAAGGCCGAACGGCTGCGTCGTGCCCGCCTGCGCGCGGTAGAGATGCAGTGCCGCCCCATCGCCCTGCCGCATCCTGCCGGTGGCCAGCACCAATGGCTTGTGGCCAGCACCAGCGCGCCCGGCCAGGCCCATCTGGTGTCGAACACCGGCCAGCGCCTCGTCTGCGACTGCCTCGCCGGAACGCGGGGCCTGCCCTGCTGTCACGCAGCCGCCGTCGAGCTCCTGCTCCACCCTGACCTGCTGCCTGCATCCGCTGGAGCGCCCGTTAGAAAGACAGGAAGGAGATCTCTGCCATGACCCTGGCGCACACCACTTTGGCCACCACGGACGTACGCCGTCCCTCCGCCGGCCCCGGACATCCGGCTCCCACCCGTCTTCCCGTGGCAAGGACGGCCTGCGCCTGCGGGGCCAGCGCCTTCGGCCAGCCCCCCGGCCTCTGCCTCACTCATGCCCTGGAGGCAGAGCGATGCCAGGCCCAGCGGATGCTGACCCTGGCCTGGCGCGGCATCGCGCAAGCCCGCCGCCTGGCCGCCCGTTATCCCCACAACCCCGTGCTGCGGCGGGAAGCGGGGCAGTGGCTGGCCGAAGCCCAGGACGACCTACGCGAGGCCACGCACCGCCTCGCCCTGCTGGCCCCGCCGCCGTCCGCACCCAGCGCTCTGGGCCAGCGCCAGGAAGGGAGGTGACGCCACTCAGAGAAAACCACTCCAGCATTCCACCACCAGACCACCAGGGGAGGAGCAGGCCTGTGCCGCCCTCCCCATCTGATCATTTGCATGGCCCTGCCGGCTGCTCCGGCAGGGCCTCTTCTTTGGCGAAAGGAACCCTGACCATGACCACCATGACCATCATGACCACCCTGGAGACCGGCGACCTGACGAGCCAGATCCTGAGCGAGGAGGGCGCGGAGCGGGCGCGAGCCGCCCTGGCCCAGACGCTGGGCGTGGACGTCGGCGCACTGCGCATCGCCGACCGCCGCTGGCTGGAGCTGCTGGGCGAGGGCGTGCTCGGCAGCGTCCACGTGGCCCACTGGAGCGCCCGCGCTCGCCTGGTCACCGGCGACCTGGGCCTGCCCACGGCCACAGGGGCGGACGGCCTGAGCGGTGACCTGCTCAGCCTGGGCGTCAAGCGCCTGCTACCCCGGGCGCTGTTCACCGAGCTGCAGACGGCGGCGGGGGCCGTGCGCGCCTGCCTCTACCACCGGGCCTTTGCCTGCCACTGGGGCTACTTCATCCCGGTGACCGCCTACCAGGACTGGAAGGACGAGTTTGCCCGCCGCCAGGCCCGCTTCTTCGGGCTGCGTGATCGGCTGGTGGCCGAGTACGCCACCTGGCGCGCTGACCTGGCCGCGGAGTACGCCCCGGTGGCCCGCGCCGCCCTGGCCCGCTGGCAGGCGCTCAACCCCGGCGTGTGGGTGGATGCCGAGCTCTACGTGGAGGGCTTCGTCGCTCGTGTGCTGGACCTGATCCCCAGCCGTGAAGCTCTGGGGGCCAGCTTCACCTGCACGGTGGACCTCGCGTTCATCCCCCTGCCGGCCTACCTGGACGCCGCCGCGGGGGCACGGCCTCTGGCCGGCGCCGATCCCCGCCGCATCATGCAGGGTGACGTGCTGCGCGAGGCCCAGGCGCGCAAGCAGGAGCTGATTGACGGCTTCCTGCGCGATGTGGTGGTCCAGCTGCGCTCGCTGGTCTACGACGCCACCACCGACGTGCTGGAGGCCGTGCAGAAGAACAAAGCGCTGGTGGGCAGCTCGGCCCGCCAGCTACGCAACCTGGTCAGCCGCATCGAGAGCCTCAACTTCTATGGGGATGAGGAGCTGGAGCAGGGTATGGCCCGCATCAGCGCCCTGCTCGCGCCGGTGCCGGAGGACCGCGCGCTGGGCGAGATCACCAGCCGGCTGCAGGATCTGGCCACGCTCACCCGGGCCACGCTGCTGGACCTGGGCGAGACGCCGCGGCGAGCGCGGGACCTGGGCATCGCCGATCTGCCTACCCCCGAGTTGATCCGCCGCGCCCGCCAGGGCCTGGGCCTGGACGAAGGGCCGGACGCCGTGGCTCTGGCCCTGCCTGCCCCGGCAGCCCCCCGCCAGCTCCGGCTCGACGCGCTGAGCCTCTGAGCCCTGCGCACTGCCTGTACACGGAGGTCCCCGCCAGCACGGGGAGCGGGGACCTCCACGCGGCACACCGGCGGGAGGACGAGACACCCATCACCATCACCACCAACGACACGCTGAAAACGACAAGGAGGAGAGAGCCCATGCCCTGCAACGCCGTGGCCACCGTGCGCGCCCAGGTGGCCCAGGAGACCCTGCTGGCTGAGTTGACCCCCGCCCTGAGCGAGGGGCTGGTACGCGCCTACCTGCAGCGGGCCTATCCCCGGCTGCCGGTGAGCGTTCTGCCCGCCCCGGCGGGGGGCTGCGCCTTTCAGGTTGGCCCCCTCACCCTGACCCTGGCCGGCGGCCGGATCACCGCCAGCGGCGCGACCTACGGGGTAGAGACCGCCGAGGAGATGCTGCGTGCGTTGCCCAGCGCCGTGGCCGACCTGCTAACCCGCGCCGGTGGCCTGCTGCTGCAGAACCGGGTGCGCGCCACCCTGGCCGCCCGCTACGGGATCGAGAGTGAGCAGCGTGCGCCCAACGGCGCCGTGGTCCTGCACATCGACCTGTAGGAGAGAGGGCCGGGGCGTCGCCCCAAAGAGCAAGCGTCCCGGCCCCACCTCGACCGACCGCCGACCCCGCCCTATCCAGATAGAGCGAGACACATGAGGAAAGGACACCACCCATGCGCATCCGTATCGTGCTCATGCCTGATGGCCAGATCGGCCTGTTCAGCGAACAGGGCACCCTGGCCGACGGCGAGCGAGACCTGACCCGCCTGCTGGACGAGCTGGGCGCCACGGGCATCCAATTCTCCCAGATCGGGGACGTGGAGCAGCACCGCCACGACGACACGCCCACCCACCAGCACATCCAGGAAGGAGCAGAGCGCCATGACCACTGACCAACAGCTCCCGGACCAGCGGCTGTCGGACCAACAGACCAGCACGGCAGACCAGGCCACCTCGTCCACCCTGGCGCAGCCGGGCTGGGTGCGTGAGCTACTGGCCCGGTACAACTCAGGCGTGGCCCACGCCTTCATCCTGCACTTTGGCGTGGCCGACTACGTCACGCCGGGGCGCACCCTGCGGCCCTACCTGGCCGCGCTGCTGGCCCGCCGGCCCATCATCGCCTACTACAACCGGGCTGAGGGGATCACCTTCGCCAGCCCCAGTATGCGCGAGACGGCGCTGGGGGTGCTGGGCCTGAGCGGCTCGAGCCGGGGGGCGGGGCCAGCGGATCCCCTGCTGGCCACCCTGGCCAGCCTGCAACAGGGGCAGGGGGGTGACGAGCTACCCCGTGCCCCCGGCGCCGCCCTGCCCCTGCTCGAACGGCTGCTGCTGGCCGACACGCCCACGGCGGTGATCCTGGAGTACGCCGAGACGCTGGTGCCCGCGGGTGATATGGCCGCGCTGGCCGAGGGCGACCGCACCGCCCTGATCACCCTGCAGCGCTGGGGTCGTGATCCCCAGATCGCCGCAGCGGGCAACGCCGTGTTCCTGATCACGGCCAACCTGGCCGACCTGCACCCCACCCTGCGCGCGGCCAGCTCGCGCTACGAGGCCATCGAGCTGCCCCTGCCCGACTACGCCGCCCGGCTGAGCTTCATCGTCACCTACCGCCAGGCTCAGGAGGAGGCCAGCACAACTGTGGACACGGCCCCACCCAGCGCCAACGCGGTGACCAGCGGCGCAGCTACGACGGCCACCCCGATCACGATCACCTGGGAGCTGTCCTCCGCCGCCCTTGCCGCGGCCACGGCGGGCCTGAGCCTGTTGCACGTGGAGGACATCTTCTTGCGCGCCGCGCAGGAGGGCGCCCTCACCCGCGCCCTGGTGCGGGAGCGCAAGGGCGACATCATCAAGAGCGAGTTCGGTGAGGTGCTCGAGGTTCTGGAGCCGCGCTTCGGCTGGGAACGCATCGGCGGCATGGCCCACATCAAGCGCTTCTTCGACCGCTCGGTGATCGCGCCGATGCGCGACGGGCGCACCGCCCGCTGCCCCATGGGCGTGCTGCTGCTCGGTCCAGCGGGCACCGGGAAAAGTGCCGTGGCGGAGGCCATCGCCTATGAGGCAGGCATCAACTTCGTAGTGCTCAACCTGGCGCGCATCCTGGGCTCCTATGTCGGCCAGAGTGAACGGAACCTGGAGAAGGCGCTGCGGGCCATTCACTCCCTGGCGCCCGTGGGCGTGTTCATCGACGAAATCGACCAGGCTATCTCCCGGGGGGGTGGGGGCGACTCCGGCGTCTCCAGCCGCCTCTTCAAGCGGCTGCTGGAGGTCATGTCCGACACGGGCAACCGGGGCAGAGTGCTGTTTCTCGCGGCGACGAATCGGCCTGATCTGCTCGACGCCGCCCTGCGCCGCCCCGGTCGGTTCGACAAGAAGATTCCCTTCCTGGTGCCTGACCCCGAGGAGCGCGCGGCCATCTTCAGCGTGATGGCCCGGCGCTATGGCCTGGCTGAGGCGCTCACCGTGCCGCCGGAGTGCGTGGCGCGGACGGAGGGTTGGACCGGAGCGGAGATCGAGGCGGCGGTGATCAAGGCGCTCGAAGTGGCTGAGGACGAGGGCCTGAGCCCCGCGGCGGCGCTGGCCTACGCCACCAGCGTCCTCTCGCCGAGCACTGCCGACATCGAGTTCATGTCCACCCTGGCCCTGCAGGAGTGCAACGACACCGACCTCCTGCCACCGCGCTACCGGGCGCAGGCCGCCGACCGCGCCGGTCTGGCCCGCCGCGTGGAGGAACTGGCCGCCCAAAGCGCCCAGACTCGCGGCGCCCGCGAACTATAACCAGCCGCAACGCCCGGTCGGACCGGCCGCGGAGCCGCCCCGCCCACGGTGCGCGGATGGCACACGCCCCGGATCTCGGGAGAGCGGCCGGCTCACTGCCGGGGAAACAGACCGGACACGACCCATCGGACCACCGCCTCTGAAGGGGAGGGTTGGGAGCGCTCAGCAGCGCCCCTGGCCCTCCCCTTTTGTGTTTTTGAGAAAGGACACCACGGAGTGATCACCACAAGCACACCTGCCCAGGGCGCCCCGGAGCGCGCCACTCCCTCAGCCCCGGCCATCGTGAAGGCCAACGGCTTCACCGTCCTCTCCGACGCGGGGGCCGCCGGACCAGAGGGCGACCTACACCTGCTCAGCCTGATCGGGCGCAAGCCAGCGGTGGAGGCGGTGGGCGCGGCCTGCCTGCTGGGCCGGGGCGCCGTCGTCTACCCCAGCCCGCTGCAGCCTGGTTTCGAGGCCCACACCCCGCTGACCGGCGAGGTCCGCCAACTACTGCGCACCCTGCCCAGCGGCGACGCCCACCTGCTCCTGATACCGGCGCGGGCCGACATGACCCGCCTCCAGGAAGGCGCCTTCACCCTGATCGCCCCGCTGGACAGCCCCCCGGCTCCGGAGACCATGGCCCGCCTGCACTACCTGTTCCTGAGCCAGTCCACCGCCACGCCGCTGGACCCCAGCTGGGACGGCTGGCTGTGGGCACGCGCCCAGGCCCGGGAGGAGGCCCAGCCGCTGCGCTACTGGGGCGCGCTGAGGCTGGCCTGGGCCTGCCAGCCCGACCCAGACGCGTTGCGCGCTGACCTGATCGCCGCCCTGCGGGGTGACGCCACCTACGGCCCCTTGCCGCTCCCGGGCGGTGTGGCCGGGCGTGTGGAGAGCGTGGCCTGAGGCCCCTCTACTCAGAGAAACCGCCCCTGGCCTGCCACACCTCCCTGGATCGCGACATCACAGCGAACTGACGCGACGCCGCTATGCCTGCGTAGGGGCGAAACAGCGCCGCGCCATAGCTATTTGTTTCGGAAAGGACTGAGGACCCATGGCCCGTCTGGAAGCAAAGATACGCGCGGGGTTCTACCCCACACCGCCTGCCGTCACCGCGCTGCTGTGCCGGCTACTCACCCGCCCATCAGGAGGTCGCCCCCGCCTGCTCGACCCCTGCGCCGGCGACGGCGTGTTTGCCGCCGCCCTGGCGACCAGCCTGGGCGCGCAGGGCTACGGCGTGGAGGTCAACGAGGAGCGCGCCGCGGCGGCGAGTGGCCTGCTGGACTCCGTCCTCT
>JAABUM010002152.1_pt1 | contig 27248 bp, 43 predicted proteins | sample 5559161 | NCBI WGS metagenome assembly JAABUM01 (sample SAMN10711868, study PRJNA513369) | rock metagenome | isolation source: Antarctica rocks | place: Antarctica: Victoria Land, Siegfried Peak nord
ATGCATTAATCACATGCGGGTGTTAATAACAACGAATTCCAAACATGGCCTGTGTTTGGAATCTGTTAATAACATGTTAATAACAACCTTTGTTAATAACGAATTAATTACACTGCCCACACTGGTTTAGGGTTTTCATCCACTTTGCAGCCCCTCTGCTTCGCTCTGCAGCTCAACGACGTGCGCTTGGCCTAGTTGCAGGCGCCTCAAAACTCTCAGCTGTGTGGAGTGACTTAGAAAGGTCCCGACAGACATATCAGCCGCCATGGCATTCTCGATGACGTCCCTGAAGATGCACTTGCCCACCTGCCGCCTGCAGCAGCGAAGCAGCGCTACACGCCCCAGCACAGCCCCGGCAGCCTTTGCGCCGATGACCAGCCTCAACAGCGGCCTCAGGCGGCCACTGCAGAATGGTGCGTGGATCGCAGCCGTTGCCACGGGATGGGAGTGCATTCGGGAGCAGGATAGCATTCAGCAAACAAGCGAGTATGTCGGAAGCAATGCTGCTTCTGTCGCAAGGTGTCAGATGTTTCCAGATAATGACCGTTACTTTTGCGTGACCGCAGGGAGCGCAGACTGCGGCATGCTGCACTGCCCGACAAATGGCGCCACCGTCTTTGCCATGCGGCACAGAAAGGGCGTCCCGAAGCTGAACAGGCCAGCTGACCAGCGGAAGGCGCTGCTGCGCAGCCTGACGACAGAGATCCTGCGCCACGGCAAAATCACGACGACGAAGGTGGGCTGCAGCTGGTTTGCGCACGAAACCTGTGAACAGTGGTCCGCCGCTCAGACACGGCGGTGCTGCTGATTACGTGCATGCCTCAAAGTTCGTGCTGAAACTTCGGGCCTGTCTGTTCTGTTCGATGCACCATACAGCATCGCCGTCTGACTTCTTTCCACCACCTGCAGACGAAGGCCAAGGCAGTGCGGAAGTACGTCGACAAGATGATCCAGCTGGCAAAGGACGGCTCCCTCCACGCTCGGCGACAGGTGTGCGCGCAGGCTCGAGCGCTGGAAGCCCTGTTCATGTCGTACTCCAGCTCTCCAGGATGTTCGCTCGCCAGCGGCCCATGCTTCTGCGACATCCAGCACATCGAACAGGAAGTCACTGCGTCAGTGTGCCACCTCGCGCTTGTGCCGCATGCGTGCATGTTCAGCAGACATACGGATCGCAGTCCTTGAACCAGTTGGCATTCATGCGTGCAGGCGCTGGCGTACATCTACGACAAGGACATCGTCAAGTCGCTGTTCGAGGAGGCGCCAAAGCGGTACGGCGACCGCAGCGGCGGCTACTGCCGCGTGGTGACGGAAGTGCGCGTGCGGCGCGGCGACAGCGCCGAGATGGCGGTGATTGAGCTGGTCTGAGCGTTTGGGGAAAGAACGAACTTGTCGCTCATCGGGAAGTATGGCGTTTCAGACTATGCATCGAGCGTCTTGGGTCGTTGTAAGCAGTACATACGCATGGCCTCTGTTCATTAATCAGGAACCCTTCTGCTCGACCTTGACGAAACATTCACCCCCAAGCCCAAGTCGCCAACTCTTCCACTAGAGCCCAACTCTTCCACTAGAGTTCTACGATGCCCCCTGAGGCTCTCGCCCCCATAAATTGCAGAACAAGCAGTCTGTAACTTCCATCTATAGACATCTCTAGCAGGGCTGTTCCGCCAGCTCTTGAGGTCCGCCCACCCCCAGCGGCTGACTGTTTTTACTCCCGTTCACAGCGGCCAGGAACCAGCATGTCTGGACCCCCGCGCTACGGCCTCTGCAATTTTCGTCCTTCCCTCAGGAGTAGTCGTCGTTCTTCTGCCGCCAGATAAAGATCGCGGCGCCCAGCAGCGCGGCGGAGGCGATTGCAGTGCCCTTGTGCATGTGCGTGATGCTGGAGAAGAACTCATTGGGGGCGAAGCTGGACAGCATCTCCTGTTCCCGCACGGTGTACTTGCCCGCGGGCAGCTTGATGATCTGGTTGGCGGACAGCTTGTCCAGGTCCACGGTAGAGTTTAGCGCCTCCATTTCCACACGCGTGATCTTGCGCTTGGAGATGATGTCCTGTGCGAGAAAATTGATGATGGTCAAATGGCAGAGACAGCAAATTCGTGGAAAACGGTGGACAGCTTGTCCAGGTCCACGGTAGGGTTGAGCGCCTCCATTTCCACACGCGCGATCTTGCGCTTCGAGATGATGTCCTGCGCGGCAACCGAGACACAAGCATTGGTGCATGTTGGTGCGCCAGCACGAAGCAAGGCGGATTTGGTGCCGGCTTTGCAGAGCAATCCGATGTGCCTGTGCTCATGCTGCACGATCAAATGTTAATGTTCCCAGCAGCAGTAAACAGTAACAAAGCCAGGCTGCGGACAGTGGATTAAAGAAGAGGGCTCACTTCCAGGTTCTCGCCGGCGCGCACGGGGTAGGTGCGGTAGGTCCACGGGCCGATGCCCTCCAGGATCTCCTTGTCGCGCGAGGACAGCTTGCCGGCCGGCAACAGCAGCGTCTGACCCTCCACCAGGGCGTCGGGCGACGTGTTGTGGTTCAGCTTGATCAGCTGCTCCAGCGGCACCTCGCGCTTGGTGGCAATGCTGGCCAGGGTGTCCCCCTTGCGCACGGTGTATGGCCGCACCTGATCGGAACAGGACAGCGTATGATATAACGTTTCAATCATGGACGAGCGGATAACCCAAAGATCGCCCTGTGTCGAGTCTCTCAACACCCTCTGAACAGGATGTGCTCACCTTCAGCTCTGCCTTCGTGATCGCCCGCGTCTGCTGCCGGCTGGTGTGGTAGGCATGCTGCAGGACGCGGCCTGTGAATGCCGAGGAAGACAACGCGCCGGCGTTGAGGCCGGCCATTTGTCGAAACGCCGAGGCTAACTGATCGACTTCTTTATCGCGCTGACCCGACGCAACTCTGCCAAAGCCGGCCTTGCGCAGCCTTCTGCAAGCTTCCGAACAGTCCCAGCGATGACGGAGCTCCAGAGCAAACTGCAAGCTGTGGCAGGATCTACCAGCGGCACACTGGCTCCGATCATTTGTCCCGCGGATCTTTCCTCCTTTGCCGCGAAATTTGGCGAAATGCTCCGCGTGCTGAGCTTCAAGCGAGCAATTCGATGCCCTTGCACTTTGCACATGCACTCTCATCAAGGACGTATCATCCACGGCTGCCCACGTCTCGCTCACACTCGCACTCTCCGCCTGACTGCACATAATGGACATCAGCAGCAACGCGCCCTTCGTGAACCGGGACATGCTGGGCCAGTTTGTGCAGCGCCGGGTGCGCCTCGTGGGGCACGTCGAGTCTTTTGACGGCACCTCCATCCGCGTGAAGGCAGCGGACGACGGCATCGTGAACGTCACCCTCAGGCAGCCCAGCAGCTTTGACGACAAGTACATCCTGGTGGATGGGATGGTGGAGTCGCCGGACACCATCGCAGCAGACAGCCACACAAACGCCGGCAACAACTTTGGTGCGCTGCAGATGAGCCTCCTGCTGCCGTATGTCCGCCGTCTGCCACGGAAACAAAGCTTGCACTTTTGAATTTGTTGTGCATGTGCATGTGCAGATATGAAACTGAGGCATGCTGATGCCGCTGCGCAGACCTGCAGAAGCACAACGAGCTGTGCAAGCTCAACAACGGCGAGTTTCAGCGAATGTTCGGATGACATGGCAGGCGCGGGCCGCGGACGCGCCACCCCAGAGCGCCCGCGCATCCCTAGCCGCCGCCTGGCGGCCGCAGCCGACCGGCCTGATAACACCGCAGCGCTGTCTGGATGCAGCGCAGTGCAGCCGCCAAAGATAGCAAATTCTCTCAGCACAGCCGTGCGTCCTCTGAAGCCAAGGTGGCGCCGCTGCGACCCAGCTTGAGACCTACCCCGCAGCTTGAATTGCAGCGCAGCTCGCAGAGGCTCTTTAGTCTTGATAGAGACCTGGCAGGCCCGTTGCACAGAGGCTGCCTCGAACAGACAGTGAGACAGTGAACCTCTCGGAAGCTTGCTCGTGGTTTTTGTCGCAGTGCATACACTGTGCGCGCGTGTGCGTGTGTAAAGATGATAGTCCAGCGCTACACTCTGTGGCCCACGAGGCAGGTCGCCTGCTCCGAGGAAAAAGTGAACGATTCACTTCCAGTTACTGGAGGAGTTCGGAGGACCAGAAAAAGTTAAAAAAGTTACCTACATGCGTGCGGCATATCAAATCGGTATTCTGCGCAAGGCATTGCAGCTTTTCACCGAAAAAGAAGCTTCTTCAAGATTATGTCCTCATCATCCATCCTACATTGATCAAGTACCTGACTGACGTCCCATGGAGTGTAACGCCTATCGGAGATTTATCTAACATCCGTAGCAGCGGCTGCCAAAGCAGCAGGTTTCATCAATCTTGATCGTGGTGGGCTGCGGAGGCATCAGCAACGAAATCTCACGAAATTTGGCAGGCGGCGCGCCGCATAGCCTGGTGATCAACCGGATGCAGTGCTGTTGTTTCAGCGCACGTAACCCAATATTGCTTCCAGCGTCGTGCCCTCAGGGCACGCCACGAAGTTCAGGATGTAGAGGGTGCGGTCGCCGGTGGGCGACACGCACCGCCGCAGCGCCCGTAGAAAGTTGCCGCCTTTTACCAACGAAATGTACCTGCGATCAGCAGCCGCACAGGTGACGTTACATATGGAAAGGTGCTGAAGCATGTCCCCGTCGACAGCGCTGACAATGCAGCGGCCCCCTGCAGGTGTGTTCGTGAGCAAGTGGCACATTCGGACACATGGCGGGCAGCGGCAGCTGCTCGGTCACGGATGCACCAGAGCCAAAGGGCAGCAGACGCAAAGGAAAGGGCTGTCACCCCAGCTGGGCGGGGGAGTAGCCGGCGCCGACGACCGCCGGCTCGCAGGCGGTGTCCGTCGAAAAGAACCACGGCGTCGGCGGCGCCAAACCCGTCGGCGCCTGCGCCAGGCGCCGCCCATTTTGCTGACTAACCTGCACAGCGGCCGCAGCCCGCGACAGCCGCCGGCCGCGGCGGGGGGTCGGCCTCTTCGTGGGCCGCCTCGTCGGGCGCCGCCGCAGGGAGGCGCGCCGCTTTGTCGGCTTTTTCTTGGTCGGCCTTCGCGTGGGACGTCTTGTAGGGCGCCTTTTTGTCGGACGGCGAGTAGGACGTCTTGTAGGGCGTCTTGCAGTAGGGCGCCGCGTGGGTCCTCGTGTTGGCCTGGGCGTAGGGCGCTTTGTCGGTCGCCGCGTCGGCGCCCGGGTGGGCGCGGCAGTGGGAGCGGCTGTCGGGGCGGCAGTCGGGGCGGCCGTCGGCGCGGCCGTCGGCGCGGCCGTCGGCGCGGCCGTCGGCGCGGCAGTCGCCACACCGAACTGCAGTCCACCGGGCAGCACCGTGAGAGAATGTGTCGGCTAGGGGGTGTCGACATGAAGCGGAGCGAGACGGCAGGCGCGGACAGGGAGGTGGCCAGTGATGTGCCTGGTGCATATGCAGTTGAGCTGGTGAGTCATGTGTATGAACCTCGTAAAATTGCGGCGTGTGTGACAGCAGGCAGAAGCAGTCATTAGCATGTCTCGGAACATTGAGCCCACAGATCCTACTTCAGTGTGTACAGAAGTATAACAATCACATTCCGTTTGCTGAGTTGGCGGGGTAATCGGGCAGGACTCACCGAGCACTGGTACAGAGCGGTGCGGTCGGCGGCGGGGCCAGCAGCGGTCGCGCGGATGCCCAGCACGCCGTCGTTGGTGCTCACGTACGCAAAGCGCGAGCTGAAGGCGCCGCCTGTGTGCCAGCAGCCGGAACCATTTGAAGCGGCCTTGGCTTGCTGCGGGAGCTCCAGAGGCTAGACCCCAAGGGGTGTCCATCCCCCTTGTACTTGAGGAAGAGCAAACATGCAGCTCGAGGCAGTTTGCAGGAGGAGCCCAGCACAGCCCTGCCGCAGCAGCTGTGCTGGCAAGCGCAGGCATTTAGCTGGACATGCAGAGGCAGCCACCAGTGCCATCTGCAGTCTTACCCTTGGAAGTCCACTGCTGGCAGTTGACAGAGACTGCACGGGAGTCTTACTGGACCGCACCGGCGCAGCAGGGCTCGGCGGCGAGCGCGGCGGTGCACGTGGTCGCGCCGGCGCGGTAGACCTTGATGCAGGAGGTCATGATGTCGTACAGCAGGGTGCCGCCCTCCACTGACGGCTCGATGTCCCGGCTAAAGGCCTCGCCATACACGTCTGCAGGTAGCCGTATTGTATCAGCTTCAGCATCGTGACGTTGTCACGATGGCATTGTGCAAACCTCTTGCGTTTGTGGTACCTGACCTCCATGTCAGGTACCCAATGCCAAAACCGCCCAAGGCGTGGACCACCCGGCAGCTGCCGGCACAGGGCCCCCGATCGCAATGATTCACTTCGACCGTCAAATGCAAGCGCCTTGCCGAGCCTGTTTGGTCGTGAGTCTTTTGGGACGTGAATAGGCGAGCGGCGCACCGACAAAGCCGATGCTGGCGCTGGAGTTGTCAGATTCCAGGCCCATGGAGCCGTATGGCGGTATCCCGCTCACATCCTGACTCTGCACGCAGTTCAGCACACGAAAGGCATGTTATCAATGGGTGCAAAAGCATCATTTGTTGCAAAGTCGGCATTGCGGAAGGAAAGAGACTCGATGCGTGCTGCCGTGTGCGCGTCTGCTTGCACGATTCTCCGCAGAAAGAAGGAGGGAGACACCTGCGCGATGTGCTCGTTCCACGTACTGATGAAGAGATAGTCCGGTTGCACCTGCGCATCAGGTGTCCGGAGTCAAGCTAAATGCTATGGGAAGATATTCCCATAGGCCGCCGGCCTTCAGTTGAGCTTGCGGCAATCAGCAACGAAGTGGAACCAGAGGCCAGGGCCGGGCTCAGGGCCAGCATCAGATTCTGAATGACAAGTTGAACGAGGGATGATGAACAAAAACGGGCGCGGCTGTGGCGGCGACGCAATTGCAGCATGGTGGCAAACTGCCGGCACACTGCCGGCAAACTGCTGCACACACCACGTGGTGGCAAAATTGGCGGCAGGGTCAGGCGGCCCGGGTCTGCAGCCATGTGTTACGGTCATATGTTATAGTCATACAGAGAGAGAAACCCGTAATGAAAATCCCGGAGCACCTGCAACGCGGTGGCAAACTGCTGTTGGAAGACGGCGCCCTCCCAATGGCCCACGCCCTGCAGCGCCTCCGAGTGGAACGTCGTCTGGTAGCCTGCACGAAACAGACGGACTGACGTTCGGGACCAGACGGTACGACATCAAATGAACTCCATGTGCATAGCAATCTGGGAGCCGCAGCAGCCGATGCGCGCCAAAGTTTCAAGCTGGCTGACTGGCGGATATCCGCCTGGTCAGGGATGCACGTGAGGCTGCGAGATGACTCAGCACATCGCAAAGTGCCAAGGCTTTCATGCGGTTTCCAGCGTTTGGACTATGAACCCTGAAAGACCGCACCCGGCGACACTGCCAGCTGGCTGCCGGTGGTGCCGATGGTGGACCGCGTGTACGGCTGGCTGCACGGCACGTCGCTGATGTTGTTCACCTGCAGAAGAGGAAACACAAAAGATGGGGCAACTGCCACGTAGGGTCTGACCGTCCATGCATGACAGTGTAGACAGTCTGCGGCCGCCAACTTGGTCGGCTCTCGGAAGCGATCTGCCGAAGGGAGTGGGTGGGCATGCGAGCAACAGCACACGATGCACCACATTGGCTCTACACGTCTGGTGTCGGGGTGGTGTGTCACACAGTGTATAACAGCGCTGCCGCCGACCGCACCAGCTGGCAAAAGCTGAAGAAGTTCCAGTTGCCTTTGTTCTGCTGGTTGGCCCACAGCGACACCGCTGTGACGTCGTTCAGGCCGCCTGCATGCAGTGCAGCTGAGTGTGAGAGCCAGGCAGTGTGTGCGGCGGCGGGTGTGCAGATCGTCAGTGGCTCGTGTGAGGCTGGCCGGGGCGTATGTCGGCTTAGCAACGATCCTGCGCCTCTGGTGAGCAACATGCCGGGGCATGATTCGTCTGGCAGAAGGAACTCTCCAAACTACAGAGGTCAAGGAAGTCACCATTCCTCTCGATGTCAGCCGCCCACGCCGGGTCGAACTTATCCACCTGCGGCATTCGCAGCAGCGCTCATGTGCGCATTTCTTCTGAGGGCGTGAGGACGGCTCAGTACGCGCGCAGCGGTGGCCGCCTTGAGCAGTGTGCCAGGCACAGCACACTTGCACGCCAGCAGCAGTGGACCGAGCTATTGTCGTTTCAATCCAAACTGCAGCGGGTGCTGAGGTGGGCAGCCAAAATTTTGTGTTTGGGCGCACCGCCGGGATGAAGAAAAATTTCTTTCTGGTCACCGCATCCTTCATGAGAATCTGCGGCAGCAGCGTAGGAGGTCAGCGCACCAGGGCCAGGCACCGTAGCACGTGCTTTGCGCATGTGCGTTTGTGCACAGATGAGAAGGCGGGCCAGCCACCAACAGCAAGACAATAGCACCACTCGTAGCACAGCGCTCAGGGACTTTCACGAAAGTTTTTGACAAAACCTTACAGTAAGATGATTCGACAAAATCGTCCCAGAAACTCTTATATGAAATCGAGAAGGAGTTTGCTGGTGCGCACCTGCTGGTATGCTGGCACATTGTATACATTCAGCACGTAAGGATACATTGCGGTAGCCTTGTTGGCGTCGCTGAAACGCTGCGAGGGGACACATGCACCGGCTGAGGACGATCTGCTGGCATACTGATTGGACAGGTACGGGATGCATCATGTCGGAAAGGTGTGGGATGCATCATGTCACAGCTGAGGCAAGGCGGTCCTGTTTGCTTGCACTTTTCACTGTGCGATCCCGTGCAGACAGGGGGCTTTGGACCACAGATAAGTCGTAGATGCGAACTTGGTACTCATAAGGCGCGCGCTGCCAAGCGGCGATCTCCGGCGTGCGGATGCCCTGCGACCGCAGCTGCGCCCACACCTGCGCAGGGATGTCAGGGTGGTCGGGATGCCCGGCAGTGGGATACAGGCGCCGTGGCAGCACCCGGCTTCGAAACCATGTCTGAGGCTTCCGTGACATGCCCGGCGTCAGCAGGTCTGGTAGGGGAATCGCTCATTGTGCACCTGGAGCAGCAGCTCAAACGGACGCAGCTGGATGGCGTCCGAGGTAGGATTATAGTCCGGGATGTTTGTCATGTCGACCTGCGGGCGGCAGCAACAGTCGCTTAGGCTTGTGCTCGCCACACCCGCGTGCATGCCCTGTGCTCGCATGCAGAATGTATCCTGCGCAGGGGCGGGAAGGCACAGAGTTCTTGCCGGAAAGCGACATGACGAGCTGAACACACGATGCGGTGTTGAAGGCAGATGCTCACCACCACGTGGTCGATGCCAGCGGCCACCAGCTGCTTTGCGTGGGCGGTCAAAATGCCGCTGATGTTGAGGCAATCCGGCTGGCCGGTGTAAGTCTGGTAGGCACCTGCTCAGGCACAGGACGCCGGCATTGGCATAATGCGTTACAGGCGCCATCAGAAGCACAGCAGTCTTGGCAGTACAGCAACATTGGCGAAAACACAACACATTCAAGACGACGGCGGGTTCGTGGGCAGGAATCAGTGACCGTGCCTTCGTGGCTGACATTGTAGTTCAGCTGCCCCACCCCGCGCCTCTTGTAGATGCAGTAAAAGCCATCCTGCGCATCAGCATTGACAAGTCAGCTTGAGTGCATTCAGCAGCCAACATGCCCCCAGGTACGCGGCAAGCCCAAGAAGCACACAAGGTACGCAGAAGTATCACGTGCGTCAGCCGGCGCGTCCATCTTTGAGGCGATCTGCAGGTTATTTTGTAAACAGTGTGGCACCACTCCAACATGCAGTCGATGAACACCTGGGGAGTATGGTGCCATACGAAATTCATAGCACGATTGACCATGCCGCGCTTGATCAGGATGTCACTGTACTGGGAGGCGCCGTCCACCGTGCCGGTGAGCGTCTCCTGCCGCGAGCGCAGCACCGCCTCCATGGTTAGCGGCGTGTTGCCGCCGTCGCGGGTCAGCTTCTGCGCCCGGAACGCCGGCCAGTGCCACACGCTGTACATGATGCCGATGCGCTTGCACGGCGTCACGCCGTCCGCCTGCAGAGTGAGCGCAAGCGAGTGTGGATGGAGAGGAGCGAGGATTTCAAAACAAGGGACACTTCGTTGTCAATAGGGACGCTGCGGCGTTGCCCCCCAAGCCCTTCGGCAGCGGCGGGGCGCAAGGTGAGCCGGCGGCAGGCGGATCAGAAGTCGCATGACATGTGGAGGGGCAGTGGGTTGAGGCCCCTCGCGGGAGGTTGTTTCCAGCCTTGCAGGGCGTGGCGTCCCACCTGCTTGCAGTCCTGCGCACAATTGGCGCAGTTCTCGCCGGCGTCGCAGACGCCATCACCGCAGTAGGGCGAGGTCTGCAGAGCGGCGGTCGACGCCTCGGCGCCCGCGGACCTCTGCGAGCCGGCCGTCGCGTAGCTGCTCGGCGGCGCCGGCGGCGTCACCACGCTGGCCGCCAGCACGTTCTGCGTGCCACGCGCCCCGGGGGAATGCCGTCAGCACCCGCAGGGCAGGACGCCGTGGTGCACAATGAGGAGATGTACTCGGTGGCGACAGACACTTGCAGAGCAGGTGACATTCTGCGGCCTCGCTTGCCTCGTGGGCTCAACATCCGTATGAAGGGCCTACCTTCTGCTGAGCGAGGAACTGTGACGCCAGCTCGCCGGCAGCATCGAGCTGGGCTGCCGATGAGGCGGTAGAGACCGCCGCACGGGCTGGGAGACAGCAGCTGCCCAAGCCGAGCGCCAGCAGCAGCAAGGTGGTTGTCGCAGGTACAGGCATGATGCCTCTCCAGCAGGCGTGCCACCGCCCCGGCAGCCGTTCAACGACCCGCTTCGCCATTAGTTCCTTGATCTGGCCATCTCAAGCTGTCAGCGGGCTCGGCAGGCGCCAAACGTCAGGTACCACCAACTGCACCCCCACGTCTTTGTGTTGTGCGCCTGCTGTGCTGGGGCACAGCGTACCTTGCCCGAAAGTACCACTGCAGGAGGTCGCGACACGATGCGTCAGCGAAACGGCAGTATTGTGACATTTGTGTGAGAGTGATCGGAGGCTTGATCACCAGTCACATGCATTGCAACTCCGTGTGAGCACAAATCCGCTCATCGCCGGCTCGGATCGAATGCCATCGTACGCGGCGCCTGAACTTTGATGCAGAACTACCTACAGGATGAACTTTCCCTGCAGGTGCCGACGACGGAAAGAAAGATCCGTCGCGCGACCGGGCATAAAGAACACACCTGCCTCGGTGGTGAAGCTTGGGGTCTCGAGCTATTAGATCACCGCGACTGCATCGATCGGAGAGACTGGGCATGCTCGACAGAATAAAGCCGGTATGTAGAATCTGCGGGCGAAGGAACAAACAGGCATTCTAGATTTGTCATGAGGCGAAGCCAGACAGGCACCTGTCTGACAGCATGTGTATGCCTCTTGTCTGTGTGTACTGCGCCAAGGACGTCATGTTAGCGGAAAATGAGGTTCCCCATGCAGCGTGCGTGGCTATCCGTGTCTGGAAAGCGCATCGACTTTCAGTCGTCTCAGCTCTGAAGCATCCCAGAATCTTCAGACAGCCTGGACGCTGCGCGCGGCTTGTGACAGACGTCGGTTCTTCAGCAGCCGAGTGTCTCGATTCCATGATAACCTGGCCCTCGGACAATCCCCTCTGAATACAAATACAACTCCGGCTCGTACCTAGGAAGAAACCACGCACAGGGCGTCCGCTGGACTTGATCCGAAGCATATTTGACAAATAGGCGGCTGCTGCCGGCCAGCCTGGAGAGTACACTTTGCATTGAGCACTGTAGCTTCGATCGAGCATCGCGCCGCGCGCCGAGGCAACGGCGGGGCCCGCCTGGCACGCGGTAAACGTTCGCACGTCACGGCAGTCACCGCCTCAGCAGCGGCAGGGGAACACGCCATTGCTTGTGCGTGAAGCGCTTGAGATGGTCTGAATCGGCCTGTCAACAAGAATGCCTGTCCGCTGGGGACAAGACCAGCACAGTGGCATGCTCAGCGGCGGGGCTCTTCACTCAGCGGCGCCGCATGAGCTGCTTAGCATCATGCTGTCGGTCATCCGGGGACGGCATGTGCTGCACTGTCAATTGTTGCGACATCTGTGAGTTGTCGCGAGCTCGCTGGCTTGGATTGTGCCAACAGGATTGCTGTCTGCAGATGTGGCACCGCCCCGCAGTGCGCGGCACAGCATCTCCTGCCTTCTTTTTCTTCAGTCACAACTCAACAGTCGTTGAAATGTGCATAGGCGAATCGTCGCGTGCGAACGGAGCCGGCATCGCCGCCGCAACGCCCAGCACCGCATCTGACACGAGTGGCACGCCCCGGACAGCTCGCGGAGCGGCTTCGCACCTTTCGCACCGCCGCTGAAACCATTCGGCGAAAAGTCAGCAGGGAGACCAGGCAGCACTGCCAGGCAGATGCGCCCAGCCCAGGCGGCCAGCGCCCTGCTGCTGATCCTGGGCCTCAGTGCCTGCTGCCCTGGGGTGTCTGCGGTGGCGGCCGCCGCGCCAATAACGCCTGAGGCCGCCGGCCGGCTTGCATCGCAGTTCCTCGAAGAGCAGCAGGTGAACACCAATGATCTGTGCACGTCTGTCAATTGCGACTCTTCAGCGTCTGTGACCCTTCAACCTGCATTTCTGGCAGCTGGCACTGCCGCAGCCTGTCAGATGTTGCCTTGCAAAGCGCTCAACGAGCATTCAGCTCATGAACTCGAAGCGGTGCGGCGCAGGATGCGTTCCTGGAGACCGTGGTCACGCCCCGGGGGCCCTCAGCCACGCCCGAATCTCAGAGTGCCTCCCAGAGAACGGCGGGCGCCACGGCGGCGACCACCGGCCTGCAGGCGTCACCCTACTGCGGCGACGGCATTTGCGATGCCGGCGAGGCCTGCGCCACGTGTCCGCAGGACTGCACACAGGTGGGAAGCCATGCATCCGTACAGGAGTGCCCGTGTGCAGACAGGCGAGTGCAGGACTGGAGGCAGCCACCGGCAAGGCGCTTCAAGCCGCTGCCGCCCACATGTCGTGTTACTGTCGATCCGCCCGCTGCGGGCTCGGCGCACGCACTGCCGCCCTGAGGAATCGGGGCCACGCAGCAGCTGCTATAGTAGCTAGCAAAAGAGGTCCCGCACCTCCGCCGCAGCAGGGGGATTACACTCTGTAGTTGTCCTGGCTGCAGCATCCTTCCTCCTTCCCGCTCCACCACACTCGCTGCACTAGTGCAGGCGGACGGCGTGACGCCGTGCAAGCGCGTCGGCATTATGTACAGCGTGTGGCACTGGCCGGCCTACCGGGCGACGCAGCTCATTCAGGCCGCTGGCGGGACGCCTGTTACAGTGCGCTTTTTACTGTCTACTGACTGTCTTCCGTTTTTGTTTCCTTCCTTGCTGTTTATAGCGGGCTTTCTTCCTTCCTTTCTTCCTTCCTTCTTTCTTTCTTACTTTCTTTCTTTCTTCCAACGATGACAAACTCTCTGAAATCGTGAATGATAAACTTCAGACGACACTCTTTGCGCAAATGGAACACCCATACTTTCTATTCAAACATGCTATGCAACGTTTTCTGTCGACTCTCATGCACAGACGGAGGACGTCCTGCGCTCGCGGCTGGAGACGCCCGCCGGTGCTGTGTCGGGGGCGCTGTCATTTGAGGACATTCTGCTGAAGTCCAAGATGACGGGCCGCGCCATGGGGTTCTACTGGCACCACACGCCCCAGGTGCGCATTTCAATTTCCGGTCCCGCGCTCTTTCTAGCTAGTTCCTATAGGGGAGCTCGAGGGGGTGCAGGGCACTGCAGGAACGCACGTGACGCTGGCAGCGTGCAGTCCTGCTGCAGGATTCCTCAAAAGATTCACGCAGCATGTCAATTGTACATCTGTCAACTGGAACCTGCGAGCACTGGGGGCGCATGACAGGGTATCATGCTTCAGTGGATCCGACACTGCAAAGCCTGGAGGTGACCTGTGACCCTGCTGACTGCAGGGCGGCTTCTATTGCATCTACCAGCGGCGGACGCCTGGCAGCACCAACTACAACGCCGCTAACGAGGGTAGGTCAATTGATTATGTTCAGATTTACGTTTCAGTATAAGATGTCAGCAGCCCCTGCTGGCTCTCTGTCATGCAAGCTCACCGATGGCGGAGGAATGCTGCAGTGCTGCAGCAAAGGGTGACGCAAGCCGGCCACAAGTCATGTGAGGTCGCGCACACAGGGCACAGTGATCGTGTTCTTGGTCCTCCCGCCGTGCCGCCGCGCAGCAGCACGCCATTGCGCAGCTGCCATGCCATCTGTCATCATCGATGAGTGCACCTGGCGTGATGCAGGTGCCTACCAGGGGTACACCAACCAGCCGGACTGCGACAACATTGTGGACACTCTGACGCGGCACGCGCAGCAGCTGGTGGCAGCAGGCGTCGACTTTGTCGCGGTGCGCACACACAAAGGCAACCATCAACCTTGGACTGAAGTCGTTTCAGCCATCATGGTGGCTGGCGTCGAGTATGTCCGTGCACCCGCTTGTTGACAGCGGTGGAAGCCACACAAGGACGTCGTCGACATGTCCATCACTCTGGCGCACCGCCTGTCGGCGGCGTCTCTTAGAGCGAGCCGTGTAGAGGATCCGGGCGCAGCCCAGGCTGCGCACGACATGGCTTGAAACAGGCGGCACCACCAGGCTACAGTACGTCTGACAAGCGGCTGCTGCATGCAGGTCGACATGACTAATCTGCCCGACTACAGTCAGACCGCTGACGCCATCGCCCTTCGGCCCTTCGAGGTCTTGGTGGAGGTACGTGACGCCCTGCCAAACCCTGAAGTAGCCTCGATCAGACAGGTGCTGCAAAATGAATGTGTCTCAGCATGTGTCCAAGCCGCAGCAGTGGTTGGTGATGTCAGTGGCGGCATGACCCGCCGTGACGCACTCCGCAATGCACCACCCCGCAGACATCAGATGCTGTGTTTCTGCACGTCCTCGTCTGTCTTGCATGCCCGGAGGGCAGCGCATGCTGTTTCTGTGTACAAGAGTCAAACCAAGCAAATGTCTTACGATTACACAGAACTGGGCCAGAAGCCTGAGGCAGAAGGGCGACCGTGCCCCCCCATGCGGCAGCCAGGCAGCGCACAACGGTTTCCACGATCAGAATTGTAACAAGCCTTCTCATACGCTGCTCAATGACGCAGACCTGGGCCGCCCTGAGGGAGCAGGGCATCCGCACGCCGGAGGTGGCGGCCTGGCAGCGCATGCCGGCCGCCGCCAACAGATTCAGCGACGCCGCCAAGGCCAAGGCCGTGTATCCGTACATCCTGAACATCTACAACGCCCCTGCGTACTCACAGGTACGTGGCGCTGGCAGCGACATTGCTGTGTGTGTGCGCCGGCTGCCGCTGCATTGAATGTCAGAGCACGGCTCGATGGCTGCGCGCTGTGCCAGCTCGGTGGTGATCAATTTTTCATTGGATTGGTTAAAATGCTGCTGCAGGTCATCATGAAGGATGCTGTGACGAGGAGGAAGATGTTCTTTGCTCCTGACGTGCGTCTCTCTGCCCCCTGATCATCTGCAGCATCACTTCATTCGCCGCGCATGGCTTCTGCTGGACGCGAGTGTGCACTCTTCCGCGCATGATCATCTTCAGCGCCGGGTATCCGAGATGTGTTCTGTAGACAACGCAAGCTTTGTTGCGCGCAGTTCAGGAACATCGACCCTGCATTCACCGACGATCTTCAGAGCAACGGTGGGGCGAGCCTTCGTATGTCGGCCGTCATCCATGCCACGTTCTGCACTTGATTCTTTGTCACATTCGCAAGTCTTTCTTGTACGGGGAAACAAACCCTAGTGATGGACGCAGGCGGCCTGAACGATGTGGCGGCGGTGCCTCTTTGGGTCAACCTGCACAATTCCGGGGGCTGGAACTTCCTGAGCTTCTGCCAAGGGGTACGATGTTTCGTAGGTCTACCAGCGTCCCTTGATCAGAGTCCCTCAGCTTCTGCAAGTTGTTTCTCTGCTCCATGGGCCCCAGGCGCCAAACATTCAGCGCTGCAGATTCACATGCGTGTGGCGCAGCTGCAGGCAACCGTGATCCAATACGAAACTTGATTGCACTTGCATTGGTCGGCACCATACTCATTTGCTTCAAATATGCAGCAGCCGCTGCATGCCGAAATTGGCAGGCATCGCCATGAGTTTAAAACAATCTCAAATCTGAACCCTGCAGGTGAACAAGATAACGGACGCGTTGTGCAACCAGCAGTATGCGCCAGACACCACAGTCCCAGGCTACGCCTCCAGCCCCGCCGGCAGCCCCGCCGCCACTCCCTCCGGAGTGGCCATCAGCACCACCGGCAGCCAGCTCGCTGTGTCGCCAGGTGCAGGTTCTTGCATTGCTCTACTCGATGCATTCACCTGGTTTGCATGTTTGGCGTCCGCGCCGCAATGCCCTCAGCCGCCACCATCAGCACCGCCGGCAGCCAGCTGGCTCACAGGTGCAATTTTGCATTGCGTAGCGCCTGTGTCGGATTGCTCTGCGCTGCATCGATTGTTCCCTGATGCGCATGGTTGGGTGTTTCCCTCGCGTCTCTCGTGCTACAAGTACTTCACACGTTTGACAAGTATTTAGATTGATGTGCCTTTGCTGCAGGCTACCAAGTCCTGCACCACTCCGTCACGCAGCAGGGCACTGGCCATTGGGACGGCCTCGTCTTCCAGCAGCAGTTTGCGCGCATGCTGCAGGTGAGGTTGCGCGTCCATCTCAATGCACGGCTCGAGAGCCTGCAATGGGCAGGATATAGCTCGTGCTGTCACCCTGCTCAGTGTTTGGGGGCCGGCTCAGACATGCGGCGGTCATCGGCAGCAAGTCTCCGACGCATCCACACAGCGGGGGCATGACTAACCGTGCCGCCGCGCTCCCCGATTGTGCCGCAGGTGCAGCCCGACTACACTTTCATATCCACGTGGAATGAGCACGTGTCGCAATCTCGCCAGCTGCCAACAGGCACCGCTGCCGGCGGCTCTATGGGACTGGAGTCCGATGCCACGAGCGCCGGCAAGGGTTTTGTCGGTGAGGGTTTCAATACCCTTTCGCAAACATTACTGTTCTTCACGGATGCAGGTCGAATACGTCTGTCTTGGTGTGTTGAGAATGTGGGTGAAATGGACGTTAAATATATTCGAGTAGGGATGTCTGTTCAACTTGCAAATGTTCATGACGAAGCCTTCAGCCGCGAGGTGGAGCCATTGGAGCATCGCGGTGTGCCAACAACGCGAAGGATATGTTCACAGTCCTAGTAGGGTTCTGACGGTGTCTTCTGTTGATCTTTTGTTCGAACAGACGTGTACGGTGAAGCCTTCAGCCGCGATGTTGAGCCGTCGGTGGACGGCGGCACGGCGCTGTACGACATCATGACTTCCTGCATCCGCCTCTTCCGTCAAGGCCTCACAGGCTGCAACGGCGCGCTGGGCGCCACAGAGCCCTGCTGCATCGGTGCGATTTCCGGCGGAGGATGTTCTTGACGACATGCGATTGTGCAAGCGAACAAGTCCCCATGAGGCGCCCACACTTGAGAGCCGCTGGTACCGAACCGAAACAGATTCCATGGGTGGCCGTCTTGATGTTTGATCCCAGCTGTGTGCCGCATCCTCAGGCTGCTGACAACTTCCAAGCTGCTCCACCTGGTGACGAGTGAAGCAGGCACCTGTGCCGCCTGCAGTGGCTCTGGCGGCGGACGCAGCTATACAAGTCTGCTACTCTGTGTGTTGACCTGTACCCCTTTGCTCAGGGTTTCCAAGTGGCTGCAGGCAGCAAATTCTCCTCGCGCTTCACGTATCTGCCAAGCAACGACGGACTCTTCGTCATCCGCGCGGTGCCCGCCGGCCCCACCATTCGGCTGCACAACTGCACGGTGCGCTGAGAAACCCTAACGAATCCCTGCATGGCGCGCTGAGAAACCCTAATGAATCCCTGCAGCTTATTCCTGATGCCCTGCGTGTCAATGTCCTGTGATCTATAATCTAGTCCAAGAGCCAGCTGGGGCATGGAACCCAGCTGCAGACCCTGCTCACACCCCACAAATGCTGCCGACATTGCCATCCCTAATGGCGAGCAGGCGGTGCCGCCGAATCCGCCGCCGCCGCCGAGCCCACCGCCGCCGCCTGCTGTGGCCTTGACGTTGGCGCCCACAGATGCGCCGACCGCCGCACCGACTGCCGCGCCCACCGCCGCACCGACGCGAGCGCCGACCCGAGCCCCCACACGGAAGCCGACGCGCAGACCGACACGAAGGCCCACACGAAGGCCAATACGGAGACCCACACAAAGGCCGACTCGAGCGCCCACGCGGGCGCGGCGGCGGCCGACGCGGCGGCCCACACAGAGACGGCCCACGGCGCGGCGACGGCCCACGCGGCGGAAGCCGGGCGGCGCTGCGCTGCGCAGACGGCCCACCCGCAGGCGACCGGCGGAAGCAGCAGCTGCCGCGAAGGCGAAAGCGGCAGCAGGGGCGAAGACGGCGGCGAGCCCCCGGGCCGCGGCGAGCCGGCGGCTGGCGCAGGAGGCGCCAACGGACCCTGGGCTGGCCCCTACAGACGCGCCGACCGCGGCGCCAACTGAGGCGCCGGCGCCGGTGTGGCCGCCGCCGACGCCGTGGTTCCTGTCCACGGACGCCGCCTGCGAGAAGGCGCTGCTGCCGCCCAACTACGTCAGCGCACGGCTGGGGTGCGTGCAGATTGCCAATAAATATATTTGAAGTTATCAATAACTACAGGTTGCCGCCCCTGGCCGCTACACTGCTCTTCTCTGTATGCGCCCAGGCTGCTGCTGGGGTTTTGATACCGCGACACGCCGGTTGCCTGACTATAGCGGTTAGCGGGATCCTGAAAACCTCCATGCTGCTTGTCTCACCCACTCGTTTGGCCGACGTCGATCCTTGCAGCAGAAAGGTCGCGCCGCGCTGACCTGGCGGTGCGGTGTAATGTGCAGGTACATCCCGACGGTCAAGGGCGGCGACTTTCTGCGGGCGCTGCGGCGCTGCGTGTCACCGGCAGGGGACCGCACGACGTATGCGCTCAATTCCGCCGCCTGCCCCAACGGTCATGTCGTGGAGGCGGTCCTGGGATACGTGCGCTGATCGTACAGTGCAATTACCATCCATAGATGCGTCGCTGATTTGCGGCACATCTTCCTGCTTCCATAGTTGGGGCTTGGTGACAGCACTTCATGCATGCCTGTGCATTCCAGGTCTAGTCCGCGCGGGGCTTGCTCCGCCTCGGATTTTTGTGCCGGCGTGGGCACGCATTCATTGTTGATAGCCATGCATGTTCTGGCACCCATTCTTTTGTTGGTAGTAGGTAGGATTTCAGCATTGGTATGTTGGCATAGCAGCGTTGTAGAGGACTAGGCGGCAGGCGCAGGGTGAGCTCAATAGGTGCAGTGTGAATTGGGTTTGGTAGGGTGCAGCCATCATAATTCATACAGCCATCATAACTCCATTCAGCCCTAAGCAGCCAGAGGACACTGTATATCTGGGCAGTGCGCAAACGTTGTACGCTGCAGATAGTGCGCCACAAATAGTGCTGTGTAGTGTGCGGCACCGACCTCACCCAATGGTGGTAAAACCTGACAGAGGGACACGAACCTCGGCAGGGCCTGACAGCTGATAAGTACACAGATTCCGGATGCTGCAACACCTACAATCGAGGCACCATGCACAGATACATTCGGGCAGATCTGGTCTAGACGGCCGCGCAACACTGACACGCAATTTTCCCAGTGCCGCCATCAAGTTTCCAGCGTCGCCGCGCCGCGCCTCAACAAAACCCTCTCACTTGAACTCGCGGTCCGCCTCCTCTATGGCCACGTTGTTGATGCTGCAAGAAGAAAGAGTGCAGTGTTGTACATCTGCCGCTGACCATCTGCCGCCCATCCTGGGAGTTTGCTGATGCCAGGAAATTAGCAGTCACCGCCAGCGATGCGGCAGGCGCGACAATTGGAGGCTGCTCACCTGGCCTCGCGGCGGCGCATCAGGCCCTCGTCATCGAACTCCCACATCTGTGTGTGTAGCGGGCGAATCTCTCAGTCAAACTTGAAGTCTTGAAGCGGAGCCGCATCACATACATTGATCTGACGCCATCGGATTAGATACCCAGATGTCTCCACAAGGAGGTGCACACCTAAGGCGGGGATGCAGAGTCTAACAAGGCACACCTCATTCCCATAGGCTCTGTACCACTTGTCGTCTGCAGTGCGGTACTCGTAGCGGAAGGTGACGCCGATCCTGTCGCCCTGGGGGGTAGTTGCATATTTTGCTTGTGAGCAGTATTCTCAGAGGGGGAGAGATGTGCATGCCTGCGCTTGAGGCGGCTCAAGGAGATGGCTGTGAACTTCGCGCATGCTCAGACGCCTCATGCATCCTGTCCCTACCAATCAGCAACGACTCATCAACATATGAGGAGGAGGATGAGGAAGTAACGACGAAGAAAATCATGATGTTCCAGATTAGAGTCTAAGACCCACTTGGTAGCACCACAGCTGCTTTTCCAGCTTGTAGTCCAGCTCCTTCTCCCACTTGCGCGTCAGGAACTCGACAATCTTCTCGCGGCCGGTGAAGAATTCGTCGCGGTTGCGCCACCAGGAGCCTGTCGAAACTAGTTGAAATAGTGTGAGTACTTGGCGAATTTCCTCTTGCAAGCAGAGTGCTTACTGGCGGACTGGCAATATCAGTGAGATTGCTTCTGCCTGCTGCGAAATGACCGCGTGCGTCGCAGAGGAAACTTGCCTGGTGTGTATGCCAGGGAAACCTTGGCCGGATCCTTTGTATTCCAGGCGGCTGCACGCATCGATTCAGCGCACACTCACTGCAGAGCCTTCAGAGGATCAAGAGGATTAAATGACACCTTGAAAGCTTGGGATGTCAGGACGGCTCCCCGCTGCAGAGCAATGCGTGTCCGAATTCGCAATGCTACACTTACCTTCGGCCATCTTGACCTTCTTCTTTGCGCTCTGCATGTACACAAGCATCTTGATCGATCAACCGCCTCATTGCCAGGCCCGCTTTCATCGCATGCAGCAGCTGCACCTGCCGCTAGCGATCTGCATGCACTGCCTTCTGCAGGAGGCACTTGCTGAATCTCGGATTCATGAATCAGCGTCGTTCGCATCACAGTATTGAGACACATTTGGTACAGCACACCTCCTCATCGAATGGCGGAAAAGGTGGCCGGGCTGCAGTCGAGGTCGCCATGGCTCTAGTAGCTGCTGAATGTTGCGAGCCTGATTGTCGAACGCTTCGCAGGTCCCGTGACAGACATCACAGATGCTTCACATCATCAGATCTGGCCTCGCTTCGGCTTACTTTCTGCAGAAAAGGGCCGTGCACCTTCTGGGCCAGGTTCTGCGTGATTTGACGTCAGCGCACATGCTGCACGTGCTGAATATATTATGCATACTAATTTGTGCACATTCTCACCACCACGCTACCACTAAGCGCCGTTGTGAGAATCCGCAGCTGCATTGCGCGATTAGCAAACACGCACACTCACTCATTGTGGCTTCTGTTCTACTCATGTTGCCTCACTTCGCCAGTGAAGGCTCACGCAAAGCTTTACAGCATTCAGCCCGTGAGAAACACAACGCTTGCTTGGTGGTGCAGAGCCATATCTGATTCGCTTTGAACCAATCCGTGGTGCACACAAGTTGTGCACTTCTCGAGGATCTTCCTGAAAGCTGTCACCGGGCGGATCGTTCATTCCTCACCCATTCCTCACAAGCTCGCTCGCCGACAGAGACTAGCAGTTGGAGGCGGGTGGCGCGCAACTCCGCACAGGTGCAGGAGGCCACGCCCGCCGGCGCCCATTTCGCTTGCAGCGGCAGTACAGCTTGAGGGCGCAGCAAAATCCCTGCAGCCCGCTGGGGCAGCCGCCATGTCGAGCTACTACGACCTGCCGAATATGGAACTGAACAATGGCGCCAGCTCGCAGCAGGAGCTGGAGGGGCGATTTATGGCCCGCGTCGCGCAGGCCAGTCCTTTATCTATTGTCAAATAGCCGGCTCTGGACATCAGCACTGGAGTGGTCGTTGGCGTATAGGAGACTGGTCGTTCATCATGTGACAGCGGCCGGAAGTTGCTGCAGGACCCACGTGCATCCGCGCCTCATGAGAGCCGCGCCTCATGGAAAATCGCCTCATTTGCTGCAGGAAGCACACCGGCGGCTGCGGCCCGTGCAGCTGAAGATCGAGCTCGAGCTCCATGACGGCGGCGACGGCTCGGCGCACCCCGGCACCTCGATCACCGCGGTAGCCGCTGCGGCCGTCACTGCGGCGGACGCTGGCGGCGGTGGCAATCCTGCCGCCGGCAAGATCGCCGGCGGTCCGTCGGCGCGGGCGCTGCAACAGGCGCTCAGCCATGGCGGCGGCGGCGGCGGCGGCGGCAACGGCCAAGCCGCGGACGTGGACACGTCCCACCTGCGGCACACGCCCACGCTGCGGCGCATCGTGAGCGGCCTGCACCACACGGGACGCCATATCAACAAGGCGAACCCCTTCCGCGGTGCGATACGGTCGCTGTCGCGGCGGCCGGAGACGGGGGACGGATTCCTGGGGCCCAGCGTCATATACGAGGTGAGGACTGCAACACTTGCCGCGCTTGCAGCAGTTCAGCTGCTGCTGCTGCAGTGGCGCCAGCATCAGCTGAGAGAACTCAACGCTGATGCAGGAGTGTGCCGCCCGATGCCTCGCAAAACCGTTTTGAGGATGTGCAAACGTGACTTTAGGACAGGCTTTTCAATTGTTCCTCGACAGGATGCACTGCTGGTGATCGGCACCGAGCTGCTGGACCTGCACCTGGCGTCGGACGCGGTGTCGGAGTCGGAGGAGGACGCCGCCTTGGCGGCGGGCGACGCGGCCTTGGCGGCGGGCGACGCGGCCTTGGCGGCGGGCGACGCCGGCGAGCAGCAGGCTTCGCGCTCCTTCACGGGCCCCGCCGGCCTGCGCCTCGCCAAGGTGCATTCCCTCTTGCGCCTCGTTCTAGCCCTGCCTCTGAGGCAATACGGCCGAGCAGCGGGCCGTGCGCTCCTTTACTGGGCCCTGTACGAAACCTCTCAATAACCTGTACGAAACCTGTCAAAACCCTTTCAAAACCTATAAACACTGCCGAGCAGCAGGCTGCGCGCTCCTTCACGGGCCCCGCTGGCCTGCGACCCGCCAAGGTGCACTTCCTTTTCTGTTTGCTTCCCTAACTGCGGTTGCGGCGACGCCGCCGAGCAGCGGGTTTTGCGATCCTTCACCGTCCCCGCCGGCCTGCTCGTTGCCAAGCTGTGCATGTGATGGGACTTGCGAGTGAGCTGGGGTCAACAGACTGGGAGATGGGTGTGTGGGACCACATTCGGCATCAGCATCAGCTGCGGAAGCAGCGGCGGAAGTGGTGGAAGCTAGCCCAGATTCCACCGTGTGGCGGCGGAAGCTGGACCAGCTTCTGGCGGCAGGAGGCTGCCAGTGGGTTTGGCAGCAGCACCACCACGTCCGCATCCCTTTCGCTGATGATAAGCTCTGCTTCAGCCTCAGCCTGCCGCTGGCGCCCGGATGGGAGCTGCTGTCTTCTTCCGTATGGTGCTACCTCCCGTCAAAACTTTCGCCACTGCTATCGCAGGGGCGAGAGCTGCGCAGCAAGGCGGCGGGGCATGCGGACGTGCAGAAGGATCTCAGCCCGACCTCCATCAGCGCGTTGCAGAACTCGTATTCGCTGTCCGTGTCCTACGCCCAGGTAAGGTTTCTCTTCTTTCGGGGTGTTCCAAAGCTAGCATGTATGCATTTTATCGCAACAAAGACACCGCGTCTGCTGGTGTGGGCTATGGCCGGCACCAGCGCCTTCCCTCAGTTGAGGCAAGTCGCTGCCCACGGTTTCGGAATAATCACCCTCTTGCACTGCTCGCTTGCCTCTCCCCCTGATGCCTGGGCGCACACCATGTGCTGCTGGGCCCCATGCCACTAGCAGACTGTGACCCTGTGTCGTGCTGCGCTTGCCCGCAAAGAGTGACCGTGCGTCATGCTGACCCCACAGATCCTATCAGTGAGCGTCGCGGACGCGGAGCTCACGGTCTCGTATTGCCACAACGTGGCGTCGCGGCAGCAGAGCGAGCTGAACTTCACGCTGGCGCTGCCGTCGGCCGAGGTGCGCCTAGCCACCTCTGGGCCTCACCTGGTGTCTGCAAGGGATGCCTCTGAGCGCACAACGGGTTTTCCAGGGACAGGCAGCCGTCATGACCTCACGCATCGACATGGTACTCTGTGCTCGGACGCCTGCCATCTGCCACCAAGCCATAGTCAACTCTGCACCTGACTTGGGTCATATACTCATCCTATACAAGCCCTTGGCGGCAGGAAGCGGAGAAGCTGCAGTCCGACATCCGGGTGTACATCTGCAAGTACCTGCGCGCGCTGCTACTGCTCCAGGTGTGCAGTCTGTGCACTTGAGTCAGCTCAGCAGAAAAGCTGCCGAGCTGAATGAAGAGCGCTGCCTGTACGGTCATCACTCGCCAAATCCCAGCATGCTGTCAACCTGGACCTTACGGCACGGCTCTCACAGTGGCTTTGGACATCTCAGCAGCAGCACAACGCCGGCATGACAACGAGAGCCAATTTGCCGTTGCATCGAACTCGCAGAACAACTACCGGCTGGACGCGACGTGCGCGGTGCGACTGGCGACGCTGTCCGCGCTGCAGCGCGGCCAGCGTGACGAGCGGGTGGTGGCACACAGCCCGCCCTGGGGCACCGCGCTGTCCATGCCGGCGGCACCACAGGTGCGGCGCCTGCTCTGGCACCATGTGACACAAACTCCAGCTGGGTAAACTTGGTATTCTCTGTTGAAACAGGTGCCTTGTGCACAGCATTTTAGGGTTTAGGGTTTGGCGCTGTACATGCCGGCAGCGCCGCAGTGCTGCACTCAACAGGTGTGGGTGCATTGAGATGTCGGCGGCACGCAGAGGCTCGATGGGAGAAGGCTCAGTGGGGCTTCTGGTAGCCCAGCATTTGATTTCATGCAGGAATCCGTCCGATCAGTGCCGCTGCCTCTGAAACTGCAGGCGGGCGGGCAGGAGACGGTGCTCCGGGTGTACATGTCATCTCCCATCGGTGGCGTGTTCGCGGACATCACGCCCGACCTCATCTCGCAGCACCGCCAAGTGCGTTTTAGGCAGTTGCATATGGCCTTCTGCCGAGGTTATGAGGTGATGCAGACCATCAACAGCAAGTGCAGTGCACCTGCAGGCCGACTGGAGGTTGACCTGTATCTCTTGATTTGCAGCCCTGCCGCTGGCACACCAACGATGGGACTGTGCACCGCTGCGGCAGTACTGCAGCCTTCCCTCGAGCATCGACCTGTTGCAATCAACAAATGGAACGGCGTGGCTGCTGCAGGGTGGGGAAAGCGAGGTCCGCTTCTGGGTGAAGGCGCAGCGGCAGCCGAATATGGCGACCGCGGTGCCGGAAAACCCTAAGCAGCGCCTGCGGACGGACTCCATGGGCAGCAATGCGTCCTCTGACAAGGGGGCGGAACCAGTCGAGCCGGGAATGGACCACGAGGTGCAGCTTTTAGTCAGCTGCAGGGAGACGGCAGCCCAGGCCGCCGTCACGACGCCAGGTGCAATGAGGCGAATGCTGAAGTGCGCAAGCGATTGCCTGACACGACGTGCACAAGCGGTGTCTGACACGAGAACGGGCTGTCAGTCACACAGTGCATGTGGCCGACCCCGGCAACAGCCTGCCGACCTGCATGTGAGGGTCGCTCAATGGTCCACAGGCACAGTTGCATGCTGACACTGCAGGTGTCGCGCCGGCCACTTCCGCGACACCTGGGGGCGCAGGTGCGCTTTTCTGTCAAGAGAACGCTCTCCCTTGCACCCCAGCAGCCTCAGTCGAGTGCACGGTATGGCAGCAGGCTGCAGAACGCATGCAAGCTCGACCTCGGTTGCGCGTCTATGTGTGCTTTTGACTGGCTCGAGAGCAGGCCAATGCAGCTGCGCGTGGACCTGACGCCCAGGGATCTGTCTGCAGGCGCACTGCTGGCGGCGAGCCAGCCCCTGGCGGCCAGCCTGGCGCTTGCGCTGCTGGCGCTGCTGCTGCGGCAGCTGCCAGGCCACAGATTGTTGCCGAGCGGGAATCTACACGCCGCGGCGGACACCGCATTCCTACTCAGCCTGGCGCTGGTGGCGGCGTCGGTGGCGCTCAATGGGTACGGGGCGATGGCGGCGAAGCGGCGGCAGGGCGGCGGCGGCGCCACGGCAGAAGGCGCGGCGACCGGGGTGTGGGAAGTGCGGCTGGCGGCGGCACACCCAGTGCACGACCCGACAATGGCAGGCGAGCGACTGGCGCAAGTGGCCCTCCAACCGGCCCCCGGGAAGGCGCCGGACCCACCTTGGGAGGGCGGCATGCACGCTGCGGGAGCACTCAACAGCGGGAATGCTGCCGGCAACAGAGAGCCTAATCTATTTCAACCGAAAGCGACTCTGGACCCCACTTCAGATCTCAAATGGGTTCCCCTGTTGTGTCCCTGCAGAGTCGGGGGCGTGGCGGGAGGGCGGCAAGGTGGGCGCCGAGGAGCTCACCGAGAGCCGCGAGGCGGCGCCGGAGACACCTTCAGCGGCGGCAGCAAAGCAGGACGACAGCCCCTTCGGCCGGTACGTTACACAGCTCGATACCAAGTGTCCAGCACCTTCTACAGCACATATTCTTTTCAAGGGTTGATGGCGTGTGTTAAGCACCCTTTCGGCTCATTCGTCCTTCTGGCCCCGCCCGCTGCACCCTGCCATGCTACTTCACCTCGTCGTAGCATGTCGTCAGTGTGAAACAGGAGTGCCAAGAAGGAGCGTCAAACAGGAGTGCCAAGAAGGACAGCCGCACACGTGAGAGCAGCAGGTTGAGAGCGATTGGTGATTCAGAAGCGTGCCACGCGTTGCCGCAGGTTCACGGGGGACGGGGACAAGTGCTTCCTGATGGGCAACGAATGCATGTGTGTGCTCTCATTGACTGATAGTACATCGAATGAATCGGACTGCCAATCCAGGTTCACAGCGGACGAGGAGAAGCGCTTCCTGACAGGCGTGGACTCGGACCGAAAGGAGGCGCTCCGCCGGCTGCATGTCACCGCGGTGCGAACCATTTTCCCCCCTGTTTTCTTGTCATTCCCCGCCCGCGCTGCTCCGAGGGCGATTG
>JAABUM010002153.1_pt1 | contig 27239 bp, 24 predicted proteins | sample 5559161 | NCBI WGS metagenome assembly JAABUM01 (sample SAMN10711868, study PRJNA513369) | rock metagenome | isolation source: Antarctica rocks | place: Antarctica: Victoria Land, Siegfried Peak nord
GGCCGCTCGCCCCGCGCCAAGGCGGCCAGCACCGCCTCCCGATCCTGTCGATACCACTGCAGCGTCACTGTCTCGTCTCCTACGCGTGCTCTCCTCCTCCCTCCTCCATTTTATCTCCAAATGTCTTCCGACGGCCAGTCCTACCCAGGTCACTCGCCTATTCATCCGCTGCCCCCTCTGTTATCAGCCACACTCCCGCCGTCTCCGCGTTAGGTATGCCCATAGTATGCGCTGTCGGCTTCATACGTAGCGCTGGGGCGGGCCGGCAGAGGCCTGGAGACGGTTCCTGGTCGCTCCGTCGTGGCGCGGAAAGATCTACTCAGCGCCTGAAGCCAGGCTGGGTCAGCCCTGGCCCAGCGTGCGCCGCAGCCAGGCGGCCACCTCGCGGCGATCGGCGAACTGGCCTTCGCTGATCAGCTGACCCAGCCGCCAGCCCATCAGGGTCAGGCGCAGGTCTTGCAGGCTGTTGCCTTCCCCGCCGCCCATGCGGATAGAGTGTAGCGGGCTACGCGACTCTTCCAGCGCCCGCCGCACGGTGGCCCGGTCAAGGGCGACGCCTGGGCCGCTGATCAGGCGCAACGCCTCACGCCAGGCCGCTATGTCCCGCGCGCTGGTGGCCTTGAACTGGGCGCGGAAGGCGCCCAGGCTGCGCGCCACCTGGCGCACGGCCTCCGCTCCAATGGCCGCCAGCACCCGCCGCCATACCACGGATCCGACCAGTTCGCCGGCCAGGGCCGCCTTGTAAGTGGTCAGGCCGGCCTCCAGCGCGGCCATGGCTGCCGCCATACCATCAGGCGGGTCGGTTGCTTTTTCATGGCCGATGGCCAGGCGCAGGGCCACCTCGGCGTCGGCCATCATCGGCGGGGCGCCCACCAGCGCACGCACGGAGCCCAGCAGGGGCAGCGGCCGCGAGACAACCCCTGGGGCCACTTGCAGCCGCACCGCCGTCAGGAAGTGGCCCACCTGATTGCGGCTGGAGGCCCAGGGGTCGCGGAACCCCGCGCCGCCTGGCTTGCGGTCGCCCCTAAAACCGCTGTCACTGTAAGGGTATGGCCGTGTGCAGGCCGGGGATAGAACGCCGCTCAGTGGCGGCCAGGATAACCTGCAAGCGGCCAGCAACCGTGCCATCGTCGGCGATAGCGTCGTCCTCAAACATCAGGGCCAGCGCTTCTAGATCGGTCGGCGCGGCGGCCCCAAGCTGGCGCAGGCGGGTCTGAGCGGCATGCACCCGCCGCTGGTCAGTGACCATGGACCCTCCGTGTGTACTCAACGCGGGGCCGCCGGAGAACGCAGGGTCAGCACGGTCACTTCGGCGGGGCTGCCGATGCGCATGTTCAGGCCACTATAGCCGATACCCCGGCTGACGAAGAGGTGTACGCCCTGATAGACGCCCAGGCCCATGGCCAGGTGGCGGGGCAACTGGCTGAGCGTGAGCAAAGGACCCACGCGAGGCAGGCGGACCTGGCCGCCGTGGGTGTGGCCAGCCAGCACCAGGTCGGGCCGCCGCCGGCCCAGGCGCAGCACCACATCCGGGCTATGGGCCAGCATCACCGCGCAGGCGCCTGGATCAACGCCCTCCATGGCCCCCTCCGCGTCGTCGCGAGCCGTCGCCGGGTCGTCCACGCCGACCACGGCCAGCGCCCCGTCGTAGAGCGCGTGGGCCTGGTTGCTCAGCACGGTCACGCCAGCGGCAGTCAGGGTTGCCCGCAGCCGCCCCGCATCGTTGGTCCCCACACCGCGGCCAAAGGGGGTGTAGTCGTGGTTGCCCAGTACGGCGTAGGCGGGCGCGCGGCGCGGTAGGAGATCAAGCAGCTGGGCCACGGCGGGGATATCGGCGTCTATATTGATAAAGTCGCCGGTATAGCACAGCAGATCATGGTCCACGGTGGCCAGCAAGTCGGGTACCTGCCAGGCCAGTTCAGAGCCAGGGTGCAGGTGCAGATCGCTCAGGTGCAGCAGACGCAGCCCATCCAGGTGACGGGGCAGGCGGGCCAGGACCACCTCATGGGAGGTCAGTTGTACCCGGGCTGGTGGCAGCAAGCGGCCCATCAACCGCACCCCGGCCTGGGTTGCCCGGCTATCGGCGATGGCGCGGGCGATCAGGGTAGCTCGGCGCAAACCACGCTCCCCACTAATAGCTGAGTGTGTGACAGGCTCCTCCGGGGCAGGGGGGCGCAGCTCTAGAGGGTCATGAGTGGACAAGGGCATGGCGTTCGCTCAATCTCCAATCCGGGGTACGCAGGTGTGCTCCCCCGTGTCAGGGGCAAGATACAGGCCATGATCGCTGGCAGGTGGCGGCCCGGCGTGCTAAGCTGAGGCGATATGTGGGGCACAGTGACGGGAGGCAGCATGACGGTGACCGGCGAGGATGAGCAACCAGCGGCAGGGCTGGCCAGCGGTCGGCCTCCACGGCGGGGCCGGGCGGACCCTCACACGCACACGCGGGCCAGCGACGGCCTGGGCGCCCCGGAAGACTACGTGGAGGCGGTGGCCAGCCTGAACCTGGATGTGGTGGCCGTGACCGATCACGATACGCTCACTGGCGCCGAGCGGGTGCGCGAGTTAGTGGCCCGCGGCGGCTACTCCTTCGAGGTGATCGTGGGCATTGAGGTGACCACCGAGCGCGGTATGCACCTACTGGGGCTGTTCATGCAGCGCCCGCTGCCCCTGTTCCTGCCCGTGGATAAGGCTATTGAGATGATCACCGATCAAGGCGGCATCGCCCTGGCCCCCCATCCGCTCAGCCCACTGACCCCCAGCCTGGGCCGCCGGGCTATCGAGCGCCTGTTGGCCCAGAGGGCCGCCCTGATCGGCGTGGAGACGATCAACCCCAGCCCGGCCGGGCGGGTGGTGGAGCGCAAGATCAAGGCCTTCAACAAGGTGTGGAAGTTGGCTGAGTTCGGCGGCAGCGACGCCCACTTCCTGTCCCGCATCGGCACGGCCTACACCGAGTTCGACGGCCACACCGCCGAGGATTTGCGCCAAAGCCTGCTCAACCATACCACGACGGCGCATACCAGCCTGGACCCCCTGGAGCGGGTGCCCCTGTCCGACTATGTGCGCCAGTCGAGTCGCAGCATGTTGCTCAACCCTGCTCAGAAAGTGGCCCGCCGCCTCAGCCGCGGCTAGCCGTCCACCGTGGCTGACCCACCCTCCGAGTTGGGTCAGCCTGGGCTAGTGGTTGCTAGCGGTTCCGATCCCCAGGCCTGGTCAGGTCGAGCCAGTAGCCCAGCACAGTGACACCGGCCACGGGCTGAAAATCGTCGTCGGGCTGGCGCTGGAAGCCCATCCGCTCGTACATCCGCCGGGCCACCACCATCGGCTCCATCGTGTGCAGCCGCAGGGCCGCCGCGCCCTCCGCGCGGGCGCGGCGCACGCACTCCTCCATCAAGGCCCCGCCCACGCCCCGGCCACGGGCGGCAGGGTCCACGGCAAGCAGGCGCACCCGCGCTGGATCAGTACCCTGCTGGGTTGAGCCTGGGTAGAACAGCACGCTGCCCAGCAGGTGACCGGTGGATTCGGCGACAATACGCCGCGCGGCGCTATCCTCGAACAGCGCCGCCGACAGACCCTCGCGGTAGCCGGTCCACCACTCGGGGCCGATCACCGCCGCGTAGGGTTCATAGGCGCCGACAGTCAGCGCCATGATGGCCTCGTTGTCGGCGGCGGTGGCGTCGCGGATCAGCAGTTCTCGCAGCCCGCTGTTGGGTTCCACCACAGGAGCGCCCTCAGGAGAGCCGGACGCGGTCGTGGGGGGCCAGCCAATCCATGGCGGGGCCCTTGGGCACGATGCGGCTGGGGTTCAGTTGATCGTGGGTCATATAGTAGTGGCGCTTGATGTGGTCGAAGTTCACCGTATCGCCGAAGCCGGGGCGCTGGTAGAGGTCGCGGGCGTAGCCCCATAGGTTGGGGTAGTCTACCAGGCGGCGCAGGTTGCACTTGAAGTGGCCATGATAGACGGCGTCGAAGCGCGCCAGGGTGGTGAACAGCCGGATATCCACATCGGTCAGTTCGCCGCCGACCAGGTAGCGCTGGCCAGAGAGCCGCTCCTCCAGCCAATCCAGCCGGGCAAACAGCGCGTCGAATGCGGCTTCATAGGTCGGCTGCGTGGTGGCAAAGCCGGCCTTGTAGACGCCATTGTTCACGTCGTCGAAGATCACGGCGGTCAGGGCGTCTATCTCAGGGCGCAAGGCCAGCGGATACAGATCAACGCCCGTATCGGCGTAGTTCTCGAACTCGGTCTCCAGCATCAACGTGATCTGGGGGTAGTCGTTGGTCACGATGCGCTGGGTTACCCGGTCCCAGATCACCGGCACGGTGTAGCGGCCGGTATAGGACGGATCGGTGGCCAGGTAGGCCTCGCTGAGGAAGGCAAAGCCGTTGACCGGGTCCACCGAGTGGCCGGGACCATCGCGGAAGGCCCAGCCCCGCTCGTCGCGAATGGGGTCCACCACGGAGAGCGAGACCACATCCTCCAGGCGCTTCAGCCGGCGCACGATGATCGCCCGGTGCGCCCAGGGGCAGGCCAGCGAGACATAGAGGTGGTAGCGCCCCGGCTCGGCGGGGAAACCGCTAGAGCCATCGCGGGTGATGCGGTCCGTAAACGCATTGGGCTGGCGCCTGAAGCCGCCGTCCTGGCTGGTCTCGGCGGGGAACTGGGCCGGCGTGGTCGGGGTCATGGTCATGCTGGGCTCCTTGGCTACAATCAGGCGGCGCACTGGCCTCCCACCTTCATCCATAGTCATTATAGGTTGATGAGACGATCCGCCGCGCGGAGCGCCTATCATCCGCGCAATGCGCGCCCGGCGAACGAAGCGGCCTGCAGCCGCCTTGACAACATATAGTATACGCATATATAATAAACGCATATATGATAGTAGGAGCGGGGCTAGGGAGGACCGCGCTGATGTGGGAGTACGAGCACAGGATTGAAACAGCGGCTAGCCGGGAGGCCATCTACCAGCTGTATATAGCGATGCGGATCTCGCAGACACCATGGCAGCGCTAGTACGCTATGCGCCGCCGTCCTGATAAATGTAGCGGGGCTAGCGGAATGAGTAGGTAGGAACAGGTTGGGGAGGATGCGACGATGGGGGCAGGTGAAGGGGCAGTGAGCACTACGGCGGACGAGCACGCACCACGCTACTGGATCGGCGTGGTCTCCCGTGCGCATATCCAGGGCGGGGTGGCCGGCGGCTTCGCGCAGGTCTGTCACGGCAAGGAGCGCCCGCTGCGCCGCATGAGCGCGGGTGACTGGCTAACGTACTACTCGCCCCGCACGGAGCGGGTCGGCGGCGCTCCGCTGCAGGCGTTTACCGCCGTTGGGCGGGTGAGCGACGACATCGTCTACCAACACCGCATGGGCGATGATTTCGTGCCCTTCCGGCGCAACGTAGTCTACCTGCCCTGCCAGGAAGCGCCGATCACGCCACTGCTAGATCGCCTCTCGTTTATCCGCGACAAGCAGCGGTGGGGCTATCCCTTCCGTGGCGGCCTTATCGCGATCCCCGTCCACGACTTCGCGGTCATCGCCGCCGCGATGGGCGTCACCCTGACCATTGGCCCCGACGTGGGCACACTCAGCGATGCTCCCTGACCCACTCGACTCCGCCTTCGAAACGCCCGCCGATAGCCCGGGCTTCCTGCTCTGGCAGGTCACCAACCTATGGCAACGGCGGCAGCGGGCCGCCCTCAAGGAAGCCAATCTCACCCATGTGCAGTTTGTGTTGCTGGCGTCCCTGACCTGGCTGACCCGCGCCGGAGCAGAGGTCAGCCAGGTCCACCTTGCCCAGCATGCGCAGGTAGATGTGATGATGACGTCTCAGGTGGCGCGGACTCTGGTGGAGAAGGGGCTGATCGCTCGGGCCCCCCACCCGCGAGACACACGGGCCAACCTCCTACAGCCCACGGCGCTCGGACAGCAGGTGGCGCGCCAGGCCATCCGCGTGGTCGAGCAGGTTGACCGTGAGTTCTTCGCTGCCCTGAGTGACAACGACGCTATGGCCGGCTTCACGCGGGCGTTGCGGCGTCTGTTGGAGCCAGACGAGCTGGTGGCGCGTCAAGACGATGTTCACCGGTCATAGCCAACATGGTACGCAAGCACATAGCCGCCGACAGATCATGAGCACTGCTATCCTCGCTCTTGACGCGCCACGCCGAATCGTATAGTATATAATCGTACGGTAATATATGAGCCGGTAGGGAGGAGGGAGATGGCGGCGCGGCGGATGGGCCGGCCACCCCGGGGGGAGATGCCCGAGGGTGAGCGCCGCGAGAAGATCATGCGGGTGGCCGGAGAGTTATTCACCCAGCGTGGCTACGCGGCGGTCTCAATAGGTGATATCGCGGCGGCGGTGGGCGTTTCCAAGGCGGCGCTCTACCACCACTTTCCGGCCAAGGACGAGCTATACACGGTGATGCTGTGCGAGCTATTGGAGCTGATTAGCGGCTATACGCGGGCCATCGTTGAGGCCCCATTGCCGTTGCGCGCCCGCCTGGAGCGGTACGCCCAGGCGACGGCGGCCATCCCCGCCGACGCGGATATGGACAGCATGATGCGCGACGTGGCCCAACACCTCTCCGCTGAGCAGAGGGCGCGGATCGCCGCCGCCCACGCCACGCTGACCAGTCTGGCGGTGGACCTGATGCGTGACGGCGTGGACCACGGTGAGCTGCGCGGCGATCCAGCGGTGCTGGCCCACGCCTTCACCCACCTGCTGCTGGCTTTTAGCGGCCGCGTCGGCCGGGAGGCTGGCTATCGTGGCCAGCCCGAGGTGATCACCGCCGTCGTTGAGTTGTTCCTGCATGGAGCCAGCGCCGCCGCGCGTCCAGAGGTCACGCCGGCCAGGTCACGATAGGAGCGACCGCGCCGCGGGTAGAAGTTTACGTACACGCTGATAAGTAAATGTTTGGTTGGATACATTTTTGTGAGCTTTGACTACGAGCTGGCTGAGAGGCCAGGCAACCCCGGGTGAGCACAGGGTAGAGCGCCACGCGAGCGCGCGGCGGCCCAGAGCAGAGAGGACGAGGAGAGAGGTTATGGATACCCCACGCACAGGGACGGCGACCACACTGCGGCCGCCGCTGGCTTATCTGACCGACCGCGTGGCCACCCGCGGCGGCGCGCTGCTGGTCGTGGCCATCTGGCTGCTGCTGGCCGTGGGCCTCAACGTGGCCGCCGCCCGCTACCCCGCGCCGGACCGGGCGGGCAGCGACCTACCCGCCTCGGTTGAGGCTAGCCGCGCCGCCGCGCTGGCCCAGCAAAAGTTCCCCGGTCAGCACGGCAGCCCCGCCCTGATCGTCTACGCCCGGCCAGGCGGCCTGACCGCCGCCGACCGCGCCCAGGCCCGCGCCCTGGCCGCCTGGCTGCGCTCGCATCAGGCCCCCCACTCGGTGGTGAGCGTGGCCGACCCATTTAGCGGCGGCCCCACGGCGGGCTTGCTCTCCCGCGATGGTTCGACCCTGATTGTGCAGGCCGTGATTGACGCTCGGGATCCCACGGCGGCGGTGGACGCCATCGCGCGGCGGGCTGGCGATGGCGCGGGCGGGCTGCGCGTGTACATTACCGGGCCGGCGGGCATCACCGCCGACGCCGTCAAGGTGTTCAGCCAGGGTGACGCCCCGCTGCTGCTGGGGACGGTCGGCCTGGTGCTGCTGCTGCTCGGGCTGGTCTACCGCGCCCCGCTGCTGGCCCTGACCCCGGTGATCGCCGTGGGCTGGGCCTACGCGGTGGCCCGAGCCATCCTGACCCTGGGCCAGCACCGCGCCGGCCTGGCCCTGAACGGTGAAGCCACCGGGCTGGTCACCGTGTTGCTCTTCGGCGCGGGCACCGACTACACCCTGTTTATCGTCTCGCGCTACCGCGCCGAACTGCGCCGGCTGGGCCGGCCGGCGGCGGCGATGCGCGCGGCGTTGGGCGCCGTGGGCGAGGCGGTGCTGGCCAGCGGCGGCGTGGTCTTGCTGGCCACGCTGACCCTGCTACTGGCCAGCTTCGGGACCTACCACGACTTTGGAGTGGCCCTCTCCACCAGCGTGGCCGTGATCCTGCTGGCCGGGCTGACCCTGATCCCCGCCTTGCTAGTTCTGCTGGGCCGCGCCGCCTTCTGGCCGGCGATCCCCCGACCCGGCCAGCCCGAGCCGGTCGGCCTGGGGCTGTGGGGCCGCGTGGGCGCCTTTGTCTCCACACGGCCAGGCGTGGCCACCGTCGTGCCACTGGTAGTTCTGGCCGCCCTGGCCACGGGTGTGGGCGGCTACCGGGAGCGCTTTGACTTCCTACAGAGTTACCTGAAGCCGACGCCCTCCGCCGCTGGCTACGCTCTGCTGCGCGATGGCTTCGGCGCCGGTACGCTGGCCCCCGCGCAGGTTGTGCTGACCCGAAACGGCGCGCTACGGGTGCCTGATGTGGCCGCCGTGGCGCGGGCGCTGACCGCCGCGCCAGGCGTGGCCGGGGCGACGCCCGCTGGCCTCTCCGCCGATGGCCGAGCCGCTCTGGTACTGCTGACCTTCAAAGGCAACCCTTACGATCTGGCAACGCTGGAGCGTATCCCCGATGTGCGGGCGCGCGCCCAGGTGGCTCTGGCCGCCCACGGTGGGGGACAGGCCCTGGTGGGCGGCCAGACGGCCACGGCCCACGACTCAAAGGCCCTCTCCGACGCCGACACGCGGCTGGTCGTGCCGGTGGTGCTGGCCCTGATCGCCGCCGTGCTGGGCCTGCTGCTGCGCTCGGCGTTGGCCCCGCTGTACCTGCTGGCGATCAACGCGCTGGGCTATGCGGCGGCTTTCGGGCTGCTGGTGCTGTTGAACCGTACCGTGCTGGGCAGCCCAAACGAGAGCTACCAGTTCCCCCTGGATCTGTTTGTGTTCCTCACCGCGCTGGGGGCCGACTACAACATCTTCCTGCTTAGCCGGGTGCGCGAGGAGGCGCGGGATCATGCCCTGCCCGAGGCGGTGCGCCGGGCGGTGGCCAATACGGGCGGCGTGATCACCAGCGCCGGGGTGATCCTGGCCGGCGCCTTCGCCGTGCTGGCCGTGCAGCCGCTACGCGAAACACTGGAGATTGGCCTGGGCGTGGCCCTGGGCGTGCTGCTGGACACCCTGGTGGTGCGCGCCCTGCTGGTACCCGGCGTGACCCTGCTGTTGGGGCGGCGAGCCTGGTGGCCGACGCGGCTCTCCATGGCCCCGGTCCCCCACCCAGCCGAGGCGCCGGCAGCGTGAGCTATGCCATGCCACCAGGTAGGGCCTGGCTCACACCACGGGTAGGGGGCAGGTCCGGGTGGCGCGAGGGGTAAGGGGGCCGTGGCGGGCAGCAGAGCGCCGCTCTCCTCGCGGGTGAGCACTTCGGGCGACATGGTTTGCCCGGTGTTGCCTGCCCTCCGCCCCGCCACGCTCTGTCTATGGTGAATCGCGATCAGTGCTTCAGTGGATCACGACAAAGCGCGTATCCTGTGGCTTCAGAACGGCGCCGTTGACCCACGGCGTGCTCACCGCACCTAAACGACATATTCCGCTGATGGCTGGAGTCAGCGGTCAGCCGCTTGGCTACCCGGCCACCTGGGGGTTGACGCTGCTGGGGGGCTGCTGGCCAGCCAGCACGGCGGCTACGCTCCGGGCGGCCATCAGGGCGGCGCGGGGCACTGACTCACGGCTGGTGCCGGCGCAGTGCGGCGTGAGCACCACGTTCTCCAGGGCCAGCAGGGGGCAGCCCAGGGGCGGCTCGCGCTCGAACACGTCCAGCCCGGCTCCGGCGATCAGCCCATCGGCCAGGGCGCGGCACAGCGCGGCCTCATCCACCACGCCGCCCCGGCTTGTGTTGAACAGCAGGGCCGCCGGCTTCATCAGGCCCAGCTCCCGCGCGCCGATTAGGCCCTGGCTGGTAGGGTTCAGCGTGACGTGCAGGGTGACCACGTCGGACTGCCCCAGCAGATCGTCCAGGGCCAGATAGGTGATGCCCTGAGCGGCGGCATAGCCGGTGTCAGGGGCGAGGTCGTTGGCCACCACGCGCATGCCAAAGCCGGCAGCGCGGCGGGCCACCGCCCGCCCGATCATGCCCAGGCCCACGATGCCCAGCGTCTTGCCGCTCAACTCGGGACCGTACACGCGGGTCCACCCCTGCCCCTGGCGAACCAGGCGGTCGTGGTAGGGGATGCGCCGGGCCAGGGCCAGCAGCAGGGCGAAGGTCAGGTCGGCCACGGCATCCGTGTTGCTACCGACCGTGGTGGTCACCACCACGCCGTGCGCGGTAGCCGCCGCCACGTCTATCGTATCGTAGCCGACCCCTGTGCGAGCGATCACGCGCAGCCCATGCCGGGCCCCCGCGGCGATCACCTCCTCTGTAAAGGGGTCCAGCCCGGCGATCACGCCATGTGGCCGCACCTCCTCCATCAGGGCGACAAGCTCTGGCTCCGTGCGGCCAGGGTGATAACGCCGCGTGACGATGGTGTGGCCCGCGTCGCGCAGCAGATCGGCCCCCGCGCCCTCCGGCTCGAACAGCGGCGAGGTATGCAGTACGGTCCCCATCAGTGCGGCCCTCCCGTCTCCACGGCTACCCGCCGGCCGCTGTGCGCCGAGTGCAGCGCGGCGTCAAGTACCTGTTGGCAGCGCAGGCCATCGGTGAACGATGGCGTCATCGGCTGGCCAGCTACGATGCCCCGCACAAAGGCCGCCACGTTGTCGTCGGGCGTCTCGCGGTAGCGCGCTGGCACGGCCAGGCGGCCAAACAGGCCGTGGCGCGCCGCCGCCCGGCCCAGCAGCGCGGTGATCGCCCCCTGATCCGTGTTGTCGTAGATTAGCGCGCCCAGAGGGCCGTAGATCTCCACCCGCTGGTGGTTGTGGTGGCCAGTGGCGTTGCCCGTGCTGGCCAGCACGCCCATGGCCCCCGTGGCGAAGTCGCAGGCAAATGAAAAGGCGTCGTCGGTGTCCACCGCGGCCATGCCGCCATGACCATCGGGGCGCTGGGCGGTGAACGTGCGCGTGTGCGCGGCCACCTGGCTGATCTCGCCCACCCAGTAGCGGGCCAAATCAATCAGGTGTGAGCCCAGGTCGCCCAGCACGCCCGAGCCGGCGTGGCGGCGTTGCCTGCGCCAGCTGGCCGGCAGTTGGGGGTCGGAGAGGTAGCCCTGCAGGTAGTGCATGGTCAGGAACGTGGGCGGCCCAATCTCGCCCTGGGCCAGCAGGTCGGCGATGAAGCGCACCGCCGGGTCGTGGCGGTAGCTGAAGTTGACCCCGCTGATCAGGCCGCTGGCCCGCGCCGCCTGCTCCATTTCTTGGGCCTGGGCGGCCGTGAGGGCCAGTGGCTTCTCGCAGAGCACATGCTTGCCAGCGGCCAGCGCGGCCAGGGCCACCGGGGCGTGCATATCGTTGGAGGTCACGATGATCACCGCGTCCACCGCCGGGTTGGCCAGCAGGTCTTCATAGCGGCTGTAGGTCTGGGCCCCCGGGCAGCGCTCCGCCGCCGTGGCCAGAGCCGCGCTGCTCACATCGCACAGGGCGACCACCCGGGCCAGCCCGGTGCGCTGAACCGCCGGCACATGGAACCACAGGGCCATGCCGCCCACACCCACGATACCTATACCCAGCTCCGCCCCACTGTCCATCGCTGCCTCCCCACATCGCGGCGAACCGGCCGCCGTCCTCTCCCGTTGCTCCTATACTACGGCAAAGTCGGCCCGCCGCGCCGGGGCCGGGCGTCCGGTCCTAAAAGATTGCCTGGCCCGGTCCTGCCGGGGTGGGAGTCTGGTTAGCGGCGGGCCATCATCTCCTCGCGCCGCCACGTGGCGGCGACCAGCAGGATCAGCACGACGGCCAGCGCGATCAAGCCAGCCACCGTGAGCACCAGGGGCATGGCGCCCCACTGCCGCATGGCAAAGGCCAGGCCGATCAGCACGGTCATCACGGGCAGCAGGACCAGGCTGGAGACCATCCGCGCGCTCTGATAGGTGCGCACCTCCTCGGCCCCGCTGAGCACGGCCAGGATGGCCAGGCGGGCTTTGCCGGTGTATAGGCGGGTGGTATGGCTGTCAAGGGGGTAGGAATAAGTGGCTGGCTCAGGGCAGCCTGGGGAGCAGGCGGCATGGGTTGCTGGGCAGCACATGGCGCGGCGTACGTTTTCTACCCGTAGGAGCCTCCCACGCCCGGGCTGGCCCGGTCATTAGGGGGCATGTCGTCGTCGCCTCGCCTACTCAGGCTGGCCTGAAGGCGAGGGGTGGGCATACCGCTCGGTTATTTTGGCCGCGTTGTGTGAGCGGCTGGGGCCGCGGTGTAGGTGGGCCAGCGCAGCCGGCCCTGGGCGACGGCCACACCCAGGATGACCACCAGGGCGCCGACCGGTTCGTTCCAGGTTAGCGGCTCACTCAGAATGAGCACGCCAAGCAGGGTGGAGAAGAGGGGGATCACATAGGTAACGGTCGAAGCCACGGTGGCTCCGGCGTCGCGGATCAGCCCATAGTTAAGCACAAAGGCCAGCCCGGTGCCCAGCACACCAAGGGCGACGACGCTGACCACCGCACGGGGGGTCAGGCTGGTGGGGGCGCTGGCGAGCAGTGGAGTGACCAGGGCTAGCTCGACCGTGGCGCAGATCAGCTGCGCCGCCGCGAGGGCCACAACGGACTCGGCGCGTCCGGCCAGGCGCAGCCGCGTGTAGGGGTAGCCCAGACCGTAGCAGCAGGCCGCGCCGAGGCAGGCCAGGCTACCCAGCACGGCCTGGCCACCCAGGCCCCGCCAGACGCCCAACACGATCAGCACCCCGCCAAAGCCCACGAGCAGCCCAGTTATCCTCTGGCGGGTGGGCCGCTCCCCGGGCAGGGCCGCCATGGCCACCAGTAGCGTGAGCAGCGGCGTGGTGGCGTTCCAGATACCGGCCAGCACGGAGGTCACCTGCGTCTCCCCGTAAGCGAACAGGGTAAAGGGCAGCGCGTTGAGCAACAGCGCCGCAACGGCCAGACGCCGCCAGGCCACCACGCCGCGGGGCAGACGCTCCCGCCTCGCGGCCAGCACGACCAGCAGGACGGCAGACCCGATAGCCACGCGGCTCAGCGCCACCTGCGCCGGGGCCAGGGCCTCGTCGCCTAGCTTGATCAATAGGAAGCTGCTGCCCCAGATGGCCGCCAGGGCCAGGAAGCGCGCCGGCCACGGCGGTGCCGGCCTGGCCGCGGCCACCGAGACCTGCCGTGTGGCGCTCACGGGCGCGGCGCGCCGGCCGACGCCCCGTGTGAGCGACGGTCATCCGTGGTCACCGGTAGGCCACCCAGGGCGCGTGTGCGGGCCTCGTGGGCCAGCAGCCGCTGCTTGATGTGCGTGCCACCAGCAAACCCGGTCAGCGAGCCATTAGCCCCCACCACGCGGTGGCAGGGCACCACCAGGGGCAGCCGGTTGGTCGCGTTGGCCCGGCCCACCGCGCGGGCCGCCCCTGGCCGGCCAACCATCATGGCCACCTGGCCATAGGTGCGCGTTTCTCCATAGGGGATTTGGGTCAGCGCCGCCCACACAGTGTTCTGCCAGGGGGTACCGGTCAGGGCCAGGGGAATGTCGAACACCTGGCGCACCCCGTTGGCGTACTCTAGCAGCTGCTCTCGCGCTTCGGCGGTGCGCCGCTGATCAGCTCCCAGAATGAAGCCATATCTTTGCAGTTGCTCCTCCATGGTCTGGCCGTAAGCGCCCTCGCTAAACGCCAGGGTCAGCAGGGCGCCGCGGTGGTCCACGGCGAAGGCCAGCAGGCCAGCGGGCGAGGCGATAGAGTCAACATAAGCGTGCATCGCAGGGATCCTTTCCATTGACTAAACCAGCGGTCAATAAACGGTGAGCGAAGCGGCTATGACATGGCTGTTAGCGGCCAGGCGGCCAATGCCGCGCAGTGCGGTGGGACGGTTATGCTGGTGTGCCCACCGTGGGCGGACTGGCCACGCTGGCCCACAGGTGCGCCGCCGCGTAGGCCCGCCAGGGCCGCCACCCCTCGGCGCGGGCGGCCACCTGATACGCCGTGAGGGGGCGGCCACGCTCACCCAGCGCCTGGCGCAGCACCAGATCGCCGGCGGGCAGCGCATCGGGGTCACCCAGCGCCCGCATGGCGATAGTGGCGGCGGTCCAGTGCCCAATGCCGGGTATGGCCAGTAGGCGGGTCTGGGTCTCGGCCCGATCAGCGCCCCGGTCCAGGACCAGATCACCGGCGGCCACGGCGGCGGCCAGCGTTCGCAGGGCCGTCACCCGCGCGGCGGTCAGGCCCAGGCCAGCGAGATCACCGCTGGCCACGGCGCCAGGGGCGGGGAACAGGTGGGTCAGGGCGCCCCGTGGCTGGGCCAGCGGCTGGCCCAGCCGGGCGACCAGGCGGGCCAGCACGACGCCCGCCGCGGCCACCGAGATACCCTGGCCCACGACCGTGCGCACCGCCGTCTCGAAGCCATCGAGCGTGCCGGCCACGCGCAGCCCTGACCGCGCCGCCACCAGGGGGGAGAGCAGGGCGTCGCCGGTGAGCGCGGCGCTGATCGCCCCGGGGTCGGCCTCCAGATCCAATAGATAACGGCAGCGGGTGGTCAGCAGGCCCAGGTCGGCTAGGGTATCCAGGGCGACCCGCAGCGACACGTAGCCCGGAGCGGCGCGCAAGTCAAACTCCAGGGCGCCGTGTGAGCGGGGCAGCGCCACGGTGCGCCGATACACGCCACCAACCACCTCCTCCAGGCCAGCAACGGCGCGGCGGGCGAAGTAGGCCAGCAGGGTGGCGCTGTCCAGCGGCGGGCGATAAGGCAACCGCAGGACCAGTTCACCGGCGCCCTCCAGGCCCTCTGACCCGCCGCGGCGTAGCGCGGTGGGCGGGCGCCCAAACGACGCCTGCATCGTCTCGTTGAACTGGCGGATGCTGGCAAAGCCGGCGGCAAAGGCCACGGTTGTGATAGGCAGCGCCGTCTGATCGAGCAGCAGGCGGGCCGTCTGGGCGCGGCGGGTGCGCGCCAGGGCCAGTGGGCCGGCGCCCACTTCGGCCACCAACTCGCGGTGCAGGTGGCGCTCGCTCACGGCCAGGCGGCGGGCCAGGCCACCCACGCCCTCGGCGTCTACCACGCCCTCAGCGATCAGGCGCAGGGCGCGGGCAACCAGATCAGCCCGTAGGTTCCAGTCGGGTGAGCCAGGGCTGGTCTCAGGCCGGCAGCGGCGGCAGGCCCGGAACCCTGCCGCCTCCGCTGCCGCCACGCAGGGGTAAAAGCGCACATTGGCCGGGCGGGGCGTCTGGGCCGGACAGATCGGCCGGCAGTAGATCCCCGTAGAGGTCACGGCGGTGATGAAGCGGCCATCGAAGCGGGCGTCACGGCTGCTGATGGCCCGGTAGCACAGGTCGAAATCTAAACTCATGCCCTCAGTGTACGCCGTCCCAGCCCCACGTGCTGGCGGTTTTCGGACAGGCGCGTCGGATGTGAGGGCTGGTCCATGGCCATGCCTGGCCTAGTTCGCCCGTACACCGGCGCCGCGGCTATGCCGGAGTGGATAGCCACCCGGATGGATACAATACAATGCGTCTGGGCTGCCCCAGCGCATAGGCAAGCCCCTGTGTGGCCACGGGGGTACACTGAGGTAGCGCTTGAGTCTTGCCTGGCTTTGCGCCTTGAGATCGGGAGGTAGGCCAGTGGCAGCAGGGATGGCGCGCGGGCCGTGGCCTCTGCCGTCGGCGCCGTGTACGGTGACCATGCCGCGAGCGCGACCTACCGTTGACACGCGGGGCGACGCACGGGCCACACCATGAGCAGGGATGCGCGGGGCAATCAACCAGGGGCTGGCCAGCAGGCCAGACGCGTGGCGGGCATGGAGGCTGGTCGCCCTGGTGGCCGTGGAGCTATGGGCGCCCGCGCTGGCTATCGCGCTGCCGGGTATCCCATCCGTAGACCGCTGGCTGGCTGGCCAACCCACCCTGCGCACCCTGCTTATAATGCCCCTGGCCAGCCGCACACCACTGGATTGGCAACGCCAAACCGAGATCCTCTACGACTCGACGATCCACTGGAAGCGCCTGGTTAACGGCCAGGCGTCGGTCACTCCCGCCGGGTGGCCCCGAGACGCGGCGCTGCTGGCCGCTTACCCCGCGCCAGCTGCCCGCCAGGCGGCGCGCCGCCTGCACGTAGACGCTGTCGTGCTACGCTTGGCCTGGCTGTCCCCGGCTCAGCGGGTGGCCGCGCTGCGGGGATGCGCGATGCTCTACCGCGACGCGGGGGCGGTGGTGTGCGATGCGCGCCCTGTCGGCCCGCTCCGTAGCGCCGCGCTCCCCGGCATCGCTTATCATAGAGCGGGGCGTGGAACGCCCACCGGTGGCCGGGGGCGCAAGCCCTCACCGGTCCCTGCCCCTTCTCCCTGGACGCTGGCGCAAACTGGAGGCGTTGTGATGAAGATCGGTATCCTGACTGGCGGGGGCGATGTGCCCGGCCTGAACCCGGCGATCAAGGCCGTGGTTACCCGCGCCCACGCGGCGGGGCACGAGGTGATGGGCATCCGCCGTGGGTGGGCTGGCCTGCTCAACTATAACCCCGACGATACGTCGGACGCGGCGGAGTGGATCGAGCCGCTGGACGCGATCAGTGTGCGCACGATTGATCGCTTCGGCGGCACCCATCTGCACAGCTCACGAACCAACCCGGCCAGAGTAAAGGCCGCCGATGTGCCCGCTTTCCTCAAGGATCGTTTCCCAACCAACGACAAGGGGCTGGTGGATTGCACCCCGCACGTGCTGCGCGTGCTGGAGGCCCTGAGCATTGAGCTGCTCACGCCGATTGGCGGAGACGACACGCTCAGCTACGCCGTGCGGCTGCACCAAGAGGGCGTCAAGGTGGTGGCTATCCCCAAGACGATGGACAACGACGTGTTCGGCACCGACTACTGTATCGGCTTCTCCACGGCGGTGACCCGCTCGGTGGAGTACATCACCGCGCTACGCACGCCCACCGGCTCACACGAGCGCATCGCCGTGGTGGAACTATTTGGCCGCAACTCGGGCGAGACGACGCTGATCTCCTCGTACCTGGCCGACGCCGACCGTGCGCTGATCCCCGAGATACCTTTCGATGTGCATCGCCTGGCCGAACAGGTGCTGGCGGACAAGCGGGCCAACCCCAGCAAGTACGCCATCATCGCCGTGGCCGAAGGGGCAATCATGCACGGCGGCGACGTGGTGGAGAGCGGCAAGGAAGACGCCTATGGCCACCGCAAACTGGGCGGCATCGGCAAGATGACCGGCGATGTTTTGCATGAGCTAACCGGCGAGGGCATCGTGGGCCAGCAGTTGGGCTATCTGATGCGCGCCGGAGCGCCCGACGCCCTGGACCGCATGGTTGGCCTCAGCTACGGGTCCATGGCCATTGATCGCGCCCTGGGCGGTCATACCGGCGAGATGGTGGCCCTCCAGAAAGGCGTCTACACCACCGTGCCGCTAGACCAGATCACCTCCGGCGTGCGCCGCGTGGACATCGCCGAGCTGTACGATGAAACGGAGTATCGCCCCCGGGTCAAGCACCTCGTGGGCAAGCCCATGTTCCTGTACTAAATAGCCGGAGCAGCCAGCCGGATGACCATCCGGCTGGCTGCTCCAGTATGCTGAATTTGACATAATCTACTCGGTGGGATCTACCCTTGTGGGCCTCGGGTCCGGCTCTGCCTCGGGGAAGCAGGCCGCTGGCGAACGTGCGCCACCCTCTATTGGTTGACGCCGACCCCTCGCGGTCGCCCGCGCGAGCCTGGCCTGTGAGTATGACTCCTGGTCGGCGGCTCAGGCGCCCCGGAACGCGGCGGCGTGGTCGGCGGCGAACTGGGCAAGAGTGCGCGGTGCGCTACCGGTGACGCAGCGCACATCGTCGGTGACCGTGGCCGCGTAGCCGGCGCGATACACCGCATAGAGGCTCAGCAGGGCGCCCACCAGGAACTCGGGCACGCCGTGGCCACGCAGGGTAGCCCCGAACGCCTCGGGTGGCACGTCCTGGTAGCGCACCTCTTTGCCGGTCGCGGCGGAGAGAGCCTGGGCCACCTCGGCCCAGGAGAGGGCCTGTGCGCCGGTCAGGTGATCAAAGTCGCCGATGGCCGCCTCAACGCCGCCAGCGCGCAACTCGGCCACCTTATCAGCCCCCCGGGTCAGCGCCCGTACCCCGCCGCTCGGCGCGCCCTTGGCGCGGTACTGTTCCAGCAGCGCACTGCCGATGTTGCCCGTGGCTCCCGTAATCAAAATCATCGCGTCGTTTCCTCCCATAGACTACCAAATTAACTGAGGCCACGACGGTTGCGCGGGCCGGCGCTGCCACTCGCCCTCAACATAGAGGCTCTCACGCGAGGTGTCAATAACTCCGATGATCCCTTCGGTCGTGCAGGCGCTCAAGCAGAGTGAGGGCGTTGGCGGTCGCCGCGCCAGCTGCCGTGTTGTCGAAGATACACCAGACAGCGGCCCGCTGGCTCATGTCTATCAGCCGCTGCGCCAGCCGCTCCAGGTACGGCGCGGCGTAGGCGTCATAGTACATGCGGGGGGAGCCATGGAGCCGAATATACCGCACGCCAGCCCACCCGCCAGGCACGTCCGCGTGCGGTGCGGGTGGCGGATCAGCGGCGACCCGGGCTACCTCCCACGACTGGAGCAGCCGGTCCGCCGCATCTCCAAACCAACTCGGGTGGCGTGGCTCGCAGACGACCGGCCCGGGACAGTGGTCACGGACCTCCTGCCAGAAAGCAGCAACCACCGCCGCGTCGAAGGCCAGGCCAGGCGGAAGCTGCACCAACACCGGCCCAAGCTTTGCTCCCAGCGCTCCGGCTTCAGCGAAAAAGTGGCCCAGCGGCTCCTCGGCCTCTCGGAGGCGCCGCTCATGCGTGATGACGCGCGGCGCCTTGACGGCGAAGCGAAACTCAGCGGGGGTGGTGGCCGCCCAGCGGGTGTAGGTTGCCGGCTGGTGCGGCCGGTAGAACGACGAGTTGATCTCCACGGTGGCAAAGCGGGTGGAGTAGCGCGCGAGCTGGCTCTCCCCCGGCGCGAACTGATCCGCGTGTTCCCGTGGGATAGACCAGCCCGCGCATCCGACCCAGATGCCTCCGCTTTCCATGTCCCCTGCCTCCCATACAGTCCTGCTGCTGCCCCATCGCCGGCGCGCATCGCGCCGCTTCCTACTCCATGATGCCGTATTGTCGTCCCCCGCGAGGCGGTTCAGCACTCCCCACCGGACACTCCCACACGCGGAGAGTGAGCGCATGGCCGCCCCTCTCCACCAGGCCGCTGACCGCGCCAGCGGCGACGGCGCGAAGCACGCGAGGTGTCGCGTGGTCGAGCAGCGTCATGTATCTGGAACGAGAAGCAGCGTGCTGGCATAGCAGACCTGCGTCGGTGTCGAAAGGGACCACCGAGCCGCGGGCCGAGGATAGTGTTCAGGCTGGCGAGGTTAGCACGTCGAGGGGCAGCAGCGCCGAGACGACCCAGTTGGGCGGATCCACGACCTCGCTGATGGCCAGGTCAACGGCCACGCTGCACAGGATGTAGGCGTCCGCCGGGCTGAGCCCATGCGCGTCTCCCAGATAGGCGATCATGCCGCGTATAGCCTGCCGGCTGGCCTCCATCAGGTCAGGGCTTACCCCCGTGGTCCCGTAGCGCTCTCCTGGTGGCGGCGCGGCGGGCGTGCGATACTCTGGGGCTATCACCTGGCGTCCCCGCCGCACAGTGAACCGCAGGGTCACGGTGGCCGCGCACTCGATGCCCGTGCCGCAGACCTCCCCGTCGCCCTGGGCAGCATGGACATCGCCCACGGAGAAGAGGGCGCCCTCCACGGCCACCGGTAGGAACAGCGTACTGCCGCGCACGAGCTGGCGCACATCAAGGTTCCCGCCCACCGCCCGCGGCGGGATAGTCGAGAACTCTCCGGACGCGGCAAGGGCAACACCCATGACGCCGCAGAACGGCTGGATGGGCACGCGGGCCGCCAGGGAGGTTGGACCATCAGCCGAGCGGGGCAGAGCCCGCTCACCACGCAGGTCCCAGTAGAGCAGGCGCCGCTCCGTGATCTCCGCCCCCAGGAGACCATTGGCCGCATTGACGCTGGTCCAGCCCCAGGCGTGGGGCACAATGGAGAGCACCTCAACAGCCAGTATGTCTCCCGGTTGAGCGCCGCGCAGGGCAATGGGGCCACACAGAGGATGGCCGGGAGGGACACTGGACGGCTGGCGACCGCGCTCATGTGACGCCGGTGATGGTGGCGCCCATGCTGGAGCGGGGATGCCGCCATCAGCCGCATCGGCCGTGGTGAAGACTACCGTATCGCCGGGGTCGACGGTCAGGCAGGGGGGCAGGCTGTTATCCCAGGCGCGATGCAGGGCGTCAGGGGGGCAAGGCAACTCGGGCATGCTCGATACCTCCTCACGGGCTGAACAGTGGCGCTAGATGGTTCCTCCGCCGGGCCACGCGACGTCGAGAAAGTGTCAGATCTCAGGACACGGTAGCGCGCTAATCACCGGTGGGCGAGGGAAAGCCGTCCGCCCCCCTTGGGTCATGCTCTCTGGAGCAGCACGCACCCGGATCCCAGCCTTGCTGCCATCAGGCGGCGTCGCTCGGCCAGGGCGACGGGTTCCAGGACAAGCATACCCGAACGAAAGCCCGTGCTGCTCGCCAGAAGGGAGGCAAAAGTGCTGACTGCGCTACCGGGGAGAGTCCTCTGCCTGGTTGCGGCAGGGCGGTAGACCTTGCGGCGGGTGGCGCGGATCAGGGGCGTGGCCGTCCTGAGTGATGCGCTAGCGGCGGAATCCCCCTGCTGGGGAGCAGACCGCTGTCCGCACGTCTTGGGCACCTACCTTATTGATTGCGCTCCTCTCCATACCTATGGTTGCCATGCTCCATTGGGCACTGCGCGGGCGGGGGCCGATGCGCCCCAGCTAACTGGCTATGTGGCCAGGCCACCGGGCCGCGCCGTCCGGCGTCGAGCCCTGAGACCAGTGTAGGGGGCGGACGTGTCGCCCTGATGTGCAAGGTGTGACCAGCCGGCGACGGGACTGTGACGAAGGTGTGCCAGGCCCGCCGCGCGCTCGGTATGTCGCCCACACCAGGCCACTGTGGTTGGACCTTACACGCCAGCGCCGCCCCTGCTGGCCAGAGACTGCCTGAGCAGGACACGGCGCCTCGGGTAGCGCATACTATAAGATGGGTGGGTGCGCCTGAGGCGGCTCAAGGGCGCTGCCGACGCGTAGTTGGCTCTGTTATTGCCGGGCCGTCTGGTGGGAGCCGCTGCGCCAGGCCGGTGGAGGCGGCACGGATTAGTACAGCTAGGTTGACCTCGCATGACCTCCTGCCGCGCCCGATCCGGCCTGACGCGGGGCAGGCGCTCGTAACACCAGAATACGCGGGTCGTAGTGTAGTGGGAACCTGGGCTGACCGTGGCTCTTGTGACGTGGGATGGGATGGGATGGGAGTCGAGTACATGGTGTTTCAGTTTGACGCGACGATCTCCAGTGCGATAGAGGCCGACGGCGCGCCGCCAGCGCCACACGAGGGAGCGGCGGAGGGGCCGCTAGCCCCTGAGCTGCTCCAGTTAATGCACCGCTATTGGATGGCTGCCAACTACCTGACCGTGGGCCAGACCTACCTGCTGGCCAACCCGCTGCTGCGCTATCCGCTGCGGCCCGAGCACATCAAGCCACGCCTGCTGGGCCACTGGGGCACATCGCCCGGCCTGAGCTTTATCTATTTGCACTTGAACCGCATCATTAAGGAGCACGACGCCAACATAGTCTACCTGGCCGGGCCAGGACACGGTGGCCCCGCGCTGGTAGCCAACGTGTACCTGGAAGGCGCATACTCGGAGATCTACCCGCACATTCCTCAGGATGTGGAGGGCTTGCGCGTGCTGTGCCGGCAGTTCTCCACGCCCGGCGGCATCCCCAGCCACGTCAGCGTGCCCACGCCCGGCTCGATCCATGAAGGCGGCGAGTTGGGCTACGTGCTGGTCCACGCCTTTGGGGCCGCCTTCGACAACCCCGACCTGATCGTGGCCGCCGTGGTGGGCGATGGCGAGGCGGAGACAGGGCCGCTGGCCGCGTCGTGGAAGGGTACTGCCTTCCTGAACCCGGCCCGCGACGGCGCGGTGCTGCCCATATTGCACCTCAACGGCTACAAGATCGGCAACCCCACCGTGCTAGCCCGCTCCAGCGACCAGGACGTGCGGGCAGTAATCGAGGGCAACGGCTATGAGGTGTTCTTCGTGGAGGCCGATGAGCCGATGCGGGCGCATCAGGAGTTCGCGGCCACCCTGGACACCTGTTACGCGCGCATTCGCGCTATCCAGCGCCAGGCGCGCACCGACGGCATGACTGGCCGGCCGCGCTGGCCGGCCATCGTGCTGCGTTCGCCCAAGGGCTGGACCGGCCCTAAGGTGGTGGACGGCAAGGCGGTGGAGGGCACCTTCCGCGCCCATCAGGTGCCGCTGAGTGAGGTGCGCACCAACCCCGAACACCTGGCCCAGCTAGAACAATGGCTGCTCAGCTATAAGCCCGAGGAGCAGTTTGATCGCCATGGCCGGCTGGTCCCTGAGTTGGCCGAGTTGGCCCCTAAAGGCGACCGCCGCATGGGGGCCAACCCCCACGCCAACGGGGGCAAGCTGACTGTTGACCTGGACCTGCCGGACTTCCGCGCCTACGCCCTACCCGTCCAGCGCCACGCCTCGGGACGCAGCGAGTCGCCGCGACAGTTGGGCAAGATGCTGAGCGATGTGTTCACGCGCACGGCCAAGCAAGCCAACTTCCGCCTGTTCTCCCCCGACGAGCTGAACTCGAACCGCCTGGGCGACGTGTTCGCCGTGGAGAACCGCTGCTTTGTGGGGCCGATCATCAGCATAGATGACCATGTCTCGCCGGACGGGCGGGTGATGGAGGTGCTCAGCGAACACCTATGCGAGGGCTGGCTGGAGGCCTATACCCTGACCGGCCGGCACGGCATGTATGTGACCTACGAGTCGTTCGCCATGGTCTCGGCCAGCATGACCGTGCAGCACACCAAGTGGCTGCAGGAGGCCAATAACCTGCCCTGGCGGGTACCAGTGCCATCGCTCAATGTGATGCTGACCTCCACCTGCTGGCGCAACGACCACAACGGCTTCAGCCACCAGGGACCCGGCTTGATTGATGTGATGCTGTCCAAGCGCGGCGATGTGACGCGCATCTACCTGCCGCCCGACGCTAACTGCCTGCTCTCGGTGGCCGACCACTGCCTGCGTAGCCGCAATTACGTGAACCTGATCGTGATTGATAAGCAGCCGCAGCTACAGTACCTCTCTATTGAGGAGGCGGTCGAGCACTGCGCGCGCGGCGCGTCGGTATGGCAATGGGCGGGCAACGAAGAGAACGTGGAGCCGGACGTGGTGCTGGCCGCCGCTGGCGATATCCCCACCATGGAGGTGCTGGCGGCGGCGCAGTGGCTACGCGAACGGTTGCCTGAGCTTAAGGTGCGTGTGGTCAACGTGGTGGACCTGATGGCCCTGTTCCCGCCCGATCAGCACCCCCACGGCATCAATGAGACGGCCTTTGTGGACCTGTTCACGGCGGATAAGCCGGTCGTGTTTGCCTTCCACGGCTACCAGCGGGCTATCCACGAGATCATCCATGGGCGGGTCAACGTGGAGCGCTTCCACGTGCGCGGCTTCAACGAGCAGGGCACCACCACCACGCCGTTCGACATGGTGGTACTGAACAGGATGAGCCGCTACCACCTGTGCATTGAGGCGCTGCGCTACGCTACCCGCCTGCGCCGCCAGTCGCCCGCGCTGATCGCCGAACTGCAGGCCTTGATCACCGACGCCGTGGCCTACTCGCGTGAGCACTTTGAGGATCGCCCCGAGATCAACAACTGGACGTGGCAGTCGGCATAGGCCCACCCAGGATTATCCGAGCCTGAGGGGGTCCCGCTCGGCTCTGCAGCAGGATCCCCCTCATGTTCGGTCTGAGCGGCTCAGGCCGGGACGGGTGAGCGGCGGCGCACGGTGACGTGAATAGGGCCGCCGGGGGGCAGCACAAAAGCGGGTACGCCGCGTACGGGGCGCTGCTGGCTCGGGGTCAGGTCGTGATTGCGCGGCAGGGTGACCAGCAGCAGGTGGGCCGCCGTCAGGGCGAAGTAGCTGCCGATGCAGATGTAGCGCTGGCTTCGAAGGGCAAGTAGGCGTGATGGGGCAGCAACAATCTAGGACACGGTCTACGGCGGGGAAGCCCCCAGGGATGTGCCGCTGGTGGAGGGTATCCATCGCTACATGCGGACCGTTCTTGCTGACAGGTTGTGATCAGGCGAGGCGATCTGTACTGGATAGATGTAGGATAGAGCGGCCATGGGGCGGCTCAGAGGTCGCCGGCCTCGTAGCGCAGCATGGCCTGGCGCGCCTCGGGCGACAAGGCGCGGATACGGTTGCGGGCGAAGTCGAAGGCCACCTGCACAGTTGTACCGGTGGCCACCAGGCGCCCGCTGCCACGCTCACGCACCTCATAATGGGCCGTAAAAGAGCTGCGCCGCACCTCGGCGGCGCGCACGGCCACGACCAGCAGCTCACCCAGCACGGCCGGCGATCGGTAGCGGCAGGTGGCTTCGCTGATCACCACGCCGAGGTCGGCCACAGTGACCTGAGCCGCGCCGCGCACCTCGCGCAGGTAAGCGATACGCGCCTGCTCGAAGTAGGTGAAGTAGACGGCATTGTTGACGTGGTTGTTAGCGTCGAGGTCGCGGAAACGCACCTCAATTTCTACGCGGCAGCGAAACCGGGGGGCCTGCTCGTCGCTCATGCTACCTCACTTCCCTCATCGTGGCGTTGACGTTAGGGCCAACCACCGGTTGACGCGAACGCAGGTCTATTCGGATCGCCTCGTCACATGGCCCGTGCGCCAAACCTGGGTACCCTGTCCACAAGTATAACGACGGCAGCCAGTTGGCTATAGCAGCACGGGCGGAAGCGTCAAGTTTCAGACCACACAGGTGGTCTGAGCGCGATAAGGCACGGGAGAACATACTGCAACCAAGAGCTGAAAGAAGTTTAAGGTACGCGCGGCGGCACTTTATTCCTGCACTCTCCCCATCCGACCAGCGCCAGATCAGCGTGGGCTGTGCCTGTACCCCCGTTGCGCCGAAAGTATGACAGACAGGAGTGCGTTTCCTGTCGTCCTGGAGCAGGCAACGTATAGCAAATGGGAGGCAGACCGATGGACTTAGTGAACTGTGCGGCCGGTGGTGCGGAGGATCTCCCGGGGGCCGCGCCCGCATTGTGGGTGCTGGCGCCTGACGTGCCCGATCCCGCCAGCATGGTCCTCCTGGTGCTGGCCCTGGCGCCCGCGGGAGGCTCTTCTCTGCCGACAGAGGCCCGCCGCCTGGTGCAGGCGCGCTACCGGCAGTTGACTCAGCACGGCGCGCCTGACGGTCCAGAGCAGCGGTAGGCGCGCCGTGCTGGAGAGCTGACAAGCGGGAAGCACCGGTTTTCAGTACATGACTCGCCAACCGCATAATGATTCCCTGCGCGACCCGCGCAACAGCCGCTGGTTGGCCAGGTCGGTGCCCCAGGTGGGCCAAACGAGAGGGTGGCAGCGCCGTGGCGTGTAGCGGCGATCACTGTGTCCTGAGATCTGATGCTTGGCCCGTGCGCTGATAAACAACCTGCCCGCCCACTAGCGTCATGGCCATGTAGAGATCCTCATCAAGCACAACAAGATCAGCATCCTTGCCTACCATTATGGTTCCTTTTCGCGCGTCCACGCCGGCGACACGGGCTGGCGTCGTGGCAGCCATGGTCACGGCTACCTCCAGTGGCAGTCCAACCTCCTGCACCAGAAAGCGCACCATCGTGTCCATGGGTGTGACGCTGGAAGCCAGACTAGCGCCATCGAGCGTGCAGGCGATCCCATCTTGGACGCGCACCAGTGTGCCGTCTCTTGGTCCAAAAGTGTATTCCCCCGCCGGCATGCCGGCGGCGCGCATGGCATCCGTGACCACACACAGGCCAGAGGCGCCTTTAGCCTTCACGGCCAGGCGGATCAAGGTGGGGGCCACGTGGTGGCCGTCGGCGATCACCTCCGTGGTCATCCCATCCTCGGCGAGAGCGACCTCCACTGCCCCCGGGACCCGGGAGAGTCCCACCTTTGTGGCGCGCGACATGGCGTTGTAGAGGTGCGTAGCATGACGTAAACCCCATTGGAGAGCAGCACGAATGACAGGTTCAGTGGCTTCCGTATGGCCCATTGATGGCGTGATACCAGCGCTGGCCAGCCTCTCAATCAGGTCCAGAGCGCCTGCGCGTTCAGGAGCCAGGGTGACGTGGCGCACCACATCGGCAAACTCAAACAGAACCGCGTCATCCCAAGGGTTAGGATCGCGCAGATACTGCCGGAGGTGACAGCCGGGTTTCGTTGGGGAGAGATAAGGGCCTTCCACGTGTGCTCCCAAGAGCTGAGCGCCGGTCGGCGGCCCGTCGGCTTGCTCCCGCTGCGCCTGGCGCAGACACTCCAGGGCAGCGACGAGGTCGTGCCGCGCGGAGGTCGCCGTGGTGGCTAGCAGAGCCGTCGTGCCACCCGCCGCATGGTAGGCCAGCAGACGACCCAGCCCACCCCTCGTGGCGTCCATCACATCGTGCCCCAGCGCGCCATGCACATGCAGATCGACAAAGCCCGGCGCCACGATCTGGCCACTCAGATCCACGTGTGGTACGTCGCCAGCCTGGGCAGCCAGATCGTGGCCGATAGCGACAAGACGGCCCTCGCGCACCAGGATGTCGGCGCCGGCTAGCCATCCCAAAGGCGTGAGGACACGCCCAGACCGCAAGATCAACCCGTCGTGGCTGCCCGGATTTTCCGTCCTCATTGCCGCTGCCCCTCGCTGACTTCGCCGGCCACGGGCGGTAGCGTGACATATAGCAAGGCTGCCTCTCCGTCTATGAGTCACCGTCCACCGGCCCTTAGAAGCGCGCTAGTGTCCGTCGTCGGACGATCTGCCCATGGTCGTGGGGCCGTGCCGTTATACTCTCACAGGCTCTCCCATGTTGTCAAAGGAACGACTGCTCTCCGGGGGTGAGTAGACTGCGTCTTGCGGGTCTATGCATCGACACGCAGGGCTCCGGGCGACCCCACAGGCGGGATCTCATCGTGACAGTCGACGCATGTTAACAGCGCACATCTCTTGCGACACGAAGTCGCACCCACTGAGTAGTGCTGTGAAAGGAAGCACTCAGGCCAGTGTCCAAGAGCCTGGTCCCACCTCGTACGGGCGTCGCCGGTAACGGCGGGGTCTGATAGCTAGCGAG
>JAABUM010002154.1_pt1 | contig 27219 bp, 29 predicted proteins | sample 5559161 | NCBI WGS metagenome assembly JAABUM01 (sample SAMN10711868, study PRJNA513369) | rock metagenome | isolation source: Antarctica rocks | place: Antarctica: Victoria Land, Siegfried Peak nord
CCCTCAACCCAGAACGAACTCAAACTAGGATAGCCAGCACGACCCTTGCCGACAGGGGGCGACATCATCCCGGAATCCAGGGGCGCCATCATCTCGGAAACAGGGGGCGACTTGGTCGGAATCTGCATCTACGCTCACGAAGTCGCCTGGGGGCGGTTCGAGGGGCTGGAGGAATGGTGCACAGCCGATAGCGTGCCGTTCGCCCGTTGGTCCGGCGCGTATGGAAGTGAGTGGGGCGCCGAGCGCGTCGTCTTCACCGGTTCCGGTGCGCCGACATCCTTTGCCGCCGACGAAGACAATGACGTCATGATCGGGCGCGAGGCCGCCGAGCGGCTTGGGTCCATGCAAGCGATCCGCGCCCAATTCGACGCCGCCGACTTCGCTGTGCCGCCCCTCATCATCGGCGGCAGCCCCTACTGACCGCTGGGAAGCCGAGCGGCTTCATACTCTCCGGGCGCAGCGCTCTCCCCATTAGAGGGAGAGGGCTGCGCTTCGCTTCGTGACGGGTTGAGGGTCGAGAGAGAGGCTCCCGGCCAGCCCGTCACGGAGAACTACCGTGGCCCAGTCCAACCAGAAGAAGTCAGTCCAGAAGATCACCCTGTCGTCCTCGCGCGACATCCCGTTCGACAAGCTCCTGCTGAGCCAGTCCAACGTCCGCCACATCAAGGCGGGCGTCTCGCTCGAAGAACTCGCGGAGGACATCGCTAGGCGCGGCCTGCTCATGGGCCTGAGCGTGCGCGCCGTCGTCGACGAAGCCGGCGTCGAGACCGGCATGTTCGAAATCCCAGCCGGGGGTCGCCGCTACCGGGCGCTCGCGCTCCTGGTGAAGCAGCGGCGGTTGGCGAAGACCGCACCCGTGCCCTGCGTGGTGCGCGACAGCGGCCTGGCCGAGGAGGACAGTCTCGCCGAGAACATCCAGCGCGCTCCGCTGCACCCGCTTGACCAGTTCCGCGCCTTCCTGGCCCTGCGCGCAAAGGGTCAGTCCGAGGAGGAGATCGCGGCGAACCAGTTCGTCCCCGTCGTCGTGGTCAAGCAGCGGCTACGGCTGGCGTCGGTCAGCCCCAAGCTGCTCGACGTTTACGGCGAGGACGGCATGACGCTCGACCAGCTGATGGCGTTCACCGTCAACGGCGACCACGAGCGGCAGGAGCAGGTGTTCGAGCGGCTGTGCGCCTCCTACGACAAGCAGCCCTACGTCATCCGGCGGATGCTGACCGAGGGTGCGGTGCGGGCATCCGACTAGCGGGCGCAGTTCATCGGCCTTGCGGCCTACGAGGAGGCCGGAGGTACGATCCTCAACGACCTGTTCCAGGGTGACGACGGCGGCTGGCTGCAGGACGTGAGCCTTGTCGACATGATGGTCGCCGAGAAGCTCAACGAGGCGGCCGTCACCCTCGGAGCCGAAGGTTGGAGGTGGGTCGAGGTCGCGCCCGACTTCGCCTACGGCCACACCTACGGCCTGCGACAGCTCCGCGGCGAGACCGTGCCGCTGACGCCCGAGGAGGAGGCGACGCTGGCCGCGCTTCAGCAGGAGGTCGACGACATCGAAACGGCGTCCGCCGAAGCCGAGGAGCTGACGGACGAGCAGGACGAGCGCATGGGCGAACTCGAGACCGCGATCGCGGCGCTGAACGACCGACCGGTCGTGTTCGACACCGACGAGATCGCGCGAGCGGGCGCGTTCGTCAGCATCGCCGCCGACGGATCGCTGCGCGTCGATCGGGGCTTTGTCCGACCGGAGGACGAACTTCCGATCGAGCCAGAGCAGGAAGCCGGAACCGACGACGATCCGGTTAATGCGGCGGCTGAGGCCGAGGGCGATGAGGCGGTGATCTTCGCCGGGTCCTCGCCGGCGGTCGGGCCGGAGGAGGACGAAGGACTACGGCCGATTCCTGATCGGCTGCTGACCGAGCTGACCGCCCACCGTACGCTGGCGCTTCGCCACGCGCTCGGCGAGCGGCCCGACATCGCCTTCCTTGCCGCCCTGCACGCGCTCGCGCTGGGAGTGTTCTACACCTACCGCTCGGACACCTGCCTGGAACTCGACCTGAAGAGCGTCCAGTTCGGCAGCCAGGCGCCGGGGCTGAACGACACCGCGCTGGCTCGCTCGCTCGACGAGCGGCAGCAGTCCTGGCGGTCTGCGCTGCCAAAGGAGTCTGGCGAGCTCTGGGGTGTGCTGGAGACGTTCGATGCTGACAGCCGCGACGCGCTGTTCGCGCACTGCGTGTCGCTGAGCGTCAACGCGGTGCACGAAGCCTGGAGCCGCCGGCCCCGCGCGTTCGCCCACGCCGACCGGCTCGCCCAGGCGGTCGACCTCGACATGGCGGCGAGCTGGACGCCGACCGCGGCCAACTTCCTCGGCCGGGTCACCAAGGCGCGCATCCAACAGGCCGTGGCGGAAGCGCGAGGCCAACGGGCGGCTGACCGCATTGAGCATCTGAAGAAGGTCGAGATGGCGACCGAGGCCGAAACGCTGCTCGCCGGTTCCGGGTGGTTGCCCGAGCCGCTGCGCACGCCAGGTCGGCTGATGGCCACCACGGTCGAGATCATCGAGGCCGAGCCGGTGGTCGTGGCCGAACCTGTCGTCGAGGAAACAGTAGCGGAGGCGGGCGAACGGGCTGCAGCCGACGACGACGCTGCGGCCGAAGATGAGGAGATCGCCGAGCGGACGGATGGAGAGGAGGTCGCCGACGCCCACGAAAGCTCCCTCGCAAACGAGGAGGTGCCCCACGATCAGGAGGTCGCGTTCGAGCCCCACGCGATCGCCGCCGAGTAACTTCGCACCCGTTACCAACTCGGGGCTCGCCGGCGACGGTGGGCCCTTTCTTCGTTCAGGAGGGCCGCGATGCCTGACACCGCATCAGACCTGGCAGACCGCCTCGCCGACAACGCCGAGGCGGTCTGCCGCCACTACCTCTCCAACGGCCGTCGCCAAGGTCGCTGGTGGACCGTGGGCGATGTCCACAACACGCCCGGCCGCTCGATGATGCTCCGACTGAACGACACCGACCGTGGACGGGCCGGAAAGTGGAACGACGCCGCAACGGGTGAGCATGGCGACCTGCTCGACCTCATCGCCCGAGCGCAGGGATGCACGACGCTCGCCGACACGCTCGAAGAGGCGCGCCGCTTCCTGAGTCTCCCTCAGCCCGAGCCGTATGAGCCGATCAAGCCCGCGCCGCAGGGATCGCCCGAAGCCGCACGCAGACTTTTTACTATGTCCGAGCCCATCCGGGGCACAGTCGCAGAAGCGTATCTGCGCACTCGCGGCATTGCGGATTTGCGAGACTGCACGTCGCTGCGGTTCCACCCGCGCTGCTACTACCGTGGCGACGAGGATGACCCGGCGGACGCCGCCCGTGATGCCTGGCCGGCGTTGATCGCGGCCGCTACCGATGCGACCGGCACGATCACCGGCGTGCATCGCACTTGGCTCGACCCCTTCGGGGAGACGAAGGCGCCCGTGTCGACGCCGCGGCGCTCGATGGGGCTGATCAACGGTCACGGCGTCCGCATCGGCAAGGCGAGTAGCATCGTCGCCGTCGGCGAAGGCTTGGAGACCATGCTCTCGCTGCGTGTCGTGCTGCCCAGTTTGCCGATCGTCGCCGCGGGCTCGGCCAATCACCTCGACTCCCTGCTCCTGACTGAAGGCTTGCACCGCCTCTACGTGGCCGAAGACGACGATCCCGCCGGAAGGCGCGCGACGGCGTCGGTGATGACCAGAGCAGAGGCGGTCGGCATCGAAGCCATGCGGCTGACCCCGGCGCTGGGCGATTTCAACGACGATCTCCTGCAGCTCGGACGAGAAGCGCTCCACACGGCATTGCGGGTGCAACTCGCCCCCGAGGACGTCGAGCAGTTCTGGATGTCGGCACGGGAGAGCGTTCGCGCAGCCTGACACGAGTGTGATCGCCGGTCTGCAAGGTGGCCGTGGGCTGTTCCCACCGGCAGGAGAGCCGCGCCCTGGCCTCTGAGAGGGCGATCGGACCGGAGCCGGACCGGGCCGGCAACGGCTGCGCGCGACTTTCTTCCCCTGCCGGCTGCGCCGTCATTCCTCGCGAGACAAGAAAGCCGTGCTCGCCGTCCTCCGCTGCGCTTCGGCCGCGGGCGAGAGCCCCGCGGTGCAGGCCCGGTCCGCCCCCGCTCTTCGTCACCCACGAGGCCGCGAAGGGCGCGGTCGACCTGCCGGAGGCGAACACCATGACCCACGAGCCGCACACCGACGACCACGAACCCGACCACGCCGAGAGCCCGACCGCCCACCTCCTCGCCGAACTACAGCTCTTCGGCCATCGCCCGTTCGAGGGCGAGCCCGACCCGAGACCGCTTCCCGAGGACCATCTCGTTCGCGCCGCCGTCGCCGACACCTTCGACGCCTTCACCACCGCCTTGCGGGACACCCGTCTCGAACCCGACCTGGAAGACCTGCTCTGGGGCATCGTCAACGTCCTCCACCGCGCCACCGGCCGCATCGAGCGCGAGCTCGACGACAACGAACAGGCGCAACAGCGCAGCCAGCGCGAGCAGGACGGGTCCGAGGTCCGCTCGGTCGAACTGGAGCGGTTCCTGGCCGAGGGGCTGACGCTGATCGAACGCCGCAACGCGCACGAGGTCCTGCGCGATCTCTCCGCCGACGCTTTCGAAGTCCATCTGCGCAAGCCGTGGCGGCCGCACTCCGGTTCGATGGTCAGCCGCAGAACGCTCACCGCGACACTGATCGACAGCCGCGACTTCATCGCCGCCCGCAAGCGCGCCGAGACGCAGGTGATGCTACCAGCCGGACCGAAGGTCGCGTTCACCGGTGGTGTCGACGTCAACGATCACAAGGCGATCTGGGCGGCGCTCGACCGGGTGCATTCCAAGCACCCCGAAATGGTGCTGCTGCACGGCGGTAGTCCGAAGGGCGCTGAGCTGATCGCCAGCAAATGGGCGGATCACCGCAAGGTTGCGCAGGTGGCGTTCAAGCCGGACTGGACCCGCCACGCCAAGGCCGCCCCGTTCAAGCGCAACGATCAGATGCTCAATATTCTGCCGATCGGTGTCGTGGTGTTCCCCGGCACCGGCATTCAGGACAATCTCGCCGACAAGGCGAGGAAGATGGGCATCCCCCTGTTCGATTTTCGCAAGGGAGGTGGCGCGTGAGCGCCATTTCCGCCTCCGATCATTTGCGGTCAAAGCGAAGCGCAGCAAGCGACCCCGAAAGCGGACGTCGGGTGACGCGAGTTTCTGATACTTTGCAACCCGCAGAAGCGCGTGAGACAACCTCTGGTGCCAAGACCGACCGGTTATGACACCTGAGCACATAATGCGGTGGTCGGTCGCGAAGGTTCCCGGTATGCCGCTTCCGCAAACAGTGAGTGGTAAGGTATGCACGAAGTCACAGCGACCGAGATTTCCTACGACGCAGACGGCCTAAAGATGACCGCCCATCTAGCTCGGCCCAACGGCGAAGGTCGTTGGCCCGCAGTCCTCATTGGACACGACGGCGTTGGTCTTGACGACTACCAGCGGGGCCGTGCTGATGATCTCGCCGCGCACGGCTATGTCGCGCTCGCGATGGACTTTCATGGCGGACAGACCTTTTTCGGCAGACCTGAAGCAATGTTGGCTCGAACCATGCCATTGCTGGCCGACACTGAACGGATGCGGGCTATTGATCGCATAGCGCTGGATGCTCTGCTCGCAACACCTGGTGTTGACGGCAACCAGCTCTTCACTCTCGGCTATGGCGCTGGCGGCCGTATCGTTCTTGAGCTTGCGAGAACAGGCATACCCTTCAAGGCCATCGCCGTCGTTCATCCCGGCCTGCCCGAACCCAATGCTCATGACTGGCACGATGTAAAAAGCAAAGTGCTTCTTTGTACCGGCTCCGAGGACCCTGTCTGCACTCCCGATCAACTTCTTGCGTTTAGTCACGCATTACAGGACTCCGGGGTTGATTGGCGCGTAAACATTTATGGTGGTGCTAAGCATGCCTTTTGGGCTCGCCCTGCAAATCCAGATGGGTTACCGACCGAAGGGCTTACTCATGTTCAAGCGACCGTGCCAGGTGTCGGCTATCACCCGGAACATACAGAGCGCTATTGGCGAGCAGTTCTTGACCTCTTCGGAGAGGGTGATGGGCATCAGTTCTGACCGGTCCATCCGTAAACGGACGTTTGTTGGATAGCGAGCGACGGCCGTGTTGTGTCACAACCGATGGTGTTTCGGGAACGGCGGGGCTTTAAGCCGAGCGTCCGGGCTGTACTCGCATGCTATCTGTGCTGCGCGATGGTCGCGCAAATAGAAGAACAACAAAGGCAGCACTTATGTTCGTGATGATCTCGGGGTGTTCGGGGGGTGGCAAGTCAACCCTTCTCGCCGAGCTTGCCAGTCGGGGATATGCGGTCATCGAAGAGCCTGGCCGGCGTATCCTTGCGGAGGAGCGCGCGGGTGATGGAAAGGCCCTTCCGTGGGTGGATGCGGCGGCCTTCGGACGACGGGCACTAGCCATGTCCGTTACGGATCATGAGGCGGCGGAAGGACGGACCTTCTTCGATCGCGGCGTCGTGGATGCAGGCGTTGCGATCATGGCGCGCGGCGGCGAGAGACCGGCTGCTGCCATCGCGCGCCATCGATACGACCGCGTATTTCTGGCACCCCCTTGGCCCGAGATATACGAGAACGACAACGATCGCCGGCATAGCTTGGAAACGGCCTTACGCGACTACGAGAGGGTGCGATTGGCCTATTTGGATGCCGGATACGATTCCGTTCTACTCCCTCGCAACACCGTCGCCGCTCGCGCCGATTTCGTGCTGGCGAACTTAGCCTCTTAATCATCGCGGGTGGCCTGCCCGAAAACGAACGGTTGTGATGCCAACTTAAGGTCCGCGTCCGGGTCTTTACGCCGGGAAGCAGATTGTCCGGACACCACGACATCAGCGCGCAAGCGACGTGCTGGATTGGGGCGAAGCGGATAGCTCCCTTCCGCAGCGACCGCCCCCCACTCACAGCCGCTGATCCTTGGTCCGGCCCAGGACCTTCTACGATCAACCCGCAAGGGGTTCGCTAAGCTGAAGCTTGCGACCGCTGCGGCTTCGCCTCCGGGTGATCGCGGTCCTGCGTTAGACACCTCGGGCGCCTGTCGAGCGGGGGCGGTCCCCGCTCCCGAACAGGAGCCGGTCCGATGTCACTTTCCCTCGCACAACGCAACGCCTGGAGCCTCGCCAAGACCCTGATGGTCTACATCGCCTTGTTCCGCACCGATCAGAGCTACGGCGTCATGCCCTCGGCCGAGTTCGACGGCGACCCCAGCCAGATCGTCCACGAGTACGACCCATGGGAGGCATAATCCCTTCCGCTACCCGCACAAATGCGCAGGTTCGCTTCGGCGGAATTGCGTCTTTACGATTCCGTGCGGCCTTGCTTTCGGCTATACTGTCCAAGGAGCGCCAAGGTGGTGGTGGCGGTACTCTGGACCTTGCACGTCTTGGAGAACCGCCATGTTCCTTGCCCTGATCCTCGGTGGCGGCGCATTCGCGCTGATCGCCTGGCTGATCTTTAACTTCTCGGTCTACGCGCTGCCGTTCTTCGTCGGCATCACCGCAGCGAAACTCGCGCATGACAGCGGCGCCGGAATGATCGGCGCGGGCCTCGTCGGCATCGTCGCGGGCGGTCTGAGTTTCGGCATCGGCCAGTTCGCTTTCGGCGCTGCGAAGTCCGTGATCGGACGCATTGCAGTCATCGTCGTTTTCGTCGCACCGGCTGCGGTCGCGGGCTACTTTTCGACGTACGGCATCGCGCAGCTTTGTACCCTCGCCGAGGGCTGGCGACAGGTCTTCTCGGTCATCGGCGGCGGCATCATCGCAGCGGTTGCGTTCGGGCGTCTGACGGCGCTCGCCCCGCTACGGGTTGGCACTGCGGGCACGGCCTGAGTGCGGCGCGTGTCCGGCGTGACCTGGAACGCCGAGACAAGCCACCTCTACCGTGGGGCTGGCATTAGAAAACGGCGCAGCAGCGACGCGGCAGTGACCCATTCAGCGCGCCGCGTGAGCATCTGGATCATGCGAAGACTCGGTCCCAGCCGAGAACCGGCGACAGCGGGTGGAGCATCGTCGTGAGCGGACCCGTGGTCCCAGCCAGCCGTCGCATGCTTGGCCGAGGGGCGTGCCAACCCGTTTCGTCATCCCCAGCCTTTAACTTAGCTAACTTAGAATCCTTCGGATTCTTTCTAACGGTAGAGAACGCCGGGAAGCGAGCAGGCCCGCGCGCTCGTATCGTCGCATCCTCGCCCCGGCCGTGGGCATCGCGATGATCGTCGCGCTCCTCAATCAGAAGGGCGGCGTCGGCAAGACGACGCTCTCTCTGCACCTTGCTGGCGAACTCGCGGCTCACGGGGCGTGTGTGATGCTGATCGACGCCGATCCACAGGGCTCGTCGCTCGACTGGGCCGAGCAGCGGGCGCGCTCAGGCCTTGAGCGTCGGTTCGGGGTTGTCGGACTGGCTCGCGAGAGCCTGCACCGGGAAGCGCCGGCGCTGGCCCGTGACGCCGATCATGTCGTCATCGACGGACCGCCGCGCGTGACGAGCATCGCGCGCTCGGCGCTGCTCGCCGCCGACCTCGTGCTGATCCCCGTGCAGCCGTCGCCGCTCGACGGCTGGGCCTCGGCCGACATGCTCGGCCTGCTCGACGAGGGACGAGTATTCCGCCCGGAGCTACGCGCCCGCTTCGTGCTCAATCGCTGCGCCGCCCGCACCGTGATCGCCCGCAACACCGCCGCAGCGCTCGCCGACCAGCAGCCACCGATGCTGTCGTCACGCATCGGTCAGCGCGTGGCCTTTGCGGAGGTCGCGAGCACCGGTCGCCTCGTCGATGAAGCCGACGGTGCGGAGGCCGCCGCGCGCGAGATCACCGCTTTCGGCTTGGCCGTTAAGGAGGTCGCGTCGTGAGCACCCCCGACGTTCGACCTGCGACGTTCGCGGCGCGCCCTCGCGACCACGACACTTGGGTTAGCACGCCCGAGCCCTCCGTGACGTCGGCACCTGGCAAGGCGGAGATCTATTCGGCTCGCCTGACGGTCGACGTCACCTCGGCGCTGCGCGGCCGGATCAAGGTAGCGGCATTCACGCGCGGGCTGACGGTCGCCGACATGCTCCGCGCGATGCTGGAGCAGGCGTTCCCAGACCAGGACGGGAACGCGCGATGAACCCGCGTCCGGCCCACGATCTGACCCGAGTCACGGTCCTGTTCCTACCCGAGCAGGTGAACGACCGCGTGCGCTTCGGCACGCCCGCTGCCGAGCGCATCATCGACCGGCGCTGCCGCGTCGATCTGTTCGCGCCCGGCGCGGTGTTCGGCTACGTGCAGTGGCGCGCCAATCGCTATGGAACGGAGCACTGGCGTCTCTGGGTGGTGCAAGCCGCCGCGCCGGGCGACCGCGCCGAAACCGTCCCCGGCATCGCGCCCGTCGCGCATATCTGGCTGAGCACCGGCGGCGTCGCCAAGGTGACGCGCGCCCTGGCGCTGATCGATGCGATCGAAGCGCAGGCGCTCGATCCGGCATCGCTGCCAGAGAGAGCTACTGGCGCACCGCGCACAACCGGATCGCTGCCGGGTTGGAGCCGCGCGTCTATGCACCGGCCGAGCTGAGCGAGCGACGCAGGCACGGCGGGCTCTTGCCATGAGCTTGCGTCTGTCGGGCGGCCGGCTCGTGATCTTCCACATAGCCGCGCTTGGCGCGCTGCTGGTGGTCGCCTCGACCGCGGATACGTGGCCGCTACGCGTCGTCTACAACGCCAGCGCCAGCGTGCCGCTCGGCTGGTATCCTGTCAGCGATTCCGACGAGCCAAAAATCGGCGATGTGGTCGTCGCACGTCCGCCGCTGCGCGCCGAACGCCTGCTCGTCGAGCGCGGCTATATCGGCTCCGGCGTGCCGTTGCTGAAGGTCGTGATGGCACGCGAAGGTGCGCGGGTCTGCCGCGAGGGCGACGCGATCACGATCGACGCTGCGCCGGTCGGAACGGCGCGGGACCGCGACGGAATGGGCCGACCATTGCCGCGCTGGAGCGGCTGCCGCGTCCTCGGTGGGGGCGAGGTCTTCCTGTTCAACCGGGACGCGCCGGGCTCGTTCGACAGTCGCTACTTCGGCCCGGTCTCCGTCACCAGCATCATCGGGATGGCGACGCCGCTATGGACGTGGTGAGGCTCTCTGCAGCGGGCGGTGTCGCAGCTTGCGCGATGCTCGCGCTGCTGGCGAGCACGCGCGCCGGGCGCGCCGAGCCGCCGGCCTTCGGCACGCAGAGCGAGGCGTATGACTCCGGTGTCCGCCCTGCGGAGCAACGGCCCGCCATTTCGCTTTCCGGCCCGGCTCTTCCAGCGCCATCGACGGCTCCGAGCAGCGACAACGCATCACTGTTCCCGAGCGCGCGGGCTCATCCCGGACCGATCTCGGGTTGGGATGGGCTGATCGACGAAGCGTCACGGCGGTTCGGAATTCCGCGCGATTGGGTGCGCGGCGTCATGCAGCAGGAGAGCGGTGGACGCACATCGTTGAACCGCCGTCCGATCACGTCGTCGGCAGGTGCGATGGGCCTGATGCAGATCATGCCGGCGACCTTCGCCGAGCTGACCGCGCGCTATGGTCTGGGCGGCGATCCCTACGAGCCCCGCGCCAATATCTTGGCCGGCGCGGCGTATCTGCGCGAGATGTACGACCGTTTTGGCCCCGCGCATTTCCTTGCCGCCTACAATGCAGGGCCGCTGACGAGCGCCGAAGCCATGCGGGATGCAGCCCTGCTTCCTTCCAGGCGTCCTCGCACAGCGCCGTCCTCGTCTGCGCCCGCTTCGGTTTTCGTAACGGTCAACGGCAGCTCGGCGACGGCCGATCGAGAGGGCCAAGAGCAGCCCAGCGACGGGCCGTTCGTCCGTCTCATGCATAAAGATCAGCGCCGCCAAATGATCGCCGGCGACGGTCCGCAGGACTGACCGATGTGCAGATTTGAGAGCTTGCCCGATCTGAGGAATGACCGTGAGGGAGGAGCGAAGGTTGAGGGCAAGATAGAAGGCCGCGGCACGCGGCGGGGCGTTCGCCCTGGTCTGCACGGCGGTTGGCGCGGCACGCGCCTGAGTGGACCCGGTGCTGCGCTTCGGGCGAAGGTATTGATCCCACGCGGCTATCTCCGTGCCTCACCCGACCGGGTGCGCTGGAGCTTGCGTCTTGGCCCGCTCTGACGAGGATCATTTTCGCCCACGGCCCGGCAAGGTCCGTGGTCATGGGGACGCGGGGGCCAAGCGCTTCACCAGCCAGGTGCTGCGCGCTGCCCAGAAGACCGGCGGCGGATCGGGACGCCCGCTGACGCGCAGCCCCGGTCGCGGCGCCGAGAAGGGTCGCGGCCATGTCGTCGCCCGGCTTCTCGGCGGAAGCCTCGGGCCGGGATCCCGGCGTGTGGTGGTCGAGGCGCGGCTCGTGGTTCACGCCCAGGCCGTGCCGGGCTCGACCGGCGCCCACCTCCGCTACATCCAGCGCGACAGCGTCACCCGCGAAGGTGAGCCGGGCCAGGCCTACTCGGCGACGCGGGACGTGGCCGATACGGAGCCGTTCGAGGCGCGCGTGGAAGGCGACCGGCACGAGTTCCGGTTCATCGTCTCGCCCGAGGACGCAGCCGAGATCGGCGATCTGAAGGGCTACACGCGCGACTTGATGGCCCGCATGGAAGCGGACCTCGGCTCGAAGCTCGACTGGGTGGCGGTCGACCACTGGGACACCAACAACCCGCATACGCACGTGGTGCTGCGCGGCGTCGATGACACCGGCCGAGACCTCGTCATCGCGCGGGACTATATCGGCCACGGGTTCCGCAACCGCGCCTCCGAACTGGCTACCGACATGCTCGGGCCCCAGACCGAGCTGGAAATGCGCGAGCGCGTGACTCGCGAGGTCGGCCAGGAGCGCTGGACCGGGCTTGATCGTCAGCTCGCCGAGCGCGCTCGCGACAGCGTCGTCGATCTCAGGGACGTGCCGGTCGCCGTCGACCAGGGTTTCCGCCGCGGTCTGCTAGCCGGCCGGCTGCAGGAGCTGGAAAGGCTAGGCTTGGCCGAGACACAGCGACCAGGCCGCTGGGCGGTATCGCCCAAAGTCGAGCCGACGCTGCGCGCCATGGGCGAGCGCGGCGATATCATCCGGACAATGCAGCGCGCGATGTCGGGCACCGAGCGACCGCTCGCCATCTTCGACGCGGACTTGGCCCCGGCGGCGCTTGTCGGCCGGATCGCCGCGAAGGGCTTGGCCGACGAGCTGCAGGATCGCGGCTACCTGGTGGTCGATGGCCTCGACGGTCGCGCGCACTACGTCGCGCTCGCACCCGGCGCCGACCTTTCGGCCTACCCCTCGGGAGGTATCGTCGAGGTCCGCGGCGCGAACCGCGAACCGCGCCCGGCCGACCGGACTGTCGCCGCACAGGTCGGCAACGATGGCCTCTACCGCGTTGGCCGGCACCTAGCAGAAGCCCGCCGCGACGCCCGTTCTGGCGATGATCCGGACGCCTTCGTCGGCGCGCATGTGCGGAGGCTGGAGGCGCTTCGCCGCGCCGGCATCGTCGAGCGCATCGAGGACGGCGTGTGGCGCGTGCCGGCCGACTATCTCGATCGTGCAGCGGCCCACGAGGCCGGACGGTTCGGTGGCGCATCGGTCGAGCTGCGCTCACACTTGCCGCTCGCTCGCCAGACCCGTGCGATCGGCGCGACCTGGCTGGACCGGACCTTGATCGAGGGCGGTTCACCTGCACCCGCCGGGTTCGGGGCGGAGGTCCGCAGCGCGCTCGAAGCGCGCGGCACGTTCCTCGTTGATGAAGGACTCGCGACGCGGCGCGGACAGCGCCTGGTCCTCGCCCGCGACCTTCTCGCCACGCTACGCGCCCGCGAGGTCGCCCAAGTCGGCCGAAGTCTTGCTGCTGATACTGGCCTCGATCACCGCCCGATCACCGATGGCGGCAAGGTTGGAGGCGTTTATCGACGGTCGATGATGCTCGCGAGCGGCAGGTTCGCCGTGCTCGACGACGGCGTTGGGTTCAGCCTTGTTCCTTGGAAGCTGTGCTTGAGCAGCGGCTGGGGCGGTCTGTCGCCGGCGTCATGCGCGGCGGAGCGGTCTCGTGGGACCTGTCCCGCCAGCGCGGGATTGGCGTCTGAACGTGACGCGATCGCCGGTGCAGGCGGCGTCAGTCGTGTGGCGAGGACGTTAATGAGCCGTCCGAACGGGTCGCGTGCGTAAAAACGAGTCACGCCCCACGGCTCGCTCGTTGGCCCATATTCGACTGCAAAGCCGCCAGCGAGAACGCGCCGGTGAACCTCATCGAGGTTGTCCACCTCGATCGAGATATCCGGGACAGGTGTCCCTGATCCGCCTTCGCTCGCGATGCTGATCTGAGGCGCTGTGTCGCCCGGGCCGCGAAGGTCACTATCCACCCTTGGTCCATAACGACGTTCATTCCGAAAATGTCACCGTAGTACGATCGAGCCGAACCAACTTGCGACGACGCGATGTTCGTCACGATGCGCTTCACCGCCATGGCCATGTCCAGCTTGCCCGTGTTGTGTAGAGCGCTGCGATCACGATCACCGGCCGCTGCCGCCTGCGCCGACCTTGACAAACACGAGCCGGTCGCTCGACTGCTAGTGGTCAAAATTTGACGCTTGATACCCTCTCCAGAGGTCCGCAGTGGCGACGAACTACGGGTCATCCAAAATGGTTCGACGGCGTGCCAAGCTCTGTTCAGGCCAGAGCGCGGCCATGTCGTAGTAGATCGAGAATGCAGGCGCTCCCTCCGATAAGCTCACCCAAGGCAGCTTCGAGCGAGTGAAGATGTGCGCAGCAGGTGGGAGCGTCGCAGGATCGTCCAGCGTGCAGACCCGCACAAAGCGCAGGGCCGGACGCCTACCGTAGTCGCTCCATAGGGCTGTACGGCAAGTCGTGCACCGGTAGACATCGTGCGGTCTGCCGCTGTCGGTTGGCATTGAGATCGGTTCCGGCTCAATGCCCTTCACCTCGATACCGTCGGTCTCGATCAGCGCATTGACGACGAACGCGCTGCCCACTTGCCGCTGACAATCACGGCAATGGCAGCACTGCACGAACATGGGCGCAGAGCGCAACCGATAGCGAATTTTGCCGCACGCGCAGCCGCCTTCCAGTTGGTCGTGTTGCATGTGGTCGCTCACAGTTCATGTCACGGTCTCTCATGATCGGGGACATGGCAGCTGGCATGCAAGGCTCGAAACAACGTCACGCCTTCATTGGACATCGTCCGCGAAGGGTCGGAAGCAGCCCCAGGCAGCGGGCACCAAGCGTCAGGTTTTGACCACTAGCCGGCGCATCGGTGACCGGCAATGTGCACGGCGGAGCCGCCTGATCGGACCTGACGCGTCAGCGCGGGATCGGCGTGTAACGTTCGCAGAAGATATCTTTCGTTGGAAAGGACTATGCCGTACCAGCCTCCCGCACGCCCGAGTGCGACGCCCCACGATGGAGTCGGATTTCGGACTTTGCTCGTCTGAACAGAGACTTGCGTCGTCTTTGACGCTCGCCTTTCCCGACATCAACCCTCGCATACAGGCGTGCCGCGTGGAGCACGCTGGCGTGTTGCGAGCGAGGTGGTCGGATGACCCCGACCAAGGTTCTTTTCGGTCAAATCGTGGTCGTGTTCGGCATCGTGCTGCTGAGCCTCGGGCTCGCGACGCAATGGACCGCCGCGTCGCTCGCTTATCAGGGTGAACTCGGCCGCCCGTGGACCATCTTCCATGGCATTCCGCTGTACCGGCTTTGGCAGTTCTTCGTCTGGTGGTTCGAGTTCGATGCCTACGCGCCGGCCGTGTTCCAGCGCGGCGCTTATGTCGCGGCATCGGGCGGCGTGCTCGGCGCAGCTGCGGCCATGGTCGGCTCGGTCTGGCGTGCTCGCCAAGCCAAGCTCGTGACCACCTACGGCTCGGCGCGATGGGCCACCTCGCGCGACCTGAAGCGCTCGGGGATGCTCCGCCCGGCTGGCGTTTTGCGCGGACGAACAGTATCTTCGCCACGACGGCCCGGAACACGTCATGGCGTTTGCGCCGACGCGGTCCGGTAAGGGCGTCGGCCTCGTCATCCCGACGCTGCTGTCGTGGACCGGCTCCGCGGTGATCCATGACATCAAAGGCGAGAACTTCGCGATCACCGCCGGTTGGCGCTCGCGTTTCTCGCACTGCCTCTACCTCAATCCGACTGACCCGCGCTCGGCCGCCTACAACCCGCTGCTCGAGGTCCGCCGCGGCGATCACGAGGTGCGCGACGTCCAGAACATCGCCGACGTGCTGGTCGATCCCGAAGGCGCGCTCGAGCGCCGCTCGCACTGGGAGAAGACCAGCCACTCGCTGCTCGTCGGGACCATCCTCCACATCTTGTACGCGGGTAAGGACAAGACGCTCTGCGGCGTCGCCAACTTCCTGTCCGACCCGGCGCATCCGTTCGAGCACACGCTCAAGCTGATGATGACGACGCCGCATCTGGGTGCGCGCGGCGTCCACCCGGTCGTGGCGTCCTCGGCGCGCGAGGTACTGAACAAGTCAGAGAACGAGCGGTCGGGCGTGCTCTCGACCGCGATGTCCTTCCTGGGCCTCTACCGCGACCCGACCGTCGCCGCGATGACCTCGCGCTGCGACTGGCGGATCGCCGACCTCGTCTCGGCCGAACACCCCGTCTCGCTCTACCTCGTCGTGCCGCCGTCCGATATCAGCCGCACCAAACCGCTGATCCGGCTGATCCTCAATCAGATCGGCCGAAGGCTTACAGAGAGCCTGGAAGACCAGGACGGGGAGCTGCGCAAGCACCGCGTGCTGTTCATGCTTGACGAGTTCCCAGCGCTCGGGCGGCTCGACTTCTTCGAATCGGCGCTCGCCTTCATGGCGGGTTACGGCCTGCGCTCCTTCCTGATCGCGCAATCCCTGAACCAGATCGAGAAAGCCTACGGGCCGAACAACTCGATCCTCGACAAATGCCACGTCCGCGTCGCGTTTGCGTCCAACGACGAGCGGGCCGCCAAGCGCATCTCCGACGCGCTCGGCACCGCGACCGAGCTTCGCGCGCAGCGTAACTACGCCGGCCACCGACTGTCGCCCTGGCTCGGGCACCTGATGGTCTCCCGCCAGGAAACCGCACGCCAGCTCCTCACCCCCGGCGAGGTGATGCAGCTCCCGCCCGACGACGAGGTCGTCATGGTGTCAGGGCATCCGCCGGTCCGCGCCAAGAAGCTTCGGTTCTATTCGGACGCCAACTTCAAGCCGCGGCTGCTGCCGACCCCGACGCTTTCCGCCGAGGGCTACGTCGACAAGCCCGCCGCCCGTGCGGACGACTGGTCGGGCGCGTTCGACCAAGCCGCCACCGATGCCGCGCAGCGCGCCGCCGCGCTAATGGCCGAGGACGAGGGCGGCCTTCGCCGCCAACCCGAACTCGACATCACCATTCCGCAGGCCGCGCCGCTGGAGGAGGAACCGCGCCGCGACGTCGGCTCGCTGCTCGACGACGACGATGCGGATCTCGAAATCGAGCGCGACCGCGCCATGCCGGGGATCGTCAGCTCAATCGCGCTGCTCGCAACGCCGCGCTCGACCCTGATGACGGGATCGCCCTGTGAGCGCCCCGTCATGAGCCGCTCCCGCCTCAACATCTTCCTCGAGCACGATCACGACCAGCGCCTGGCGCAGCTCGCCGGGATGAAGGGCGTGTCGAAGTCGGCGATCGTCGCCGCGGCGCTCTCGTCCTACCTGTCGCCGGACGGCGGCGACCGGCGCGAGGCGGCGATCGCCAAGCGGCTGGACAAGCTGACCCGGCAGTTCGACCGGCTCGAACGCGACCAGACGATTCTGATTGAAACCGTCGCGCTGTTCGTCCGCTACACTCTGACCGTCAACGCGCCGATCCCGGCCGCCCACCAAGACGCTGCTCGTGCGCAAGGGCGCGAGCGCTTCCAGCAGTTCGTCGATCAGCTCGCCCGCCACCTTCAGAAGGGGCGCAGCCTGGTCAAAGACGTCCACGAGGAGATCTTCCCCGACCAGAGCAAGTTCTTCGGCTCGGACGGGGAGGAGGAAGCGGACGCGCGCACTTCCTCCCTCAACGACGGCGACGGTTCCGGCGATGGGACGGGCTCATGAGCCCGCTCCACTCTATCCCGGCTGTGCCGTCCATGCCGTCCGTCGCTTCCCGGCAGATCAAGATGCTGCGCAGCGCCATGGGCGCGGCAATCGCCTCGGCGCTGGAGAACCCGGACGTGGTCGAGGTGCTCCTCAACCCAGACGGCACGCTCTGGGTCGACACCCTGTCGAGTGGACGCTCAGACACCGGCCTGACCTTGTCCAAGGAGGACGGCGACCGCATCATCCGGCTGGTCGCCGCCCACGTCCGGGTCGAGGTCAACCGCGAGTGTCCAGTCGTCTCGGCCGAACTTCCGGAAACGGGTGAGCGGTTCGAGGGCTTGATCCCGCCGGTCGTCTCCGCTCCGACCTTCGCGATCCGCAAGCGCGCCAGCCTCGTCTACACGCTGGACCGCTACGTCTCCGACCGCATCCTCACGCCCGCGCAGGCCGCGTACCTCGCTCAGGCCGTCCGCGATCGACTGAACATCGTGATTGCCGGCGGCACATCGACCGGCAAGACCACGCTCGCCAATGCGCTCTTGGACGAGGTCGCACGCACCGGCGACCGCGTACTGATCCTCGAGGACACACGCGAGCTGCAGTGCCTCGCCAACGACCAGGTCGCGCTCCGCACCAAGCCCGGCGTCGCCAGCATGGCTGAACTCGTCCGCTCGACGCTGCGCCTGCGTCCCGACCGCATCGTCGTCGGCGAGGTCCGCGGGGCCGAGGCGCTCGACCTGCTGAAGGCCTGGTGCACCGGCCATCCCGGCGGGATCGCCACGGTGCATGCAGGCTCGGCCGCCGGCGCGCTGCATCGCCTCGAGCAGCTGATCCAGGAGGCGGTCGTCACCGTCCCCCGGCAGCTCATCGCCGAGGCGGTCCATGTCGTCGCGTTCATCGCCGGTCGGGGCACGAGCCGCCGCGTCCGCGAGATCGCCCGGATCACCGGGCTCCGACCGGACGGCTACCGGCTCGAACTCCTCACCGCCACCGACCCTCACGAGAACGGAGACCAACAGTGACGCCTTCACGCTTTTACGGAACCGCACGCTCCCGGATCGCCGGAATGACGGCTTTCCTCCTTTGCGGCCTTCTGTCCGCTCCCGCCTATGCCGCCGGCTCCTCCATGCCTTGGGAGGCGCCGCTCCAGAAGGTGCTCGATTCCGTCGAGGGCCCGGTCGCCAAGATCATCGCGGTGATCATCATCATCACCACGGGCCTGACGCTGGCGTTCGGCGACAGCTCGGGCGGATTCCGCAAGCTGATCCAGATCATCTTCGGCCTCTCGATCGCGTTCGCCGCCTCGTCCTTCTTCCTGAGCTTCTTCAGCTTCGGCGGCGGGGCGCTGATCTCTTGAGCCGCGCCCCGCTCCCGGATGGCTTCGAGGCGCCGCTCCACCGCTCGCTGACCGAGCCGATGATGATGGGCGGCGCGCCGCGCACGGTCGCTATCTCGGTGGGCACGCTCGCGGCGGCCGTCGGCATCGGGCTGCAGCTTTGGCTGGCTGGAGCCGGCATCTGGCTGGTCGGCCACATGCTCGCGGTCTGGGCGGCGCGGGTCGAGCCTCAGTTCCCGCAGGTGTTCGCCCGCCACATCAAACACCGCGGATACCTGGACGCATGAGGCCTTCATGCTGAACCTCGCCGAGTACCGCCGCCGCTCCGCTTCGCTGTCCGACTGGTTGCCCTGGGCCGGGCTGGTCGCACCGGGCGTCGTCCTCAGCAAGGACGGCTCGTTCCAGCGCACCGCCCGGTTCCGCGGCCCCGACCTCGACAGCTCCACCGAGAGCGAGCTGGTCGCCGTCACCGCGCGCCTCAACAACGCGTTGCGGCGGCTCGGCTCGGGATGGGCGCTGTTCGTCGAGGCCGATCGTCGGCAGGCCGCACCCTATCCGCCCTCGGCCTTCCCCGATCCGGTGTCGTGGCTGATCGACGAGGAACGCCGCGCCGACTTCAACGAGGTCGGCGAGCTGTTCGAGAGCAGCTACGCCCTGACGCTCGTCTTTCTGCCCGCGCCCGAGGGCCGCGCCCGCGCCAGCGCGCTGATGCTCGACGCGCCCGATCGCCCGGCCGTGAACTGGCGCGAGCAGCTCACCGGCTTCGTCGAGCAGACTGAGCGGTTCGGGGCGTTGCTCGACGGCTTTCTCCGGGCGGCCGCGCTCGAGCAGTCGCGCATGCTGGAGGCCGACGAGCAGGGTCGCGCCAATCGCCAGCGTTTCCAGGGCACGGGCGTCGCCTACACGCCCGCGCCGGTCCGGGTGTACCCGCAATGACGGCGCGCACCGCCTCGCGGCTGCTCCGCTACGGCTCGCAACTCGTCGCCGGCCTGGCGATCGGCTTGGCTCTCGGCCTCGCGGCTCAAGAGGCGCGGGCCGATGACACGGTTTCGAGCTCATGCGCGACCCGCGTCGCCTGGATGCCGTGCAACTCGGCTGCAAGACCAATCAGCCTTGGGCCACGGCGCGGTCTGCCGCACGGCCGCAGAAGCGATCCGCCGGCGCTTCCGCGGCGAGGGCGTGCCCTACACGCCGCACCGGCTGGAGCCTTTTACGAGCCGGCCCACCGAGCAGCCGGCGCCCGGACCGAAGCCCGAGGCGCATCACCGACCGGCGACGCACGCCAGCCGCATCCTGTGATCGGCGTCCGATGAACGACCTCTCCGTCATCGACCGGTTCCTGGACACGTTCAGCCGCTACATCGACAGCGGGTTCGGGTTGCTGCAGCCCGAGATCGCCTACCTGTCCTCGACGCTGGTTGCGATCGACATCACGCTCGCGGCCCTGTTCTGGGCGATGGGCGGCGCCGACGACGTGCTCGGCCGGCTGATCAAGAAGATCCTCTACGTCGGCGCGTTCGCCTTCATCATCACCAACTTCAACTCGCTCTCCGGAATCATCTTCAAGTCGTTCGCGGGCCTCGGCTTGAAGGCGTCCGGCGCCTCGATCGGCCAGGAGCAGCTCCTCCAGCCCGGCCGCCTCGCCGCCGTCGGCGTGCAGGCCGCCCAGCCGATGCTGATCGAGATCGGCAAGCTCGCCGGCTTCCCGAGCGTCTTCACCAACATCGACACGATCGTGGTCCTGTTCATCGCCTGGATCATCGTCATCATCAGCTTCTTCATTCTCGCCGTGCAGCTCTTCGTGAGCGTGCTCGAGTTCAAGCTGACGACGCTCGCCGGCTTCGTGCTCGTGCCGTTCGCGCTGTGGAACAAGACGAGCTTTCTCGCCGAGAAGGTCCTTGGCAATGTCGTCGCGTCCGGCGTCAAGGTGCTAATGCTCGCCGTCATCGTCGGCATCGGCACCGGCTTGTTCAGCCAGTTCCAGTCAACTGCGGGCGCCGACCCCAACATCAGCGAGGCGCTCGCGATCGTCTTGGGTGCGATCGCGCTGCTCGGGCTCGGCATCTTCGGCCCCAGCATCGCAAACGGCCTCGTCTCCGGCGCGCCGCAGCTCGGCGCAGGCTCCGCAGTCGGCGCGACCGCAGCAGGCGCGGGCCTGATCGTCGCGGGCGGCGCCGGCGCGCTCGCCGCCGGTCGTGTGGCGGGCGGCGCTGCGATGGGCTCGATGCGCGCCGCGACCAGCCTGGCTGGCGGCGCGCGCTCAGCTTACGGCGAGGCCGCCGCAGCGTCCGGCGCGAGTGGACTCGCGCGCACCGGAGCCGGCATGGCCGGCATGGCGCGCGCCGGTGCGTCCGCCGCCGGCGAGAGCGTCCGTTCCGCCGCCCGCCGCGCCTGGACGGGCGGTTCGGCCGGTACGGGAAACGCAGGCTCCGGCGCCGGCGAGGCTGGGGCGCCGGACGCAGCGGGCGGCGCTGCGCCGCCCTGGGCGAAAAACCTACGCCGCGGCGAGCGCATGCGGCGCGGTATCGAGACCGCCGCCCACACCGTGCGCTCAGGCGACAGCAGCGGGTCCGGTCCGTCCCCCACGCTCGGCCGAGATGAGGAGATCTGACCCATGCGCTTCAAACGACCCGGCGTCCGCTATTCCGAGACACCCCAGCCCGAGACAGCCTACCAGCGCGCCGGCCAGGCCTGGGACGAGCGCCTCGGCGCCTCGCGCTCGCAGGCGCGCAACTGGCGGCTGATGGCCTTCGGCTCGCTCGGCCTGTCAGTGCTCATGGCCGGCGGGCTGGTCTGGCAGTCCGGCCGCTCGACCATCACGCCTTATGTGGTCGAGGTCACGCGGCAGGGCGACGTGCGCGCGGTCGGCGCCGCGACGGAAGCCTACCAGCCAACCGACGCCCAGATTGCCAACCACCTGGCGCGCTTCATCACTGACGTCCGCTCTTTACCGCTCGACCCGATCATCGTGCGCCAGAACTGGCTCGAAGCCTACGACTACGCCACCGACCGCGGTGCGGCGGTGCTGAACGAGTACGCTCGCGCCGACGACCCGTTCGGAAAGGTCGGCAAGCAGTCGGTTGCCATCGAGGTGGCGAGCGTGGTGCGCGCCTCGCCGGGTTCGTTCCAGGTGCGCTGGATCGAGCGTAGCTACGAGAACGGCGCTCTCGTCGCCACGGACCGCTGGACCGCCATCCTGTCGATCGTCGTGCAGCAGCCCGGCAACGAGGCGCAGCTGCGCAAGAACCCGCTCGGCATCTACGTCAACGGCCTGAACTGGAGCCGGGAGCTCGGCGGGTCATGAGGAGATCAAACATGGCCCCGATCCAGACCGCGAAATTCTTAACTCTGACCGTATCGGTCTTAACGCTCACGGCCTGCGCCCATGGCACGCCGCCGCCGGGAACCAGTCTCGACGATCCGGCGATCGCTCCAGTCGCCGTGGTCGATCCCCCGAAGCCAGTCGAGATCGTGCAGGTGCCGACCGTGCTGCCGCTTCCAGGCCAACTCAAGCCGCCCCCGCGCGGGGGCGTTAGTGCGCCAGAGCCGGCCGACCCCCGGGGACGCATCGCGCTCGCCAATCGCGCCGCCCGCGTGCAGCCCTCGCGCTACGGCTACATCAACGCCACCCAGGTTTGGCCGTACGCGGCGGGCGCGCTCTACCAAGTCTATGCTTCGCCCGGGAAGGTCACGGACGTCGCACTGCAGGAAGGCGAGCAGCTCGTCTCCGTATCCGCTGGCGACACCGTGCGCTGGGTCATCGGTGACACCTCGTCGGGCACTGGCACAAGCAGCCGCGTCCACATCCTCGTGAAGCCGACCCGGCCGGACCTTAAGACCAACCTCGTCGTCAATACCGATCGGCGCACCTACCTGATGGAGCTGACCGCGACCGAGCTGACCTGGATGGCGTCGGTGTCGTGGGACTACCCGCAGGATCGGCTGCTCGCGCTGCAGAGCCAGAACCGCCGCGCCGAGGCGGCCGCGCCGGTCGCCGACGGCATCCCGCTTGAGCGGTTGCACTTCCGTTACGCCATCTCGGGCGACACCCCGCCCTGGCGGCCGGTGCGTGCGTTCGACGACGGGGAGAAGGTCTACATCCAGTTCCCGGCGGGCATTGCCCAGGGCGAGCTGCCGCCCCTGTTCGTGGTCGGACCGACGGGCGAGAACCAGCTCGTCAATTACCGCTCGCGCGCGCCTTACTACGTCGTTGACCGACTGTTCGGCGCGGCCGAGCTGCGCCTGGGCGGCGACTCCCAACAGGTGGTGCGGATCGAGCGCACGGACGGGCACCGCCGCGGGATCTTCGGCTCATGACCGCGGTCCCACCTCCCGGCGCACCCCAGGTCCCGCCTCAGACGAAGGTCGCACCCGAAACGCTGACGCTTCGCGCAAAGCCCCGTCCCGTCACGCGCCTCTCCAAGCGCGCTCTCATCCTGCTCGGTTCCGTCTCGGCGCTCACTGTCGGCGGACTCGCAATCTGGGCGCTGGGCGTCAACCACGGCGGAGGCACAGCACCGCAGGAGCTCTACTCGACCGATCGCAAGCCGGTCGCAGAGGGCCTCAACACGCTGCCGCGCGACTACGCCGGTATACCGCGCCCGCCCGCGCCCGGCGTGCCGCAGCTCGGGCCGCCGCTGCCCGGCGATCTTGGGCGGCCATTCCTGCGCGCCCAGCAGGAGGGTGGCGCGCCTGTGACAGCGCCTGCGGGCCCGACTGGGCCGAGTCCGGAAGAGCAGGCGCGGCTCGCCGACCAGCAGCGGCTCCGGCAGGAGGCGGAAGCCGCAGCTCGCGGCCAACTCTTCGTGCAGGTCCGGCAGCGCACCGACCAGCAGCCGCAGGCCGAGCCCACGACACCCACGGGCGACGCCCAGCGCGATCCGTTCGCGCCGCTCCCCGGCTCGGCAGAGCGGCAGCGTGCGGACGAGACGTTCACCCAGAACGGCCAGGACAAAAAGTCCGCGTTCCTCTCAGCCCCGGTCGACACCAAGATTTACGCCAGCGGGCGTCTGCAGACGCCGGCGTCTCCCTACCAGGTGATGGCGGGCACGATCATCCCGGCCGCCATGGTGACCGGCCTGAACTCCGACCTGCCAGGCCAAGCGATCGCGATCGTGACGGAGCCCGTCTACGACACCGTGAGTGGCCGCACGCTGCTGATCCCGCAAGGCTCGCGCTTGCTCGGCACCTACGACGCTCAGGTCGCCTACGGCCAGAGCCGGGTGCTGCTCGTGTGGACGCGGCTTATCATGCCCGATGGGTCGTCGATTGTGCTCGATCGGCTTCCCGGGACCGACACCAAGGGGTTCGCCGGCGTTGAGGACGAAACCGACAATCACTGGGTCAAGCTGCTCGCCGGTGCGGCGCTGTCGACCCTGCTCGGGGTCGGCGCCGAGCTCGGATCGCAGAATAGGGGGCTTGGTGGAACCGGACAGCAGACAGTCGTCGTGGCGACGTCGCGCAGTGCGGAGGAGAGCGTCAACCAAGTCGGCCAGCAGGTTACGCGTCGCAACCTGAATGTCCAGCCGACCTTAACGGTTCGGCCGGGGTTCCCGGTTCGGGTGATCGTCAACAAGGATCTGATCCTGCGTCCCTATACAGTGAAACCGTTGGGAGGGCCTAAGCCATGATTGGCCTACGCCTCGGGCCGCTTCCGAAGAACGAGCTAGTTCGATTGACGATAGCCTTGCCAGCGGCTGTTAAGACCGATCTCGACCGATACTCAGAACTCTATGCGAGGGCATATGGCGAAGCCGTCGACACCGCGTCCCTGATCCCTCACATGCTCGCTACGTTCATGGCGCGAGATCGAGCGTTCCGCGCGGCCCGTCACTCCGTGATGTCAGCGGCAGAAAGCGACTCGGAGCCCACCGCCGCAGCGAGACCCAGCACCAGCGCAGTCGCAGCCGAGGGCTCTTCCTCGGGATAGAGCAGCCACGTCGTCAGTCGCGCATCCTTCTCCTCGATCGAGACCGTCGGCAACTATATGGTTGACAAAGCAGAGTGAGGCGCTAAGGTGGGTTCAGCAAACGGACCCCCGCTATGAACCTCTCCGATCCCCGCTTCACCGATACCGACAAAGCCCGCGAATATCTTGAGGCGCAGCGCTGGCCGAATGGTCCGGAATGCCCCCACTGCGGCAACGTCGATCAAACCAAGATCACCGGCCTAAAGGGCAAGGCACACCGTCCGGGTGTCTATCAGTGCAACGAGTGCCGCGAGCAATTCACCGTGACCGTGGGTTCGGTGATGGAACGCTCGAAAATCCCGCTGAACAAGTGGTTGCTGGCGATGCACCTGCTAGGCGCGTCCAAGAAGGGCATGTCGGCCCACCAGATACACCGGATGCTCGGCATCACCTATCAATCGGCATGGTTCCTGTGCCACCGCATTCGCGAAGCCATGAACGATAAGGACCACACCGACACAGGCGGGCTTGGTGGTAAAAACCAAGCGGTCGAGGTCGATGAAACCTACATCGGCGGTAAAGCGAAGAACCGCGCCTTCAAAGAGCCTGAGCGCAAGAAAGCCGTCGTGTCCCTGGTCGAGCGGGATGGTCGTGTGGCGTCGTTCCACGTCGCCAACGTCACGGCAAAAACCGTCCGCCCGATCATTGTTACGAACGTGAACCGCGCGTCTGTCCTGATGACGGACGAAGCGCCCTTATACAAAGGCGTTGGAAAGGAATTCGCCCGCCACCACGCCGTCAATCACTCGGCTGGCGAGTATGCCCGCCTCGGGGGCTACATTCATGTCAACACGGCAGAGAACTTCTATTCGATCCTGAAACGCGGGATCACGGGGATCTATCACCAAGTGAGCGAAGCCCATTTGCACCGCTACCTTGCCGAGTTCGATTTCAGGTACAACAACCGGAGCGGCCTCGGGGTCGAGGATACGGAGCGCGTTGCGAAGATCGTGAAGGGCACGGGAGGTAAGCGCCTCACGTATCGCGCCGCTGGTAGCTCCGCGAACGCTTAAGCAGAAGGCGAGACGTTTTGTGAGGTGGCGGAAGGTTCAAACCCATGGTTGATATGGCGGCTATTGCAGTTGTTTCCACGTCTCTCAAGGCGGCGGCTGATATCACGAAGGCGATGGTAGGTCTGCGAGATGCTTCCATGATTCAAGGGAAGATCATCGAACTCCAGGGAGTAATCCTGTCCGCCCAACAGGGCGCACTGACAACCCAATCGGATCAATTTTCGCTGCTGGAGCGTGTACGAGAACTTGAAAAACAAGTGGCTGATCTTGAAGCATGGGATTCCGAGAAGCAGAGATATGAACTCAAGGAGGTTGGAACCGGATCTCTTGCTTATGTTGTGAAAGAAAACGCTCGCGGAACCGAACCTGTTCATCAGATATGTGCAGCATGCTATCAGCATAGAAGGAAGTCCATTTTGCAGCCAAAGTCAATTAGTATGACAAAGCTACTATTTTGTCCCAGTTGCAAAACAGACATCCAAATTGGATTCCATAGCTTCTCAGCTATCAGCGTTTCTCGCGCCTGAGTTTGAACGGGTACGTCCGCGCTTTTTGGATTCGTCCGGCTTGGGCTCCGGCTTTCCGACCTTCAAATTCTCGCGCTTCTTAGGAGGGGTCGCGAGCATCTTTCTTGCCAGCACGCTGAGTTGAGTCTCATCGGAATCCGTCATGACTGATCGCCCTATCACACCGTGGCTCTTTCGCTTGCAACTAGAGCATACGCCGTCGCCGAACGACCCGATAGGAGCCTGGGAGCTCTATCAAGCATTGGGAACGCTGGTAGTCGCGTGGGGGCGCCTCGAAACGCACTTCCTAGCATGCGTCATGGCCATTCTTGCGACGGACGCGACCAGAGGGTTGTCGCGCAAGATGCCAATGGCATGGGACCAGCGAGCAAGGATTTGGAAAGATGCGTTTCGCATATCCCCAGCCCTGAAAGTTCACGAATATGCGGCCCTCGATTTGCTAGCACGAATCCAACAGGTCTCAGACGATCGAAATCTGTTCATTCATGGTTTGTGGGAACGCTTCAATCATGGATTACCACTAAGTGCTGGCCTGGTAATGATGCGATACAAAAAAGGCACAAGGAACGAAATTACACATTCACGTCATGTTGTTACAGTTGATGACGTGTGGGGAGTCGCCCAAAGAGCTGATCAACTAAATATTGAGCTTATAGGGGTTAGCAAGATGCTGGCTGCTGAGCGTGGGCAGCTTCCGCCAGAGATTTATACACCTTGATGACAACGTCAATGGCCCGGTAGTCACCGCTCTCATGCCATTCAAGAACCATGTCCTCGGCAATCTCCAAATCCTTGACGGTTAGCCCGTCAGGAATTTGGAGATTCGCGGAAACGCCGGCCTGTCCGTCTGGATGTATCATCGCGATCCTGCTTTGTCATCCATATAGTTGCCAGACCGTCGCAACGGATATGTTCCCGATTGCGAGGGATATGGGGAAAAGCGCGATCGCTCGACCAGTAGAAACGAAACTTATAGCTGTGTTCCAATGTGAGGTGCTGACTTTTTCGACCGAGCCGATATGATGTCGTTCAAGAAGATTATCGATCTGGAAGCATAGCCTGGGAACACGTCGTAACGAGGCAGAGCGATTCGCTCCCGAGCAATCTCCACCAAGCTGGACGGTTCTAAGAACCTAGCCATGGGCGCAGTTTTCTGATTCCCTCTGCCTGGTTTTTGGAGGCGGCGAGATGGCGAGGGCACCGGGCTTCTTTGACGTCGAGGAGCGGCTGAAGCGGCT
>JAABUM010002156.1_pt1 | contig 27207 bp, 25 predicted proteins | sample 5559161 | NCBI WGS metagenome assembly JAABUM01 (sample SAMN10711868, study PRJNA513369) | rock metagenome | isolation source: Antarctica rocks | place: Antarctica: Victoria Land, Siegfried Peak nord
GCTCACCGAGCAGGGACCGAATCCAGTCCAGGTAGTGGATCGAGTGCATGGGAACCTCGACATGATCCAGCTCGGACATGAACGGCCAGCTTTCCCAAGGTGTTCGGCAGGCCAGGTGCAGGTCCAGGTCCAGGATGTCGCCGAGCGCCCCGCGGTCGATCAGATCATTGATCGCGAGCATCATCGGAGCGAACCGCAGCTGGAAGTTCACCGCTGCGATCAGGCCGCGTTCGTGGCACTTCTGTTGGATGCGATCAGCGTCCTCGGTGCTCGACCCCATGGGCTTCTGCAGCAGTGCCGTGGCGCCGCGCGGCAGCGACGAGACGACCGTGTGGGTGTGCTGGGGCGGCACGGCCACGTCGAACACCGCATCCTCGACCGAGACGGCCTCCTCGAGGGAGGAGAAGACCCGCGGCAGCTCGAATCGCGAGGCGGTCTCCTCGGCCCGCGGCACGTCGGGGTCGTAGATGCCCGCCACCGGGAATCCTGCCTTCGCGTACGCCGGCAGGTGCGCGTCGTTGACGATGCCCCCAGCCCCGATCAGCACGATGGGTCGTGGGTCGGACGGACGCGGCCAGGCCTGTCGGATCGTGCTCGGATCGATCGCGGTCATGCTGATCGCCCTTCGTACAAGGCCGAGGCTCCCACCTGGGCGCGCGCCAGGAGCTCAGCCGATGGTGTGGTGGTGGCCAGCGCTTGCGCGACCACGTCGTCGATGATCGCGGCCAGGGCCGCGACCTTCGGGTCGCCGGGCAGGGTCCGGGCGATCGCGTGCAGCTCAGCCATCTGGTCGAAGAACGGGATGTGTTCGAGTACAGCGGGATCGGTCCAGGTGGAGCGCCGGCAGCCGATGCCACCGCGGAGGGTGGTGAGAATGTCGGCATCCGCGCTCGTCGCGTGTCTCACGAAGTCGAACGCCAGATCGGGCTGGGGACACCCCGCGCCGATGGCCAGCACCCAGTAGACCAGGAACGAGGTCACCGATCCGCCGGGCCCGGCCGGGACAGGCGCCACGGACACCTTGTCGCGCACCGCTGAGTCGGGGGCGACCTGGGCGTTCGCGGCGAACCCGAACCAGTTCTGCATGATCGCCACGTCTCCCGCGGCGAAGATCTCGCCGGAGCGGACGGAGTCGATCTGGGTCGCGTCCGGGTGGGTCAGGCCCGGATCGGCGACAAGGGCGCGGTACCAGTCGAGGCCCGCCTGCGCCTGCGGCGTGTCCAGGGTCGGCCGACCGTCGGCGCCGGTGATCTCACCACCACGGCTCCATACCTGCAGGCAGAAGTCGTAGACGGTGTTGTGGGCGTCGGGGTAGGCCGCGACCACGGTCCCGTGTCGACCGGCCTCGGGGTCGGAGAGGAATCGCGCCACCTCCAGGTACTCGTCCCAGGTCCGGGGAACCTCGAGCTCACGGCCGGTCTCCCGACGAAAGCCCGCACGGTTCTCCTCGTCCTCGAACAGGTCTCGGCGGTAGACCAGGCACTCAGGCCCGTCGTGGTAGGGGATGCCGTAGATGCCGTCCCGCGTCTGCTGAAAGGCTCGCAACGACGCCGGCCACACGCTGTCGTGATCCGGGATCAACGCGACGACCCGCGACTGGAGGTTCAGCAGGTGCCCCTCCTCGATCGCCTGCGGCAGCCAGTCCGTCACCAGGAAGGCGATGTCGAAGGCGCCGTCGCTGAGCCCCCCGTCGGTGAGGAGCTGCTGGTGCAAGTCGAGGACGTCGAGCGACACGAGATCGAGCTCGACGTGAGCGCCGTCCGGCGGGTCCCAGCTGGCGAACAGCTCGGCGATGGCGGTCTCGAAAGGCTCGAACCGTCTCACAGCGACCCGGAGTCGGTTCGGTTCCCCAGGTCGGTTCGGTGCCGTCACGACGCCGTCTCCTCAACCCCCACGGCGACGGCCACGGACCCGTGCTCGCCGAGCTTCGGCGCCGGCCGGTCGTTGACCAGCCGCGCACCGTTGTAGCGGATGGGGCACCGGGTCGTCCGGAACGATCCTCCACCGGAGGTCTGGACCGACTGGACGATTTCGGCGGCGGCCCACCCGGGCTCAGCGCTCAGCGCGCGCCAGTTCAGCACCTCGGCGCACCAGACCCCGACCGGCTCGAGGACGTCGAGCCACGCGCGGGTCGTCCCCACGACTAACCGGTCGGAGATCAGCTGCTTGATCGGGTCGCGGTTGACGAAGGTCGCCGCGGAGGGCTCGGCCAACGCCTCGATGTCCAGGAGCACCGCCAGGTCCGTCAACGAGCTCATCGCAAGCGCCAGCCACCCGTCGGACGTGGCGTAGACCCCGTAGGGGGCCGTCAGGTTCGGGTGCGCGGTGGCCACAGATCCCCGCTGGGGCTGATGACCACCGTCGTTGAGGAACACCGTCAGCTGCTCGACCTGCAGGTCGGCGGCGGCCTCGAGCAGGCTCGTCTCGACGCACGATCCCTGCCCGGTGGTCGCCCGACCCACCAGCGCCGCCAGGATGGCCTGCGTGATCACCGAGCCGGTGTAGATGTCCACCAGGGACAGCCCCGTCGGGGTCGGTGGATCACTCAGCCGGCCCGACAACCACATGAGTCCCGACTTGGCCTGGACGAGCAGGTCCTGACCGGGCGCGCCTCGCCAGGGGCCGTCGGGTCCGTAACCCGTGACCCGGGCGTAGATCAGCCGCGGGTTTCGTGCTCGCACGTCCTCGGGTCCGAGGCCGAGGCGCTCCATGACGCCAGGGCGAAAATTCTCGACGAGCACGTCCGCCGAGTCGATCAGCTGGCGCACCCGTTCGAGATCGTTCTCGTCCTTCAGGTTCGCGGTGACGGACCGCTTACCACGGTTGATGGTCTGGAACAGTCCGCTCGCGCCGTCGATCAACTGGTCAGACAGCAACAGGTCGCGACCGAGCTCACCGGTTCCCGGGCGCTCGACCTTGATGACGTCGGCCCCGAGGTCGGCCAGCCTCAGGGTCGCCATCGGCCCGGCCAGGAACTGGGCGAAGTCCAGGACGACGATGCCCTCGAGCGGCCTGCTGGCCGTCACGGTGTCCTCGGTGGTCATGATCACGCCTCTCCGCGAGCGGGCAATGGGGAACGCTCGATGTGGCCGTCGATGCGCCGTGGAAGACCCCACGGGTTGTCGTCTCGCAGTGGCGGGGGAAGAAATCCGTGCGGCGCGTTCTGCACGGCCAACGGGCGCAGGAACCTCTTGATCGAGGCGGCCCCGACCGAGGTGTGCTCCGGCGATGTGGTCGCTGGGAACGGGCCCCCGTGCTGCATCGCCCAGCTCACGGCAACGCCCGTCGGCCAACCGTTGTGCACGATCCGACCGGAGTTCTGCTGCAGCACGACCAATGCTGCCGACGCCGAGGCGTCGGTCTCCGGGCCGTCCGACCACAGAGTGCCGGTCAAGGAGCCACCGACAGCGGTCAGCGCCGACACCAGATCCTCCTCCGCCTCGTACCCCACCACCAGGGCGGTGGGCCCGAAGCACTCCTCGCGCAACACCTCGGACGTAGCGAGGTCGGTCGCCGTCGTCGCGAAGAGCTGAGGGGTCGCCCAGAAGCCTGGGCGCGCGTCGGGCTCGAGCGGGTCGCCGCCGGTCAGCGTGGCCCACCGGCCAGAGCGCTCTCGCCAGGCGTCACTGATTCCCTCGCTGAGCAAGGGCGCCGGCTCGTGAAAGTGCTGCTGCGTCCGGGTGAGCACGTCGGTCACTGCACCGGCAGGGACGAAGAGCAACCCGGGCTTGGTGCAGAACTGCCCGACGCCCAGCTGGAATGACGCCGCGAAGCCCTCGATGATGTCCTCAGCGTGCGCTTCGAGGGCTGCCGAGGTGACGACCACAGGATTGGTGCTGCCCATCTCTGCGAACACCGGGATCGGCCGGTCCCGTCCCCGCACGAGCTCGGCGAGCGCCAGACCCCCCTGCGTGGAACCCGTGAAGGCCACCGCTCGTACCCGATCGTCCATCACCAGCGAACGCCCCGCATCCCACCCGCTGACGACGCCGAGAACACCGTCGGGTGCGTCGAGGGAGGCGAGCGCTCGCCGCAGCGCCTGCGCCACGATCCGCGAGGTGTTCGGGTGAGCGGGGTGAGACTTCACGATAACCGGGCAGCCCACCGCCAGCGCCGCTGCGGTATCGCCTCCCGCGAGGCTGAACGCGAGGGGAAAGTTGCTCGCGGAGAAAACTGCGACCGGACCGATGGGGCGCTCGCACCGACGCAGGTCCGCTCCGCCGGCAGTGTGGTCGATCGTCACCTCTAGGTGGGAGCCTTCCTCGACGACGTCGGCGAGAAAGCGCAGCTGACCTGTCGTCCGCGCCAGCTCACCGCGCAACTTCTGCGCACCCATGGCCGACTCCTCGTCGGCGGCGCGGACGATCTCGTCGCCGTCGGCGTCGATCGCGTCGGCACCCGCGCGCAGCAGCACCCCTCGCTCCACCGGGCTCTGCTCCGCCAGCCACGGTGCAGCCGCAGCGGCAGCCGCGCACACGGTCTCGAGCTGGCTCGTAGTCGTGACCGGCAAGCCAGGGGGTAGCAGCTGCCCGGTCCTCGGATCGGTACCGATCTCGTGGTCGTTCCCACGTTGCGCGTTCATGCCCGCTCCCCAGCGCGGCGCCGCTCGACGGAGTGCACGTGGGTGAACACGAGCACGACCCGTCCATCGTGTGTCACCACCCGGCAACGCTCGTCCACAAAACCTCGTTCAGGACGTTTCGGGTCGTCGCGCCGGTCGGCGATCTCGACGTCCACGTAGATCGTGTCCCCGATGTGAACGGGGGCGACGAACCTGACGCGGTCGTAGCCGTAGCTGAAGCTCACCGGGTTGATCTCACCTGCGGCCAGGCCCGCACCGACGGAGAGGACGAGGGTCCCGTGCGCGATGCGCTCGCCGAACTCACTGTTCGCGGCCCAGTGGGCATCGACGTGGTGCGGGTAGAAGTCGCCGGTGTGCCCGGCATGAACGACGACATCGGTCTCGGTGATGGTTCGACCCGAGGTACGGCGAGCCGGCACATCGGCGAAGTCTTCGAAATATATTGGTTTCGTCATGCGCTTTCCTTGTTCTGGTCGGGCTCGGCCATGAGCCGGCCGAGCTGGCGAACGCAGGTCACGGTCGAGGTGGACTCACGCCAGATCTGTTCGTGCACGATGTCTCCGCCCCTACGCTGGACGGCGGCGGCACCGGTATCCCGCGGACGGACGAAAGCGGCATCGAGGGAGTCGATTGTGGCGGAGAAGAAGTGGTTGGTCGTCTCATCGAGCTGGGGGTCAACCCAGGCCGATCGATGCCCGGGCTGACCCCCGGCTTCGACAACGTGGTTGCGCTGGAACTCCGGTGACGCAACCAGCCTCGCGAGTTCGGCGGCAAGGTCCGGCCGCGACGAGCGCGCGGACAGGGCCAGGCCCACGCCGCCCAGCACGCTGCCGATCCCGGCGTCTCCTCGCGGTGCGTCGACGTGGGTCAGGCAGCGCTGCCGGTCCACCCCGGTACGGGCGAAGGTGACGTAGCCGAAGGCGAGGGGAATTCCCAGGACCTGATCCGTGGTCGTGGCAAGCTGGCCGGCCGCGATCGGATCGAGGCGTTCCGATCGAGGGTCCAGGTCCGGGGTCAAAGCGGCAAGAATCTCCAGCGCTTCCCCGAAGGCGTCGGCCCACTGCGTCGCCGTGCGCAGCTCGCCGTCTCGCCGGGACTCCACGATGGACAACACGGTGCACCAGGCGTGGGTGGGATTCAGCGGCAGGAGGAGTCGAGCCTCCGCACCGCTGCTGTCCCGCGCAAGCGCGGCCACGTCGTCCCACGTTCGCGGCAACTCTGCTCCCAGCCGCGCGAGCAGGTCGGCACGATAAGCCCCTACCTGCGCCGCCGCGTCAACCGCCAGGGCCCACTGCCGTCCGCCGTACGCGTAGGACTCGAAGCTCGCACCCGTCGCGTGGTCTTTCTGCTCGCGGAGAAAGTCGTTCTCGATCCATTCGTCGAGACCCAGCAGCGCATCCTCTGCTACCGCCGCACCGATGTGCGGATGGTCGATCATCAACAGGTCGTAGCCCGCGGACAGCTCGGTGATCGGCTGGTCCTCAAAGGCGCGCAGGGACCGGACGTCCCAGGTCACCGCGACCTCGGGGTGACTCTGCGCCCAGATGGCCGTGGCGGCTCGGACTGGCCCGGTGCCCCGCGGGTGGTCCCACGTCATGCCACGCAGACTGGTCGTGCCCGTCATCCGAGGTCCCACCGCGGGTCTCGGGCACCACACAGCACCGGATTGCTCAGCGTGCCGACCGACTCGATCGAGATGACGACGGTGTCGCCCTCGGTCAGGGTGAACTCGTCCGGCGGCACCGTCGCCGTCCCAGTGGACAGGATCACCCCACGCGGGAAGACGTCACCGCGGAAGAGGCAGTCGACGAGCTCCTCGAACCGACGATGCAGGAGTGTGGTCGAGGTCGAACCCGACCACACCGACGCGCCCCCACGTTGGATGTCCATCGCGATGTCCAGGCTGTAGGGATCCTCCAGCGCCCAGGCGGGAACGATCCACGGGCCTACCGCACAGCCACCGCGATAGCACTTGGCCTGCGGCAGGTACAGCGGGTTCTCCGCCTCGATGCTGCGTGAGCTGACGTCGTTGCAGATGGTGAAGCCGACCAGCTCCTGGTCCGCGTTGACCACCACCGCAAGCTCCGGTTCGGGTACGTTCCACGCGGAGTCCGCGCGCACGCCGATCGCCTGGCCCGGGCCGCTGGCCCGCCAACCCACCGACTTGAAAAAGAGTTCGGGCCGGTCAGCGTCGTAGACCCGTTCGTAGATGGTCGCCTCGCGGCTCTCGTCCATCCGGGCCTCACGAGATACCTCGTAGGTGACCCCGGCCGCCCATAATTCCGTGTCGTCGTCCACCGGAGCCACGATCTCGTCCGCGACCAGGGGATCCCCGGACTCCGCCACCCGCAGGAAGGTGGCTTCCAGCTCGCCGGCGGACACGGACAACAGCGATCCCAGGGACACTTCCCATGGGAAAGCGCGTAGCTCCCCGCCGACGTGGGTGCACCAGCGGCGATCGCCGCCGGAGACGACCTGCACGAGCGCCGCGGTGTCGCCACTCCCACTGCCGTTCATCGTGTCAAGTATTTTCATGCCTATTCCCCTAATACCCGAGCGCGTGCGGGACGGCCAGCACGATCTGCGGAAAGACGGTGAGCAGCACCACCACCGTGATCAGCACGGCAATGTAGGGCAGAATCTCCTTGAAGATCGGGCCCATCGGTGTCTTGGTCAGCCCTCCCGAGATGAACAGGGAGACCCCCAGCGGGGGCGTAACGAGGCCAATCATCTGGTTCAAGGTGATGATCACTCCGAAAGCCACCAGGTCGATACCGGCCTCCCTGACCAGCGGTAGGACCAGCGGCACCATGATCAGCTGCAGGATCACGGTCTCCAGGAACATGCCCGCGATCAAGAAGATGAGGTTCAGCAGCAGGAACAGCAGCAGCGGGTGACTCGTCAGCCCCTGCCCGAGGTCCGCGAGGTTCGCGGCGACCCCCTCACTGACCACGGCGTAGTTGACCAGGAACGCCGACGCGATCATCATGGCGGTCTGACCGGTACGGAGAACCGTCCCGTTGATGACTTTCTTGAACACCGACCACGGCAGCGCCCGGTAGATGAATGCCGCAACCACGAGCGCGTACAGCGCAGCGACGGCTGCTGCCTCGGTCGGGGTGAACAGCCCGCTGTAGATCCCGAAGAGCAGAACGACAGGAGTGAGTAGCGCGGGGAAAGCGGCGACGAAACCCACGAGGACCGCGCGCATGCTCAACACCCCGCCGCGCGGGTATCCGCGACGCTTCGCGGTGAAGCGGATCAGGATCATCAGTGCGATCGCGATGATCACACCGGGGAGGATGCCTCCCGCAAAGAGTGCGCCGACGCTGGTCCCGGCGATCGCGGCATAGATCACCATCGGAATGCTGGGCGGGATGATCGGGCCGATGGTGGCGGCCGCCGAGACCGTGGCGCAGGCGTAGGGCTTGGGGTATCCCTGCCGCTCCATCGCCTTGACCCCCATGACGCCGATCCCACTGACGTCGGCGATAGCACTGCCGCTCATCCCGCTGAAGACGACGGCCGCGAGCACGTTCACCTGCGCCATGGCGCCGTAGAACCTGCCCACGACGGTGTTCGCGAAGTCGAACAGCCGATCAGTGATGGTCGACTCGTTCATGATCTCGGCGGCGAAGATGAACAACGGGACCGCGATCAGCACGAACTGGGCGTTGAGCTGGGTGGTGATCGTGGTCGACGCGAGTCCCAGGTCTGAATGACTCACGAGGAGGTAGACGATTCCCGCCGACAGCAGCCCGTATCCGATGGGCACCCGGATGATGAAGGTGATGACCGCGATGGCGATCAACAAGATGAACGCCAAGCTCATGACGACACCTCCGCGCGGCCCCGAAGAGACCGATAGAGGTCCGCGACGTCCTTGATGAGCAGTCGCCCCCTATGCAGGACCGTGGTGACGTAGAAGTAGGCGATACCAGCAAAAGCCCAGGTCAGGCTCACGTCGAGGCCGCTGAGCTTCTGCGGGCGAAGGAAGTCCAGGTACTGGAAGCTGGCAGGGATCACCAGCAGGGCCGGCACGATGATGATCAGGTTCCCGACGATGCGCGCCCAACGCTGACCTGCATTACCGAGCTTGAGGTAGACGAGGTCGAACTGGATGTGTTCGTCGTCCCAGTGCGGGAGCCCGGCCGTGATCATCGTCGTCCAGATGAACAAGCTGCTCGCCACGGCGACCGTCCAGGTGAGTGGCGCGTTCAGGAAGTACCGAAAGAAGACGCCGAGCACGATGACCAGGAACATGCAGATGAAGGACACGGCCGACAACACGCTCTCGGCCCCCTGGATCACCCGCGTCAGCCAGTGGCGGCCGGCGGCCGGCGCGTGGGGTGCGGCCGCGTTGAGGACGGAGCCTTCTTCAACTGCGGTCGCGTACGAGTCCGGCGACTGCCGGACGGACTGGATCTCGGCGTCAGGGTGGTCTCGAGAGTCACGGTCGGTCATGACGGCATATTCTTGATCTCGTCGAACATGCCGGGGATCCACTGCTTGGGGTAGGACGTCTTGGTCATGTAGTAGTCGAGCGCGTACTTGCTGAAGGCGTCGACGTCCGGCTTGTACACCTTGAGGCCCTTGGCCTCGAACTCCTTGAGAATGCCTTGTTCCTGGCTCGTAATGAGCTCACGGTTCGACTTTGCGACATCGACCGCCGCGTCGGTGAGGACCTTCTGATCGTCCGCAGACAGCTTGGCCCACGCATTCTTGCTCACGGCAGGCATAACAATGTCGACAAGGTGATTCGTCAACACGATCTGCTTGGTGACTTCTTGGAAGTTCTGGATCTTGTCGGTGCCCAGCGGGTTGTCCTGCCCGTCGACGGTGCCGGTCTGCAGGGCGGTGTAGAGCTCGCTGAACGAGGTGGGTGTCGGCTTCGCGCCCAGCGACTTGCCCAGGTCGATCCAGCTCTGAGCGTCGGGAACCCGCAGCTTGACCGAGGCCATGTCAGCCGGCGTGTTGATCTTTCCGACGTCGCGGAGGTCGAGCGTGCGGGTGCCGAGGTACCAGGTCGTCAGGATGTGGGCACCCGCCTTCTCCTCAACTCCGGCAAAGAGCTTCTTCCCGATGGGACCGTCGGAAAGCTTTTGCATCTGTTCCGGCGTCTTCACCAGGTAAGGCACGGTCAGGATGGAGATGGCAGGGTCGCGGTCGGTGAGGAAAGCCGGTGCCGTGTTCGCCATGTCGAGCGTGCCGCTGAGCAGTGCGGACTGTTCGCCCTTCTGGTCGTAGAGGCTGGAGTTCAGGAACAGCTTGATGGTGATCTTGCCGCCGGACTTCGACTTCACCTCGTCGGCCATCTTCTTCAGGGAGATGCCCTGCGCGTCCCGCTCTGAGCAGGCACAGGACAGTCGGAGCGAGACATCTCCAGACCCACTGCTGCTCGAACCGCCCCCGCACGCTGTGAGCAGGGCCAGCAGTGCCGCGGAACCCGTCGCACCAAGGCGCCAGGCCAGTCGTTGACTTTTCATGCATCCTCCTGTTGAAAAAACGATTTACCGAAACTTAGAGGGTGAGCGCGCTCACGTCAAGGAGGAAGTTGGATGGCGATCAGCGGCTCCGGCCCCGAACTCGGTGAACACCTGGGTCGTGATGCTCAATCGGCCGTAGCATTAACCGACGTCGTCATCCGCCGACCCCGAGGGAACCGGCGTTGTTCGGCTCAGCCACCGTGTGCGGCAGGATCATGGCTGGACCACACCGCGTCACCACAGGATCGGGATCGAGGGACCATGTCGTCATCCAGCGGGACTGGCAGGTCGACGATCAAGGAGGTGGCCAGGGCGGCCGAGGTGTCTCCATCGGTGGTCTCGCGCATCCTCAACAGCGACGCAACCTTGCGCGTTCGCCCGGAAACCCGTGAGCGTGTGTTGCGCGTGATCGACGAGATGGATTACAGCGCGAACTCGACGGCGCGCTCCCTGCGCCTGTCCCGCACCAACGTCTTCGAGCTGGTCACGCATGATCTCACGAATCCCATCTACGCCGAGATCGTCAAGGGGGCGTTCGAGGCGTGCTCAGTGTCCGGCTACTCGATGGTCATGACCGATGCAGACGAGTTGAACCGGGACTTGAGCCGTTTCGACGCCCTGCTCCGTCGCCAGCAGGTCGACGGCATCCTGCTCCTCCGGAGCACGGTGGCCTCCGATAAGCAGCTGGCCCGGCTCGCCGCGTCGTCCGTGCCGACCGTATTGTTGATGGATTCGGCCCGTCGAGGCTTCTCGACCGTGTCGATCGATGACGAGCGCAGTGTCCACGCCGGAGTGCAGCATCTCCTCGACCTAGGTCATCGCCGGATTGCTCACCTCTCCGGGCTTCAGTCCTGGCGATCGGACAACCGTCATCAGGGCTACCTGAACGCGATGCACGAAGCGGGTATCGAGCCGGATCCCGCTTGGATGGGCATCGGCGGGTGGACCGCGGCCGAGGGACGCGAGGGCATGACCAAGCTGATCGCTGCCCATCCGCGTGCGACGCAGGCGCCGACGGCGGTCTTCGTCAGCAACACCCTGGCCGCCCTGGGAGCGCTCGATGCAGCTCGCAGACTGGGGATCTCGGTGCCCGGAGCACTCTCGGTGGCGTCGCTGCACGATTCGTGGCTGGCTGACCTCATGACACCCTCCTTGACCACCGTGCGCACACCGTTGGCCGACATGGGTCGGCGAGCGGTGGACATCCTTGTCGAGCAGCAGCAGTCCAGAATGGACCTCAACGACGTGGTACCGACCGATCCGGTCGTCGTGCAGCGCCAGTCCACGGCCCCACCCCGGGGCTGATCTCAGGCCATCGGCCGGTAGATTGTCAGCGGGCGTGATATGGTAAATCGATTCACTGATTCTTCCAGTCAGGAGTGACGATGGGTGACACGGACAGCGGCACACGGCCCCCTTCAACAGCGCAGTACGGCGACCGTCAGCAGGGCAGCTCGTGGGTGCCGAGCTTCACCGGGGTTGCCGCAGCAGTCGTCACGCCGTTCCATGCCGACGGCACCCTTGCGCTCGAGCTGGTACCCGACTACGTGAACCATCTGCACGAGCGTGGCGCGGGAGCGCTGATGGTGGCCGGGACCACCGGTGAGTTCATCACCATGTCGGAGGATGAGCGTGGCGCCGTCATCGAGGCGTTCATCTCCGCCAACGGCGGACGTATTCCCCTCATCGCACACGTTGGCGACGCAAATCCGGCGGTCGCCACGCGGCTGGCCGCCCGGGCCGCGGCCGACGGCGCTGACGCACTGGCCGCAATCCTGCCGTACTTCCACCCCACGCAGCCGGACTCGGTGCGGGAGAGTCTGACTAGGTTGGCGCAGTCCCAGCCCCAGCTGCCCTTCCTGCCCTACTGCCATCCTTCCACGATCAACCACCTCGGTGCGGACCAGTTCGCAAGAATGCGCGCGGACCTGCCGCAGGTGAGTGGAGCAAAGCTGAGCCTCGGCACGTTTGCAGAGATGAAGCCATACCTGTCGAACGACCCTGAGGCGACGTTCTTCTGTGGGAATGACGACGTCCTCGCAGAGTTCGTCGACGCGGGCGGGCATGCGATCGTCTCGGGCAACGCCGCCGTGTTCTGCGAGATCGTCTCGGCAGCGTTGCGCGCCCTGCTCGACCATCAGCACGCCACCATGGACCGCCTTGGTCCTTTGATCGCGGAGATCGTCCAGCTGACCCGGTCCGGCGCGCCGGACCGGCTGAAGGCGCTTCTTCGCGAACGTGGTCTGGACGCTGGCCACGCGCGCGTGGTCACGTCCCCCGACGCCCTGGTGCCGCCGCCCTTGTCTCCTGCCCTGCGTGATGCCCTTCAGCCGTGAGGGCTCTCGCCAGAGGTAACGTCCGTTGAGCTTGTACGGCCCGACGCCCGTGCCAATTCCCGTGACGCACCAAACCGATGACACTGTGCTGGAGCTGTGTGTCCTGATGGCCCGGGCTCACAGCGCGCTGGTCGCCGTCGTCGAGAACGACCGGCGGCTGATGGGTTGCGTGACGCTGCCCCGCGTGCTCGACGCGCACTGAATGGCCGCCTTCACCGTCGCGGTCTTCGTGATCGCCTACGCCCTCATCGCCTCGGAGAAGGTGCACCGCGTCAAGGCCTCCCTCGGTGGAGCCGGACTGATGCTGCTCGCAGGTGCTGTCAGCTTCGAGGACGCCTTCCAGTCACCCGAGACCGGGATCGATTGGGAGGTCATCTTCCTGCTGCTCGGGATGATGATCATCGTGGGCGTGCTCCGGCAGACCGGGGTGTTCGAGTATGCGGCGATCCGGGCGGCCAAGCAGGCCCGCGGCCGACCGTTCCGGGTGATGGTGACGCTCGTCGTGCTGACGGCTGGGGCGTCCGCACTTCTGGACAACGTGACCACGGTGCTCCTCGTTGCACCCGTGACGCTGCTCGTCTGCCAGCGCCTGGGCGTGCCCCCGGTGCCGTTCCTGATCGCGGAGGTGCTGGCGTCCAACATCGGTGGCACGGCCACGCTGATCGGCGACCCGCCCAACATCATTATCGCCAGTCGCGCTGGCTTGACCTTTAACGACTTCCTGAGCAACCTCACCCCGATCATCGTGGTACTGGTCATCGCGCTGCTGGCGATGTGCCGCGTACTGTTCCGCAAGTCCTTCACCTACGACGCCGACCGGGTCGCCGAGGTGATGGAACTAGACGAACGTGAGGCCCTCTCCGACCGGCCGCTGCTGATCAAGGCGGGCTCAGTGCTGCTCGCCGTCTTGGCCGGTTTCGTGCTCAGTTCGCCGCTCGGCTCCGCCCCGGCGGTGGTTGCTCTCCTGGGTGCGGGTGTCCTGGTCCTCATCAGCGGACTGACACCCCGCGAGTACCTGGCCGAGGTCGAGGCGCCCACGCTGATCTTCTTCGCCGGGCTGTTCATCATGGTCGGCGCATTGATCAAGGTCGGCGCGATCGAGCAGCTCGCCGCGTGGGCGACCGAGGCAACCGGCGGTAACGCCGGCCCCGCGACCTTCCTCCTGCTGGGTGCTTCGGCCGTGCTGTCCGGCTTCGTGGACAACATCCCATACGTGGCGACCATGGCGCCACTGGCCGGCTCCCTGGCCGCCGAGACGGGCAACCCGGGCAACGTGCTGTGGTGGGCCCTGGCGCTCGGCGCTGACCTCGGGGGCAACGCAACGGTGATCGGCGCCAGCGCGAACGTGGTGATGTTGGGCATCGCCGAGAGGAACGGCTACCGGATTACCTTCTGGCACTTCGCGAAGTACGGTTCGCTCGTCACGCTCGTGACCGTGCTGCTGTGCGTGCCTTACCTCTACCTGCGGTACTTCCTCTTCGCATGAAGACGCGGTAAGGCGGTGGGTGTCAGTGTCACCTCGAAGCCCAAGTTGGCGAGCTGTGCGAGTGCCCGGCGTCGGGTGAGCCCGGGATTGACCCGTGAGAAGTAGTCAGGGCCGAGCTCCTTGGCCCCACTGTCGCGCCGACTGTGGACAACCCGCCCCGTTGGGGACAACACCCCGCAACCCCACCGCTGAGGCGCTCGGCATGGGGTGCCGCGGGAAGGGTGGGCGGTGCTGGGGTGGGCGGTTTCTGTCGGTGCGAGCCCCTACCGTGAGACCTACCAACTCACCGGGCCTGACCAGCCCACGGAAGCGCTCTTGCCTTGGGAGGCATAGCGTGTCGAACCCGCCCGTCACCACACAGATCGTGTCCGTTTCGCTGGGAATCGCGGGGGAACAACGTGCCCGTCTGAGCGCCGTGAACGTCGGCACCCGGGAGGCAGAACTCCACCTGCTGTGGGGATCGCTGATGCTCACCCTCACCTCCGGTGTACATGCGGAGCACCTGCGCAACGTCTGGCTGCACGCCGGAGTGAACGCTCGGCGCCTGCCGATGACGGTGGGCGGGCTGCGCACCCTGTCCGGTATCGATCCCCGCCTCGAGCACCCCGGTGTGGTGCTGCGACTGTGGGCCACCCCGGAATGGAACGTCGGCTACGTCGAGGGCCGCGGGTCCGGAACGCAACGTCGTTGGGATCTCACAACGTATGCAGGAAGGGTCTAGGCGCGCCGGCGGTGTCTGGCTAGAGTCGCTCGCCGGTGGCTGCGGAGAACATGTGTGTTCGCTCCGGTGCAATGACGATCTTTATGTGTTCGCCCTTCCTAGGTGGCTTGCGCCCGTCGACGCGCACCACAATGTCGAACGTCGGCCTGTCCAACTCGCCGACTCGGGCGTAGACGTAGGCGTCCGCGCCGAGTTCTTCGATGAGAACCACTTCGGCGTCGATTCCGTTGTCTCCGGAACCGGCGAGTCGTAAATCCTCCGGCCGCACGCCGATCTGTACGGTTTCGACCCGATCTCCTGCAGCGGCCGACACCCGGCGTCGTTCGATGGGGATTTCATGTCCGGCGACCTGCATAGCGCCGTCTGCCAGGCGTCCCTCGAAGAGATTCATTTGTGGCGATCCGATGAAGCCAGCGACGAAGGCATTGGCGGGACGGTCGTACATCGTCCTCGGTGTGTCGACTTGCTGGAGTAATCCGTCCTTCAGCACCGCTACCCGATCACCCATGGTGAGGGCTTCGGTCTGGTCGTGTGTGACGTAGACGGTGGTTGTGCCCAGTCGCCGTTGCAATGCTGCGATTTGGGTACGGGTCTCAACCCGAAGCTTGGCGTCGAGGTTGGACAGCGGCTCGTCCATCAGAAAAACCTGGGGTTCCCGCACGATTGCGCGGCCCATCGCGACCCGCTGGCGCTGACCACCAGAGAGTGCCTTGGGCTTGCGCGAGAGGTAATCGTCGATACCGAGCAGTTGAGCCGCGGAGTGCACCTTGGTGGCGATCTCGCTCTTGGGGACCCCGGAGATCTTGAGGGCAAACCCCATGTTTTCGCCGACGGTCATGTGCGGGTAGAGCGCATAGCTTTGAAACACCATTGCGATGTCGCGGTCTTTCGGTTGCAGGTGTGTGACGTCGCGGTCACCGATACGGATCACACCGGAGGAAACCTCCTCCAATCCTGCGAGCATCCGGAGCGACGTGGATTTTCCGCAGCCTGAGGGGCCGACCAAGACCATGAACTCGCCGTCTTCAACGGCAAGATCAAGGGCGTCGACGGCGGGTTCATCGGTACCCCGGTAGATCTGGGTCGCCTTGTCAAACGTCACTGAAGCCATGGTGCATGTTCCCTTCACTGGCAGGTACGTGACAGCTGGAATTCAGACGTGCGAGCTTCCGACCAGCTCGGCCGGCGCCAGATAACCATTCGCATCGTGGGCTGTGCCAAGAGCCAACGCGGCTCGGCGTACTTCCGCGTCCCACTCCAGTCGCACCCGGCCGTCACCCTCGGTCATCACGACCAGCTGACCTGTCTCAGGCCCGATACTCTCGATCCGACGCCATGCACCCGGGGGCACCGAGAAGGTGTCGAACGGCCCGATCTCGGCGGAGACGGGATGTTCTCGGTTCAAAGTCACGCGCCAACGACCATCCTTGACCATGAGAACCTGGGCCGCACCATGACGATGGGTCGTAATACCCGCGCCGGGCTGCGCCCGCAACCAGGCAAGGCTGAATCCATGCGGGTTGTGCACCCGCGGACTCTGGTTCCGGTCCTCGGTGATCCCATAGCCGACGACCAGCGCAAGCTCAGCCCCAGCACCGGGTAGCCCCGAGTCCAGGAAGGGCGTCGTGGACCAGACGAGGTCGTCGGGTGTGCTCAGGCGCGAGCGCATCTCATCTTTGGTGACCCGGCGCAGTTTTTGGATCTCGGCGTCTGGCATCGGCTGCAGCAGCGGCACGTCCTCGGGTGGTTGACCGGGCGCTCCCAGCACCAGTCTCCCATCGGCCGCGAGAAAGCTGCCGTGTTCGGCAGCGGCCGTCAGCACGGACGGGGCCCAGATGATGCCACCAGGGTCGTCTGCGCCCAGCGAGGAAAACATCCAGCCGTCGTCCGGGCCGATGTTGGTGAACCCTCGGAACATCCAGGTGGGCATCGTGATCACGTCTCCGGGCCGGACGACCGCTTCACCTTCGGTGCCGTCTACCCCCCACCGGAACAGCCACTCTCCGCTGAAGCAGCTGAACACTTCGGCGGTGAAGTGCAGATGTAGCGAGTTGGTGATGTTGTGAGGCATCGCGGCAACGCCGAGGTTGAAGCCGTGCGGGTCGGCGACCGGCACGATCTGGTCGGGATTCTCCGAGACACCGGCGCCGATCAGCGCGTAGTTCTCCTTACCGACACAGTCCGGCAAACAGGTGTCGATAAACGCCGAACGGTCGGGGACCAGCTCGGCCCGACGGATTGCGCGCTGCTCGATCTCCTCGGCGGTGACCTGTACTCGTTCGGACACTGGTGTTCTCCCGTTCCGTCTGCATGCGTATGCAGCCATCGTAGCGGCACCTCGACCGCAAGGGCAAGCACCCAAATCGGCACCGCACGAGACTTGACACTGCATCGAAGCCCGGTGTTGTATACGTATGCGCAACTGGGTCTTGTTTGGGCCCGGCGGATCATGGAATGAGGATGCTGGTGCCGTTTCTGGGATGCATCGCCGACGACATCACCGGGGCCACCGATCTGGGAAGCGCGTTGGTCCGTCGGGGGCTGTCGACTGTCCAGATTTTCGGTGTACCAAACCCGGATGATGCAGCCGGCGACGAAGACGCCGTCGTCGTCGCGGTGAAAACGCGGACGCTGCCCAGTCCGGCAGCACGGGAACAGGCGCTGCGGTCGCTGCGATGGCTGCAATCACAGAACATCGCCCACGTCTACTTCAAATACTGCAGCACGTTCGACTCGACCTCAGCCGGCAACATCGGGCCGGTTACGGATGAGTTGCTGACCGCGCTGGATAGCTCGCAAGTGATCCACTGTCCCGCCTATCCCACAAATGGCCGCACCCTTTACCAGGGCCACTTGTTCGTCGGCCGGTCGCTGCTCTCCGAGTCCGGAATGCAAGACCACCCGCTGACCCCGATGCGGGATCCGAACTTGGTTCGGGTACTGGGAGCGCAGACTCCAGCCGCAGTGGATCTGCTGCCGCTACAGACCCTGCAGGCCGGCCCCGAGGCGACCGGAAGACTGCTGGAGGAGCTCGCGCGCCGAGGCGTCCGGCACATAATCGCGGACGCCATCGCCGATGCGCACGTTGACCGCATCGCGGCGGCGGCGGCGGGGATGACCCTCCTCGGGGGTGGAGCGCCCCTCGGTGCCGCCTGGGGGGCCGTTCTTGCCCGCGCGGTCGGCGGCGTCGAGCCTGCCCCGCCGAGCCTGCCGGGCGGTCCTGCGGCGGTGCTGGTGGGCAGTGCGTCGCGCGCAACCGCGCGACAGGTCGAGAAATTCGCGCGGCACTGGCCGGTGCGCCGTCTCGTCTCCACCGAGGAGCTGAGCGCGCGGCCGGACCTCATCGACGCGGTGCTCGACTGGGCGCGGGTGCACCTCGCCGATGGACCGATCCTGATCACGGCGGACACCCGCCCTGAGTCGGTCGGCCGGGCCCAGACCGCTTTGGGACGAGACGTTGCGGCGGCCGTCGTCGAGCAGGCCATGGGCCGCTTGGCTGCCGGTCTGGCCGGGATGGGAGTCGGAAGACTCGTGGTGGCCGGCGGGGAGACGTCCGGGGCGGTTGCCGAGGCGCTCGGCATCCGACGGGTCCGGATCGGACCTGAGATCTGCACCGGGGTGCCCTGGACCGTCTCGACAGACCCCGATGTCGCGCTGGCCTTCAAGTCCGGCAACTTCGGCGGCGTCGACTTCTTCCGTGAAGCCCTCGCGTGCTCGCCCACCAGCGCGCCGACCGACACCGACGGTGGTGCGCGGTGACCACGAATCAATCCGCCCGCAGCGAAATCGTCGCACTCGGGCGCGCCCTCTATGACCGCGGCATCACGCACGGGCGGACCGGAAACCTCAGTGTCCGGCTTGGTGACCGCGTACTGATGACGCCCACCGGCATGTCTCTAGGAAGACTCTCTCCTGATCACCTGTCCGTCCTCGACCTTGCCGGAACCCACATCTCAGGCGATCGTCCTTCCAAGGAGCTGGAACTGCACCGGGTCTACTATGAGCGCCATCCAGAGGTGACGGCGGTAGCCCACGTGCACTCCACGCATGCGGTAGCGCTGTCCTGCCTGGCCGGACTGGACGAGCTCCAGCCCTTGGCGCCCCTCACGGCGTACTACGTCATGCGGGTGGGGACGATGCCCCTGATCGGGTATTTCCCCCCCGGGGACCCTCAGTTGGCGCAAGCGTTGCGGACCGCGGCGCCGGGTGCGCGCTGCGCCCTGCTCGCCAACCACGGCACCATCGCCGCCGCCGGCAGTTTGGAAGCGGCCGTTGACGCCGTTGAAGAGATCGAGGAGACCGCGCGACTCACCCTGCTTCTGCATGGTCGTCGCCTGTCGCTGCTGTCCAACGAGCAGGTCAGAGCGCTCACTGATCGGGCTGCTGGGCAAGGCCGCGGAGCCAGCCCTCGAGAAGATCGCTGACGTCGGCCGGGCGTTCGAGCGGGCTGAGATGCCCACATTCCTGGAGCACCTCCAGCCGGGCTCCGGCGATCAGCGACGCCAGTTCCCGTTGCGCCTGAAGCGGAGCCAGAAGATCGTCAGCTCCAGCAATGACCATCGTGGGACAGGTGATGGCCGCAAGGTGAGGTCGCAGGTCGACCCGTGAAGCCTGCATGGAGAGCTGCGCCAGAAAGGTTGCCGGGCCGATTTCGTCGGCCATCCCCAGGACGACGTCGACGATGGAGGGCATGGGTAGGTGCTGCGCGTTCACCAGCCGCGGGAGCAGCGTTTGCGAGGTAATGCTGGCAAAGTCGCCCGACTGAGTACGCGCGGCCATGGCCGACCAGCTCGCACGCTGCTCAGCGCGGGGGGGGTGTGCCGTGGCGGACAGCACCGCGAGTCCGATGATCCGTTCGGGGGCGGCGGCCGCAGTCGCGAGGGCCGCGATCCCGCCGAGCGACAGCCCGGCCAGGGCAAAGCGTCGGTAAGGCAGCGCAAGTATGTGCTCAACCATTTGCTCGATACTGCTCCCGGTGAGCGCCACGACTTCCAGATGAGCCCAACGACGCAGGCGTTGATGCTGCGCCTGCCACAAGCGGTCAGAGCACAGCATTCCAGGAAGGAGCAGACACACCGGCTCCGCCCGCATCGAAGTACCTAGCGGGATTCTGGCGTCGGTTGGACAGCTCTCAGATGCGTGCTGCGCAGCACGGGGGTCACGGGGTGGACCACGGCGCGGGGCTCCGCAGCATGACCCCGCAGCTGTTCGAGCAGTAGTGCTACTGCACTGCGCAGCATGGCGTCGAAGGGGATCCGGATCGTGCTCAGATCGAACACGGGCCACGCCGCTTCAGCCAGGTCGTCGAAGCCGACCAGCGCGATGTCCTCGGGCACGCTGACGCCCAGTTTGTGAGCGGTGTTGATGGCGCCGATCGCGATGAGGTCGTTGGCGCAGAACAGCGCCGTCGCCCGATAACGCCCCTTCAGCAGGTCCGGCAGCGCGTCGCGCCCGTGGGAGTAGTCGAACGGGCCCCACCGCACCCGCGACGGGGGCAAGGAGGCCCCACCCTCGGCCAGACCCTGACGAAAGCCAGCCTCACGCCCCCGTCCGGTACTCGTGTCCTGTGGCCCGAAGAGCGCGCCCACCCGGGTGTGACCGGCGGCCAGCAGCAGTTGCGCAGCCAGCCGTCCCCCCGCGACGTTGTCCGCGACTGCGGCATCGACCTCAAGTCCCTCAACCGTACGATTCACCAAGACGAGCGGAAGGCCGCGGCGCCTGAGCTCGTGTGGGAGCCGGGCGTTGACGTGCGCCGACGTGATAATCACACCGTCGGCCCAACCGCCGAGCAGGTTGGTCTCCATCCCCCCGGGGTCACCGCGCTCGGCGAGCAGGGTCATCGAGTACCCGTGATCAGTGAGTTCGTCGTGGATCTGCTCGACCAGCAGTGGCCACAGGGCGTTGTCCAAGTCGGCGACCAAGGCAATGCGCCGTGTTGCGCGGGTGGATAGGCTGCGGCCCAGTTCGTTGACGCTGTAGCCCAGCTTGCGCGCCGCCTCCGTCACGCGTTGGCGTGTGCTTTCGGCGATGTTCGGATCGTTGCGCAGTGCGCGGGAGACCGTCGGCTGGGAGACGCCGGCGACGCGCGCAACGTCGTGGCTGGTCGCCGCCGCTCCCGCTGCGTGGTGGGAACGCGGGGCACGGGCGGTCGGCATCAGTAGCCCCCGGCGGCGGCCTTGGCAGGCGGCGTCCCGCGGGCCACCGCGATCCGCTGCGCGGCGCTGTCCTTGAGGAGTACGACATCGTTTCCGGGCGTCACGAGATCGAACCCGGCCTCGGCCAGGCGTCGCGCCATCTCGGCGTCCGCGCAGTAGGCACCCACCGCGACACCAGCGGCGTGGGCGACGGCGAGTACACGCATCAAGGCGGCCTCCACTTCGGCAGCAACCGGGACGGTGGCCGGGGTCACACCCAGGGAGAGCGCGAGGTCGTTGGGGCCGACGTAGATCCCGTCTAAACCGGGTACCGCCACAATATCCTCGAGATTGTCCAGCGCGGTCCGCGACTCGACCATCGCCCAGACCTGCAGGGTCGCGTCCGCCCCTTGGACGTAGTCCGGCCCGCCATAGAGTGCCCCCCTGGACGGACCGTAGCTGCGGCGTCCCGATGGGGGATAGCGGCAGGCCGCCACGAGAGCCGTGCACTGCTCACGAGTGTCGATACTCGGGCAGATCAATCCGTACGCGCCCGCATCGAGCAGCTTGCCGATCTCCGCACCGTTCAGCTGTGTGCACCGCGCCATCGGGACGGCGGGGCCGGTGCTGATCCCCTGGAGCAGGGCGATCGCGCGGTCGATGCCGAACATTCCGTGTTGAAGGTCGATGGTGACGGCGTCATAGCCTGCGTGCGAGAGCACCTCAGCAATGTAGGGGCTGTCGCAGGAGACCCACGCGTTGATCGCGGGCGCTCCTGCCTCGAAGAGCTTCCGAAGTCGATTTGCTCTCATCGCTTTCTCTTTCTGCGTGCGTGTTCGTTGACCATGGAGGCTAGGCCCGTGCCACGTGCTGACTGTGGCCTCGGGCCGGCCCCTATCCCTTGACCGCTCCGCCGGCAATACCGGCGACGAAGTACTTCCTGGCGAAGACGGTGATGAGGACAATGGGTATTGCGAGGGCGAGGCTCAGGGCCGCGAGGAGTTGGAAGGTCGTGATGTCGTCCGCGCCAGATTGGGCCGCGACGAACACCGGGATGGTGACGGCGTTGTTCTGAGTCAGGGTCAGGGCGACGAGGTACTCCTGGAAGGCGAGAAGAAACGCGAACAGGCCTGCCGTGACCAAGCCCGGTCCGGTGATCGGAACAATGACTCGCCGAAATGCTTGCAACCGAGTGCAACCGTCCACCATGGCGGCCTCGTCGAGTTCTTCGGGGATCTCGCGAAAGAAACCGGTGAGCAGCAGCAACATAAAGGGCATGTTGATGGCGACGAAGGCGATGACCAATGCGGTGTCGGTGTCGTAGAGTCCGACTGCTCGAGAGGCCTGGTAGAACGGCAGGACGACCGCGAACCGGGGTAACGCGCGGAAGACCAGGGCGAGGACGAGCAAAGTCGGACCGATGCGCCCCCGGTAGCGGGAGAATGCGTACGCGGCGGGCGCACCGATGACGAGGCTCACCACCACCGACAGCACCGCCACCAACGCCGTGTTGGACAAGACCTTGGCGAACTTGGTTGCCTGCCACAGTTGCTGGAAGGCACCGCCCTGAGGAGTGAAGATCCAGACCGGTGGGTTACGGAAGGCGTCGACAAACGGCTTGAGGGCCGTCAGGCCAGCCCAGATGAACGGGGTCATCATGAGCAGCACGATGCCGATCATGATGACGAAACTCAGGACGGAGCCCTGGGTGTCGTCGGCACGTCGGCGTTTGCCGGAACCCCGGCGGTTCGGCAGTGTCGGTCGCCCACCGGCGGGGCGATCAGCGTCTATCACAGCCATCAGATCCCCCTCGCGTCGCGCCAGGTTGAGCGCAGGAACGGTATGAGCAATATCAGGGTGAGCACGATCGTCATCACGTTGACGGCGCTGCCGATGCCCAGCCGGTAGCTGTCGTTGAGAGCGATCTGGAAGACGTAGGTCATCAGCGATTCCGTGCCCAGCTGAGAGGCGGCCGGGGTGATGATGCGGATCGAGTCGAAGACCTTGAGGGCGTCCATGATGCCGATGACGCAGACGAAGGACACCAGCCGTCCCAGCCCAGGGATGACGATGTAGCGCTGCCGCTGCCACCAGTTGGCGCCGTCGAGCTCCGCGGCTTCCATGGGTTCTTTGGGCAGGCCCTGCAGTCCGGCATAAAAGATCAGAATCGCGAACGGTATCTCGTGCCAGACCAGGTGCATGCTCAATAGGGCGCGAGCGGGCCACTCGTCGACGAGCCAGTTGATCTGAATCCCGAAAAGGTCCAGCAGCCGGTTGACCGGTCCACCGAACACGTCGTTGAACAGCCAGGAGAAATCGAGTGCGCCCACGACGGTAGGTACGACGTAGGTCGACAACAGCATGCCCAGGAAGATGGGACGGCCCCATCGAACCTTGTTGAGCAGCATCGCGATCGCGTAGCCAAACACCACTTTGATCGCCGTTACCACCAGGGCGAAGCCGATCGTGAACTCGGCGGCCTGGATGAACCGGGGACTTGTGAGCAGCTCCCGATAGTTGGCCAACCCGTTGAAGACGCCGGGCTGACCCACCGGGATGTTCTGAAAGCTCCAGTCCAGTGTGGCGATGAGCGGGACAACCAGCAGGGCCACCATGAGCCCGATCGCCGGTGACGACAGCGCGAAGAACGTTCTGGTACGCATCCGCGGCCATCCTCTCTTGGGTACAGCCGCAGCCGCCGACGATGCGTCGTGCTGTCGTCAGCCGCTGTCGACTTACTTGGCGTATCCGGACTTTGCGATTGCGCTGGTGGCGGCCGCCTGTGCTTCGTCGAGGGCCGCTTGAACGGGCTTCTTGCCCGAGATCGCGTCGCCGATGGGGGCGCCGATGACGCTGTAGACGTCAGCCATGTAGGGCACCTGATCCAGCGGCTTGGGGCTGGCGGATTTGAGGATGTCCTGCGCGCTCGCGGCGAAGGGGACGGTCGTGCCCTTGAGCAAGTCCAGCCGAGCCGGCAGCGCATTCGGCAGTGCGGCCTTCGCCGCCTCCGGGCCCGTGGCGACGGCGACCAGTTGAGACAGCAGCGTTTGGTCGACCGCGGAGTTCTTCGCAACACCGAAACCATCCACCGAGAGGAAGGACAACGGCTGCCCGCCGGCGGCGATGGACGGCGGTGCGGCGAAGGCGAAATCTTTGGCATTCGGCGACTTGGTCGGATCGACGAGGGGTCCGAGTCGGCCGGTCACGAGTAGGCCCATGGCCGCCTGCCCGGTCTGCAACTGCGTCGTGACCTCAGGTGAGGAGAAGCTGAGCACCTGCGGGGACATGAAGGGGAGCAGAGACTGCACTGCCTCGACCGCCTTGACTCCGGTCGGGCCGTTCAGTGCCGGTACCGGCTGGCCAGGCACGAAGTAGTCCCCACCGAGTGACCGCAGCGCCTGCCCGAAAAGCCCCTGGATGTCATTGGCGGGCGCCATCGGGACGGCGAGCGGGAACTTGACATCGCCAGAATCCTGGATCTTCTTGGCCACCGTGCGGAGCTCGTCGAAAGTGGTGGGGGGCTTCAGGCCCAGCTTGTCGAAGATGTCCTTGCGGTACACCAGGTGCTGGACGCTCCAGTAGGTCGGCAGCCCGAACTGGTGGCCGTTGTACTTCAGCGCGCCCAGCAGTTGGGGGTCGATGCTGCTGATGCTGTATTTATCGGTGTTTTTGCTGATGAAGTCGTCGAGCGGAACGGTCCAGCCGCGGTCGGCGTAGAGGGGGTAGACCGTGCCGAATTCTTCGATCAGGTCATAGCTTGCCGTGGATCCCGACAACGACTGCACGGCGCGTTGCTTCTGCCCGGACAGGTCGGTCGCCGGGTGGTTGATCGTCAACTTGTCCGACTTGCAATTCGCGGTCAGTGCGTTGGTGAACGGATCGGTCGCCGCGCTGTTGTACGCCAAGATGTTGACCGTGGTCTGGTTCGCCGGCTGGGTGATGTCGCAGGCGATCTTGGTCTGCGATCCGCCCACGTCTGAGCCGGCACCACACCCGGCGGCCAGTAACAGCCCCGAGACGGAAGCGATACTGACGGCGAAGCGCCACCGGGTGGTGGCCCGCTGACCTGACGGTCGAAGTGATACCGACACGTATACCTCCTGTGAACTGCGGAGGGCGACCATCCGGTCATAGCTCGACCGGCTCTGCCCTTGGGTGTATACGTATACAAGACCCATAGGGACCGCAAAGTCAAGGGTCTGAGCGGACTAATTCCCGGAACCGTCGGGCAGGATCGTCGTCAACCCTTGCCGCCAGCATACGTATGCAGTACATTTGCCGTGGCGAACGCAAGCCATGCCGGTCCGCCACTTTTCCGCTGCTACCACTTTTCCGCTGTTACAGAGAGGAACCGACACCCGTGACCGTCAACCCCAAGAGCTACGCCCCTTTCGCCAGCCCGGAGGACTACATCCTCGGCTGGACCGATTTGATCTGGGATGACTACGGGCTCGGTCGACTATCCGAGCACTACGCCGATGACATGGTCGTGCACAGCGCCTATGGACCGATTCGCGGCATGCAGACCGTCCTTCGTGGCTCACTGGTCAAGAAGAGCGCCTTCCCCAACCGCATCGGGACGGCCGAGGACGTGATCTGCGAAGAACGCGGCGAGGACGCCTTCATCAGTCACCACCGCGTGTTCCATTCCGGCCCGCAAGAGGGTTGGTCCAGTTACGGGCCTCCAACGCTGAACAACTCCGAGTCCAGGAACATAGCGATCTGTCTCGTGCGCAACGGGCTGGTCGAGGAAGAGTGGGTTGTTCGGGACGAGTACCGAGTGGTGACCACTTTGGGATTCGACCCGGAGCAGGTCGCGCGCACGGTTGCTTTCCCCGACGAGGAGGCAAGCCTGTTCGGCCGAGCGGCGCCCAGCGACGTCCTCGTGGCGGGCGAGTCAGGCCCACGACCCGACGCACACGGAGCGGAAGCCGCCTCCATCGAGGAGTTCCTCCACGAGGTGTGGGACCAACGCCACCTGGAGCGGGTGCCGGAGTTCACCCACCGTGATCTGTTCCTCGAGACGACGCGGGCACGCATCCGAACCCGGGCAAAGAATTACCAGGCAGATCTGAGTCAGATGATTGCCCCCTTCCCGGACGCCACCGTCGAGGTGCGGGACATCGCCGCCAACACCGCAGACGAACAGGGCACGAGGATCGGCGTGCTGTGGAGGCTGACAGGCACGTACGACGGCGCGCCCATTTACGGTCCGCTGACCCATTCGCCGATTGAAATCCTCGGATCCTCACAGTTCTTGCTACGCAAGGGCAAGATCATCCACGAGTGGCGGGTGTTCGACGAGATCGCCGTCATGGCCCAGCTAGCCAGGGCCAGGGGCGATGAGCCCGCCCGCTGTTGACCGGCATGAAAATTCCAGTTCTGACGGGTTTCGTGCCCAAGCAACGCGCAACTTGAGTGGAGATAGATCTGTGGCAGCAACACCGGCTGGCGTCCTGTACGGGCACCACACCGCGCTGGCGGCACAAAACCTGCAGGCGGGTGGGCGGCGAATGAATCAGCTCCCCGAGTTTCTGAGCGCTTACGCGTTGGTCAAGGCCGCGGCGGCGAAGGCCAACCGGGATTTCGGACTGATCCCGCCGCCGAGCGCTGACGCCATCGTCCGGGCGGCATGCGAAGTAGTCGCCGGCGACCATCGCAGCCAGTTCCCGCTCCCTCTGCTGCAGGGGGGCGGGGGAACCTCCGCGAACATGAACGTCAACGAGGTGCTGGCTGCGCGAGCGAGTCAACTGCTGCAGGAAGACGGAGATCCCACGACCCTGCACCCCAACGACCACGTGAACTGTTCGCAGTCGACGAACGACACCTACCCCACGGCGATGGCACTCACGTTGCTCGCTCGCGTTCGAGGTCCGCTCGTTGCCCTTGACGAGGCAGCCAGTTGTCTTGGCGAGCTCGCCACGGAGTACGGCACCATCCAGCGTCTTGGACGGACCTGCCTGCAGGATGCCGTCCCGCTGAGCATCAGCGACACCCATCGGGCTCAGGTCCGTGCTGTGCAGCGGGTGCGGGCGGAGCTCGAGGAGGCCGTCCTGTCCCTCGGCGCGGTCCCGTTGGGAGCCACCGCGGTGGGCACCGGATTGGGCGCTCCACCGGGTTTCGCCGCTACGGCCGTACGGCACCTCGCCAAGCTGACCGAGCACGCGCTTGTGCCGACCCGCGACCCGTTCGACGCATTCGCCCACTTCGACCCCTACGCCAAGGTAGGTGCGGCCGCCACTCGATGTGCCCTAGTCCTGGCGAAGATCGCCAGCGACCTCCGGCTGCTCTCGTCGGGCCCGCGTTCAGGCATCGGCGAGATCACCCTGCCACCTCTGCAACCGGGATCGTCGATCATGCCCGGAAAGGTCAACCCCGTCGTCCCCGAACAGGTTCTGCAACTGAGCTTTCGTGTGCGTGGCTGCGCCCACACGGTTGAGCTCGCCGTCGCGGCCGGGGAGC
>JAABUM010002157.1_pt1 | contig 27202 bp, 50 predicted proteins | sample 5559161 | NCBI WGS metagenome assembly JAABUM01 (sample SAMN10711868, study PRJNA513369) | rock metagenome | isolation source: Antarctica rocks | place: Antarctica: Victoria Land, Siegfried Peak nord
CAAAGGCGCACGCGTGTCGCATATACGGGGACCGCGCATGAACTATAGGCTTAAGTACTGGCTAAGTACTGGGAGACTCTCGGTTCGTACTTTTATCGTGCGAGATGAAGTGTCCTGGGGGCAACAACGAGAATTGGACGTTCAAGATGAGCGCAACCGCACACAGGCTGACCGCATCCCACACAGTCCAGAGCCAGAGCGGTTTGTGTGACGCGCGAAACGGTGCCTGAGCGGCCAGCCGAGGTTGCCGTGTCAAACTGCCTCCGTCAAACAGTCACGCGCCCGATCTTGAGCAGCTTCTGGATGTCGAAGATGAGGGCGCGGTACAGGCGGATCACAAAACCCTCGGCGTCCTCGTCCAGAATGGGCTGCAGCTCGTCCAGCATGCCCTGCCCGCTCGCGTGCTCCGCCAGCTTACTCATGATGTGGGTCACCTGCAGACGGTGTCACAAGACGTTTTTCGACCCCATCATTTCAACTGATGTGACTCGTCCAGCCATTTCCGGCTTGGCCAGCTTTGACGTCATGTACATACATATGTGTACAGGTACGTTTCAAACCTTGGCGGTTCCCAAGGCTGCGAGCCGCACGAGAATGTCTGGTGACGGCTGGCACAGCTGAGCAGCACGCGACACACTCACCATGGACTCTTCCCGCTCGCCGAGCATGTCCTGGATCTTCTTGTCGACCCACTGGCTCAGGCGCGGCACCAGCGTCGCCCGCGCGGCGTCAAACATGGCCCAGTCGATTGGGTGCGCAAACACCGCCTCGCGGCTGCTCGGCAGCTCTGCAGCAATCTGCTTGGCGATCTCCTTCGGGTCGCCCTGGGCTTCCTCGCCCTGCAGGGCGGATCCAATTCTATTGGAACTGAAAGAGAAAGCAAAGAAAAAGGGCTCTGCCGCAGTGAAAGCCTTCAGAGCGCCCTGGCTCTCCCTGCTCAGAGACGTAACTCAAATGTAGAGCGACTTTGACAATATGAAGAAATGTGCCGGCTTCAAGGGCAGCTCCGCCGCGATGTGCTTGGCCATCTCCGTTGGGTCACCCTCTTGTCCCTATAGAATGCAGACACAAATCGATTGTACTGCAAGGTAGTACACGGGTCAGATGTCTGGGGGCAGCAAGTGCCGCTGCGGCCCTGCTGGCCACCGTTGCTGGCGCGCCATCCACCTTTGCTGGCATGCTAACCGACTAATGTATATCCCGACTAGTGTATCCCGACTGCTAACCGACTAGTGTATCCCGACTAGTGTATCAAGACGCCTCCACGGCAAGAGCCGACAGAGTGACTGCAGGCGTGCAACGTACGACGACCTGACACAAAACCCTGGATCTCAGGCCACGGAACCTGCGCTCCGTGAGCGTGTACTGCAGTTGGATGAGCTTGCGCAAGCCAAGCAACACCCTAGATGATTCCCAGAACAGTCTTGTAGTTGTGGGGTGTTCCCACCTGGGCCGCCGCCAGCTCTGCTGAAGTGTACTGCAGCGGGATGAGCATTGCGCAAAACCTTGCAAAGACCTACAAACCCCTACAGACAGCCTATTTTGGTGGGATTTTCGCACCTGGGCCGCTGCCAGCTCTGCAGGTGTGTACTGCAGCGCGTTGAGCCTGCACTTCGGCTTGTCGTCCTCCTCGTTTCTGTTAAACTGGTTACACCCTGTACAACGACCTGAAATGGATATCTACCTGGGCTGCCGCCAGCTCCGCAGGTGTATACTGCAGCGGAATGAGCTTGCGCTTCGGCTTGTCGTCTTCCTCGTCGTCACCGAAAGCCGCCGCGAGCGCCGCGTTCTTTGCCGCGGCGCGTGCCGGCGGCGGCGGCGCCAGCGGCGCCTGCTGCAGCGCCGGCGAGGCTGTGGAGTGTCGCCGCGGCGGCGAGTGCAGGACCTGAGGTTGTAACGAAACGTTCAATAGAGACCTTAAGACACGTTCATGAAAAACAGCCGGAGCACATGCTGCAAGGCAGCTGCATGTGCCACTGGCATGCTGTAGGCGCACGGCTTCAAACTCTGACTGGGGCGCCGCAAGCAGCGGTTGCCTCAGGGTTCAAGCAGAGCGCAGGAGACATGACCTGCTGCGCATTTCCAGCCAGATATGACGGCCTCAGAAAGCCATCAGGAGCACGCAAACATCCCAGAAACAGCATAGAAACACACCTCCGGGGCTGCAGCCACCTTTGGCGGTGCCTTGGCGGCTGCCATCATGGCCTGGTAGATGGGATCCGCTGGGTCAAAGAACTGCTGCTGCTGCTGCGGCTGCTGCGGCTGCTGCGCGGCTGCGGTCGGCGACGCGTGCCCGTTCGCACGCTCGTCCCCTGCAACACCAAGTGGGACCGCTTCAGCTACTGACAAGTGCGCAAGGACGAGGGCGCTACGCGCTTTTCTGCCAACACATCCGCGTGCAGGCCCTTGGCGCTCAATCGGCAATCCTTGCCAGGCCTCAGTGCACGGCCTGCTGTGCTGAAGGCAGGCATGGAGTGAGGTGCCACTGTGGAGCCGAACAAAATGAAGGGCTCGGATGTCCTCTGCCTTGCCAAGTGCACAGGCAGTGCCGTCTGCCAGGCGATTCAGAAGGCAGGGCACGTGACAGCAGCTCCCCAGGTCACAGCAGGCAGGACAGCTCGAAGCCAGACAGACCTGGCTCTCCCTCCTGTTCCCGCCGCTGCCGCTTCGCCTCTGCCTCCGCGTCCCGGTCCGCTGCATCCTCTGCTTCCTCCCTCTGCCGCCTCTTCCGCCGCTCCTCCGCTCCCCGGCTGCGCACAGCGTCAAATTTGAAGGATTAGAGGCTTGAAAAAGGAGCAGCGGATAAGCTGCTATATTGGCAGAAGCTCTGCTGGTGCGACTCATTGCTCTGCCGTTTCCCTGCCTCTGCTTGCCTTCCATGATTGCAGCTGAACACGACCAGCACTGCTTCCAGCTCCCTGCGGCAGATAGCAGTGCAGCGCTTTGGGCCATTCGCGGTCCTCTTCAGCTGACACTTCTGTGCGAGACACAAGCTGTGCTTTTGAAGGCATGCAGCGATGACTGTTGGCAAGTTGTCAGAGTGAACTAGATAAAAAGGTGCTGTCGTGAAGGGCTTTTTGCACGTAAACTCACCTGGAGGAGAGTGCCGGCCGCCGCCACAGATCCGCGTCCTCCTCGCTGTCATCGCTGCCGGCCTCCTCAGCGCGAATCGCCCGGGCCCGGTCCTTGGCCGCCGCCGCCGCGCGATCTGCTTCCTTCTCGCCTTCCCGCTGCCGGTCCCTGCGCGTCAGAAGGAGGAGCGCACAGTGAGAGACGAGCTCACAAGGCCCTGGCAAAGCGCGCGGGAGCGGCGCTGGCGCCTGCAGTGCCATGGACACCGGCGCGCCATGTGCATGGTCATGCCAGAACAACTGTGATGACTGGCATGCAGTGAGGCTGGGCATCAGTCGCCGGCTGTGGCAAGAGGGAAAGCAAAAGGAGGAGGGAGATGGCAGGCAGCAGATCAGGACACGTGTTAGTCTTCATCCAGCATACCGCAAGTGAAGCAGGCGAGAGACACGGCTGGGGACCCTTAGATCAGGGGGTCCCCGCCGTGTCTGGTGGGTTCGTTGGTGTTGATGAAGCCAGGCCGCCGGCGCTATTCTCATCTTTGCAGCATGTCTTTCGAAACACGCTTTGCAGCCGCGTCTCGACAGCTGGCATGGCGTGCACTGTGGTGCAAGCAAGGATGGCAGAGCTACTGGGAGAGTCGATGGCACTATACACATGACACGAAGCAGGTGTATTTGAGTTTGAGACTTTGGCTATGAAAGTTGAGCAGCGGAGCCTTCAGCGCCATGCGCACATCAAGAAGAGGGCACTCACCAGCATCAGAGGGAACACGTTGGGGCTACGCATGCGCAGACACATGCACCCAGCGTGCGTCTGCGGGGGGCAAGCCAGTCCGGAATCAAGGCCAAGCGCCGCGAGATTGCCGTCAGAGGCCCGGGCAGGCGGCCATGGGCCCACTCGCCGGAGATTTGTCTCCAGATGATGGAAGCCAGAAAAGTCCAGAAGTCAGTTGGAGCTCGGAACACAGCAAGCTTTGGGGTTGTGGGGGTAGCTAAGCGACGCACCGTTCCTCCCGTTCCCACTTTCGCACGTGGTCCCTGTAGAGACGTTCCGCCTCCGCTGCCTTCTCCTCCGCCGCGCGCCGGTCCTTTTCCCGCTGACGCTCGAAAGCCGCCTCCACCTCACGCACCCTACGGTCCTGCGCCACACGTGAAAAAGGAACAATCCGTCAGAATGTCCAAAAGGCTGCTGTGATGCTGATCAAACTGTCGTTCAGCAGGGTCACCAGGGTGTGTCCTCTACGCCAGGCCCGTGCGCTCACTGCGAACTTCAACTTTGGCAGAGTCTACCACCGTTGCATGCTTCACCAAAACTAACAAAGCCACGTCTGTCACACCATGCACTCGACACTCCAATGCATGTAGCCTGTGACATGGATCGTAGATGCTTCGGCTCACCTCTGTCACATCTGGGCGGCTGCCGCTGCTGTCGCGGTAGGACGAACCGCTGTCCCGCTCGTGCCGCCGGGTCTCCGGCTCCTGCCGCCGGCTGCCGCCGGAGCCGCCGCCGAGGCTGCCCAGGAACTGATCTGCCGCGGCAGAGGCGCCGCCCCGTGGCGCGCGCTCGCTGACGATGCCCATGATGGTCTCCTGCAGGTTTTTAAATTCACATTTCAATGCAAAGTTGCTATTAGCCAGCGCTCCTCATGGAAACCAGGGTTTGGGGCTTTGAAATGTTTGAAGACATGCAGCGCCCCGCGGCGCACGCTCGTTGACAATGGCCCTGATGGTCTCCTGCAGGGTTAAAGGTGCAAGGCTGATGTTTTGTGGGCAGCCAGCACTGAAGGAACCGCTGTCACCCTGACAACAGCAACGGTGACTGACAGATGCACGCCGGTTCAGCCTTGGCGGCAACATTGTTTCAGGGTGACATGCGCATGCAATCCGCCTGGTGTCTGGGTGGAGTGCTTCAAAGTGACTTGACCAGGTGGTCATGGCACGCGCTTGCACCGCCAGGCACGAGGCGGAGGCGAGGGTCAGGCATCTGCTGTCCATGCTGTGCAGGAAGGGAAAAAATTGTGTACCACTTGCCAGGATTTTGTCGTCATAGAAGGCCTCGGGGTCCCCCCAGCGGCCACAGCGGCGGCGGCGCCAATCAGAAATCTGCGAGAGTGGAGAGGCACGTGTGTGCTGTCAGAATTCACGTCACCCACCAGAATCTTGTCGTCCTTGAAGGCCTCGGGGTCCCCCGGCGGCGGCGGCAGCGCCGCAGCAGCCCCGCCATCTTTTTCATCCTCGGCGCTGCTCTCCTTTAGCTCTACAGCCTCGGCACCCTCCTTCTCCCCATCGGCGGCCTTTGCCGTGGCCTCCGCCGCCTCCTCCTCCGCCCGCGCCTTGGCGGCCGCCTGCTCCACAGCCTGGCAGGCAGTGCAGCATGGTTCATCTTCACAGTGCGCAGTCCATTTCGAGGGCACAATTTTCAGATCTACAGCGCATCCACTGCAAGTGCACGAAAGCATTGCCCATCATGATCGTTTGCCACGACAACCACGGCAACCGGCTCCCACAGCAGGGTGTCTGTCGATGACACTGTCTCGAAATGACGGCTACCGTGTTCACAGCCTGCACGCCTTGTGCAGCTTGTGGTCATCGACGTATTTCTGCGTCGCGGCGCGGCAGCTCCTGGCTGTCAAAAACAGGCTGATGTTCTTGCCTTTTTGGGCTAGGTTCGTCCTTCTCTGCGTAGCTTTGTATCGTGGACATCAAAAGCAGGAGCACCTTGCGCAGCTTGTAGTCGTCGATGTATTTCTGAGTCGCGGCGTTGCACTTGACCAGCAGCTCCTGGCCGTCGACCGACAGGTTGGACAGGTGCGACAGCGCGCGGATGACTCCGTCTGCCTCCTCAAACTCGCAGAAGCCAAAGCCCTTGGGCTGGTTCGTCTCCGGGTCCTGCATGCGTGTGAAACAAGTTTTTGCAGGGAGGGTTTAGAGGTGCGGATCACTCCCGCCTCCTCGAACTCACAGAAGCCGAAGCCCTTTGGCTGGTTCGTCTCCGGGTCCTGCACGTATATGGGAGAGGGTTTAAAAGAGGAGGGTTTAGAGGCGCTAATGACGCCGTCCGCCTCCTCGAACTCGCAGAAGCCACAGCCCTTGGGCTGGTTCGTCTCTGGGTCCTGCACGCGGAATGGGAGGTTTAAATGAAAGGGGTGTCATATATGGAGACTGCATAGGTCCTCTTCACGGAAGCTGCCATTCAAGTCTATGCTGTTTTCTCTGGGTGCTGCTCGCCAAGTGAGTGCAACCCATGCTTGCACAGCCTCGTGTGCAAACACAGGTCAAGCTCGGAAATTGACTTGCGAAAGGAGCAGGAAAACGCACCGACATGCGCTTCCACTCCTTGACTGGGCCGCAGGCGTCCAGCAGCTGCCGCACGACAGAGTCCTGCAGGGACGGCGCGATCTTCCCGACGTACACCGTCGTGGACTTGGGCGCGGCGCCCGCTGACGGGACCTTGCGCTGCTGCTGGTGGTGCTGCGGTCGCGGCGCTGCATGAGGAGCGGATCAGGGAAGTTACATTCAAGTTGCATGCGGAAGTCAAAGATGAAGGAGCGGATGCAGCATTGGCAACAGGTTTTCGGCATGTTACATGGCACAGAATGAGAGAAGCTGCAAAGAGCGCGGCTCCGAGGCGGGCGGTGACGAGGGCGAGACCGACCTTGGCCGGGCTTTGGCAGGATCACCGGCGGCCCGGACATGGGGGGACGCATCATTGGCGGCGGGCGCATCATCGGAGGGCGCATCATGCCTGCATTTGCACAAAGAACTGCTCAAATTGCTCGGCCGCAAACATGCTGACATCAGCGCGATCTTGCGGATGTGAAAGTTTATGATGAACAGCAGCGTGCTGAAGTCCGCCCGTGCGGTTGCCACACCTGGCGGCATCATGCCTGGGGGCATCATGCCTGGCGGCGGCATCATGCCTGGCGGAGGCGGCCCGTAGGACATGGGCGGCGGGAAGCCAGGCCGCGGCAGGCCCATGTAGCCTGGCGGTGGCTGCTGCATACTGCTGGTGTGATGGCCTCGGCAGAGACGGGCGTCTCAGGCCGGGACCGGCCTTGGAAGTACCAAGGTTGTGTCAGGTCACGTTCGAACGATGACTGAGACGTCACAGGCCCGCACAGCGACAGTGCAGTCGACTTTGGCACCTGTATCGGCTGAATCAGTTGATGCGAGCTTGCTAGGGCGCAATGCTGCTGCCGCTTCGGCCGGCTGTGCGCGTTAGGCAACGGTCGGCTACGCCAAACACACAAATGCTGGCAGCGAGGTTTGCCGTTTGAGGTTTGCGGACTTCGCGCGGATCGAGCTGAAGCGAGATGTCTGCAACGGCTGAAGACCTGATGTCGTGCTGGGCTTGCAGGTTTTTCACGGTTCAGAAGTCTGCTCGCAAACTCGCAAACGCAATCACATTGTGACACAGCTCATCTTTGATCAACTTGAGTACGCTGCACGGCCCATCGCCGCTAAAGTCGGTTTCTGAGATCACTGCAGTCTTGGGTCGGGCGTGGGGTGTCTCACGCGCAACAGCGCCTGATCGATGGCTGGATAGGTGCCTCGTGACGCTCAGATGGCCGATGCAGACGTGCAGAAGCAAGTGGCGGGCTGGGGCGTCGGCTTCATTGTCTCCATCACCACAGCACTTGGAGAGGTGCAACATGCGCATGCATTCCAGCCTCCTGATGGTGCATGGAGAGTTTTCCAAGTGCTGCATCTTGAGCAATATCAGCACGCTAAATGGGTGATACGTGTCCGATCTTCGCAGGATGTTCAGGGAGAGGTGTTGGCGCTCGATGAGGCGAGCGGCCTGCTGACGTTGAAGCAGCCGGGCTCGACGCCGTTCCACAGTAACCTGCGCGTGCTGAGGACCGACCAGATAACGGTGAGCATCCTGCATGTCGCCAGTACCCAGCGTACCGCCTCGGTGCTGCCCGGCAGTGCAATGGCCTGACCGAGCGCCAGGCGCATCAGGCGCACGGCATCATGTTCGAGGCGACCCACCAAGCCTAACTGCTCTGCACATCACAGTGGCCATGAAGTCATTTCCATTTTTTATTCTCATTTGCAGTCAGTGGCGTCGGCGACGCCCGGCCGGGGCGAGCCGGACGGGCAGTTGCCATACATCGACCCGCAACGGTGCAAGGAGCGGGAGAGCCGGTCGGTCCTGGTACGCAGTGCCTGTTATACATTTTGCGAACTCCGTCAGATCTGCAAAACCCATTAGGCTATGTGCAGGGTGCAGACTTGCAGCCTGGGCAGGGCGGCACAGCAGGATCCCCTGTGCTGGCTGCTGGGCTGCCGCGTCTGTGGGGCGGGAACGCACGCGGCACATGCAGCGCATGTGCCACCCTCAACGTCATGCTGCGCGTGACGGCTCGGAAGTTGATCTGTCTGTGCATTTGGCGGCGGAGCTGGAGGCAGCAGAGGTGGGCGTTGAGGTGCAGCCAGAGTCGCGGGGCATCTCCTGCCGTTTTGCTCTGATCAACTGACTGACTGCCGGAGTTTCGGAAGGTTTCTGTGCTTCGGGCGGCAGAGCTTGAGCCGGTGACATGGGAGGCAAGGACGTTCCTCATCGCCATGATTGATTGACTGTCAAAGTGGTGAAACAGTTCGCATTCATGCTAATCCAGGCGGCAGAGCTGGAGGCGGCAAAGGTGGACGTGGACATGACGGTAGAGGCTCAGGGCATTTTCAGTCGAAATTTTCGAGGTTGTCGATCATGCTATCCAGGCGGCAGAGCTGGAGGCGAAGAAGGTGGGCGTGGATGTGACGCCAGAGGCGCAGGGTATCTTTAACGGCCTGGCAAAGACGATGCCGTGCCAGTGGCGCGCCAGCACCATCGTCGTGCTCGACGAGGTGACAGGGCTATATCTTATCTACTATCTTGCTATCGAGTATCTGTTATATATTTTGTGGTTGTTGGGCGGTTTCACGGACGTGGTCGCACTGTCAGCTGTGCAGCGGCGCCGCTGAGGGGCGTGGCCGCCTGCGGCATGGTAATGTGTGGAAATGGCTCCCACGATGCTACCGATTGCTTTCCCAAGTCACTCACCATGCTGCGCCGCTTGGATATGAGCAACTGGCGGCCTGGAGGCGTCTAGATGGGCGTCTAGATGCACCCGTAGAGACATCTGATGAGCATTGCTGGTGTTGGTGCCGCAGGTGTCGATTGTGCCGCCGTATAACGCCTCCAGCTGCAGCCAGCTATCGCCAAATGCGAAGCTGTTCGACAGGGTGCAGAAAGTGGTGCGCTTCCATGCTCGGCAACAACCCTAAAAACCCGCATAGCCCTGTGTTGAGCTCTGGTGATGAGCGACCGAGGCATTGGCCAGCTGCCCTGCTGCTGCCTCACTGACTTCTCAACGGCTAGACAGGGTTGCGGGATGTCCTGTTATCACTTGTGGTGGCGGGCTCAGAGTGGGTGACGGCAGCAACCACGGACTGACGTTTTTGTCTTCACCCTTTGCAGCTCTCAGCGGAGAGGAGCAAGCTAGGGCTGAGTGCGTAATCTTTTGGCGCGGCCGCACGGACAGCAGCAAAATCTGGGACGCTGCAATTTAATGTAGCGTTCCCACTTTTCATATTCTGATGGAATGTAGCACATGGCGGAAGGATTTCCGCCTCTGGGGCGATTCCCACAGCGGTTGCAGACTTGCCGCGGCGAATCAATACCAGAGGTGATGCGGAGGGGCACATGCCCGCGCTGGAAATGCAAATGTTCGAACAAAGGTGCAAAGAGGTTGTGATGGCTGTGCACTGGGCTGGCTTTACACTGTAAAGCCAGCCCGGTGCACAGCCATCACAACCGTGCATGGCATGCACGGATTGCACACACTGTTCACATGCACACACTGTTCAACAACTGGTCAACACTGGTCAAAAAGTGCGCTGACCTTGTGCACGCTGAAACCCACTGCGATTATTGCATCTACCTACCGCGGCTTGCAGCCAAACCGCCCGAAACACACAATGCACCCAAGCATAGGGAAACCTGTACGTCTGCCCAAAACCCAGACAAGCTGGAGCAGCAGAGTCTGCCGCTGTCAACCGCATTCCAACAGTGCGCACCAGCGACCAATCATGCACGTGGCATAATTCCAACCTCACTGAACGCTGCTTCCAATGAACACTCCTGCTTCAAGCTCTGCCGCCGGCGTCGCCTCCAATAGCATAATGGCATCATGGCAGCAGAACGTGGTTAATGATGTGCACTACACTATTGCACGTCAGCAGATCCGTCGCCACGCTGGTTGCATTGGAGTTGCGGGCCAAGAAGCGCAGCTGATCTGCCGCAAAAACAGCACAAATGTTTCGTCAGTCATGATTATGCAGAAGGGGCTCGATGACCTGGGGTGTCACATGTGCACATGCTGTGCGGCAGGGGTGCAAAACGAGGCACGCGTCAGCTGACTGGAGCGACTAAGGGCGCACTGGGAGCGCCGGGGCCAGAGCCAACCACGCGGATGCGCTCGCCATTCACCTGGAGGGCATGATGAGCAGTAGGTGGACCGTAACTCAGGGGTTCAAAGCACAGAACTGACCCGTGACACTTGTGACGCGCCATGCAAGCACAGATACAAGTTGTTGCACACTCTTTGAACGTGCTGGCAGAAGCTACGAAAGACGAACAAGCCTGGTAATACGATGGTATTTTCCTTTTCAACCTACCGTGTCTGCCAAGATCGAAGGTGCGCCGCCGACAAGGTCCTGCGCCAAATTGAAGAGGTTCGGCTGATGAGTGCAGGCTTCAAAACCGAAGCTGCCAGGCAGGCAAGCTGTTCGCATGGCTCAGGAAACACGCGTCCCGAGATTCATGCTGCTGCCAATACCAGGCAGAACAGGGTCGACAAGAGACATTAGGGAAAGTGCACTGATCCAAGACCTCCGGGAGGACGGGACCATTGAAGCCGCCAGCCCCAACGTCCGCAGACCGTAGCTGACCAGGAATGACGTGGTAGAGCAGTGTCTGGGCAGGAGGCCAGGGTGGTCACAATATTATCGTTCGGCCGCAAGAGTCAGCTCTATGTTGCACAGCTCCATGAGAAATTGGGCGGGGGTCGGATGCTGGCACTATGAAGAGTGCGGCACTACAATGTACAGCAGCCATTTATTATGCCATAAGGATGCGCAGGCGACTTGTTTTAAGGCAGGACCACATTTGAGGCGGACTTCTTTTATACACATATACATAGAATGTGTATTTCTAAACACATAAAGTTTGTTGTTTAGACAAAAAAATCTAAACAAGTTTTTTTTTTTTTTGTTGATACAATATACCATTCAAAAGCAACTCACCAGCCGCAGCGCATTTACATCCGAGGTGTTCAGGACATTGGCCGACAGGTTAGAAAAGGCGCCATCCGTGGGCACCAGGACGGTGTAGGTGGAGTTCCTATCGTTGAGCGCTGGCGTGAGGCCTGCACAATAATAATAGATCATTTTTCTGACGTTCGTCCTGTGACAATCACTACTGTACCTGCCGCCGAAGTGAGGCCTGAGGCACATATGGCGGGCAGCATCTCTCCAGTGAACATTCCAGTGCACGGGGAGAGTTCAGCGAGCTCGAGTGCAGGAAAGGACGGTTGTAAGACTGCAGCCTCAAAGCAACAGGACTCATCCGATATCATTGACTGTCTCACCAAGGGCGGAAAGGACAACACTTCTACCTGCGCGGTTGGCCAGCGTGAGGAAGGTTGTCGTGTCAGGCCGGCGCCGGAGCAGCTGCAGCACAGTTGGCGTGCAGTTGGCCTGCACATTGAAACACAAGCTGCCTTGGACATGATGTGGACGCACGCCAATCATGCATCGGATGGAGGGCTTTGCAAGTCGATGTGGGACAAGAGGTGCCAGCGTGCGCGCACAGCACAAGAACTTTGCAAGGAGGCAGTAAAACATGTGTCGGACCAGGGGAGACGGCTGCAGCACAGCAGCACGGCCGCCAGGAGACGCATTGCCGAGGGCGCTGGCGTTGATGCCGGACACCGGCGCCAGGGTCGAGTTTGGCTGCGAATAGGAAGGTTGTGGTTGTCAGTGCATAGAGTGTACGTCAGTGCATGATCAAACTGTCAGCGCGCAAGGATGCTGTACAGTCGAGCCCGCAGACGTTCTGCTTGCTGCCTTGAGAGACGCCTTGCAGGGTGCAACCTCAGGCATCAGGTGCTGGCGACATGTGTCCACCTGCACGCACCCACGGCGCAGTCCACCGTGCATAAGATGGCGTACAGGTCGATCATCACTGATACCAGGCTACAGAGGATGTGCGGGCAGGACGCAACACGACGATAGACCTGCCCGATGAAGGCAGGTGTGGTGGTGGTGCTGGATTGGACGTTGGTGGGGTACTCCTGCCCCTCCACAACCGGTGCACTGACGGCGTTCCTGCGGCAGCAAGGGGCAGGAGGACGACGAAATGGACTTGTGAGGAGGGAAAACCTTGCAGCATCGCGCTCACTCAAAGCGTCCAGCGCAACCTCGGCCCTGACGCCGTTTATTCAACAGTGCAGTGGCCAAACGAAGTGCCAGCAGAAGCGTCATCGAAGCCTGGCAGGAGGGTTTCTCATCGGCACATGTTATTGTTGTCGTATCACCGTGCCACGAGCTGCTCTGGCCGCTGTGCGTTGGTGATGCGGAAGTCCCATGGCAGCGGCGGCAGACCGGAAAGCTGCCAGACACCGCCTGCATCGTAACACAAATTGATGGTCACGTCTTTCGAAACAGGCAGTTCTTACAACAGCAGCATCTGGTTCGGGTCACTTAAACCGCAAGGACGTCATCTGACCCCTTCCGTGTCAATAAGCAGAGGTGAGCCCACCGTTCCCGCCCCAGATGACAGCTGCAATGTGTGGGTATCGGCTCTGAGGTGGTGTGCTGCTGTATGGGTCAGTCGGGACTGTTGCGCACTTATGCACCGATGCAGGCGCACCATAGGCGTTGTTCAGGTTCGTCCAGGTGCCCGCAGTCGAGTTGCCGCCAGTGATTGCTTGCGTGAGGGTGACATTGCTCTGCGGGTGCAGGAACACAGCGCACTTGTTGCCAGGCAGTGTCCCAGGCACTGCTACCGTACAATCAAACTCCGTACAAATCTGCTGGGCCAGCGGCATGCTTTGACAAACACCAGCTCAGTGCGCAGCTTCGGCATGCCGATGGTGGCGTTGCCGGCCACCATGGTTAACGCCACAGCCAGGAACCGGCGAGGGGAATAAACGTTACAATTGCTTCCCCAGCCACACCTGGGGGGATGTGCGCAGCTCTAGCATGCCGATGGCAGCGTTTCCTGCGACCATGGTCGGCGCCACAGCTAGGAAGCCGCCACCAGACTGCCGGTAGCTGACAACCTTGAGCTGGACGGGGCCTGGTGGCTTGCACTCGACCTGCGCCAGAATGCAAGGACATGACAAACAGGCTTCCGTGATGATCTCCATGTGGCAGCAAGAGACAGTGAATCAACCTGACTCAGCTCGGAGCGCTAGCAGCAGCGTGTGCCAATTCTGTGCAGCTTGGACAGTAACCAGTCTGTGACTGCAAATACGATGCAGGTTGACGCTGATAAGCTCACATGTGATGGCATGCTGTCATATTGCAGCCATTTCACCAATTCCAAAAACGCACCTGCTGGTATGTGATGTTGGCCTGGCCGAGGGTGCCGGAGGCAATGTAGTGGTTGAAGGTGAGGTAGTGCAGCACCAGCTGGTTTGCCGCGCAGCTTGGGCAAGCGTCCACCACCTGCACCACCGTTGGCTGCGGGTTCTGCGGACAGTGCACCTGCAGATCGACAACATCACATCCTCTTGCTTCAGTATCGTTTCCAGAATTGCAGCGTCAGTTGTGTCGTCAGCAGCAGCCACGATGCAACAGGTCGAAGAGACCGCGTCCGTCGCCAGTGCAGGCGACTGAGAGCATTCCGCTGCGCCTTCAGCTGTACATGGTGAGCAGCCGACCCGCCACATGCGAGCGCATCATCGGTCGCAGCACTCGAGCAGCTGCCTTCAGAGGTGAGCTTGGGTGCAGTGGCCAGCACTCACCGGGTCGAGGGCGAGGTTGCACTGGACTTGGATGCACACGCCGCAGCCCCCCAGCGGCTTGTTCTGCAAGTGCATCAGGCCAGCATTGCATTCATGGGACCAGGGTGTTATGTATCATCAACGGATGCTGTCAAAGAACATATGTTGACAGACAACGCCTGCCTGCCGGAGGTGGGCAGATGTATAAATGAGCGAGCAATTGTTCAGTACCCGCCAGAGGTATATGCTGTTAGCCTCCCTTCAAGACCGGGAGTATGAACATCACTGTGCCCATGATGACGACGCCACTGGATACCTTAGCGGACATGCACCTGAGGGGAAGCTGTGAGGCCGGTTGCACTGATGTTGGAGGTCAGCCTTGTGAATCCGTCGGCCGGATTGATGCTGGCGACGGCCCAGTACGGCCACTCGTTTGACGCGAGCATGCCGTACCCGCACGCACCCTGCACCAACCCGCCTGACGGCGTGTACGGGTTCTGCTGGTCCTGCAGGAGATGTAGGAGAACTCTCTTCAGGACGTCTTGGGAAATGGCAAGTTAACAAGGATGTCCTGCAGCCCTGAACCAGCCTGCCCGCCCGACGGCATGTGCAGGCTCTGCCCGACCGGCAGGGGATGCTGAAAACCTTTTCAAGAATTTAATGCATTCGACAAACTGATTGCGCAGCATTCCGCAGCGGCAGCCGCCCTGCACAGCCTGCCCGCTGGCGGTGTGGTTGAAGTATGCTAATCCTGCAGAATTCTGAACTCCCAAAGACTGAAATTGCGCTCCGGCTTAAATGGAGTGTCTGCACATTTATGCTGCAGCCGCAAGAACCACTCATGAACGTGTCAGAGTCCCCCACGATGGCTCAACTACATCAACGACAGTAGCTGCTGCTGCAGTTGAGAACTTCACTAACAAGCAAGGTGAGTGCAGCAGCATTGCTGAAGATCAGTTCGATATGCCGAAGATGCTGCAATCATGTGCCCTGACCGGCTGCAAACCAATCTGTCAGTCCGTCTGGCTGCGGACAAGTTGCGTGCAGCCGATTATGCGGCTGTCCCCAGCGTCTGGTGCTGCCTCGGACGGACATGTAAGCCGCGTAATTTGCCATCCAGGGGCCGCAAGGAGGTGGTCATCACACCTGCGGGCCGCCAAAGGTCGTGGCCGTGCCGTTGATGACCGGCCCCAGGGCAGCACCCGACTGCTGGGTGCCATTTTGGGCCGGAGCAGGCTGCGCGAGCGTCGAAAGACAGCACGCTGCCAGAAGGATCGTCACCAGCAGGCGCCCAGCTATCACCATGGCTGCGAGGCGGGTGCTGTCAGCATGCAAACGAGACTTTGCCAATTTCAACTGCGTTTTGGACTCGCCGCCGTAGTCTCCGCCGTGAAGGCTTCCGAGGCAGCTCTCGATGACACAGCCCTGATTGAGAAGGGCCAGCTTCCGCCACACCTGGTACATCATAGGATAAAGAGTCCCCAATATCCACGAAGGGTTCGAAAGTGAAGCTGTGTGCTTGCGCATGTCGAAGACCTGCACTTGGTGCTTCCAAGGATCTGCCAGATGATGAGACAACCTGAAAGTCAGAAGGTGCGCCCGCAGAACGGCCTGCTAAGATCACTTTGTGCAACATCACTGGATTCATCACATGTTCTTGTATGTGCGTTTACAGTCCTGCAACACTGCAGCGCCAGTCAAGTTTTGAAAGTGCGACCGATCGCAAGGCAATCGAACAGGCACAGCCGCTGGGCGCCTCACGTGTCCTTCACGCTGGTACTGGGACTCACAGAGATTATTGACTGTGCTGGATGCTGGTTCTTCGCCCAGCAGGTGCGCACCGCTAACAAGCAGTGCAGTGAGGGTGCCTGCCTGTCTGCTGGCGACAGGCAGGGCTGCGGCCCACAATGCCGGCCCTGAACCTGCTCGCCGAGCTGAGAGCACATTCATCACTGAATGCGTTCCTCCAGGCTCACGACAGAAGGTGGCTCACAACTCGACTCTGCTACTGTGCTGCTTACCAACGCCGCTGTGGTGTTGCCTTCTCACATCATCGCTCTTTCTGGGCTGTATGTGCATGCTCCCCAAGATCTGGTCTGTCCGCTTTCGCAGGATGTCTGACCCCGCGCCGCCACAGCATTTCAATGCGCCCAGCGATAGCATGAGCCTGGAAGATCTGGACGCGCTGCTGGATTTGGTGACCGCAGCCGAGACGCCGCTGCCCCTTGCGACGGCCGTGTATACCAGCATGGTGGGGTACTGCACGCCGTGCGACGCCTTCCAGGCTCGCGAGCGCCGGGCGCTGCTGGTGCGGCGACTCCCAGATGTCAGCGCCGCTCTCAAGCGGCCGAGCATCGTGGCGATTGCTGCCGTGCTGCAGCCGCAAGCGCACTGCTTCCTGCTGATCGCTGTGTACACGGCCATGGGCGACGCCTGCCCGTCAGCGGTTGCAGCCAGCAACCCCGCCACAGCCGCCGCCGTGTTGAGCGCCTGCAATGGGCTGCTCGAATCGTGCATGGCGGACGCCGTCGCCTGGGCCGTCAGCCAGCCGCTCGTCGGCCGGGGAGCCTCGCCGCACAGTTTGTGGATGCTGGCGGCGCTGTTGGAGGCTGCCGTCCGGCAGCCGGAAGCCGTGCGGTTGTTCACCGGCTGCCAGGCTGCGCTGCTGCTGGGGGCGGCTGCAAGCCTGGCCGCGTACATGCTGGCTGGCGCCACACAGCTCTGCGGCAGCGCCACTGCGGGAGCCCCCGCCGCCGCCCAGAAGGAGGTGGACGCCTGGCGCGAGGGCTTTGAGATGGCGACCCAGGCCGCTGTGAAGCTGCACATCCTGTGGAGCGTGAGGTCAGAAGAGCAGCCCGTGCCGCCGCTGCCATGCGTTGCCGCAGACGCCTGCTGCAGACTGGGCTGCAGCCTGCTCTCAGCGGTGGCGGAGCCGGGATGCTGCACGCAGTCGGCACAGCAGGCAACGGTGGCCAGCGGCGCTGGCGGATTAGACACGTACTTTGCCGCGGCACGGGATGCACTGCTGCAGGTCTACAGCGCAGAGCAGCTGGCATCAGCGGTGAGCATGCTCTCCTCAAGCATCCTGATCGGCGCCATGACAGCGCTGCAGCCCGGGTTCGACAGCAAAGCCTTCGATGCATCAGCGCCGGCGGCCAGGCAGACGCTGTATGCCCTGACCGGCGCCTTGCTGCGGAGCGAGCAGATCCTGGTGAAGGTGCTGCCCCCTGCAGGCACGGCTGCGAGCATTGGGCTGTCTGGGTGACTCTCGAGGACAATTTCGGCAGCCAGCGCGCCCTCAGAATGACCTGGCCGCCCGAGGGGCCGTTTACTGCCGCCACGCTGGCGTACGACGTAGCTGAGCAGGCGGCGCGGCGAGCAGGCCTGGCTGTGGAGGCAGCTGGCGGCGCCGCAATGGCTGGCGATGCAGGCGGCACTGCTGCCCCAGATATGACGGCGTGGGCCCAGATCTTTGCCGCCAGCGGCGTTCTTCCGGCGCTGACGGCGCGCCTGTGGCGCCTCATTTCGGATGCGAGGCTGTACTGGGCGGCACCGGGCGTCTGGTGCATCGACGAGGCTGCCTTTGATTTGCCCCAGGGCATTTGTTGGGCGGCCAAATGCCCCTTCATCGCAGCAAGCAGCTCAGCAGGTGCGGCCTGCTCTGGGAGTTGCCGGCAGCCAGCAGGCCAGCGCGGCAGCCGCTAAAGCGGCGCTGGAGCGGGCGAAGCCGCAGTCCGCAGCTGCCTCGAAGACCAAGACTACTGGCCCTGTGCTGATGCCGCCGCCTCCGCCGCCGCCGCCGCCTAGCGACCCGGCACCCAGCTCCTTGCAGCCCTCACAGCCGGACGAGGTGCTGAAGCTGCCAGCTGGCAGGCTGCCCTTCAGCGTCGGCACGGAAGGGCAGCCGACGAACACCGCAGCGGCGTCAGGTGCAGCCCAGCCGGCCGACACGGCAGGCGACTTGCCACTGGGTGCCTTCGACGATCTGGACCTGGCGAGCCTGTGTCTGCAGCCGGCCGCATTGCCGCAGGCTACCGGCAATCACGTCCAGGGGCAGTGGCGGCGGCGGAGCCCTCAGCGGTACCAGCCTGCGAACATTCTGCGGCAGCGCACGGCTGCAGACGCGGCCGGCAGACGCATCGAGGATGAGGCAGCGGCGCCCGCTGCTGAGCCACTCCTGGAAATGCTGCCGCTCCACGGCTGCTGCAGCGTCAGTTGAGCAAGATGAGCCGCCGCATGAGCTCTGCTGCCCACTCACGCTGGTGCGCTGAACTCCAGCAATACCGGATGCTGACCCAAGGCGCGTGCGGCTTCCTGCATAACGGGTGACTCTGCACACGTGGTGTTATCCGTGATCAGCAGTCCTGTATTCGGGAACAGTTGAACTCAGCATGCTTTATTGTGAACCCTGTTTTGGCGCTGGCCAAAATGCGGCGCTGAATGGCTGTGCATGGCGGCAGGTGCTTGATGTTTGGCAGATTCTAGTAGAGGCAGTGCTGATGGGATGCTTCTTGGGCAGATTTGCAGCAGAATTCGTCGACGACCACAATACAGTAACTATGTCGGACATATCGTTTCCATGGCAAGAGTCAAAAGCATCTAGAGGCCTACTAGACTGTACACAGAGCGTTCCGAGTGCTCCCTCAAACCAGATGCAGCAAACCAGACGTACCCACACGCCCTGACACTGATGCTGTCGTCTACATCTCAGCCTGTCAGCTAGCCGCACACTCAGCATCATCCTAAAACGTTCCAAATGCAGCGCCGCGTCCGTGAAACGGACCACTTCAGAGCCAAGCTGTCGGTCAATTCGATGTTGGCTCTGCCCACACAGCGGTGTTCGTTTCCGCTCCTGCTCGTTTCCGCTCCCCTTCGTGTCCACTCTTTATTGACACCTCGATTGGGGGCACTGAGTGTCAAACGACCTAAACCCTAAATCTCAAAGTGCGAGGACATGACCGCAAGCGTATCCCCTGGCAGTCGCAGGAAGGCGTCGAAGAACCGGTCGCCTGTCTTGGGCACATCCGCCACGCCCACCAGCCTGTGTGCAACAGCAGCATCGGCTCCAGAAACATTGACCAAAACCCATTGCCATGCCGTGGGCGCAATTCGTCTGTCTGACACTATCTCACAGCGGCGTGCCGTGTCTCGGTTGCTAGGGCAGATTGTGCAGGAAGCAGTCTGGGAGTCGTTACGTGGAAGCGACAAGTTTTGCAACCAGCCTTGCAAGTCATGCAAGGGACCAGTCTGCTACCAGACATGGCACAGACTGGCGTACTCGCTGCCGTCCTGCGGCAAGCCTCGATGACAATGCAGACCCAGATTTGCAAAATAGACTGTGTGATGCCCACCTTGCGTAGCCGTCACTGTCCATGGGGGAACCCTGGCCGCCGATGCCCTGGTGCTGCCCGCGCACTTGGCCCGTCGTGAGCCGCGTGGTGACGAGCAGCGGCGGTGCGGCGTACAGCACCCAGCCGAAGATCGATGCCGTGAACATGAACTTCGCGACGAAGTTCAGCTCCACCTCGCCTGTACACTTGTCCAGCCAGCCCTGTAGTCACCGCAGGGATCGGCTCAGGGTCCACCTCATTGCTGTTGCAGTCGGTGCACGGTCCAGTGTGCGTGTGCAAACATCAAGTGGCAAAGGGACTTTGAAGGGCCATGACTGAGGCACACACCGTGAGTGAGTGTGACTTGACGGCGATCCGGAAGAAGGGCAGCAGGGGGACGCCGAGGAAGCGAGCCGTCTTATGTGACACCTCCGGTATGCTGTGCGTCTGCGGGTCGAACCGCAGGTGCAGCCGGTCGGACCTGTGCAATATCACATCTCAAGCATCAGTTCGGAACGAGAGCCCAGCCATGGCAGACGTTCAGTGCTTGAGCAGCATAAGGCAATGCAGGGCAGAGGGCAGACGGCCGCAACGATGGACTGTCTTCTGCAATCTCCGCGATGGGCCACAGCCGTGCAGGTCGGCTGCAGCCGATGTTGACTGCAACTGCAGCGCTCTGCATTGTACTGTGCACAGGCGCGCACCCCTTATCGGTGACCTCTGCCACGCCGCCGCCGCCGGATGCATCGTACTCGAGGATGGGATAGATGCTGACGCCGAGCTTGCAGTCCGCCAGTGTGCGCATTGATACCTGCAGCAGAGAATAAAGCATGTGGATCTGCTCCTGCGCGAAGCCTCACAGACATCGCACGGAGATTGCCACGTCTCCAGATTGGATTGATTTGGGTTGGCGTCAGGAGATCGCGCTCAAACTTGCGCATGCATAACAGTAGCATGCATCTCGTTCCGCAGCTGTGCAGGCGTGGCGATCGCGACTGAACTGCACTTACCTGACCAGCCTTGCGCTCTGAAACATTCTTCACCGGCATCTTTGCTTCGATAACTTGCACGGTGCCAGAGGCCAGACCTGCGCAGATTACACAAATTTGCACAGTCGCTCTCATTGGGTAGCTTGACTTTAGTCGAGTTCATCGAGGAAACAGGATTAAGTAAGTCATGCAGGTGGTTTGACGTGCCTCTACCGAGCAATAGCTCACCGAGTGGTGAGTTTTGTGTACGCCGCAACCGCTGGCCTGCCAAGTGTACCGGTTTGTGGCTGAGGCCGCGCGCTGACAGGGTAGGAGCAGACAGGTGGCTTCCCCGAGACCTCTGAAAGCAGCCGGCCGACGCTGGCCGCGAGCCCTGCAACATTTGAAAGTGCTCTGGGAAGTGGTAATCCTGCGGATCCGAGGCTTTGCTGACAAGTGGGATCAGAACGTGAAGTGGTGAGCCGAGACATTGGAGAGCTTTGAGACCGAACGGCTTGACCACACATTATGCTGTGATGACAATCTCTGTTGAAATTGACTCTGGCATGCATTTCCGGTCATCACTGCAGCCCATCCAACTTCCGCAAAGCTGCCCATGACATGATGGTGACAGCAGCAGCACCGGTTTCGAAACGCTTTTCAAGTTCACAGAGAAGGGACGAGACGGATGGGAGCGACTTGCAGCACACAGAGCCTTCGGGTGTGTCATGCAGGAGGACCAGCGAGCTGCTGGGCGCTGCAGGGCATGAGCGGCGAAGAATACCAGACTGACCTCATGTCAAACATCTGAATACTCCCACAGTTTCAGCACATCTCAAACCGAAAAGCTGTGCTGTGCGACCATCTTGTCATCCTTTCTATCACATACAGAGGCACATCATGGCTGCTCGGCTATGCAAGAAAATACAATGACCTCCAGCTTTCGCGCCGCAGCACATGCGTGGCGATTGCTGAGAACCGCATCACTATTGCTTCTCGCCACCGGAACTAGGCGGCGGCTGGCTGCCGGGCGGCGTCGTTGCCGCGCCACGGCCCTTGCCACGGCCGCCACGGCTGGTGCCCCGTCCACCGCGGCCGCCCGCTGCATAAGGCATTGTCAGTACATCAACAGGCGCGACATGCTCTCTACGTTTCGTTTCACATCTGGCGCCATCTGTGGCTAACAGCTGTGCACAGAAACACAGCGCATGCGCCCCACGCAGTTGAAAAGCAATACAAGCCCACCTGCGGGCGTCGCCGGTGACGCCTGCGCCAAGCCGACTGCTGCAGCCAGCTCCCTGCTGAGCAGGGCGCCCCCGGGCCCTGCGCCGCGGCCACCCACCGCAGCGCGACGCACCGCCGGTGCCGGTGCCACTGCGCCGCCGCTGGCGGCAGGGGCCTGGCCGGCCTTTGCTGCCACTGCCTTGGGCTGGAAGATGATCTTCTCCGGGCGCCGCTTGCGCGGCTGCTGCCGCGGCGACGGCTGGCTGCTGCTGTCGCCGCCCGCCACTCGTGCCTCTGCTAGCTGGCTTGAGGGGGCGGGCGCGGTCGAGGCCGCTGGGGACGCAGCGCTAATCGCCGGCTGCAGCGTCTTTGCTGCCGGCTTTGGCTTGGCCTCCGCCTGGCCGGCAGCTGCCTGCTGCTGTGGCGGCTGCTGCGGCTGGCCGGGTTCTGCCGCTGGATCTGCCGACGCCGCCTCTGCTGCGGGCTGCTGGGGCTCTTCTCCAGCCGCCGGCGGCTGTGCAGCCGCCTCCGCATCCGCCGCCTCTGCTTCACTGGCGCCACCGGCATCGGCGGCGGGGCTGGCGAATCCGGCGGCGGGGCTGGCGCCGTCGTCCTCGCTACCATCACCGCCCTGCTCCTCAAGGTCCAGGAGCTCCTCATCGTCTCCGCCGTCGCCGACGTCGCATTCCAGCTCAGGCTGCTCGTCGAACCAGTCCTCCTCCCCGTCGCCGTCATCCTGTGCACGCGCCCCTTGTCAGCACGCTGTGCTTCAGGAAGCCAAAGTGGTGTTGCAGCGACGAAGGCCACCGCCGCAGTTGCCTTCCAGCTCAGAGTAATGCGTTTGCCGATCCTCGTTTGCGCATGGCCTCCGTGCTGCAAGAAAATCCCCTTTGATGTCGGCGGCAACCAACCATTACCTGCATGTCGGCTGCCGGTGACGCCATGCCGCCTGCAGCCTCCGCCGCCTCGGCCATGGCCGGTACCTCGGCCGCTGGCGCCGGCTCAGAAAGGCCCGTCGGGGAGCTCGCGCCCCCGCCAGCCGCCGACAGGCTCACCGGCGGCGTGTCCGCTGCCGGTTCAGCTGCCGGAGCAGTGTCGGCTGACTGCGCCGGCTCGGCCTCCGCCACGGGGTCCTCCGCAGCGGCGTCGGCGGGTGCCTCCGGCTCTGCCGCCTCCTCCATGCCGTCTGCCTCCTCTGCGCAGCACAGTGTCGATTGTTTCTGTCACACCTGGCATCCGACCGCAAGCCGGTGCTCGTCCCAATAGCCAGTAACCGCTATGCATCGGATCTGTAGGGGCGGTGCCATTGTGCAGAGCACTGCCAGGTGGCAAAGACAATTGATAGTGCAAGCTGGCTGAGGCGATACCCTGATGCCATCCAAGAGTTGAAGCCCCATGTGGACCCACATCTCTAGGACTGAGGTGCGCCGCATCCCCACAGCGGTTCAATGCACAGGCCGGATCAGGAGGCATGCAGAGCATTGCAGACCGCACCTTCGTACTCGCCATCCCCTCTGCTCTTGGCGTCAGCCTTGCAGTTTTCAGTACACATGGAAGGGTGTACAGACAGCGAGTTTGACTCGCACCTTCGTATTCGCCGTCCTCTCCGCCCTCGGCTTCAGGTTCCTCGCCAGCCTCCCCCTCCTCCATCTCGGCTTCACCGTCCTCCGCCACATCTGCGCAGCGGATGTTCTACATTCTCAGGGGTCTTAACCTCCAGTGTAGGGCCGATGTCACATGCGCCTGGAAACTGTGAATCTCTGGGCTGGCACCCGGGTCCTTTCACATGCATCATGCTGTGGTCGGCTCACACACCTGTGTCGGCGCCGTCTTTGGGCTCCGTTTCTTGTGTCTGGTGATGGTCTTGTCACCCCAGCCCGCCAGTGTCAACAACAGCTGTATTTTGGTGCAGCAATGCACCTGTGTCGCCGCCGTCTAGGGGCTCGCCGCCGTCCTCTTGACTACTGGACGATCCACGCGTCAGACCCAGCTTTTAAGTATTGAGTAGACCACAACCAATCCAAGGACCAGAACACACCGGTGTCGCCGCCGTCTTCGGGCGCCTCGCCCTCCTCGGGCGCCTCGGCCTCCTCCAGGCGCTCCTCCTCCCCATCCTCCATCTCCAGGTCCCCGCCTGCGCACCAGGTTCAACAGCATTGTTATGTGACCGACGGGTTCTGCTCGAACAAGTGTCGGGCGCCTCGCCCTTGTCCAGGCCCTCGCCTTCCTCCATCTCCAGGTTGCCTGCACAGACAGCAGGCGAACATATCTAGGCTGTGCGGAAACACACGTTTGAACCCTTCTCCAGGCCCTTGTTTCTTGCCTTGCATCTCCAATCGCCGCCTGCGCGCAATAAGGATGAAACATGACGATCGCTGGGCGTTTTGAACTGACGAGCTGCGTCCAACATTCGGCCCGAAACTCATATTATTGACATTATGCATTGCCAAGGGCTGTTGTCGTTGAACGTCTGTTTACGTGCGAATGACGCTAGTACTGCATGTCGACTGCCGTGGGGCGGGACATGCAGCACGAGCACTGCAGTGCTCACTGGCAGACGCTGTATCAGTTTGAACAGCAGTGTGCTGGAGTTTAGTCTGGACGCACCTGCAGCTTCAGCATTGGCTTGCTGCTGCTGCTCCTCTGCTTCCGTAGCGGCTGGCTCTGCTACTGCTGCTGCCTCGGTCGCCTCCTCCTCTGCAGCCTCCACAGCTGCGGCAGCTGGCGGCGGCGCAGGCTTAGCAGCAGGCTCAGCGGCTGCCGCTGGCATTGCCACAGCGGGCTGCACCTCCACTGCCTCCGCATTGCCTGCCTGTGGCTCGAAATCCGGCGCTGCGATGCTCAGCCGGCTGCGCTTTGCGGAACTCGGAGACCTCATGGCGTCCTCCGACGCCTCGTCCCGTGAGTGCTTCGTGCCGGCCGCCTTCGCCTCGGTCTTCACTGCGGCCAGCGGCGACGCCGGCGCCGGCACGGGGGCAGGCGCGGCCGCCGCTGCGGGGTCTGCGGCCGGCGCCGCCCTAAGCGCGTCTGGCGCTGCGGCGGCGGCCGGCTTTGGCGATGCGGCCGCCACCCGCTGAGCCAGCGCTGCGATGCGGAGTGCGTCCAGAACACTTGGCGCTGTCGTTGCTGGCACCGCGGCTGCCGGTGCTGCCGCTGCCGCGGCTGCCGGTGCTGTGGCCGCTGGGACCGCAGGAGGCGGCAAGACTGCCAGCTCTGTCAGTGCCGGCGCCGAGGCCGCCGGCGGCTCCACAGGAAGCTCCAGCAGCTGCTGGGTGGCGGCCTGCGGCGGCAGCTGCGTAGCCGCCGGCTGCTCTGTCGCTGCACACAGTATCAACGTGGTCAGGGGCTGTTACATTGGAATATTGCATGCTTTTGACAGTGTGACCCTAACAGGCTGTCAAAGTGACGGCAGGTGCTGCTGGACAGCAGACGCCTGTAGTGTGAAGCAGTGGATGGCAGCCAAGCTCACTGGTGGTGTCCCAGACGTCATCACACCTGCAGGTTCAGGCTCCAGTGCGGCCTCTGCGATTGCTGCTTCCGCGTGCGCCTCCTCTGGCGCCTGATCCATCGCCATGGGCTCCGCCTCCTCTGCATACGCCTGCGCCTCGGCCTCCGCTGCCGTCTCCGTATCGGCCGCCGGCTCGACATCGGCCGCTGGCTCGGCATTGGCCGCCGGCTCTGCCTCTGCCACCGGCTCTGCCGCCGCGGGCGCAGCAGCCGCAGCCGCGGCCTGCTGCTGCTCAGCCATGAACTCTGCGGCGGCCGCGGCCGCATCGCGGTGCTGCAGCTGCTCCCGCAGCGCCTCGATGTCGATGCGCAGGGCCTCGTTCTCAGCCTCCAGCGTCTGCAACCCAAAGGCAGTGCGTGTTGCGGCAGCATAGCCTCCATATCATCACAGAAAACTCCTCTAGCGACGTGATGCGGGGCAGTTTTGGAGGGCACAGCGCCCATGCCGAGTCCGAGTCGTGCTGGCGACCAAACAAGAGGTTCATCAGAAGAGGAAGACGAGCCGTTTGAGATGAAGCTCACTGATGAGCCTCCGACAGTGAGCACCTGTGTGCTGTGGTGAGAGGAAAGTCCTCAATTCGGCTTCGTAGGTGGACCTGGATGCGGGTTGGCAGCTCCTCGCCCTCGGAAGCTAGCTATGAGGAACCTTGTAGAGAATCTGACATGATACTAGGAACCTTGTGTACTACTGTGATTAGCATACCTGGACGCGGGTGCGCAGCTGCTCGCCCTCGGCGGCCAGCTGGTCCGCGCGCGCGACCGCTGCCGCGACTTCCGCCTTCCGCTCGTTGATCGACTTCTGTGCATTGGCCCGCATGTTGCGCATCGTCGCCAGCGCCTTGTCATAAGATGACTTGCTGGCGGCCGCCTGCGCGAGAAGCTCAAGGCTTTTAGGGTTTCCTTTAGGGTTTGGAATGAAAAACATCCAGCGCTCGTCCGCATGTTGCGCGCGTTGTCAGCGCCTTGTCATACGACAACTTGCTGGTGGCCGCCCGCATGCAGGATTCAAGGGTTTTAGGGGTTGGACTGACATTATATTTAATGCTACTCCGCATGGTCCGCATCTTTGCGTGGACAGGGGGAGAGATTGTTGCGGCCAGGGCCGGCAGATATTGCGGAAGGGACAAAAGATGTTGCCGAGTTGGAAGGCTTGCCAGGTACGTGACAGGCGCTGGCTGCATGCTCAAGAGGCAGCGTGCGGCATGCTGTGCTATACGCGCTCTAGAGGAAGAGCTGGGCTCGCAACACAGTTCTGCCTGTGGGAGGACGCAGTGTGCGTTGTGCATCCTAGAATCCTCGACATTGCAGGCATTGTGTCGTCTCGCACAACAGGTGACATGCGCATGACAATGCACACCGCTAGCGTGCCGGCGGATGCGGACCCAGAGGGATAACCAACGCATCGCATGGCAACGGATGGAGATCCATCATTTCTAGGTTTTTTTGGTATTAATGGCAAGTTATGGAGGTTTCGCACACCTCGGCCTGGGTGGCGGCCAGCGCCTCCTTGAGCTGCGCCTGCAGCCCCTCCACCTGAGCCCGCAACGCGCCCATCTGCTGCTGCGTCGCCGGCGCACCCTGCAGCACAGGATAACGAGCAATAAACAGCCATGTATCTCGATCCAGTATGCTGTGCTCGTCTGAGGTATTTAACGAAATCGCTGCGCCTCAGACCCTCCACCTGAGCCCACAGCGCGCCCATCTGCTGCTGCGCCGCCAACGGATGCTAATGAGGGAAGCATCCAAAGACCAAAGAGGAAGCTATGATACGGCTACCAGATGCTACAAGCCTTTTCGCACCATGTCGGTGTGCTCCAGCTCGGCGAGTCGCTTGTTGCTCGCCTGATTGTGTGCCACTGCTCGATGCGCTGTTTTGCTGGGCTTACTTGGGCACCGCCTTTGCAGACAGAGCCCCTGCAAACGCCTTGTGACTTTCGCACCTTGGCGGTGTGCTCCAGCTCTGCGAGGCGCTTGTTGCGCGCCTGGTTGTCCGTGTGCCACTGCTTGATTGGCTTCTTCTCCGGGTTGGCGACGCGCATCCACTGCGCGTGGCTCTGCGGAGGGGTTCGAAAAAAAAAAGTTGACGCTAGACAAGCCCGGGGGGGGGG
>JAABUM010002158.1_pt1 | contig 27201 bp, 19 predicted proteins | sample 5559161 | NCBI WGS metagenome assembly JAABUM01 (sample SAMN10711868, study PRJNA513369) | rock metagenome | isolation source: Antarctica rocks | place: Antarctica: Victoria Land, Siegfried Peak nord
AACCAGGGCAACTCCCAAGAGTATCAACAACTCCATCAACAGCAGCTTGTTCTCTTTGACGACCCTTGACAACCACCGTAGACTCCTTCATTCAAATACCCCGTAGCTTGCTGCGGGGATTTTTTATCAACACAGGCAGTTGTTGAATGGTTTTGGGCAAGTTGAAAACGACGTTTTCTTCGGCGATGACTAAGGGCGCGACTTCGACTTCTTCGCCGCGCGAGCGCAGATTTTCAACGACGCGATAGACCACGATTTCCGGTGCGCTGGCGCCCGCCGTGATGCCAACGGTGCGCACGTCCTCGAACCATTCGTCGCGCAGTTGCGTTTCGTCGTCGATCAAAAAGGCGCGGGTGCCCAAGTTTTCGGCGACTTCGCGCAAGCGTTGCGAGTTGCTCGAATTTTTGGCGCCAATCACCAAAATCAAATCGCACTTGGGCGCGAGTTGCTTGACCGCGTGCTGGCGATTGGTCGTCGCGTAGCAGATGTCGTCTTTGGGCGGCGGCGACAGTTGCGGGAATTTGCGCTTCAGCGCTTCGGCGATGGCGCGGGTGTCGTCCACCGATAGCGTGGTTTGCGTGAGGTAAATCAGCTTGTCTTCGGGCGAAAATTGCAAATGCTCGACATCGCCCACTGATTCAACGAGGGTGATGTCGAAGGGCGCTTGGCCCATTGTGCCTTCGACTTCCTCGTGTCCGTTGTGACCGATGAGAATGATTTTGTAACCCTCTTTGGCAAAACGAATCGCCTCGAAGTGGACTTTGGTCACAAGCGGGCAGGTCGCGTCGATGACGAACAAGTTCTTTTCTTTGGCTCGCTGGCGCACCATCGGCGAAACGCCGTGCGCGGAAAAGATGCACACGATGGGATTGCCGGGCTGACCATCGGGGATTTCTTCGAGTTCATCCACGAAGATGGCGCCTTTTTCGCGCAGGTCTTGAACAACCGTCTGGTTGTGCACGATCTCTTTGCGCACGTAAATGGGTTTGGTGACTTCGAGGGCTTCTTCCACGATGGCCACCGCGCGCACCACGCCCGCGCAAAATCCGCGCGGTTGAACTAACAGAATCTTTTCGAGAGACATGGGAATAAGTAAAAGCAAAAAACAAAAACCGGTGGAAACGGTTTCGAGAAGATGAACCCAGAGACGTAACAGACCGCCCTGTTGTTGCGCGCTTCCTTGGAATAAAGAATCGCAAATGACAAGCACCTGTTACTGGTGTGCGCTCAGGTGCTCTTGGTTCAACGCCCGGTTCGCGTGGGAGTTCGTTAACCTTTGCGGCCAGTGCCCGCGCCCGTCTCCCCATTCGATTTTCAACCCGTGTGGCTGTCGCTGAGGGTCGCACTGGGCGCGCTCATCTTGGTCGCTTTGTCGGGAACGCTCTTGGGCCGGTTCTTCGCGGTTCGCCGGTTTCGAGGTCAGGGCGCACTCGAAGCGCTGTTTTTGTTGCCCCTGGTTTTGCCGCCTGTTGTTTCGGGTTTCGCGCTTTTGGTGCTGCTGGGTAAACGCGGCTGGATCGGCGCGTGGCTGTGGCGCGAGTTCAAGTGGCAGATTTTGTTTTCGCCTCTGGCCGCGACTTTAGCGGGTGCTCTCGTCGCGTTTCCGCTGATGTTCGTGTCAGCGCGCAGTGCATTTGCGAGCCTCGATTTCGAGTTGGAAGACGCGGCGGCATCCTTGGGCGCTTCACCTTGGCGCGTGTTCTGGACGGTGGCGCTTCCACTTTGTGCGCCGGGACTGGGCGGGGGGTTGGCGCTGTCGTTTGCGCGGGCGCTAGGCGAATTTGGCGCGACAATCTTGGTCGCGGGCAACATCGCCGGACAAACCACCACGATTTCAACGGCCATTTACATGGCTGCCGAGGACGGCGATACCGCTCTGGCGGGCCGCTACTGTCTGGTTCTGGCCGCGCTTAATCTGGCGTTTGTGCTGGCCGCTCAAACTTGGACACGCCGCGCGCCGCGTCATCGCTAAAGTAACTATGGAAAGTGCTGTTTGAACCCTGCGTCGCGTCGAAATTCTGGAGTCTCGCTCTGTGAAGCCAGGGCGAAGAGTAGCCGACTCCAGGTGCTCTTCCAAAAAGCCGAACTGCTGTTTTCAGTTTCAGTTGGCGTGAATGACGCCGCGCTTTACGTCGCCTTCCGAGAAGCCAAACTGCTGTTTTCAGGCACTTTTTGAACAGACTCTTGAAGAGTTCTATCCGTTCAAGACTAGATGCACGGTGCGCCGCAACCCTCGCTCAACGCTACGCTTTTTCTCATGATTCGCCCGTTTCTTCCTTTACTTCTTGTCGGCGCCGTTGCTTTGACTCCGGCTTTCGCCCAGCCCAACCAAAGCCTGACCGTTTCTGCCGCCGCGAGTTTGAAAGACGTGCTGGCTCGGCTGGGAAACGACTTTCACACTGCCAATCCCAGCACCCACTTGAACTTCAACTTCGGCTCGTCGGGAACGCTTCGCGCGCAAATCGAGGCGGGCGCGCCAGTCGACGTCTTCATTGCGGCAGATGATGCCACCATGAGCGCGCTTGAAAAAGGCGGCAACATCGAAGCGGGATCGCGGCGCGTGTTGGCGGGCAACCGTTTGGTGCTTGTCGTGCCCGCCGATTCGCGCTTAGGCTTGCGCGGCTTTCGGGATTTAATGCGAAGCGATGTTTCACGTGTGGCGGTTGGGGCACCGTCCGTTCCGGCGGGCAAGCGCGCGCGCGAAGTGTTCGCGCATTTGGGCATGGGCGCGCAAATCGAAGCCAAGAGTGTGCGCGGCAAAGATGTGCGCGAAGTATTGGCGCAGGTCGAAGCGGGCAACGTCGAAGCGGGCGTGGTGTATTTGTCCGATGCCGCCACAACGAAACGCGTGCGCGTGGTGGCCGTTGCGCCCGCGTCGTTGCACGGGCCGATTCGCTATCCGGCAGCGCTTGTTTCCGGCTCGAAAAACCGCGCTTTAGCGGCGCGTTTTCTGGCGTTTCTTTCGTCTAAACACGCCCGCGCGGTTTTTCAACTCGCCCATTTCGTGGTGCCAAACGATCCCAAAGCGTGAAGTCGCCTTCAACTTCACGGGCACGTTCCGACATCGGCGACGGGGCTGCCGATTTGATTTCTCCAGGAGCGGCTGGCGCGCCCCGTTTGCTTGCGTTCAAGGGTGGTTATACAGCTATTTTTCTCACGCGCCGCACGACTCGCTCGCGGCCCAGGGTTTCGAGCAATTCCCACAAACTCGGCCCGACGGTTACGCCCGACACGGCCATGCGCGTGGGATGCACCAATCCCGCGACTTTGACGTTCGACTTGGCGCTTTGCGCGCGAATGGCGCCTTCAATCGAAGCGGCATCAAAGGTTTCCAACGCTTCAAATTTTTCGACCAAGAGTGTCAAAATCGCGCGATTTTCCGGCGTCAGGTGTTTGGCTTCGCCCGCTTCATCGAGCGGGAAATCGTCGGAAAAGAACGGGCGCGCTCCCTTGTCGAAGTTGCTCACGCCATAATATTTGGCCGCGTCCGGCCCTTGCGCGATGTCGGGCAAACCGTGCAACCGTTCTCGCGTCATCTCGACAGCTTTGTGCGTATAAGCTTGGTCGCTCAGGTCGAATCCTTCGAGCGTCGGGCGCACGAGGTTGAAAAATTCCTCGACCGGCATAGCTTTGAGATATTGGGCGTTCATCCACGCCAGTTTCTCTTCGTCGAAAATGGCGCCTGACCGGTTCACGCCTTCGAGGGAAAAACGCTCGATGAGTTCTTGCCGCGAAAACACTTCCTGGGTTTCGCCTTGGCCTGGATTCCAGCCGAGCAATCCCAGGAAGTTGAACATCGCGTCCGGCAAAATCCCGCGCTTTCCGGCTTCGAGCAAGTTCGCCGCGCCGTCGCGCTTCGAGTATTTTTTGCGCGCTTTGTTGAGGATGAACGGCAAGTGCGCAAAGGTCGGTTCGTCCCAGCCGAAGAGTTTGTAGATGAGCAACTGGCGCGGCGTGTTCGACAAACCGTCCTCGCCGCGGATGACGTGGGAAATCTCCATCAAGTGGTCATCGACGGCGCAGGCGAAGTTGTAAGTCGGCCCGCCATCCGATTTGGCGATGATATAATCGTCGATTTCGGAGTTTTTCCAGGTGATCGAGCCGCGAACCGCGTCATCGAAATGCGTTTCACCTTCCGGCACGCGCAAGCGTGTAACAGGCTTTCGGCCCTGCGCCCGAAATACCCGGATTTGTTCTGGACTCAGGTCTCGGTGCGCGCCGTTGTAGCGCGGCGCTTGCTTGTTGGCTTCTTGCTCGGCGCGCATTTGCGCCAGTTCTTCGCTCGTCTCGAACGCGTAGTAAGCGTGGCCTCCTTCCAACAACTGCGCGGCGAATGTGGCGTAAGTCTCGAAGCGTTCGCTTTGACGATACGGGCCAAATGCGCCGCCCTGACGCGGGCCTTCATCGGGGAACAGCCCCAGCCAGTCGAGGGCATCGTAGATGACGCGCTCGTATTCGTCCGAGCCGCGCGCTTGATCGGTGTCTTCGACACGAAGCACAAACGTGCCGCCGTGATGACGGGCGAAAAGAAAGTTGAACAGCGCAGTGCGCGCGCTTCCAACGTGGAAAAATCCGGTCGGCGAAGGCGCCATCCGCACGCGAACTGGTTTGGGGTTGGGCATGAATCGCCAAGTTTAGGCGGCTGATGGGTTCATCAAACACAAAGGGCACAGGAAACGCCGAGGGGCTTCCCCGGCTCCTCTGTGCCCTTTGTGTTTGATGAACCCAACTTTATGGCGCAACGGAAATCGTCACTGGATCACTGGTTTGGTTAGCGGCGTCGGTTTGGGTGGCCGAAATCGCCAGCGTGAGACCTTGCACATTTTTCGGGCGCGCAACCGCGATGAGTGCGGTTTTCCAGTTGCCTTGGGCGTCGGCGCGGGCTTGAACGGTGCCCAGGTCGTCGTTGTATTGCAGCACGAAAAAGCGGGTTCCGCTTGCCGTAACTGACACGTTCACCGTTGCTCCCGGCGCGGCGCGGCCAGCAACGACGAGCGAATTGCCGATGCCTGTCGCGCCATCGGTGGGAGACGTGATGGTCAAGTTCGCGGCGGCAGCGGCGATGGTGACGGGCGCCGTCGCTTCTTGCTGGTTGATTTGGCCGTCGCCCGCGTCGAATTTGCCGACGAAGCGCAGTTGTCCTATGGTCTCGTCGGGCACGCGATACGTCGCGCGGTAGGTTCCGGGCAAGTCGCCGTCTTCGCTCATCGGCAAGTCGCGGGCAACAACCGTTCCGCGCGTGTCGAGCACGTCGAACGAAGCGCGTCCGCTGGCAGTCGCCACGAGTTGAAGCGGCACGTTTTCGCCCGGCGCAAGTGCACGCGAGGCGCCCTGCGTGAACGATTGGATGGCGCCCGCCGTTGCGTTTTGCGCGATGGTGAACGAGAAGTTGACCGGGAGCGCGTTGCCCGCGCGGTCAGAAACCACGGCGCGCACTTGAACGCGGCCCGCAAGCGGCAAAGGCGGCACGGCGTTTACCGATGTCGGCGGCGCAACAGTCGCTGGAATCTGCGTGGTTGTGCCGTTCGAGATGACCGAAACCGTAGCGCTTCCCAAACCCGAACCGTTCAGATCGTCGGCAAAGATGGCGATGTTGGGCTGAGCCACGCTGATGGTTGCGCCATTGGCGGGAAACGTCCCGATCAGGCGCGGCGCTACGGTGTCGATGGTGACGGGATTCTCGCTTTGCGCCGTCGCTTCAAACCCGTTTTGGCCTTGCACCCGAACCGAAACGCGGGCGCTGAGCACATCGTCTCCGGCTTTAACTGTGTAAGTCGAGCGATAAACGCCCGCTTCTTGCGGGTCTTCGAGCAGCGATTGGTTTTGGATGCGCGTGCCCAAATTCCACGTCAACCGCTGGCCCGTTGTGGCGCGCGCCGAAACGACGAGCGACGCCCCAGCTTTAAGCGGAGCATTTGCGCTGGTTTGAACCAAGCCGATGGTGGCCGCGCCTGCGGGCGGTAGCGCGCCGTTGGGCAGCGGAGCGGTCGGGCCAGTTGCACTTTGAATCGCCGTGTCGCGCGGATCGCTCGACACGCGCAAAATCGTGCGATTTTGTGGCGACAAAAACAGCGCGACCGTTTGGCCCGCGTTGAGGTTGACCGCGTTGGAAGCGCGCCCGCTTGCATCGGTAAAAGCCAAGTTTGGCCCGATGGTTAAAGTCGTGTCGTTGGCGTCGTCGAGGATGATCTGGTTGCCCGCACCGTATTGCACGCGCGCCAGCACAACCGTTGCCATCGCCGTCACCTGCGAAGCGCGGCCCGCACCGTCGAGCACTACGCGCACCGTTTCATTGGGCACAAGTGACGAAAGCGTCGTCGCTCGTGGCGGCTGGCGAACCGGTGTCGCTGTGGCGCTCGATGCAACCGAATTTTGCCGCAACACGAGCGCTTGCTCGTTAACTGCGAAAGTGCGAACCTGCCCACTAACCAACAGCGACACCGACGCGGTCGCATCGACGCGGACGAGCGTGCCCGTCACGCTTTGCGCGGCGATTGGCGCGGTGTAAATCGGCGAGGCGCTCGTGTTGGTGCCGTTGGAAGGTGGAACATAACCTGTTCCCACTCCGCCGTTGCCCGCGTTGCCTACGCCATCGGGCGAAGAGATGGTGACGGTTTGCGTGGCGGTGTTGAAATTGACGCCTGCGCCGAGCGCTTCGCCGACAAAGCGAAGAGGAACAAAAGTCCGGCCAAAAATCGCCTGCGCTGGAACATCGAGCGTGCGATTTTGGCCATTCACCGTCGCCTGAGTCGAGCCGATTTGCAGTTGCAACTGGGTTGGCCCGCGCTGGGCGCGCACGACGCCGCCGGAAAAATCAACAGTTGCGCCCAGCGACTCGAATATGGCGCGAAGCGGCACCAAAAGTCGCCCGCCCACGCTTTGCGGCGGCGAACCGGCGAAATTAACAGCGCGCCCATCGACCAAAACGGTGATCGGTGCTCCCGCCGAGAGTGAAGGCGAGGGAATCTGGGCGTGAACCGGGGCAAGCGGCACACAAACGAGCAGCGCGCCCGCCAGAACGGGCGCCAGCACAATGCGAAGGTGAAAAGATGGTGTCATAAGAGAGCGGTTGCGACGCCGCATGAACGAAACGGTTCGAAGTGAGCCGTTAATCAAGGTCAAGTCAAGGGCCAAACGTCAAAACGTAGGGTTGAAGCGGTTTTGGAAGCCCTGCTTTACAGCGAATGAATTCGTATCCAAAAAAGGCGTCGAGGGCGCCGACGCGAAAAGCGATTTCGTTTGGGTTCACTGCGTCGGCGTCCTTTTCTGGCTGCGAATTCGTTCGCCGCAAAGCAACAAAACGCGCCCGATGAGAACATCGGGCGCGTCTGCTTGGCTGTCGGTTTAGCGGTCGAACGCTTTGCCGATCAGCAGTTCCTGTTCTTTTTTGTGGCTTGAACTCGAACCCGTCGCGGGCGAGGCCGAAGCGGGACGACACGAGAAACTCCAGCTGAACTTCGCTTTAATTGCCGTTGCATGGTTGTAGTTGATGTGCCGCCACGCGCCCATGTTTTCCGGCTCTTCCTGCACCCACACGACTTTGGTGCCCTGCGCATAAGGAGCGAGCGCTTCCATGATTTGCTCGTCGCGTAGCGGATAAAGCTGCTCGACGCGCAGGATGGCGACATCACTTGCGCCGCGCGCTTCGCGTTCTTTGTCGAGTTCGTAGTAGATTTTGCCGGTGCACAGCAGCACTTTATTGATCTCGCGCCCTTCGCTCAAGTGCGAATCGGGAATGATGTGCTGCCAGCCGCCTTCGCTGAAATCTTCCAACTTCGACACACATTCGAGGTGACGAAACAGCGACTTGGGACTCATCACGATGAGCGGTTTGCGCAAACGACGGAGCACCTGACGGCGCATCATGTGGAAGCACTGCGCGGGCGTCGTCGGATAGACGATCTGGATGTTGTCTTCGGCGCCTATCATCAAAAAGCGCTCCATGCGCGCCGACGAATGCTCTGGCCCCGACCCTTCGTAGCCATGCGGTAAGAGCATCACCAAGCCCGAAAGGTGTTGCCACTTGTCTTCGGCGGACACGATGAACTGGTCGACGATGACCTGCGCCGTGTTCCAAAAGTCGCCGAACTGCGCTTCCCAGATCGTCAGGCCCGCCAAAGCATCGAGCGAGTAACCGTATTCAAAACCGAGCACGCCCACTTCCGAGAGCGGCGAGTTGCGAATCTCCATGTGCGCCTGATCGCGGCTTAGATTGGCGAGGGGCATATATTCGCTGTCGTTCTCGATGTCGTGAAGCACCGCGTGGCGATGCGAAAACGTGCCGCGTTCGGAATCCTGACCGGTTAAGCGAACCGGAACGCCTTCGACCGAAAGGCTCGCATAAGCGAGCGTTTCGCCCGCCGACCAGTCGAGCGGCAGTTCGCCGCGACCCATCTGCCCCCGTTGTTGCAAGATGCGCTTGATACGCGGGTGCGGATGAAAATCTTCCGGCAAACGCGTCAGTTGTTCCAATAGCGTTTGCAACTGCTCTTTGGGAACAGCCGTGGCGACTTCGGGCGCATCCTCGTCGCGGCCTCCGACGTAGCCGCCTCCGACGTAGCCGCCTCCGACGTAGCCGCCTCCGACGTAGCCGCCGTGTCCTTGGCGAGTTTTGGCGGGTGCGGGCGCATCGCTTCGCGCGTCCGACAACTCTTTTTCGAGTTCCAGGCGCCGTCGATCCGCGATGGCGTCGGCTTCCTCGCGCGTCACGCCGCCCAGTTTCAGCAAACGATCAAGATACGCTTCGCGGCTCGACTTGCGCTTGGCGATGGCGGCATAAATTAGCGGTTGCGTGAACGTGGGTTCATCGGTTTCGTTGTGGCCCAGCTTGCGATAGCCATACATATCGATGACCGCATCGCGCCCGAACTGGCGGCGAAACTCCATCGCCATCTTCACAACGGCAGCGACCGCTTCGGGGTCTTCGCCGTTGACGTGGAAAATCGGGATTTGCAGCATCTTCGCCACGTCGGTGCAATAGTGGCTCGAACGCGCTTCCGAAGGCCCGGTCGTGAACCCGATCTGGTTGTTGATGATCACGTGAAGCGCGCCGCCAACTGTATAACCGGGCAACTGGCTCAAGTTGAGCGTTTCCTGAATGACGCCTTCGCCCGCAAACGCTGCGTCGCCGTGAATGAGAATGACCAAACCGCGCTCGCGCATCGTGTCTTGAATGCGGTCTTGCTTGGCGCGAGTGCGCCCAATCGCCACCGGGTTGACGAACTCCAGGTGAGACGGGTTAAAGCACAGCGACAACTTCACTTTGCGCCCGCTCGATGTTTGCCAGTCGTTGACGTAGCCCAGGTGGTATTTAACATCGCCGCCGCCCAGATGCAGGTCGGGGTCTTTATCTTCAAACTCGCGGAAAATCTCGCGCGGGTGCTTGCCGATGATGTTCGCCAGCACGTTCAAGCGCCCTCTGTGCGCCATGCCGATCACGACTTCTTGAACGCCCTGTTCGCCCGCTTCTTCGATGCTCAAATCGAGGAGCGGAAGCAATGATTCCGCGCCTTCGAGCGAGAACGATTTGGCGCCGGTGAACTTCCGTCTGATGAACTCTTCGAACACAACGGCATCGGTCAATCGGGTGAGAATGCGCACCTGTTCTTTGCGCCCCAATTCGATGCGGTTTTGCGTCGATTCCATGCGTTGCTGGAGCCAGCGTCGCGCGTCCATGTCGTCGATGTGGGTGAACTGCACGCCGATTGTGCGCGAGTAGGTGTTGTGCAAACGCGCGATCAGTTCGCGCAGCGGCAGCATTCCCGACGGTTCGAGCGACTTGTCGCAGGCGAACACCCGATCCATATCCGACTCGGTGAAGCCGTAAAAATCCGGTTGCAGTTCGGGAATGACCGGCACGGGCGTAAAACCCAGCGGATCGAGGTCGGCCAGCAAATGCCCGCGCACGCGGTAGTTGCGCACCAACTGCGTGACGGCTTCTTGACGTTCTTTGGCTTCGGATGCGATGGTCGCGCGCCGCGCGCCCGACGCGATGCCGTTCGAGCCTTTGCCCTCTTTGGCGGCGGGCGAACTGGTTCCGGCAGGATTGAAAATCGAGGACGGCGTAAAGCTCGGCCCGACGCGCGTCGCGCCGTTTTCGCCCCCGCCGATTTGCGGCTCTATCGAATCGAAATAGCGGCGCCAGTCGGCGGGCACGCTTTCGGGATCGCGTTCGTAGTCGGCGTAGATTTCCTCAACAAATAGCAGGTTAGAACTGCTCGGTAATTCGTGTTCCATAACGATTGCGGCTCGCTTGATGTGATTTCAACTGCGATGACGAGCCACTTGAAGGTGCGTGTTTGTGAACTCTTTCACAAGGAGAAAGCGCCGAAGCGCCGCGCACCGTTTCTGATAAGGGAAGGATAGCAAAAGAGTTGGCGGCCTTCCTTGTCTCCCGCGCCCAAGCCGCGCGGCGTTCAAGTTCAGGGCAACGGCAAATCGGAAAAGGAAAAGGGCACTTGCGTTTGCACGAACTCGGTTGGCGCATCGAAGACAAGAGAGAGCGGCTCGACCAGCGAAGTCGCTCCGGCTCCAGCTTGGCCGGGGGCGGATAAAGGAAAGCGAAGTTGAAGCGTGTATCCGTTCGATTCGCCGGAACCGGAATAGCCTCCTGAGGAGAGCGTGCGGCCTTTGGCATCGCGCAAATGCAGCGACGACGAGATTTGCTCGAACGAGAAAAGCGGGTTTTTGCCCTCGTTCAAGTCAGCGCCTTGGGGGGCGCGCAGTTGAAATTCGAGTTGAAGAGTTGCGCCTTTCTTTTCGGCGCCCACAACCGAAGCCGTCACGTTTTGCCCGCCGCTTTCAAAGGTGTGGGTGGCGTTTGGGGTTTTCAACAGGTCGGCGATTTCCCAGTGCTCGCGCTTGTCCACCAGCACATAGGTCGCCACGCCTTCGAGGTGTGCCAATGTGTGGCTGCCTTTTTCGGGCGCGCTCAGAAAAACGTCGATTTGCTGGGAAAATCCGTTGCCGTATTCAGAATTTGCGCGGTTCGGGTCGGGAGGCAACAACAGCGAGCGGCCCGCTTCGTCTTCGGCGCGAGACAGGCGAATTCGCGGCGTGCTGGTGAGGGGCAGTTGCGGATCCAAAGTCAAAGCCAATGTCACGCTGAGCGTCTCGCTTTGCCCCCGGTTCACCGCTTTGGTTTTTCCTGGCGTCACGTAACGGTTGAAGTTGGAAGTGAGATTTGTTGCACGCAGTTGAAAGGGCGGGGCGCCCGCTTGCGGAGCGTCATTTTCCTCTGGCGCGCCGAATTGAACGTTCCAAGTGAAGTTGCCGCCCCAGCGTTGCAAGCGGGCTTTGACATCGGCCTCGTCCAGAACCGCTGCAAACGCTGCGTTGAAGGAGCGCGTTTCGATGTCGAGCGATAGCTTTTTGTCGAGATTATCGCCGCCGCCCCACGAAATATCGAACGAGACACTGCTTTGTTTTTGCAGTTCGCCCAGCGCGTCCCGAAGCGTCACGTCGCGCAAATGCAACTTGATGGGTTGCGCGGTCAGGCCCAATTTCGCCGCGTCTTCGGGCGAAACCTTGGGAAATTTCGGCCCGCCATCGGGTTTGATGTCGGGCTGAGCCAAAACGGGTTGAGCCAAAACGGGCAGGGCGCACATCAACAGCGCCCCTGTCACAAAACGAGAGATGTTCATTTGAGTGAAAACGTCTTCGTGTGAAGACCTCGGTTAGAACCCGCGCACCCGCAAAAGTTCGCACTTGGAGACGCGATCCTAACCCCGCGCGAACTCATCCGCCGCGCGAAGCGCAAGCGCCATGATGGTGAGCGCCGGGTTGACATCAAGCGCCGAGGGAAAGACAGAGTTGTCGCTGATCCACAGATTGGGGATTTCGTGACTTCTGCCGAACCTGTCCACGACCGAAGTCGCGGGGTCGTCGCCCATCATCGCGGTGCCGATGACGTGGGCGTGGCGGTTGTAACTCCACATTTCCTTGGCTCCGGCTTCGGCGAAGATTTGGCGCATCAGCTTTTCGGCGTGTGCGCCCATCTTCCGTTCGCTTTCGCCTTCCGTGAAGTGCAAGCGCGGTTTGGGCAGTCCGCGTGCGTCGAGTTCGTCGGAAAGTTCGAGAAAATTGTGGTCGTAGGGCAAGCAGTCGCCGAGGATGTTGATGCCCGCTGTGCGGTTGTAGCCCGCGAGATGGTCGCGCAGTTCGCGGCCCATCGTCATCTGGCCGCGCGCGTATTGGCTGGAGTAGGTGACGGGCATCACGCCCAGCGATTGGAGCAAAAAGCCGCCGACGAAATCGGCATCCTTGACACGGTGCGTATCATGAGAAATCAAGCCGCCCGGAATGCCTTTGTAAGGCCGCGTTTGCTCTTCAAATTGCGCCCACACCTGCATTCCCGGATGCGCCATGAAGTTGCGCCCCACTTGCCCGCTTCCGTTCGCCAGGTTGTTGAGCAACAACAAGCGCGGCGTTTCGACGGCCCCGGCGCACAGAAAAAGCGCTTTGGTTTTCTGGCGATGCTCGCTTCCCTCAGCGTCGGTGTAAACAACCGAAGTGACTTTGCCGCCCGAAGTTTCGATGCGCGTGACGAACGATTCGGGGCGAATTTCGGCGCCCTTCGACACAGCGAAGGGAATCCATGTGACATCAACCGAAGACTTGCCGCCCGTCGAACAGCCCGCCTGACAGAATCCGCGATTGGAACAGGCCGCTCGCCAGCCGATGCCTTCTTGAAAATAGGGAGCCGACAACGCCGCGTTGGGCGCGGCTGAAGTCTTGATGCCGAGGGCATCGCAGCCACGCTTCATTAGCTGAGCGCCCGAGTTGAGCGGGAGGGGCGCGAGCGGATACGCTTTGCGCGGCGGCCCCCACGGGTAGGGACTTGGCCCCGATACGCCGATGAATTGCTCGATTTCGTCGTAATACGGTTCGAGGTCTTCGTAGCCCAGCGGCCAGTCGAAGCCCACACCATAATCGGTGCGGATGCGAAAATCTTCCGGCAAGGCGCGCGGCGTATACGCGGTGTAGTGAATGGTCGAGCCGCCCACGCCGATGCCGGAATTGTTGGCGCCAAAAGCAACGGCATTTTTGCCAGCCGACAAGCGCTCGTCCAGCCAGAACAGGAAATTCTGCGCGTGTTCGTCGGTCGCAAAGCCGCGCGGGTCGTGCCACTTTCCCGCTTCGATGGCGACCACTTTCAAGCCTTTGCTCGCCAGGCGAGCCAAAAGCGGCCCACCGCCCGCGCCGGTTCCGACGATGACGGCATCGACTTCTTCGTCGGGCGAAAAGCGGCGCATCGCGCCCAGAGAGTCAGGCGCAATTGTGCCCCAGTCGGTTTCGCGGTTGGGGAACGGTTCGAGTTCGAGCGAGAACGCGCCGCCTTCGTTCGCTGTTTCGACGCGAGGACCGGGCAAAGAGTGCGCTTCTGGTTCGCGGTTGTGGCGCTGGTTCAATTCGATTTTCGACCAGCCCGGACGGTCAGCGAATCCAGCATAGCCCAGGTCGACTTGGGTTTGCGGTTGCGCGGTGTAGGTTTCGACGACCTCGCCCAGAAAATCGGAGAAGAACCGCTTGGCAGGCCAACCTTCGGGAAGCGTTGTCAGCGAGCCATCGCGCGCATCGACCAGCAAACCGAGTTGGTCGTCGTCGCCCAGTTCATCGTAGCCGCGTTTTTGGAGCGCGCTCAGGAAAATCTGGATCGCGCTTCCATCATCGGGCAAGTCGTCGTAGCGCCACCCGTTGCCTTCCCCCTTGGTTAAGCGCGCGTCGATGCCTGACGCGATGATGTCGCCCGTTGCGTTTTCGGTCAAGCGGGCGCAAACCGAGCGCAAAGTCGAGTAGTGTTCGGGCGAGAAATACAGCGGGTCTTCGTTGGGACGTTCTTGCAAGCGTTGCGTCAAAACGGCGCGGGTTGTGGGCGTTGTGGCCGGAGAAGCGAGCAAATCGAGAAAATAATCGGGCGAGGCGGACATGAAGTGTTGGATTCAGTGTGAATGCCACACAAGATGATTGGACGCGAACTGCACGCCGAACTCTTGGCCCCTTCTTTAGCGAATCCGAATAAGAGTGTCTTGTAGGGACATGGCTTGCCATGTCATGTCCGCCCGCGAGAAACCTCACGTCCTCATCGGACATGGCAAGCCATGTCCCTACAGACTAACCCAACCGGAACCGCTATTGAAAAGCAGGGAAGTGCTGGACTGTTCTACCTTCCCACTTTTGTAAAGGCGCCCCGGTTCGATACGCTGCTGCTTTTCAAGGGAGGGGCGGGGGGTTCGGCGTGCGGTTGTCCGAACTGAAACTTTGCGCAGACCTTGCGCAAGTCGGAGGTGATTCGGTGTGCAGTTCACACCTCAGTTCCAAGTGCGCGCCTCGCCCGTGAAAGCGGCCTGTGTGCGGCGCGCAATCATAGAAATCGCGGCCCGTTGCCACGGGCAAATATAAACCCACCGCTTCGCGTCCGTGCGTTGGGTCAAAGGCGTGCCACGCGCCTTCATAGGCGACTTCAACCCACGCGTGAAGCGCGCCCGGAGCCGGGCCAAAACCTGCGACATAGCGCGCCGCCAAACCCGATGCGCGGCACAGCGAAAGCAAAACGTGCGCGAAATCGGCGCAACAACCGCACCGTTGTTCCCAGATTTTCGCGGCGCTGGATGGGCGTTCGCTTGTCTGCGCCGTGTATTCGAGCGACTCGAACACTCGTCGGTTGAGTTCTCGCGCGCGCGCGGGCGGCGAAAGCTCGCGCAATGAACGCCCGATCTCCAGCAACCCTGGCGCAAACGGCACCGCGCGCGAGGGCATCTTGAGCAACCCGTTCGGCAAACCTACCGGAATGGGCGCGCTGAAATCACTCGCTTCGATTTGGAGATCAAGGCGCAACTCGCGTTCGATGCGGCGGTGAAACAAGCGCAAACGACGATTGTGCCACGAATCGAGGTCTTCGAGCCGCGCATCGGGCGGCGGAAAAACCTCCAGTCTCTCGCTTTTCACCTCAAATGAGGGACACACGAGGGGCAGAATGCGCACTGAGCGCTTGCAATGAAAAGCGGGCGCGTCGTAGAAAACGCGAAGTTCCAAGCGGGCGCGCATTGTGGGTTGTCCTATTGACAGTCGATTTGAAAAGTGCGCTGGCGGGGCTTTTGGTTCAAGCCTTTATTTCGCCCGCGTGGATTTTCAAGTTGCCTTTGACGAAGGTGCCGCCAGTCGCATAAGCCCGATGCTCGCTCGCGTGGGCTTGTGCGACTAGGCCCTCCAGCCGTTCAAGTTACTATTCGGCCGAATGCCACAAGACGACCACTTTTCTGTTTCATAGAGAAGGCTCCAAAGAAACCGCCATGCTTGTCATGGCGGAGGAATTGGGGCGTCGTCGGGACGACGACTTTGGGCGTGGCATCTTGAAACACGAAATGCTATACTTGAAACTATGAAGTTGATTGCCCAACTCCAACTGAGGCCCACAGAGGAGCAAGCCAAAGCGTTGAAAGAGACTTTGCAAGTCGCCAACGCCGCTTGTGATTTCCTGTCGGCTCTGGCTTGGGACAATCAAACCTTCGGGCAATTTGCCCTTCACAAAATCGGCTATGGCGGCGCGCGGGCGCAGTTCGGTTTGTCCTCGCAAGTCATTGTCCGGTGTGTGTCCAAGGTGGCCGATTCCTACAAGTTGGATAAGAAAGTCAAGCGCACTTTTAAGCCGCTTGGCGCCATTTCCTACGACGACAGGATTTTGACTTACCAACTCGACAAAGGCCAAGTTTCGATTTGGACAACGGCGGGCCGTATCAAAATCCCCTTTGTCTGTGGCGAGCATCAACGTCAGCTTCTTGAGACGCGCCAAGGCGAAAGCGACTTGTGCTTTGTCAAAGGCAAATGGTTTCTGGTTGCGACTTGCAACGTGGAAGAGCCGCCTACTGATTCCAAAGGCGGGGTTATCGGGATTGACCTCGGAATCGTTGAGATAGCCACTACCAGTGAAGGCAAAAGCTACTCTGGCAAGAAGGTAGAAGCACTTCGGAAGAAGTTGAGGGAACACAGAAGGCGCTTGCAAAAGTGCGGAACTAAATCGGCCAAACGCCGCTTGAAGAAAGCCGCCAGACGCCAAGAGCGGTTTGTCAGAGACCGGAACCATTGTATCTCGAAAGAGATTGTGCGTGATGCTAAAACATCTCGAAAGGCACTGTCCATTGAAGACTTGACGGGTATCAGGGACAGAACCAGCTTCAACCGAGAAATGCGTTGGCAGATGGGCAACTGGTCTTTCTTCCAGTTGCGAGCCTTTTTGACTTACAAGGCCAAGAAGGAAGGTGTGATGCTGAGCGTTGTAGACGCCAGAAACACAAGCCGCATTTGCTCCACGTGCGGGCATTGTGAGAAGGCGAACCGGAAAAGTCAAAAGCATTTTAAGTGTCTCGCTTGCGGGCATGAATCTAATGCAGACTTCAACGCCTCGCTCAACATCGCACAGAGGGCGCGCGTCAACGCGCCTACTGTTTCTAACCCGTTGGGTTTAGGGACAAGCCCCTTAGCTTGCTAAGGGATAGTTGACTGTTCCTGCGAAGCTGACACTCGACGAAGGTCAAATGCCACAAGGAAACCACTTTTCAAACTGGCCCTAAGAATCAGCTTAAAAAGTGGTGCGAGCGAAGAAGCCTTTGGGAGAGGGCGTCTCGCCACTTTGGTTTCTGGCTGGAGCGGGGCTTGCGCCATCGAACAAACTTTTTCTCCTGCATCGAGACGGGCTTTAAGAGGAATTGGAATTCGGGTCGAGCAGGGTGTAGCCGATGCCGCGCACCGTTTTGAGCAGGGGCACGTCAAACGGGCGGTCGATTTTGCGGCGCAAGTAGGAGATGTAAACCTCCAGCACGTTGTCTTGGCCGCCGAAATCGTAGTTCCACACGCCGTCCATCAGTTCACGGCGGCTCATCACGCGGCCCGCGTTCTTCATCAGCAGTTCCAACAAAGAAAACTCGGTTGTGGAAAAGCGGATCGTTTGCCCTTCGCGCGTGGCGCGGCGCGTGATTGGATCGAGTTCCAAGTCACCGACGCGCAATTTGCTGCCCGCGCCGCCATAGCCCGCGCGCCGCAGAAGCGCCCGCGAGCGAGCCAGAAGTTCGGGAACAACAAAGGGTTTGCCCAGATAATCGTCGGCACCCGCGTCGAGACCTTTGATTTTGTCTTCGACCGAGTCCAGGGCGGTGAGAATCAGAATCGGGGTGAGAACGTTGTTTTCGCGCAGGCTACGGCACACCGAAAAACCATCGAGAGACGGAAGCATCACGTCCAGCAAAATCAGGTCGAACGCCTCGTCCTGGGCCTTTTTTAAAACCGTGTCGCCATCAGAAAGCGCGTCCACTTCAAAGCCGCTTTCGCCCAACACCCGGCACAGCAGCAAACGCATTTCTTCGTCGTCTTCCACGATCAGTGCTCGATTCATCTTCTTCAAGTTAGCCAAAAAAACAGCGTGTCGCCACTACCCAACGATGGTAACCCGCCGAACTCACGTTGGTGCAAGCGGAATATCCCTCGTTTTGTGAGAATTGTCTTTCGTTTTCAAGGGATTAGTGCCCACCGGGAGGGGGAGGAACGGGGAACGCAAGAGCCTTCCTATCGGTCTACAAGAAGCCGCGCCAAAAAGGTGTTTTTTCAACTTGGCGGTGCGCTCTTTATCATGACTTCTTCTGCCAAAGAAGCGCGCGTCGCCGAGTTGTTGCAAGACCTCGACGGCAAAAGCGAAACCACACAGCGCCCCATCATCGACGAGATCGTCCGCATGGGCCAAATCGCTGTCAAACCCCTTTCCAAAGCCCTGTCATCGGGCGCCTCCTTTCAAGTGCGCATGGCTTCGGCGACCGCACTGGGCGAACTCAACGACGAAAAATCAGTCGAGCCACTGGTTGCCGCACTGGGAGACTCCAGCCTCAACGTGCAACGCGCCGCCGTCAACGCCCTGTCTCTCGTGGGCGAGGCCTCCGTTCCGCCGCTACTGCTCTCTCTCGATGCGCCCGAAGAATCGGTGCGCCGCTGGAGCGCCGAAGTTTTGGGTCGAGTCGGCAAATCGGACATCGCGCCGATGCTCATCGAACGCTTGCCCGGCGAAACGCTCGACGTGCAAAAGCACATGATAGTCGCTTTGGGCGAACTGCGCCACAAAGATGCCACGCCCGTTCTGATGCCGTTTTTGGAATCGGACAACATCGACCTCATCCGCCAAACCGCCGTCGCTCTGGGCCAAATCCAGGACAAGCGCGGCGTGGACGGCTTGATCAAAATCCTCGAATCTTCGTCGGTTGAAGTGCGCAAAGACGCGGCGGTGGCCTTGGTCGAAATTGGCAAAGAATCGCCCAAAGAAGCCGTTGATGCGCTTACCGGCGCCTTGGTTCACCCGAATCACAACGTGCGTTTGGCCGCAGCCGAAGCGCTGGGCCAACTCAAATCGAAGCGTGCATCGGATGCGCTCGTGCTCGCTTTGAAAGATGACAACGTGCGCGTTCGTCGTTATGCGGCCTTAGCTTTGGGCGAGATCGGAGATGCCAAAGTCGCCGAATCTTTGCAGGTTTTGCTCGAAGACAAAGTGCAGGACGTGCGCTATTCGGCGGTTAAAGCCGTCGCTGGCATCGGTGGCAAAGCGGCTATCGCGCCGCTCACAACCGCGCTGGGTGATCCCGATTGGGTCGTTCGATTGGCTGCTGCGCAAGGTTTGGGCAAGATGAAGTCGAAGACTTCGGTCGTTCCCTTGTGCGACGCCTTGAAAGATCCGGAATGGAGCGTGCGTTACCACGCGGCTCTGGCGCTGGGCGACATCGGCGAACTCGAAGCGGTGATGCCGCTCATCAAAACGCTACGCGACCCGCGCGAAGGTGTGCGGCGCGGCGTGGTCGAATCTCTGGGGCGTCTGGGCGACAAGCGCGCGGTTCCGGCGCTAGAACGGCAACGCAAAATCGAGGAAAGCGACGGCGCCAAGCTCGCCATTGCGATGATCGATATGGTTTTGCCAGGTCTCAAACGCGGCAAAAAGTTCGAGCCGAAGCCCGAACAGCGTTTCCAACCGGCGCCGATCATCAACTCGGCGACTATCAAGCCCAAGGCCGCGATTTTGGCCGCTCAAGAAGCGCACGCGCGCATGGCTGCCGAAGCCGCCGCCGCCGCGTCGCGCGAGGATGCCGATGACACAGTCGATGCCGCGATGGATCCGGTTCTTTTGGGTGATGGCGACCTGACGGTGGCTGTCATCGCAGGCGGCGACCTCGACACGGAGCTATCGGCGGACATTTCAACCACCGAATCGGGCGAGTCGGGCGAAGGAATTTAAGAGGCCGTTCTGGATACGGAGATTGTCCACATATGGCCTCCCCTGTCTGACGTAGCTGTGACGAGAGCGGACATGGCCAGCCATGTGTGGACAATGTTTCCCAAAGATGAAAAAGAAACCCCCAAAACTTCTGGGCGATGAAACGGTGGCGCTCAACCGTCGCGCGCGGCACGATTACGAGATCGCCGATTCCATCGAAGCAGGCATGGTGCTCACGGGTAGCGAAGTCAAAAGCCTGCGCACGGGCGGCGCGCAGATCGCCGAAGCGTATGCGGTGATTGACACCAACCGCAAATCGGGCGTGGCCGAAGCGTGGATTCACGGGATGTTCATTCCTCCTTACAAACCGGCGACTTACAACAACGTCGATTCGCGCCGCAAGCGCAAATTGCTCATGCACCGCACGCAAATCAACAAACTCGTCGGTCAAAGCGCACAAAAGGGTTACACGCTGATCCCGCTCAAGCTGTATTTTTCGCGTGGGCGCGCCAAAATCGAGATCGGCCTGGCCAAAGGCCGCGTCACACACGACAAGCGACGCGCCATCGCCGAACGCGAAATGAAGCGCGACCTCGCGCGTGAAGCCAGCTGAAAGCCTTTAGCTGCTGGCTTTTAGCTACTGGCTTTTAGCTACTGGCTTTTAGATACTGGCTGTTCATAACTGACTTTCGCAAATCTTGTTGGAAAGCCAAACAGTTATCGTGCTTTTGTTCAATGTCAATGGCTAATAGCCAACAGCTTTTTCGTAAGCCATGTTTACTCAGCGCGCGGTTTTGCTTGGTGTTGTAGCCCTTTGTTTTTACCTGGTGGCTGTTGTGAATTCGCTGCCCAACTTCTACTATGTGTTGGTGTGGCTGGCGGTGGGACTTTTAGGAGCGTCTCTTGGCATCGCGCTGTTGTCACTTGCGGGCACGACGTGTTCGTTGCGGGCGGGCCGGGCGTTTGGTTACAGCAACTGGTTCGATGAAACGCGCGGCCAAGATTTGAACGGCGCGCCTTGGCCCGAAGACGCGAGCAGCAACGAAGCGCCACCGTTATGGGAAGCCGAATTCGGCAATACCGGCACGCTCAACAAGACCGGTTTGGTGGTCGATGTGCATCTGCGAAGCACCGGTGAAACTGGTGTGAGGGGTCGCGCAAGTTTGATTGGCGGGCGCTTTTTGGTGGAAGCTCTTCCTTCGGGCGCCCGGCTTGTGGCGCCGCTGGCTCTTGGGTTTTTGCCGCGCGGGTGTTATTCCTTGGAAAGCACGCGCATCATCGGTTCGGATGTGCTGGGTTTGTTTCGACTGTCGCGGCGTTTGGTGTTGCCCGAAACCCCGCTCCAAGCTGTTGTGGGGCCGCCGGTTGTATCGCTGGGGCCGGAGCGCGAATTTCGGCGCGGCGCGGGCGGGCACGAAGGTCAACAAGCGCGCGCTCAGCTGGGAGCGGGCGGCGATTTGCGCGGCGTGCGGCCTTATGTGGCGGGCGACGATTGGCGCCACGTTCACTGGGCGACGACGGCGCGCACCGGTTCATTAGCGGTGCGCGAGTTCGAGCGCACAGGCCGGAACACGGTTTTGGTGGTGTGGGACGGCGCACTAGGCTCGAATTGGGGCGAGGGCGCGTTTTCAACTCTTGAAGATGGGCTGGCGTTGTGCGCTTCCCTTTTGGTCGCGGTCGATGCCACGCAGACTCCTCTGGCGTTGGCGGCTCTGGGCGCGCAACGCGGTTGGGCAGAAGGAGGCAGTGAAAATAGGTTGTTGCCGCGCGACATGATCGAAACTCTGGCGCTCGCCCGTCCTGAACGCGTGGAGCCTTTAGCACCCGCGCTATTAGACGTGGCCGGGTTTCAAAAAAACGGGTTTGGCCACGTTTTTTTCGTGTCGGCTTCGCTACGCGCAGATCTGGTGGAAGCGGCGAGCGAGTGCCTGTCGCGCGGCGAAACCGTGTCGGTTGCGCTGTTAGATGGCGCGGCGTGGCTCGAAGCCGCGACAAGTAGCGGACGGCGCCTGTTGTTGCGCGACAAAGGTGGCCCCGTGCAACGCGACGGCGAGAGCGCTGTTCCAGTGACGGGCGCCTCCTACGACGAGCAGGAACAACGACTTCGGAGCGTGGGCGCCCGCGTTGTGCGCGTCGTGCCGGAAAAGTCGGCCTCAGGAACTTCTCGCTCGCGCCGCCAAATGCTGGAAGCCGCGCTTTTGGCGCTGTTGGAAAGCTAAAGAAAGCTGGCTTTCAAAAAGGGAAGTCGCGGGTGAAAACAACAGGTTCTGAATTTTGAAAGGGTGTCTGCGAACCTGTATAAACGAATGAGGCGCGTCTTCAAAACGTCGTTGTCAAGGCACCCACCGCGAATCAGCACGTTCTTCAAGACGCGCCTCGCACGTTTCTACGGGTTCGCAGACACCCTCTAAAAGTCTGAAGAAGGGCGGTTTGATTCTCAACGGTCGATTGTCCGATCACACAGACTTCCATTTTCCAAACTGACTCCCGGAAAAAGTTTGAAAGCCAACGAAGTTGTGAATCGGATTGCCATCGAAGAACCCCAATTTGAAAAAGGCTTTTCAAACCGACTCATAACTGAACGCGCACAAGATTATGTCGACTCGAACTGAACGCTTGAGCAAAGAACTGGTGCTGCGCTACGCCTGCGCTACGGTTGTGACTTTGATTGCGGCGGCGGGCGCGCAACTCGTGATCCGAAGCGATTTCGTGCTCGCCGTTTGCGCTTTGTCCATCGTGGGCGCGTGGGTGTCGCTTTACTTGCGCGTTCACGGGATGCGCGTGGCAGGCGTGCTGATTTCGCGCCCGTTGTGGAACGGCTTGACCAGCTTGGCCTGGCTTCTGGCGGCGACTTTGTGGACGGTTTCGTCGCTGTCCGATTTGTTCGCCATCCTGTCGAGCGGCGGAGGCACTCAGGCGTTCTGGGTGCGCTTTGGCGCGAGCGATTCGCTGCTGTTGCTGATGCAGGTGTTTTTGCTGTTTTCGGCGTTTCGCTCGTTCGCGCTGATTTCGGACAAAGACGCGACTCTGGCGACGGTGCCTTCTTTTTCGGTTTTGCTGCTGCTGATTCCGGTTCACAAGGGCATTGAGGTCGTGCTGTATTTTCTGGTGTGGACGCTCACGGCGACGGCGCTGTTCGCCCTTGACCACCGAAGTGAACTGGCGAGAGGTGTCGACGGCCGTGTGCCCGCCGCGTTGCCGGGACAGGACGTGCGTTTGGCGGCGCGCGGTCTGGCGAGTGTGATGGCTTCGGCACTTGTCGCGGCCTTTGCGCTTTCCTATTTCCTCACTTCGCGCGATGCCGACTCGCGCTCTTCAACTCAAAACGCCATCACGGGACTGGCGGGCCGCTTGGCACAGTTCGCGTTGCAATCTTCGCCCGATCAAGGCGGAAGCGCGGGGCCGGAACGTCAGATCGACTTTTCGAGCGGCCCAACGCTGCCTTCAAAAACGCTTCTGTGGAAAACCGCTGTGTTTGCCCTCAACGGGCGCCTGGTTCGACCACAGTATTTTCGGTTGTTCACCCTGGAGCGCTACAACGGCTCGACGTGGCTCCAAGCAGGCGGCAAACAAAAGCAGGTCGCGCTGGCGCCGATCACGCCCGCGCAATGGCCCCCGATCAACCCTTTTTTCAATCAACAGAACGGCTCGTTCAGAGGTAGCCCCTTTAGCAGACCTTCTGGAGGCGGCTCGTTTCGCGGCGGCTCGTTTGGAACGCGGAGCGGTTTCATTCCTTCCGATGCCTTTGCGATTGGCGATGCCTTCCCGGACACCATCCGTTCGTTTGGAACTCGCCGGCGCACCGTGCGGGTTTCCGTCATATCCAGCGCCACCAACCTGGGTTTTGTGCCGGCGCTACCGGGCACGCGCCTGGTGGCTTTGGCTCTTCCCGGCGTGCAGGAACTTCGTGCACGCGCTGATGGTGCAGTCGATCTCAGTTTCATTCCGCTTAATCAAAAGGTGAGAAGCGTAAGCGAACTGCCCGACGTGTCCGAATACGGAGGAAGCGATTCTGCGCCCGTGCGCAAAGTGGAGCCAAAGCCCGATTCGCCCCGCCTTTCGCTGGGGGATCGCGCGGTTTATGTGAAGCATCCAGCCTTGAGCGAGCGCGTGAACCAATTCGCGCGCACGGCTTTAGCGGGCACTAAACCCGGCGACAGCAACCTGAGCCGCGCCGGGCGTTTGGCGCGCGCCATTCAAAACGGAGCCACTTACACGCTACGTCCTCCCGCACTTCCCGAAGGCTCGGAAGCAACCGATTACTTTCTGTTTCCAGGAAAAAAGCGCGGTTTCTGCACGCACTTCGCGTCGGCTTTGACGGTGCTGTGCCGCTCGCAGGGCATTCCGGCGCGCGTGGTATCGGGTTTTGCTGTCAAGGAATACGACAGCGCCGGCTTCGCCCTTTTGCGCGATGACAACGCGCATGCTTGGACGGAAGTGTGGGTCGACAACTGGGGCTGGGCCACAGTTGATGCAACTCCTGCCGGGGATCGGGGCGACAACGCGCCTAACTGGTTGTCGCTGTGGGGCGAGTGGGCCACTTCGCTGTTTCTCCAGGTCGAAGGCTGGAGCCGCGCCCGGATTTTGGGATTGGGCATTGGAGCGGTCGCTCTGCTTGGGGGCATTTACGCTTTTCGGCGCCGCGTTCGCGTTCGGACGTGGTGGGCGCGCCGCAACCGCTCGAATCGGGAAACCGAATGGTCGCGCCGGGAAATCGTGGCCGCTTATGAGCGTGCATCATCGGAACTGGCGCGCCGTTTCCGCCCGCGATTGGAATCCGAAACGCCCAACGAATGGCTAGATGCCGCCGCGCGCTTCGCCCTCGACGCGCCGCGTCCGGTTGAACTTCCGCTGCGTCAATTGCGCGAGTTGACCGGCCTTTACCTTCTCGCCCGCTACGCGCCGCAAGCTCCCGATAGGTCGGTTGCCATTGTGGCGCGCGAACTCGCGGGCCATCTGACATGGAAAAAGCCGCGTCGAAATGCGGCTTTGGATGCAGGTCGGTAACTCGTTGAATTGAGTAGATAAAGCAGTTGTATAACACCTGCACAAAGAGAAATACCATCCTGTCATTCCGAGGAGCCGGGTGCTCTTTGGGCAGCAGCATCCGGCAAACGCCAGGATAGTAAGAATCTACCTTGCGCAGATTACTCAAATCGAACTGTAGAAAACAATTCAGTTTGTAGATTCTTCATCCAAGTAACAGGGTGGTGTTTCTCTTTGTGCAGGTGTTATACAAAAACGCCGAGAGCAATGTTCAACTGGAGTTGCTTCAAGCAAACATCGCTTCTTTGTTTTGGAAAATCAAAGACAGCAGTGCCGTCTGATTTGGTCTCGCTTCATCGCCGGACGCGCTTTAGCTGGCAGACAGTTCGACGATCCCATTTTGTGCGTCGGCGTTCATTTTGTAGCCGAGGGTGCTTTCAAAAAAGCGCACGGGCACCCACGTTTCGCCATCTTCAGCGAAGGTTTCGCCGGAAAGGGCCATCTCGGTTCCGTTGAGGTTGACGCTCGACGTGCCGTTGGTGAAGGTGGCGATCTGGTCGTTCAAATACAAAATCGCCGTGCCAGTGGATGGCTCGTAGTCGGCGGTGCCGCCCAAACCCTGCGCTACTTTGCGAAGCGGAACGAACAAAGTCCCGTTGTGCAGGCGCGGTTCGCCTTCGATGGAAACCATTTCTCCGTTTAAGATGTAAGGCATGATGTGTTCTTTTAAACAAAAGACACGACCACAGGTGGCCGTGTCTTTTGCGAAGCTATCCCAAATTATTTGCCGACTTTGAGGTCGTTTTGGATTTTGTAACCCGCCGCGCCTTGTTGGGCGATTTTGGAGGCCAAGGTTTTCTGAGCTGCGGTTTTCACGGTTCCGCTCAAGCGGATGGTTTTGCTGCCCGCGATGGTGTCCACGTTGGGCTGAAGACCCTTCATCGCGGGATTGTTGATCAAAGCCGCTTTGATTTTGGGAGTCAGGGTGAGCGCCGCACCCGCGCCAGCCACAGCGCCAGCCGCGCCTGCTGCCATCTTGCCAGCGCCTGCTGCCATCTTGCCAGCGCCCGCCGCCACGTTGCCTGCTGCTGCCGCGCCGCCCGCCGCGACGTTGCCCACAGCCGCCGCTCCGCCAGCAGCAGCGTTACCCATAGCTGAACCCGCGCCCGCGACTGCATTGCCGACCGTTTTCGCGCCACCAGCGGCGGCGTTGGCCGTGTCGCCCAAGTTATCGGCAACGGCGTTGCCAACTTGACCTGCTGGAGCGGGGCTTTCGGCTTGACCGTTGCCGTTTTTGTCAGCGCAACCGGCGAGACCCAAAATAACGGCGCTTGCGCCCAAAAGTGCGCTCATTTTACGAATGTTCTGCATAGTGTGTGTCCTGTTTTTGCCGCAATTGGGCTTTCAGGCTGCATCATTTTAGCAAGAGATGTGCCCCGTGTGAAGAACTCTTTGTTCAGGCAACCACTGACAAAGCCGTTTTCATCGCGTCACACGCGGCCTCCAGACCCAGAGTTACCTGCGTTCCGGCGTCCAAATCTTTAAGTCCAACCGCGTTTTGCGCCAGTTCATCGTCGCCCACGATCAGGGCAAACCGCGCGCGCGAGCGGTTGGCCTCGCGCATCTGCGCCTTCAGCGAGCGCCCGACCAAATCGCAATCGCAGCTCAGGCCCGTTTCCCGAACAGCTTTTATCAAACGCGGCGTCGCCGCTTTCGCCGTTTCACCCAGAGCCACCACAAATGCCGCCAACCGCTCGCGCTCGATGGAAGCCGCTTGCATTGAGGCCGCGCGCACCAACAGCAACCGTTCGATGCCGCAACCAAAGCCGATGCCCGGCGTCGGCGGCCCGCCTAACTCTTCGACCAAGCCGTCATAACGCCCGCCACCCAGAACCGTTGACTGCGCGCCGAGTTTGTCCGACACCCACTCGAACGCCGTGCGCGAATAGTAATCGAAGCCGCGCACAAGGTTGTGGTCGATCTCAAAGGGAATCGAAAGTTCGTTTAAAAAGCCGCACAGCGCCTTGAAGTGCTCGCCCGATTCCGCGTCCTGTTCGCGCACGTGATCGAGCAAACGCGGCGCGCCTTTCAGTGCTTCTTGGTCGCGCGGGTCTTTCGAGTCGAATATGCGAAGCGGGTTCAGTTCAAAGCGCCGCTTGGAATCCTCCGACAACCCTTCGCGTTTGGGTTCTAAAAACGCGCGCAATTTGTCTACGTAAGCCCGCCGTGAGTCGCGTGTGCCCAATGTGTTGAGCCGCAAAGTCGCAAACACGCCCAACTCGTTCAGGAAGTCGCGCGCCAAAGCCAACACTTCGGCGTCGGCTTGTGGCCCGCTTGCGCCCAGCAACTCGATGCCGCACTGGTGATGCTGGCGATAGCGACCTGCTCCGGGCGCTTCGTAGCGAAAAATCGGGAAAATGTAGAACAGCTTTTGAACTGGCCCGCGCTCGTTCAAGTTGTGCTGCAAATAAGCGCGCACAACTGAGGCCGTGCCTTCGGGCCGAAGCGTGTAATTGTCGCCGTCCAAGCCTTCAAAGGAATACATCTGCTTGGTGACGACCACATCGCTCGACTCGCCCGACGCGCGCGAAAACAGTTCGGTGTGTTCCAATATCGGCGTGCGAATCTCACTGAAGTTGGCACGCGCGCACACGCGGCGAAAAGTTTCTTCCACTTCGCGCCACTGCGCGATGTCTTCGGGCAAGATGTCGTGCATTCCGCGCACGGATTGATAATTTTGCATTGAATGAAATGTGGGGCGGGAATGTAGTGTTTGGCTCCACCCGTCTTCGCGTGGCTCAGGCCCCTTCCCTTTGCGTGGAAAGGGGGCGACGTGGTTGCGACTTAGCGGGCTTGAGCGGGGTTTTCAACTTCCTCTATGCCAAGGGTAACAAGCGCGGTTGCGGCTGGCCCGGGCGCCAACCAACAGGGGCCGACACGTTCCAGTTCGTTTCCCCTTTCCACGCAAAAAGAAG